>Ga0070727_10002419_pt1 | contig 18068 bp, 13 predicted proteins | sample tdAd472_FD_66722 | JGI IMG/M metagenome (GOLD analysis project Ga0070727, IMG submission 66722) | Marine sediment microbial communities from the Atlantic coast under amendment with organic carbon and nitrate - tdAd47.2 | ecosystem: Environmental > Aquatic > Marine > Coastal > Sediment | place...
GTGGGGGCTAACGACTCCATACCTTTAGAGACCAGCAAGCCAATTTTCGCGCCATTTCGCTCAATGATGGTGTTAGTCCCAATCGTATTAGAGAAACGAATAATCTCCATGTCGAATAGAAAGTCTTCCGTGCTCACCCCAAAAGCCTTTGCCCCAGCAGAAATACATTCCAAAAAGCAAACAGTTAAATCATGCGGCGTAGTCGGTACCTTAACGGTTCTTGCCTGTGTGCCATTGACCACAAAACCATCGGTAAAGGTGCCACCGGTATCAATATCAATCGTGTACCCCATCAAAACTCCCTCATCAGGTTACCTGCCTAATCGTCTCTCCAACAATGGTCAGGCGTTACTTTCACTATTTGACCCACACATGCCATAAAGCACGAACTCTATAATTTCCTCATGAACCTCTGCTTCACTCAAGCCACCCCGAGCGTGATACCAGCGCAAATACCAGTTAATGGTACCCAGCATATTGAAAGCCATTACTTTTACATGCTTGGTATGTACCAAACCATGCGACTGTAACAACCGCACTTGCTCGACATAAATATCGAGAATTTCCTTCTGGATACGCCGGTTTATCTCCTTTCCCCGAGGCGATAATCTTTCTTCGTCAATAAAGAAAATCTTTGATTCTCGTCGGTGTAAAACTGAAGACTCCAAGTGTATTTGCAGCAGCCGCTTAAAGCGTTCCAGCGGTTCGCCCTCGCCATAAGCAACCTCTCGCAACTTGTCCGGCAACCCCTTTATCGAGTACTCCAGAATCGCCAACCAAAGGTCTTCTTTATTTTCAAAATAGTGATACACATTCGACACGCTCCGATTAATTGCTTTTGCTATATCTCGGATAGATGTCCCTGCATAACCTCTTTCTGAAAAAAGATCGATTGCCGTTTCCAGCACTTCATCTCTACGATTTGTATTTTCCGCCATGCGCTAACTTGTCCCAACTTTTTCGGTTTTGATAAGAGCGGATTATTTTACGCGCTATTTACTTAGCAGGGTAAATTTTCGAACGTTCGTTTCAGTATAGATCGATCGTTCTACTATTAGACATTAAGAAAAAATAGCTGTCAACTTATTTTTTAGATCGATCGTTCTGCGTTTCATCTTTTATAAAACAATAAGTTATTAAATATAACCTCATATAAGATTGAGTAATTCAATTTCAGATGATAGGATTTCAAAAATAAAATAGAACGTTCGTTCTGCTTATTTATTAAAAACTCAGCCCGATACTTGATCTTTTAGGAGTGAATATGAGTCCTTCCCGGTCCAGGTTTCTTACCTGCCAAAACCGTAAAATTCATTTGATGGAATGGGGAGACCCGCAGCGGGAAAAAGTGGTGATCTGGCATGGCGTCACCGGCACCTGCCATGACCATGAAATATTGGCGGCAAGTCTGGCGCAGCACTATCACGTGATCTGCCCTGATGCAATCGGTTGCGGACTATCCGATTGGGTTAAGGATGCCCGACGAGACCCCAGCCTCCACTTTGCGGCTGATATTGCACAGGATATGATGCGGCAACTGGAAGCCACCAGTGTCCGCTGGATTGGCTCTTCTAAGGGCGGCAGCCTGGGTATGATATTAGCGGCGCAAATGCAGGAATGCCCTATCACACACCTAATCTTAAACGATGTAGGGCCGACCTTGCCTGAACGTTTTCGCCAGGCCGTTAAAGTAAAGCTGGCAAATCCGCCTCGATTTGAACACTTTCTTGCGTTTGAAAATCATCTGCATGACTTTCTTTCCAAAACCGGATTGACCTTGACCGAACAGCAATGGCGACGCTTGGCGATGCATTGGTCTCGCCGTATGGATGACGGCACTTTTACTTTCCATAACGATCCAGCCATTGCTAACCAGTTTAGCGATCACCCCGAAGACTTTGATCTTTGGCACTACTTCCAGCGCATCAATTGTAAAACTCTGCTGATTAAAGGTCAGCACTCCATCGTGTCGGCGGAAGACGCTGAACGTATGCAGCGTGACGGATTGGATTGTACGCTATACCAACGTCAAGGCGGCCACGTGACCCTGCTTGATTCCGCCGAAGAACAATCAGTCATTATTGATTTTTTGCACCATTAGAAAAGAAAAGGAGCACATAAAATGGGACGTATCGAAGGCAAAGTATGCTTAATTACCGGCGCGGCCAGTGGTTTAGGCGAAGCCACGGCGCGCTTGCTCGCGGCCGAGGGAGGTCAGTTAGTTCTAACCGATATCAACACAGAAAAGGGAGAGGCTTTAGCGCAGGAATTGTGTCAGGCCGGAAATGAAGCGACCTTTTTATCACAGGATGTCACCCAGGAGGAGGACTGGCAAAGCGTCTTCAATACGCTCCTGGGACAATATGGAAAGATTGATGTGTTAGTCAATAATGCCGGGGGCGGCACCTATAATGACCTGGAAACCCTGTCCCTGACAGAGTGGCGCGCAATTATTTCACTGAATTTGGATAGCACCTTCCTTGGCACTCAACTGGCGGTAAAATCCATGAAGGAAACAGGTGGTGGCACCATCATTAACCTGTCGTCAGTCGGTGGGCTGGTCGGCTCTCCCAACCTGGTCGCCTATTCAGCGGCAAAGGCTGGCGTTAAACTGTTTACCAAATGCGCCGCGATTCATTGCGGCCAACAGGGCTATAATATTCGCATCAACAGTATCCACCCCGGCTTAATCAAAACCGAGTCAGGTATGGAAATGGCTAGCAAAGCCACCGGCATGAGCCCGGAGCAGGCAGAAGCTGCTTTCGCATCGATGCACCCGATAGGCCGCATCGGCAAGCCCCATGAAATTGCAACGGCAGTGCTCTATTTGGCGTCTGATGAGTCCAGTTTTGCGACCGGCGCGGAGTTCGTTATTGATGGCGGTTATACTGCGCAGTAAAAATAATGGCTATCCGGGTATAGCTTTTACCCGGGTAGCGATTAATTCCCTTATTTTCTTTGCTTGTTTAGATTGTCCACAAACAGATAGATAAGCAAAGCGACCAATGAGCAACTTGCCGAAAAGGTCAGCATCATACTATAGCCGCCTGTTTCCAAAAGACGACCGGCGGCGGCTGGGCCAATGATAGCGCCAACGGATAAGCCCGCTGCGGATAGTACAACAAGCCTTCCGCCAACATCCACTTCTGCGGTAAGTCCAAATGTGTACGCCAAGGTGAAATTAACACTGAATAAAAACAGGCTGGCGCCAACGGCATACCCTGCGATCTCGGAAAATGTAGCCAATATCGCAAGCCCAGCACAATTAATCAAAATAATACCCATTACGGGTAACTGGCGGCCATAACGATCACCCAATGCGGCAGCAACAAAGCCGCCAACCCCACAGATGACAAAGGCTATTGCCAAGACGCTACCTATTGATTCATGCGCCAAGCCTTTGGCTTGGCCAAGCAGTTCGAGAAAAGCCCATGATGCGGTGATTCCGGTGAAAAAAACTAAGCTTGCCGCCAGCCCAAGTAAGGGCAAGATAACGCTGCCAGTTTTGTGCTGATTTGTGTTGTCCGCCGATTTTGAATCTCGTCCTTTTACACCATGAGAGGGCAAGAAAAAGCTCGCCGTTCCCAACAAGATAAGCGTTGCTGCCATCACATAAAGCGTACCCGAAAACCCTGCGACAGGAACGATCAATGCCGGTATTAAGAACAGGAGAGCCGCCCCAGGAAGGGTCTCCAACCCCAATTTCAAACCAAAAGCCCGATCGGGATTATCGCTATCACCTAACACAGCCATGACCAGCGCATAGAGGCCGCCCATGGCTAATCCAACCGTACCCATGAGCAAGAGGATAGTGCTGTAGCTGGCTGTCTGGGACATGGCCAGCAACCCGGCTACCGCCAAAATAATCGCCAGCATAGCGGCAATTCGCCAATTGATTTTACGAACCCAGAATACAGCGCATAACGCCACTGCGGTAAAGCCAACATTGAAGGCTGCAACGATATCCCCAAGTTCTGACTCATCATAAGCCAGCGTTTGCGCCATTGCCCCGACAAACGCTGGCATTACATTAAACATCAGCGCGCCACCACCGGAGATTAAGCCCGCCGCAACATAAACGGATATTTTATCAATGGGGTTTTCAGTCGATCTTCTGATCATCGATGGTCAGCTCAATATGCAGGGATTAATAAACCACTACCGCTGGCTACTTCTGGTGTATGTGATGCCCATAGGCCGCATCACCGGTCAATATAACAGGGTCTCGGGTTTTTTTAACCAACTGCCCACTTTCCACATCAAAATACTCTGTTTTGACCTCTTCCAGTGCATCCCGGTTTTCCTCTCTGTCCACTTCGTAAACATCGCCTAACGGGCCGGTCTTTCTAGCGAGCACTTGGTTGATGTTCGCCACATCTTCACCGTCGAGCTTAATGGAAAATACCCGTAAGTTATCTTTAAGATGGTTAGCATCACGTGCACCAATATTAATCGTACCCACCTGGTCCTGATCAAGCATATATCGGCAAGCAATATTAGCTATGCTGACCTGATGTTTATTGGCTACTTTCTGTAAGACCTGGAGTAACGCCTGAAACAAATCCCACCCCCCCATATCCTGAATGATGCGATAGTATTTATCCAGCGATACATTTTCCAGATAGGGGCCACCCGGATCGGGAATGCCAAGCCATTTTTCACTGATGAGACCACCGCCGAGTACGCCATAACAAAGCAGGTAGCAGTCATTTTCACGGCAGACATCGACCATTCCGTTCAGTGGCCGGCTATCCAGTAATGAGTACTGAAGGGTATGGGCAACGACATCGACTCCGGCTTCAAAAAACTGTTGCATGTGCGGTACGTCAAAGTTAGTTGCGCCTATGTGGTGGATTTTACCTTCCTGTTGCAATTCCTTTAACCAAACCGCCATTTCAACGGCGCCGGGAATGTCATAGTTCCACCAATGCATTTGTACAAGGTCAAGGCGTTCCTGTCTGAGCCGACTCAGGGAGCGGTTGATCGTTTTTTCAACATCTGCTTTACTGTGATTCTTTAACGCATTCTCATCCAGGAAGTAGGGCACGTAAGTGGTCAGCACTTTAATTTTGTTTGCCGCGTCATCCCCTCTCAATTGGCGATAGAACTCCCTGAACTTCCCGAGTCTTTCCTCCACCCCCGCATAAATATCGCCGCAGACGAAGGTATCGATACCTGCATCCACGTACATCGCTAAGTCATTGTTAATTGCCTGCTCGTTAAATGTGCGATCACTATGGTCGTCCGCGATCTGCCAATTACCTTTAGGCATGCGGCACAAATCAAAATCAGGACGCACTTGAATTCTTTCAACCGTCATTTTATTAATCCTCGTTATCTAATAGCTAACTGTTAGTCAGTCTTTCGAGAGCTCTGTCATTGTTTGTTCGCTATGGCGATAAACTTTTTTTGCCCCTCGGGTAATTAAAAAGCGGCCGCCACAGTTTGGATCTGGGCAGGCGATAATGGCATCTGTCGTCATCCAGTCGTTCTTGTGCGTTTCTCGTTGTTTGGCTGGTAATAGCGGTAATATCGCCGCCAATGAAAACATCGGAAAACGAACACCGGGCGGGAATTCGATGAGATCGTCATCAGTCACTGTAAAGTAATCACCCAACAGATGCTGACACACCATGGGTTTGCCGTCATTGCTGGAAATGACTTCAACCTTTAAATCATATAGTTCATATTCATCGTTATGCATTGTTACACCAATCTTCCGGTAAAAAGCTCCCCGGCCAAATGGCCGGAGAGTCATAGTTTCTCAATGGCTAAACGCACCAATGAGAAGAGGGAGGCTTTTTTGTTTGATCAAACCAATTTTCTCTAAAATGAGAAAGTAATATCTACGCCATAAGTTTGCGGTGTCCCATGGATCAACAAATCCCAGCCATTGGAGGAAAAGTCATAGGCTTCTGCCAGGTACTCCTTATCTTCGATATTTTTAATCCAACCAGATATGTCCCAGCGCTCATCAATACTGGTAAAAGAGACGCGAGCATTCCAGAGCCAATAACTTTCCTGAGAGAGCAAGGTAGAGTTATCCGGCGTCAGAAAAATATCGTCCTGATAATTAAAGTCCGTTTGTAATGCCAAAGTTCCCAATTCTTTTAACGGCCATTCGTATCGCACTCTGCCGTTAAAGCTAACTTCGGGTGAGAGCACCAATTCATTTCCGGATAAGTCGCCACCGGATATAGCCGTGTCGTATTTATCCAATTCTGTGTCAAGCAATCCAAGCCCTAATCTAATATCAAGCCGCTCCGTTAGCAGGACGTCCAACTCTGCTTCAAAACCGGTAATACTCGACTCTCCGGCATTATCCAACACCTGTACTGGTAACCCGCCGACACTAGCAAAAGTAAAGAGTTGCATGTCTTCATATTTGTAATGGAAAGCAGCAACGTTTAAACGAGCCCGACCACCAAGTAAGGTTGATTTAAAACCTACCTCATAGCTGGTCAATGTCTCTTCATCGAATGGTTTTAGGGAAGCAGTGTCGAAAACAAGCGCACCGTTATACCCTCCACTCTTGAAACCTGTGCTGACATTGCCATAAAAAAGCCAGTCTTCATTGGGTTTAAATTCAATCCCCAATTTTCCGGAAAGGTTGTCAAAGTCTTTATCGTCGCTGTAAAACGGAACGATCGGTAAAGCAAACGTAGGCTCTACAAAGGCGGTAATTTGCTCCATTTCCCGCTCTTCTTTGGTATAGCGAATACCCGCTATAAGTGAAAACCTATCACTAAAATCCCACTTGCTATGAGCAAAGAATGCGTAACTTTCACCCTCCTGTGAAAACCACTGATCGACATAAAAAGGAGTTACACCAAGGGAATTAACGCCATCGGGATCAAACCCACCAGGAAAGGCAATAGGGTCTTCAGACTCTACCAGGTCACGAAATCCACGGAAAAAATCGTACTGGTTGGAAATATCATTTTCTTCCTTTGAATAAAATCCACCAACAATCCAGCTTAAGGCAGATTCTGAATTTGAGCTTATCCGAATCTCCTGAGAAAACTGCTTATTCTCATCATCCCAATAGGTGTTCAGCACGTTATTTGGAGAAGCATCAGCATCTTCCCGATGCTTTCTTTTGGAGTTTTCATACGCACTAATTGAGGTTACCTGAAAACCCTTGAAGTCTAGATTAACCTCTAACGAAGCACCGGCATTATCCAGCTCAGTTTTTCCTTCAAAATCAATATCGTGATCATAAATATCGTTATCGTTATCTCTATAACCAAGGAAGTCATAGCAAGTCGCCGCGCTCGGATCACATGGGTTTCCAGTAAGATCCACCCGTCCGCTATGTTCGAAAGGAACACTGGAAGTGTCAGTCCTGCCTCCGTGAATATTGAGTAACACATCGACGCTGTCTGATACCTGCCAATCAAATAATGCTCTTAACGCCAGGGCATCCGTATCTCCCAGATCATTACCTGTTACTCGGTTATCATGAAAGCCATCCGCTTGGTTGGATACGATCGAAATTCTCCCGTTCAGATTATCAGTCAGCTGACCGGAGACAGCACCTTCAAACTGAAATGAACTGTAATTGCCGAAACCTGCTCGCAAATAACCCTCTAGCTCTTCGGTAGGTTTAGTGGCGATAAATTTGACTGCACCACCCGTCGTGTTTCGTCCGTATAATGTACCCTGCGGTCCTTTTAAAACTTCAACCCGATCAATATCAAATAATTGAAATGTTAATGCCATTGGTGAAACCAGGTTTACATCATCCACGTATATACCAACAGCACCCGTTGCATTAGCATTCGGGTCTTTCAAGCCAACACCTCTAATAAATATTTGCGGTACGCTATTCGCAAAAGCTTGGTTGATACTTAAATTCGGCGTTTGGGCTGCCACTTCCATACTCGTTGTCAGCTTCAGTTTTTTAATTTCATCACCCGAAAATGCAGTCACAGCAATTCCGACATCCTGCAAAGACTCCTGGCGTTTTTGCGCAGTGACGATAATTTCCTCCAACCTCATTGAAGTTGTTCCATTATCCTCTGCTGCCGACTGATCCATCAGGATCACTCCTAACAAAGCAGCGGATAAGACTTTATATCTATTGCTCTTAATACAGTTACCCATCGTTAACCCCTTTTCATCTCTCCCATGAAACTGATTAGCCCAAAAAATTATCGGTTGTCCAAATTCGAGGCTGTTCATTTCTCATATCGCAATATTGCCACTTTTAGCCATATGACGTATTTTATATTAGTCTTATGACTAATTTTGTCAAGCTTTTTTATTATTGCCTGCAACATTAAACAAACCCTGCTGACAAATGCTTGCACAAACGAAGCCTAATTAAATAAAAACAAATAGAAAATGGAGGCGGGCTAAGCCAAAGCAAGAACAAATGTTGCAATTGACTAATTAAATTTTGTGTGTATTCTCGGTCAGCGCACCGAAACACTATCGTTAAAATACTCTCATTATTAACTGCAGGAAAAGTTTGCAATGGATACTTCCGACATTAGGGACTTGGCACCAGGCACCGCCGTACATGGCAAAGGGAAAAAAAGAGTTCGGGACATACTAAAGGTTGCGACAGAGATTCTCGCGTATGAGGGCTACAGCAAATTTACTATGCGGCATATTGCAGACCGTGCTGGCATTACCCTTCGAAACGTCCAATACTATTTCAAGACCAAGGACATTCTGTTTCAGTCTGTGATTGAACAGCGTTTAAAACACGATATTGAAAGCGCCACAAAGGTTATCGAGAATCATAATTTATCGGCAGAGGATAGATTCCTGGCTTTTGTAGATAATAGCCTTGAAGAAAATACCACACCTTTTATACGAGGATTGCAATTTGAATTGTGGGCGCAAGCGAACCATGACGCCTTTGCGGCAAAATGTCGCGACCACATGACAACTGTTTATAGTAAATTTATCTACGAGCTAATCAAACCTTTGACACTCGGTCAGTCAGAAAAAACTCGGCGTGAAAAAGCCGTCATACTTTTATCTATGTTGCAGGGTTTTCCTCTGGTTGAAGGCTCTGATATTCATATTGAATTTGCTATAGGTAATCTCAGAAAATTATTTCGTAAAGAGGCACTTATTTTCGTTACCTCAGGCGCCGAGCATTAATCGCCCCAGAAACCTGCCCGTAATAAATTTTATCAGCCGCTGACGCCCTATCAAAAAGGATACTGCTGCTGTCCCTGCTGAATGGTCACCCACTTCACTTCGGTCACTTCCTCCATGGCATAGCGCCCGCCCTCCCTGCCCAGCCCCGAATTTTTGATACCACCGAAAGGAACAACTGCCTCGTCACGCACCGTCGGACCATTGATATGACACATACCGGATTCAATGCCGCGCGAGATTGCCATGGCCTTTTGTAAATCATTGGTAATCACCGCCGAGCTCAAACCATAGTCGCTGTCGTTGGCAACTGCCAACGCTTCTTCAGCATCTTTCACTTTGATTACCGAGGCGACCGGGCCGAAACATTCAGTTTTAAAAATACTCATCGCTGGCGTTACATCAGCTAATACGGTCGGCTGGAAAAAGCTATCGACAAAGGTGCCTCCCGTCATTAGCTTTGCACCTTCGGCAACCGCCTGGTCTAACTGATCCCGGATAAACTGAGGCTGTGTGGGTCGAATTAGTGGGCCGATCAGGACTTCAGGATCACGCGGGTTACCGACTTTCAAGCCGGATACTTTCTCGGCAAATTTCTCACAAAAACGATCATAAATCCCTTGCTCCACAATCACTCTGGAACCGGTCATGCAAATCTGGCCTTGGTGGAAAAAATTACTGAACGCCGCAGTATTGACGGCGTAATCAAGATCCGCATCATCGAGAATAATCAACGGGTTTTTACCACCAAGTTCGAGCGCACATTTAGTGAAATTTTTGGCCGCTTCGGCAGCGATAATGGCACCGACTCTACTTGATCCGGTAAAAGTCACCAGCTTGACGCGCTTATCGGCAATCAGTGTATCGCCCAAATCCCCACCGGTCGACGGTATTACATTAAGTACGCCGGGAGGTAATCCTGCCTCGTGAAAAATTTCAGCAATTTTTAAACCAATCACTGGTGTCACCTCGGAGGGCTTTAGGATGACTGCATTCCCCGCAGCCAACGCCCAGCCAATTTTGCGCATCGCCAATAGCAATGGAAAGTTAAAAGGCGAAATCGCCAGCACCACCCCCAGCGGCTGGCGGATGCTATAGGAAAACACACCGGGCAAATTCGACTCAAAGGTTTCACCGATAACACGCCGCGCCTCCCCCGCCATCGCACGGATAAAATCCGGTGTGTGGCTTGCTTCATAGCCTGCTTTGAGCATGGTGGAACCGGCTTCATCAATTAGCAAATCCATCATCTCTTTTTGCTTCGAGGCCATCACATCCGCCGCTTTCATCAACACCGCTTCACGGGCGGCGGCAGGCATTTTGCTCCAGACGTTGAAGCCAGCCTGCGCCGCGTCTAGCGCTTTTTGAGCATCCACAACACCGGCCTGATGGACCTTGGCAAAAACTTCACCCGTGGCGGGGTTTAAACTATTGGCCGTTTTACCTGACGCAGCGGGGGTGTAACCACCGTTGATAAAAAGTTGATACTCGCTCATTAGAAAGCTCCTCTCCTATTTCCCGGCTGAGTACCTAACGTTCGGCTAATGCCAAACCTAGGCTAACAAACCCTTAAATATAGATGCCCGATTTGCCGGGCGCAATAATTCCGTTAGGATCTAGCGCACGTTTAATTTTACGTTCCACGTCCTGTTTCACCGGTCCAAAGGTCTCCGCCACTTTCTTCATATAGGCAGTATTAGTGCGATAGGAACCATACCCTTGCTTGGAAAACTCATCCAGCAACTTATTAAAACAAGCATTCGCTCGATCTCTTTCCGCCACGTTGGTTCGATCAAATAGCAGGTCGATGATATGGTGCATGTCGCGCCAACCGACTACAAATTCAGCCACATAATCGAAACCGAATTCACCGAGAATATCCTGCGCCAGTTTCATCTGCTTCAATGTTTCCGAACCCCTGGCCTGGGATACCGGCGCGAACCAACTGGAACCGCCGCCCCCACGCCAGTTATAGAGCCCAAATTCACGTAATGTCATATCGCCGCGCATAAGAGAGGCTCGATATTGAAAGACAGGATTATCGCCCAACTCGGCCTCAGTCAGCATTTCTCCGCCAATTGATTTAAATGCCTGCGATACCATCTTCCAGTTCAATTCAACCTGTTCTGCTGTCCCGTACAAACCAGCATAAACCGACCAAGCACCTAAATTATGTTCACGACGAATTTGCGCAACCGCCGCATCGGAAATAGAGCCATCGCCCGTGTAGTAATCTTTACGAACCACCGTAGAGGCCGCTTCCCACAACGCATGGGCAATCACCACCGCATTAGGTATCACCTGGGCTATGCGCAGTGGCCGAATTGTCTCGACGATTTTAACGATATCACTATCGTCGGGGAATTTAACCATAAAGGGTTTAAATGCCGGTGGTGCTGGCATCAACCATAACCCCAACTTGGTGACGATACCCATGTTTGATTGGGTAAAAATACCGTCCAAGTAAGGCCCGTAGCCCCATTTGAAAACCTGCCAAGTATTGGAGTTAGGCACGCCGCCCATTCCGGTCTTGAGCACTTGGCCGTCGGCCATGACCACTTCCATACCACAGGAAAACAGAAAATGTTCGCCATAGGGCGTATAGCCGATACCCCGATCAACGGTATTACCCAATGGCCCGGCGATGGCAGAGGGCGCCGGGCAGGACAACCAAAGCGGCAGTTTTCTTTCACTGATATAGTCATGTAACTGCTGGAATGTGACGCCCGGTTCAACTAGAGCGGTACAGAGTTCTGCATCCACGTCGATAATGCGGTTCATTTTGCGCAAATCCAAAATCATCTGTCCTGGCGTTGCCGGGGCGGCAGAACCATAACCCAAATTTTTTCCGGTTGAAATCGGCCAGACTGGCACCCGGTACTTGTTACAGATCGCCATGATCGCTTGCACATCTTCGACTGAATGCGGAACCAGCGCACCGGAAGGCTTATGAGCTTCGTCATCCACCGGCAACATAATTTTGCCATAGGACGTCAAACCTTCTGCGTTGATAGTAACAGCATCCTTGCCAAGCAATACTTCAAATTCACCAATTGCTTTGCCGAAATTTTCCTTCGTGACACCTTCTGGCAAAATGCCAAATTCTCTTTTCATATTCATCTCTAATTCCCCAACTCGAAAACTGATTGGATATTTCTATCGGTATTAAACCTCAACCACAAAGGATACTAACGCATCGTCCGCAGTTGCCATCGTTGCGCCTTGACGACTGAAATTGCCTACTTGACCCGCCGCCCATTTACCATTGGCAATTTCCGCGTAATAGGATCCGATGGTGAAGGCCCAGTCCCGCCCCCCGGATTGGTTGTTAATTGGTTGTTGTTCCACCGCATAGTTAGAACGACCACAACAAATCTCTTCCAACAGATAACCCTCTGGATGTACTGCCAAGTGACTATGCAAAGCGGCAGCAACACCCGCAGTTTCAGGGACGGTAACAAAACGGTGCCCTTTGGCATGATGGCCGGTGATTAAGAAACGCGCACTCTGATTTTCCAAAATCGTCTCAAAAATGGCAAAGTTGGCGTTATCCATCAGCCCGATCAACCGTTGTCCAGTATATTGTTGCATTGTCTGCTGCCACTCTTGCGGCTGAAACATCCTCAGGGCTTTTGCCTCTACTTTTGAAACCTGAGCCACACCGTACGCAAACTGGGTGTTGCGCATACCCTCGGAGAACAATAGCGTAATAGGGTGACTCGTTTTGGAACCCGCAACGATGGGCAATACATAAATGCTCGACCCAACCATGGCCATACCTTTAAGCGTGCCCTTTAAAAAGCGACGACGGCTAGAATTAGTGGTCATTTGCTGCCCCCTTTGCTGCTTTCAATAAACGCAGCAAGGCCCGCCAGTTCTTGATCATTGATTTCGGTCGGGCGAAATGCTGGCATTGCATTCAAGCCATTGCGCGCCACATGCTGAATGTAAACACTTGGCAACTGACGACCCTTTAGCTGTGGCCCAATACCGGTGTCATGGCAGTACTGACACACAACTTGGTAAATGCCCTCGCTGCTACGCGCTGGCTCAGCAGATTGCCCCGCTGGAAAGTAAACGACCAGACTCATCACTAATAAAGTCTTTGCCATCATTTTGAAAATACGTTGATACATTGTCACACCCCTTAACGAGCTTTAATAAATAAGCCTGTAACAACCATCAATCCGCTTTAAACTATTCTGTAATTTTTTGACCGACAAGGATGCTAGTTATAAGTTTTGGATGCACCTTCGCCACTGCGCGCAAATTACACGCAAATCACTATAATCATTACGCAGTATTTAGTCTTTTTAATTGTATTCGGGCACTATGCGGGTACTTGCACGAGAGCGTCCTCTACCATGTCTGACAGAGAACCTTATATTTGATGTGTTGAGGGGAACAGAGTCTAGCGACTAAATGATTTGCGGTATTCTCCAGGGCTGAGCACAAATTTTTTCTTGAAAGTGTGGCCAAAATGAGCAGCATCCTTGAAACCCCACATGTGCGCAATATCAGTAATACTAAAGTTATTGTATTGGCAACTTCTCAGGGCTTTTTCACACTCCTCTAAGCGTCGATTAATAATATATTGAGAGACCGTAAAAGATTCCGACTTAAATAATTTATGCAGATAACGCGGAGTGATCGCATTAGCGGCGCTAATCATTACGATGGATAACTCTGGGTCAGTCAACCGGTTATTTATAAATTGTTTCACCTGTAACAGGTGTCCGGCCTGTACTGAGGAACCAGGTAAATGCTGCGGCATATGCTCATTCAGCGACAGCGCAATAAAATCCAATAGATTATCCGCAATCTGCTCCTTCAGCCGACCATTGAGCTCATCTTGATGCTTCCAAGCATTGATAATTAAATTTGAGAGAATGGCACTGACGCCAGTGTTACCATCCATTTTGATTCCGGCCAGTGCATGCGCTCCAGGAGCAAGGGCAATCAAACGAGGTGTTGGAATTTTCACCACAATCATTTCATGCTGTTGCGAAAAATCCGGCACTAGGTTGAGCTGCGAAGGGCGCGTGCCATCACAAAGAGCCAGATCACCGCGATGCAAATGAATATCCTGACTCGCTTGGCGTAACTGCGATTGGCCACGATACTGCAAATACAGCAGAAACAAATCTTCAGAGCTGCTGGAAATGTTCGCGCGGGTGCGTCCAACGCAACTGCGCTCCGCACAAGCCGAAGAAATGGAAATATGGCCGAGGTCGCGCACCGCCATTTTCGCCGAAAAACCACTATTCGGTGATTGCTTACCGGCCTTATGAACGGTCATTCCAGTATAGGTTTTACAAACAGCATCAACCCAATAGTCGAGCTGTTGTCGAGGTCTTAAACCACTGGTATTAAGGAAGTACTCCGTCACCTTGGTCACCACAGGTTTTTATTCTTATTATGGTTGTTAGGTTCCCTGAACAGTAAGAATATACTCCATGCTAGGCTTCCTGGTCAATCTGCCGCTATTTTCGCCGAGTATTGGCGGTCTCTTAATGTCTGCTCATGCTGATCAAAATCAGCAAAGCTAAACACTGTCATTACGAATTTCCTCGTTATATTGACTGTCTCTGTCGATTGAAAAATAGCCGATTCATATTTAGCTGGCTAAGCCACTTGCCTCGCCTGAATACGCACCACCTTGTCTTCGCGGCCAAAAAAGCGATCCAGTAAAAGGGCTTGCTGTTGCAGCGCTTGGGCCACATTGCGTTGTTTAACATGACCATAACCTCGCATCGTTTTCGGGATGGAAGCGATTTCAACAGCCAAGTCATAATTTTCCGTGGTCAAATCAGCCAGTATTTGCTTGATACAGGTTTGGTATTGGCTTATCAACTCACGCTCCTGTCGTCGTTCCTGGGTATAGCCGAAAACATCCCAACGACTACCGCGCAAGCACTTCAATTTTGCCAACAGTTTGAACACCGTCATGGTAAACCCAGGGAACGTACGCTTAATAAGGTGTCCTGTGGTTGCGTCTGTTTTAGCGAATAACGGCGGTGCCAGGTGAAATTTAAGTTTGAAGTCACCCTCGAATTGCTTGCTTAACTGCTTCATAAACTCTCCGTTTGTATACAGCCGTGCAACCTCATACTCGTCCTTATAGGCCATCAGTTTAAACAAATTACGTGCGACTGCATCGGTGAGGCGATTATCATTGGCTAAAAAATGCTGCTGTTCGAAGCTTCTAACCTCATCAACAAAATGCTGATATTGCTCCGCATATTTGGAATTCTGATAGTCCGTCAGGAAATTTCTGCGCCAGGCAATTACCGCATCCAGGTCAACAAGAAAATTCCGCTTCCCCGTATCTAGGTTCGCCAAACGCAAAACCTGATCCATATCATGGGCTGCATACCGTCCCCAATCAAAAGCCCGTTGATTAAATGATATCGCTACATTGTTAAGCGTAATCGCTTGTTGGATAGCTTCCGCTGAGACAGGGATTAACCCCTTTTGGAAGGCATAACCGAGTAAAAATAGATTGCTGCCAATTGAATCACCCAATAGCGATGTCGCAATCTTGGTCGCATCAACAAAGCTGGCTTTTTCTGCGCCCACTTCCGTTATGATGGTTTCTTTCATTGCCTGGGTTGGGAACGCCGCGTCGCCATCGCGAATAAAGGCCGAGGTGATGGATTCATAATCATTAATCACAGCAAAAGAGCGGTTACGATGCAATTTTGCCAGGGCGTCATCGGAATCGGAAACCACTAGGTCACAGCCTAACATCAAGTCAGCATCTCCAGCGGCGATACGCACCGCATAAATATCTTCCTGATTCCGCCCAATGCGAACATGACTCACCACCGCACCGAATTTTTGTGCCAAGCCGGTTTGATTTAAGGTCGAGCAGCCTTTGTCTTCAATATGCGCCGCCATCGCCAAAATCGCACTAATGGTAAGTACGCCAGTGCCGCCGATACCTGCCACCAGCACATTCCAAGGCCGTTCGATTGAAGGCAGTTGCGGTTGCGGTAAGTTCTGATTCAACTCGACATTAGCTGATTTGTTTTTGCGTAAGTCACCACCAATGACGCTGACAAAACTGGGACAAAAACCCTTCAAACAACTGTAATCCTTGTTACAGGCATTTTGGTCAATACGCCGTTTACGGCCCAGTTCTGTCTCTTTGGGTAATACCGACAGGCAGTTGGACTGCACGCTGCAGTCACCACAGCCTTCACAGACATCCTCGTTGATAAACACCCGCACTGGTGGGTCTTCCAGTAAACCCTTTTTGCGACGGCGACGTTTTTCCGCAGCGCAGGTTTGATCGTAAATAATGATGGTGGTGCCCGGTATTTCTCTGAGCTCCTGTTGGATCGCGTCAAACTGGTCTCGATGATCGATGGTTAGCCCGTCAAACTTCGGGAAATTGGCGGGATATTTTTCGGGCTGATCGGTCACCACGGCGATGCGTTGTATGCCTTCGCCACGGAGCTGATATACGATCTTCTCAACGTTTAACTGACCGTCAATGGGTTGTCCGCCGGTCATGGCGACAGCATCGTTAAATAAAATTTTATAAGTGATATTAACGCCCGCCGCATTCGCTGCACGAATCGCCAAATAACCGGAATGGAAATAAGTACCGTCACCCATATTTTGAAAAACGTGCTTGGTCTCGGTGAAGGGCGCCTGCCCTATCCAGGTAGCGCCTTCACCACCCATTTGGGTGAAGGTATCTGTACGCCGATCCATCCAGGTCACCATATAATGACATCCAATACCCGCCATCGCCCGGCTGCCTTCCGGTACGCGCGTGGAGGTATTGTGCGGACAACCTGAACAGTAATGGGGAGCACGATCTAACTTGCGGCGTGGCTGCGCCAGCATTTGCTCCTTGGCTTCCAAAAAAGCCAAACGTTCGTGGATAATTTTGCTATCGTAAAATTTAGCAATACGCGACGCAATTGCTCGCGCCACCATAGCGGGGGTCAATTCACCTAAGTTAGTCAGCAGATCTCTGCCATCTTCATCAAATTCGCCAAATACGCGCGGTCTTTCTGCCGTCGGCCAGTTATAGAGCTGTCCGGTCAGCTGATCCTCGATAATACTGCGCTTTTCCTCAACGACTAGAATCTCATCCAGGCCTCTGGCGAACTCATGGGTGGAAACCGGCTCCAATGGCCAAGGCATACCCACTTTAAATACGCGCAAACCAATGTCAGCGGCGTGTTTGGCGTCGATACCCAAATCTTCCAGCGCCTGCATCACATCGAGGTAGGCTTTGCCGGTGGTGATAATGCCCAAACGCGCGTTCTCGTTATCGATCATCACTTTATTAAGCTGATTCACCCGTGCAAAATGGCGTGCGGCATAGATGCGGTATTTATTCAAAATCCGCTCCTGCTCCAAAGGCGTGCTCGGCCAACGCCCATGTACACCTTCTTCGGGCAACTCAAAATCTTCAGGAATAATAATCTGTACACGGTTTGGGTCGATATCCGCAGATATAGCAGAGTCCATATTTTCCGTGATGGCCTTCAATGCCACCCAGCAACCGCTATAACGCGACAGTTCCCAACCGTAGACCCCCAAATCCAACACCTCTTGCACATTGGCAGGGCTTAATACTGGTATGGATGCGCCGATAAACATATGCTCGCTTTGGTGCGGCAAGGTGGACGATTTACAAGCATGATCATCACCAGCAACCGCTAACACACCGCCATACCTGGAGGTTCCGAAAGCATTGGCATGCTTCATCACATCCATACTGCGATCAACACCCGGGCCTTTACCGTACCAGAGTCCAAACACGCCATCGTATTTTGCGCCAGGAAACAGGTTAACCTGCTGACTGCCCCAAATCGACGTCGCGGCCAAGTCCTCATTCACCCCAGGTTGAAAATGGATATTGTGTTTCGCTAAATGCTGTTGCGCTTCCCACAGAGCCTGATCGACGCCACCCGACGGTGAGCCTCGATAGC
>Ga0070727_10002420_pt1 | contig 18061 bp, 11 predicted proteins | sample tdAd472_FD_66722 | JGI IMG/M metagenome (GOLD analysis project Ga0070727, IMG submission 66722) | Marine sediment microbial communities from the Atlantic coast under amendment with organic carbon and nitrate - tdAd47.2 | ecosystem: Environmental > Aquatic > Marine > Coastal > Sediment | place...
GTGATTATGTCAAGCCGGGCGTGAGCACGGCCGAACTCGACCGACTCTGCCATGACTTCATTACCGGCGTTCAGGACGCCGTGCCTGCCCCACTCAACTATCGCGGATTCCCGAAATCCATCTGCACATCGATTAATCACGTCGTGTGCCACGGCATCCCCGGCGATCGCGTACTGAAGTCGGGTGACGCCGTGAATATCGATATCACTGTCATCAAAGACGGCTTCCACGGCGACACGAGCCGGATGTTCTTTGTCGGCAAGGCCGGAATTCAGGCTACTCGCCTCTCCGAGGTCGCCTACGAAGGCATGTGGCTGGGCATCGGGGAACTGGCACCGGGCAAGCATCTTGGCGACGTTGGAGCAGCGATTCAGCGCCATGTCGAGAAGAATCGATGCTCCGTTGTCCGCGAATACTGTGGGCACGGCATCGGCCGCGTATTTCACGAGGATCCGCAGGTTTTGCATTACGGCACGCCCGGGACGGGCATGGAACTCAAGGCCGGCATGACGCTGACCGTCGAGCCGATGGTCAATGCCGGCAAGGCAGCAGTGAAGCTGCTGCCTGATGGCTGGACCGTGGTCACCAAAGACCACAGCCTGTCGGCGCAGTGGGAACACACCGTGCTGATTACCGACACGGGCCATGAAGTACTGACACTTGGTGCAGACGCACGCTAAAAGCCGGGCCGTGCTGGATGCGGCCGATGAAGACCTCGAGCGCCGTTTTCTAGCCGGTGAGTCCGTCGTCGATCTCGTGCACGAGCGTGCCGGGATTGTCGATTCCTTGCTCACAGAGCTCTGGCAAACCCACATCGGCGACCTGGCCGGGCCGCTGGCGCTAGTCGCTGTTGGCGGCTACGGCCGCGGCGAGCTGCATCCCGGTTCCGACATCGACATCATGATGCTGCTGCCAGAGTCGATCGACTCCGCAACGGAACAGCGGCTGTCCTCATTCGTGACGGCTCTCTGGGACATCGGACTGGACATCGGACACAGCGTACGCAGCGTCCGCCAATGCGTCGAGGAAGCGTCAGCGGATCTCACTGTTGCAACCACGCTGATGGAAGCTCGCCTTATCACCGGGCCTGCCGACCTGTTTGCTGACATGCAAGCCGCAACCGGCCCCGACCGCATCTGGTCACCGCAGCAGTTTTTTGCTGAGAAGCGGCGCGAGCAAATCGAGCGACACCACCGCTACCATGACACGGCTTACAATCTCGAGCCGAACGTAAAGGGCAGCCCGGGCGGTCTGCGCGACATCCAGATGATCGGCTGGGTTGCGAAACGCCACTTCGGCGTCGATACGCTCGACGAACTCCTCGATCACCACTATCTGACCCGGGGACAACTGCGGCGTCTCAAAGGCGGCCAGGCATTCCTGTGGCGCGTGCGCTTTGCTTTGCACATTCTGACAGGGCGCCGGGAAGATCGTCTGCTGTTCGATCACCAGATCAAGCTTGCCGAAATGCTGGGCTACGAAGACGCCAGCTATACGCTGGCGGTCGAGCAGCTGATGCAGCGCTATTACCGCACGGTCATGGACCTGTCACGGCTCAACGAGATGTTATTGCAGCTCTTCGAAGAGGCGATCCTGATGGACCCGGACGCGGAGCCCGAGCCGCTCAATGATCGATTCCAGGTTAAGAACGGCTTTCTGCGAACAGTAGACGAAAACGTATTCCTGAACGACCCGTCCGGCCTGCTCGAGTTGTTTCTGCTATTGCAGCAAAACCCGGGCATACGCGGGGTCAGCGCTTACACAGTGGGACTGATCAGACGCAATCTTCACCTGATCGACGAAGAATTCCGTCAGAATCCCAGGAACCAGCGCCTGTTCCTTGCCATCCTGCGCGCGCCCGAGGGAGTGACTCACGAACTCCGGCGGATGAACCTGTACGGGGTACTCGGCCTGTACATTCCGTCATTCGGCCGCATCGTCGGCCGCATGCAGTACGACCTGTTCCACACCTACACCGTTGACGAGCACACTCTGTTCGTGGTCAGCAATCTGCGGCGTTTTGCCCTCACACGATTCGATCACGAATATCCGCATTGCAGCCGTATCATGCAGTCGCTCGAGAAACCCGAGATCGCGTACCTTTCGGGATTGTTTCACGACATCGCCAAGGGCCGTGGTGGCGACCACTCGGAACTTGGCGCCGTCGATGCCGAGTCCTTTTGTCTTGAGCACGGCATGAGCAAGTACGAAGCCCGCACAGTCGCATGGCTCGTGTTGCACCACCTGGCGCTATCGACGACGGCACAAAAACAGGACATCGGCGACCCGGACGTCATTCACGAGTTCGCGGCGCTGGTCGGCGACCAGACGCACCTCGATTGTCTATACGTACTGACAGTCGCCGACGTGCGCGGTACCAACCCCAAACTCTGGAATTCCTGGAAGGCATCGCTGTTTCACGATTTGTATGAGCTAACGTCGCGCGCACTGCGTCGCGGACTCGAAAACCCGATCGACCGCGAGCAACTCATCCTGGAGAAACAGACCGAGGCAAAGGAGATGCTGCATGCGGCCGGTGTTAGCGAAGAGCGCATAGCCGGCGTCTGGGCCTTGCTGACCGAACGTTATTTTCTGCGCCACCGGACCAGCGAAATAGCGTGGCATACGGAGTGGCTTGCAGACTCGGACACGACATCCGATATCGGCCTCGTTGATGTGCGGCGACAGCCTGGCGGCGACGGCGTCGAGGCGGTCCTGTATACGCCGCGCAAAAAGCACACATTCGCTCACGCCACCGCCGTGCTCGACGAACTCGGAATGACGATTGTCGATGCCCGTGTCGTGCCGCTCGGAAACGATTTCAGCCTCGACTCCTTTATCTTCATGGAACTCGACAAGCGCATGGACATTGACGATTCGCGCATGACGAAGATCCGCCGGTCGTTGACGCGGGTACTTACTTCAAGTGACGATGACGTCGCCAAGGTCACGCGTGTGCTACCGCGCCAGGCACGGATGTTCACAACCAAGACAACTGTGGACTTCAATGCCGATACCACACGGGGACTGACAGTAATGGAACTGGAGGCCGCCGACCGGCCGGGTTTGCTGAGCATAGTCGGCAAGGTTTTCATCGATCAGGGCATAGACATCGATGCAGCCAAGGTCATGACGATTGGCGAACGTGCGGAGGACGTGTTCTATATCAGCGATGAGGCGGGCGCCGCATTAGCGGACGAGGCAAAATCGACATTGCGGGACCGGCTCATCGACGCGATCGACAACGTAGATATGGCCGGCGAGTAAATCCATCGAATGGACTTTGACATGCAGGACCTCATAAAAATTATTGACAGCGGCTTCGAGAGTGGTGGTCGCACCGTAAGTAAGGCCGAACAATCGGAACTTACTGCCGCAGTCGACACGGCTGTCGAAATGCTTGATTCCGGGGCAGCGCGAGTTGCCGAAAGAATTGACGGTGAATGGCACGTACACCAATGGCTGAAGAAAGCCGTGCTGTTGTCGTTTCGACTGACAGAGAACAACGTAGTCGTCGGCAGCCACAGTCGCTTTTACGACAAGGTGCCGCTGAAGTATGCCGACTACACCGCCGAACAATTTGCTGCCGATGGCGTGCGGGTGGTGCCCGACGCGATCGTCCGCCGCGGTGCCTACGTCGCACCTGACGTGGTACTGATGCCGAGCTATGTCAATATAGGCGCCAATATCGACAGTGGCACCATGGTCGATACCTGGGCGACGGTCGGCAGTTGTGCCCAGATTGGCAAGAACGTCCACTTGTCAGGCGGGGTCGGAATCGGCGGCGTGCTGGAACCCGTGCAGGCGGGTCCGACGATCATCGAGGATGACTGTTTTATCGGCGCCCGCTCGGAAGTTGTCGAAGGCGTCATCATCGAACAGGGATCGGTAATCTCGATGGGAGTCTACATCGGTCAGAGCACGCGCATTTACGATCGTGACAGCGGGGAAATCAGCTACGGGCGCATCCCTGCCGGCTCCGTCGTGGTGCCCGGCAACCTGCCGTCGAGCGACGGAAAGTACTCATTGTATTGTGCTGTTATCGTGAAGCATGTTGATGCAAAGACACGTGCAAAGACAGGACTGAACGAGCTATTGCGGAACGCAGAGTAAGAAAGGGCGAGACGTGCTAACCGTATACGGCATTAAGAGTTGCGACACCTGCAGGCGGGCCAGCAAATTCCTGACCGGGAAGAACATCGAGTTCAGGTTCCATGATGTGCGCGAAGATGGTCTCGACATACAGATGCTGGAGCGCTGGTCGACACGGATCGACTGGGAGCGACTGCTCAACAGACAGAGCCTGACATGGCGCAAGATCCCCGAGGTCGACCGCAACGCCATGACCCGGGACAAGGCGTTCGCGGCAATGATCGATGCGCCGACGTTGATCAAACGACCCGTACTCGAACATTCGGAATTTTTTGCCGTCGGCTTCTCTGAAAAACGGTTTGCGGCGTTTCTCGAGAAGCTTGGCTGACCACCGCCTGGACGAATAGCCAATTGCAAACGAAACGGGGCGAGTCACCAGGACTCGCCCCTTGTTCTTACCTTGTACGGCCCGACTACGGATACGCAACTAGAGCGGTACGATGTTTTCCGCCTGCGGGCCTTTCGGTCCGTCCGTAATCGTAAACTCGACCTTCTGCCCTTCCGCGAGCGTCTTGAAGCCGCCGCCCTGAATTGCACTGTAATGAGCGAAGACGTCCGGACCGGACTCCTGCTCGATGAAACCGAAGCCCTTGGAATCGTTGAACCATTTGACGGTTCCTGTAACGGTAGACATAAGAAATTTCCTTGCTGATAAAACCTGGCCGATTCGGCCGGTGGTGAAAATATGCAACACGTCCCAATTCCCGCGCGGCCAGTTGCATCGAATGTGTAACTATAACGATCACATAATCATTCGACAATTCATCGAACCGAGCAGCGTACTCGCAAACGGTGCCATCGCTGCGCTACTATTAGCCAACTTTTATTGTTAATATTCAAATAATTACGGTACATTACTCAACTTGATGTCAATACACGGTCCAGATCCTTCAGAGCATCCCGAGCTGAGCCTCCTTTTCGACCTGATGCGTCGCCGCTCGGTTACACCGGAGGATGCCGGCTGCCAGGACGTTATTGGCGAGCGGCTACAGAACTCCGGATTCGAATGCGAAACAATGCCGTTCGGCGATGTCACGAACCTGTGGGCGCGGCGCGGCGAATCGTCGCCGCTGTTTTGTTTCGCGGGCCATACGGACGTCGTACCGCCCGGCGATACCGATGAGTGGTCCTCGGACCCGTTCGAACCTGACGTTCGCGGGGGCCGCGTTTACGGTCGCGGCAGCGCCGATATGAAGAGCGGCCTGGCCGCAATGGTTGTCGCTGTCGAGCGCTTTGTTCATGAACACCCGGACCATCGCGGCAGCATCGCATTTCTCATCACCAGCGACGAGGAAGGCCGGGCGCGCGACGGTACCCTCAAGGTGGTCGAGGCGCTGACGGAGAAAGACGAGCACATCGACTGGTGTGTCATCGGTGAACCGTCGAGTCACGAAGCCCTGGGTGACGTCGTGCGGATCGGCCGCCGTGGTTCATTGAGCGGCATGCTGGAAGTGCACGGTGAACAGGGCCACGTCGCATATCCTCATCTGGCCGACAACCCGATACGACGCTTCGCGCCTGTGCTCGCCGAACTGCACGAGGTCAAGTGGGACGATGGCAACGACTATTTTCCGCCGACGAGCTTCCAGGTCGTCAACCTGCAGAGCGGTGTCGGTGCTCCGAACGTAACGCCCGGGGACCTTACGGCGCGATTCAATTTTCGCTATTCGACGGAGTGGGACCACCACAGCCTGAAAAAACGTGTGCATGCAGTCATCGACGCACACTCGATTGATTACGAACTCGATTGGCATCTCTCGGGGGAACCCTTCCTGACAAAACCAGGCGAACTCATCGACGCGGTAAGCGAGGCCGTTCGGGAACAAACCGGAACGGCGCCGGAGTTGTCAACGGCGGGCGGGACCTCGGACGGCCGTTTTATTTCGCCGGCCGGCGCCGACGTCGTCGAACTCGGGCCCGTCAGCGCATCGATTCACAAGATTGACGAATACGTCCGCGAGCAAGACGTCGCGGCGCTTGCGCGAATGTATCAGCGAATCCTGGAGAAAATGCTGCTCTAGGCGGTTGTCATTACCGTCTGAGGTTGTTCCAGACCGCGACCGAACCCAGGCCGAGCATCCAGAGCACAACCCAGGCCGGCATCGACAACCCGAGGAACTGCCAGACAATTTCGGCACACTCCCCGGATCCCGAGAACACCATTTTCAGGGCCTCCGCGATCGGAAAATTCTCGAGCATATAGTCGAGGCCGGGACCGCACGACGGTACCTCGTCGGGCGGCAGCTGTTGAAGCCAGGCGTGCCAACCAGCAACGCCGACACCACCCAGTGCTGCGACCGCCGTCAACACGGCGTAGAAGATGCGACCGCCGCCTGAAGGATTGTGTAGCGCTGCTACCAAAAACAGGATGCCAAGCGAAATGACAACGAAGCGCTGTAATACGCAAAGTGGGCACGGATCGAGCAGCAGCACGTGTTGAGCAAATAGCGCGAACCCCATCAGGCCGCAGCACACGATGAAGCCCGTGAAATTCAGAATTCGGCGGGAAGGAATTTCAAATGGCATTCAGTCGGGCTCCGGTTATTTCCATTTCCACTGCGTATCGAGGAACAGGCGATTATAGTCGCGTTTGCTGCCTGAACTGATATCAATTTCGTTAATAAAGTACTGCAAACCGACGGTCCAGGTCTTGCTTACGCCGTAATTCAACTGCAGGAAATGCCCCTTGTTATCGGTGCCACCTCCCGCAAAATCCGAGTCCGTCAACAGACCCAGCACGCCGTCCGCATCCTTGTCCGCATAAAAGTATGAGACTTGGAATTGGCCCCGATCTTTCGCCTGACCAAGGCGGGTGCCCACAGTCCAGGCCGTATCGTTGTCGGACGGATCACTGTTGTTGACGAAGTCCATGAATACGACCGTGGGCCAGTTGCCGATATCGAAAGCGGCTTCCGCAAAGACCTGTGTCAGCAAATAGTCGTACAGATATACACATGTTGCGTCCTGCGTAGTTCCGCAAGGTTGCCCGTCCGCCTGGACAGCCGTGTTGCCGAAATAGTCACCGGGATCGGACGCGTCCCCGAACGTCGTACTTTCGCCCTGAGTCCTTAACGAGTAGTAGCCAAGGCCACCTGTGATTTTTGCACCGCCGAGCAGACCGGTCGCGCCGAACTGCGCACCCCAGCTGAAGGAGTCGTTGCTCTTCCTGGTATCGCTCTCGAGAAAAGAGCCCAGTGCATTGACGAAGTACCAGTCGCGCTTGTAGGTCAGAGCAAAGCCTTCCGGACTCCAGTCTCCGTCCCACATCAGCGCTTGTTTGCCTACGCGCGACAGTGGATTGTTGAATTTGCCGCCGATGAGGTGCAAGCCGTCTGCGGCTTCCCAATCTGCATACGCCACGTTCAGCGAAATCTCTTTCGACGAGCCACCGCTGCCCAGTGTCTGGTTCGCCGAAACCGGATCGTCGCCGCCCGTTGCAAGTCCGAAGCCCACCTCGACATCGTCGCCCACGTCGGCACGAATATTGGCACGCGCGCGGATCCGGTTGCGTTGGCGGGTCGGGCTGCCCTCTGCATCGATCATTTCGTAGCGATATCGGAAATCACCGTCGAGACTGATTCGCTCTGCCCAGTTGTTGGCGACAACGGGTGCTTCAATAACCCTGACGTCCGCCACGCTGGTCTGAACATCGGCGATAACCACGGCGGCCTGGTCCTGGGTGCGTCTGAGTTCCGCGTTTTCGGCGGCGAGTTCGTCGAGCCGCTGCGATACTGCTGCCAATTGCTCGCGCAGCTCCTCAATGTCGGCTTCGCTGACTGCAGCAAATGCCGCGGGCGATGCGACCAGGCAAACGGCCGACATGAGGAAAATTAGTCGTTTCATTTCTTACTCCGGACATTGTGGTGAGACACATGCGAATCCAAGATAGGTACACGTGTTCTGATATTGACTGCTAAGGCCCCGTCGGTGCCGGCCGTTGCGCCACAGTTTGTCTCAGATACGCCGGAACCAAATCTTGCGGCTCGACCGCCGCGCCGCATTCTAGCAATGCGCGACCGCTTGGCAAGAGAAACCGTGCAGACGGCAGCAACACTGTGCTCTTCGCCGCAATAGTGCTCTTGTTCGCTTCCAGCAGAGCTGGATAGCGTTGCCATCCCGAGCCCGCAGCCGTGAACCTGCCCGGGTGATTCGCCAACTCGCCGATCTCACCCTGACCGTGCAGCCTTTCGGCACCGAGGACCACCGGCAATCCATCTTCATCACGCTCGTAGAGTCCCAGGTAGACCTCGTTCATGTGCGCGTCCTGGCAGACGGCAACGTGAGTAGCACCGTCAACTGCCATGACCTGGGCCGCTACGGCAAGCAATGAAGACACCGGCACGATACGCAGGCCGCCGCCGAATGCGAGGCCCTGTGCAACCGATGCTGCGATGCGCATGCCGATGAACGAACCGGGTCCGTTACCGAGGACGATGGCATCCAGTTCCGGCAACGTTATCTCGCCCTCGCCCAACACAGCCTGGATCATCGGCACGAGCAAACGAGTGTGCTCGCGTGCCTGCTCCTCGTGACGGTCGAGTATCTCATCGTCGATCTGCAGCGCGACCGAGCACGCCAGCGACGATGTGTCGAGCGCCAGCAGTTTCATGCTACGGCACCCGATTTTTCATGCCGGCCGAGGAATTCCTCGACGTCCGCGAATGACGAGGTTGATTGCATGGGCTCGAGTATCTTCAAGAAAGTCTTGCCGTAATTTCGCGACACGATACGCGGATCGCAGAGCACGACAACACCATAGTCGGTCTCGTCGCGCAGCAATCGACCCGCACCCTGTTTCATGGCCAGTGCGGCCAGTGGCAACTGATGTTCCCCGAAACCATTGCCACCTTCACGCCGGATGTACTCCAGGCGCGCCATCATGAGCGGGTCCGCCGGAGAGGCGAACGGCAATTTGTCGATCGCCACTATTGTCAGTGCCGTGCCGCGAACGTCCACACCTTCCCAGAAACTGCCGGTGCCGAGCAAGACGGCATTTCCGGTATCGCGAAAGCGGCGCAACAGGTCGTCGCGAGGCGCACTTCCCTGGGTGAATAATTTGCGCCCACCGAGCTGCGACTTGTTGGCGCGAAACCACTTTTTCGCCGCGTTGAGCGCGCGATGGCTCGTAAACAAACAGAAGATGCCACCGCCGGTGAGTTCGAACAGTGGCACTACGGCTTCCAGGACCGCATCCGTATGACCGGGATCGGAGGGCGCCGGCAGACCTGGCGGCAGATAGACCAGGCCGTTTTCCTCGAGCGCGTACGGGCTCGGGAAGGTCAACGAGGTCACACCGCCGAGGCCCATCCGCGTCGTGAAATGCGAAAAATCTTCGCCGACAGCCAGGGTCGCGGATGTGAATATCCAGGCCTGGTAGCCATTGTCGATCATGCCGGACAGGGTTGCGGACACATCGAGCGGAGTCAGGTTGAACCGTATGCTGCGCGGGTTCACCTCGATCCAGCGCAGTCCGTCCCAGCTGTCGTCGCTGGACAACAAGGCAAGGCGCTCGCTCATGCCCAGCAACTGCTCGCGAAGCTTGTCGATATCGACAGAACCGTCGCCGATGGCACCGAGTGCCTGCTGCAGTTCTTCGAGCGCCGTGCGCAGCCCGTCGAACGATGTGCGCATATCCGGCATGACCTCGTCGAGCTGGTGGCGGCCTTCCTGACGTGGCGCGTCTGCCCGCAGCACCTTGATCGCGGTATCCAGCCTGGAGATGCGGCGCTGCAAATCCGCCTGCATGAATGGCAGCGCCGCCAGCTGCACTTCGTCCACAACGCGTTGCAGCTCACGGCTTCCGAGTGCGACGCCGAAAAACTGTACGGCAAGATCGGGGATTTGGTGTGCCTCGTCGAGAATGATTGCCTCAGCGCCAGGCAGGAATTCGACGAAGCCGCCTTCTTTCATCGCGAGGTCCGCAAGCAGCAGGTGGTGATTGACGACGACCAGGTCGGCTTCCTGTGCCGCACGTCGGGCCTTAACGACATGGCAATCGGAATACTGCGGACATTTCTGCCCGAGGCAATTGTCGGCGGTCGAGGTAACGAGTGGCCAGATCGAAGAATCTTCGGCGACGTTTGAAAGCTCAGCCCGGTCGCCACTGTCTGTCCGGTGACGCCATTCACGCACTTCGTTGTAATCGTCGATCAGCAACGGAGCAATGTCATCGATCTGATCCAGGCGGTGCGCGCACAGGTAGTTCGCCCTGCCCTTCAACAATGCCGTCGTTACCGGGCGTCCGACAGCTTTGCCGATCAACGGCAGATCACGATGGTAGAGCTGGTCCTGAAGTGCCTTGGTGCCAGTACTGATAATCGTCTTGCGACCACTCATCAGCGCTGGCAACAGGTACGCGAAGGTCTTGCCGGTGCCGGTGCCGGCTTCGACGACGAGCTTGTCGAGATTGGCGATCGTTTCGGCCACGGCTTCAGCCATCCACGCCTGACCCGGGCGCGGCTGAAAACCAGGCAAGAATTCCTTCAGCGGACTCTGCTCGGCAAAAAAATCGGACAGATCAATCACGCCCGACAGGTTACAGAATTATGGTGACAGTGACCTCAATTCTATTTGCGCCCGGCGACGCGTTTCAGTGCGTGCTGGTCGGCTTTCATCGAGAACCGCAGGAAAGGTCCCTGGGCGGTATAGCGTGCTGCGGTGAAATCGCTATCGTGGAAACCGGCAATGTTGTAACCGAGTGTCACCCACATATTGCTCGCGAAGTTGTAACCGACGTCGACACCAAAACCGTAGTCCACGACACTCGATTCGTAGGAGTGATAGATACTGGTGTTGACGCCGACATCGAAGTGACCGCGCATGCCTCGCCGCAGATCAAAACCTATCAGGTCGGTATAGCCCGTGTACGCGGCGGAGTCGAACTCGCTGCGCACGTACTTGAACGCATATTGCAACGCCATTTGAGTTTTCGCGCTGAAACGCCGGTTCGCGTTGAAGTTGTTGATCAGGCGCCAGGTCTTCTGTTGTTCGGTCGTCAGCGTTGCATTTTCAAAGATCAGGTCGATCCGGTTGAGGAACGACCATTTGCTGTCTGCCATACGATAAGCCCAACCGAATCTCAGATCGGCTGCCGTCATCTCGTTGCCCGCCGCATCCGTGCTCTTGTAGGCCAGCAAGCCGGCGGAGAGGCCGTGACCGATCGCGGGTTCGCGGTACCAGCCGGCGAGGATCGCCATGCGCTCTTCGATGTCCGAGTCGCGGTACTCGAGCCGGCCGTTCGCCGACCAGAGCTCTGTATTGTAAAGAGCGCCGGTGTAGACAGCGATGAAATCCTCGTTGAACGATCCCGAGACGAGTTCACGATCAGGATCGAGAGGCCGCGCTTCGGGTTCGAGTATGGTCTCGGTCTGGTCGACGCCGACATCGAAACTCCAGTTTTGATTCAACTGGAATCCCTGCACGAGACCAACGTTAGCGAACAGTCGTGGGCCGAATTCAGTTGTCTCATTCGTCACGGAAGTGTCGACCTGCGCCCTTGCCCATGGCGTCGCACGTATGCCGACGCGGGTCATGGTTGCCTCGATATCCCGTCCCTCGGCAGTCTCGTATTCCGAGATCAGTTCAACACCATTACTGATGCGATAGTCTGCGCCGACTACAATTCGCGTCGGGAAATCGAGGCTTTCCGCGTCGCCGCTTAGTTCTGTGCTGCCACTGATGCGAAGATTGAGCTTGTCGTTGAACACGCGCTTGGTGAGTGTCACCTCCGCGAGTTCACTGGTACGTGTGTCGCCGTCGTCAAATTTATCCGACGCGTGGCTCAACCCGACCGATCCGGTGAACGTATCACGGACGTAACGCACACGGCCGGCGAGCAGATTGCGGATATCCTCGGTCACGAGATCTTGTTGCCAGGCCGCCTCGCCCTCGAGGAAGAGACTTTCGCCAACCTCGGTGCGCGCATCGACGCCCAATCTGCGGAAACCCTTGTCCGCGGTATTCTGATAGCCAAGCCCGAAGTCGCTGTCGACGTCCCGTACGTAGGCACGAACGTCGGTACGCTCGCCGTTATGTTCGAGTTCGATCATCGCGGCAGTGCCGCTCACCGGATTGCCTGTGTCGATCGAATTCGTTTCTGCGTATTCGGCCTTGAACAGGGTCTCGTTGTTGATCTGCCATCTCAGGTCCGCGCCGGTCAAATCTGCCTCGGCACCCACCGTGTCATCGTTGACATGGGTAACTCCGACCTCGACCGCGTCGTCACTCGAGCGCACAGAGCCACGGCCACCCACCAGTAGATCTTCGGCGCCGTCCGTGCGTGTCTCGTATTCGACGACGATGTAGACGGGATTGAATTCGAGATCACGGCTCGGTACTGGCCGTTTGAAGTACAGCGTGCCGTTGATCGGGTCGAGACTGTAATCGAGGAACCGCGCAAGGCGTCGGCTCTCCAGGACCTGCCCGCTGTCAAATCGATCACGCACTTCGATCCGAACCTGTTCACTGTTAACAATCACCGGCGTATTGCTGAGTCGATACAGACCCGAGGTGCCGTCACCCCGAATGTCGTCGCGGTTGAAAGCCTCGCTCGTCTCGGCCGCAAAGACGGTGTAACCGACGTTCTCGCCACGGTATTCGCTCTTGAGTCCGTTGAAGCGGCGCTCATAGCGCGCCAGATCCGTGACGGACAAGCCGGTGTCGGTATCGCCGAACAACGCGTAAAACTGATTGCGCTCGAGTTTGACAAACAGCTTGCGCTGACTCGGCGCCTCGAAACGCTGTTCGCTCGTATCTGCGTAAAGCGGGTAGAAGTCGTTGGGGTCGACAGCGGTCTGGAAACGATCACGCGTTTCGTCGCGGTTTCGGTCCGAGTCGTAAGCCAGCGTCAAAAGGAACTCACCCTTGATCTGACCCTTGGCAAAGAACGCAACGCGCCCCTCGTCGTAGTATCCGTCCTCGTGCCCGGCATCAGCTGCCGCGACTGCATTATCCGACAGCGTGTTGTAGCCACCGGTGCCTTCTGCAAAGCCGACAAGAATCCAGTCGCGCGGTGCCGGCTTCAACCAGACCCTGACTTCCTGCTCGCGGAAGTTTTCGAACTGCAATCGAGCGGTCACTTCGCCGGTATGCGTCGTCGGCTGCAATTCGAGATAAGCGATACCGCCGTTCGAAACCCGATAAGTCGGCTCTCGGTCACCAATCTGCACCAGCGGATTGCGGCGATCGTTCTCGACATCCCAGGCCGTACGGTACGGCGTGTCCACGCGGAACGTGCCTACGGTTCCGTTTCGCGAAGGCTCACCTGCACGATCGAAAAGCCTGACAGCGATCACAGGCGTCGTCTTGCCGTCGGCCACGAGCGTCGACTCTTCGGGAAGGAATTCGCCGCGAATGGGCGCGCCCGCGTAGAAGATGCTGCGCGTGATCGTCTTGAGCCTGTCACCCTGCGCATTCCTGACCACGGCTCGAATCTCGTTCGCACCATCCTGCAGGTCAACACCCTTCCAGCGCGACACCGCGACTGTGCGCGACGGGTTCAACGCCAGCGTGTCGAAATTCAAACTGTTGACCGGTGCGCCGTTCAGCCAGACCTCGACCTTATGTTGCGGATCGTGCTTAATCGAAATCTTCGTCACTGCGATTGCAGGCGCAAACGTCTTCTCGGGTAACAGCATTGCGATACCGGGCTTCAGCGTATCGAGCGGCGGTTCCTGCTGCGATGCCGGCGTGCCGCTGTTGTCGTCTTCACGCCTGCCTGACTTCTGTCGTTCCATGCCGGGTACGGCACCGATCGTCTCCGTTGCCTGGGCGCCACTTGCGGCTTTAGTGACTTCGAGGAACGACGGCCTGCTCGGGCGCACGCCGCTCATAATCAATTCCACGCGGCGGTTCTTTTGCCGTCCGGCCGGTGTCAGGTTATCCGCAACCGGCTCGTTCGGGCCGCGGCCTTCGACCTGCAGATTCTCATGGCTGACGCTGAGTGCTCCCGCTATGTACGAGACCGCGGAATTTGCTCGAGCTCGCGAAAGTACATAGTTGTCTGCGAACAGGTGCAGTTTGGAAGCCCTGATAGGCGTGCTATCACTGTGACCAACGGCTGATATCTGCACATTCCGAACGCCACGCCATTCCGCGATTAGTTGGTCGAGCCGGATCTTGTCGTCTACCGACAAGTCGGCCGACAGGATGTCGAACTTGAGGTCCAGCACGTAGCCGGCATTCTGCACGATCGCCGGTTCACGCAACATGCGAGTTTCCGCAACCGGGGTCTTCTGTCGTTCCGCCATCGGCGTGTCAAACGTCGCGACGGCCTGTGTCGACAGGTCACCGCTGACCTGGTCATCAAAAGTCGCCTCGAATGCGACGGCGCTGGCCCAGTTACCGCTCCTGTCGGGTAACGCGAACGACACTGTGCCGTTCATCAGTCTCGGCTCGCCGAGTTCTTCACCATCGATACGCATCGAACCCGCCCGGTAGGAAACCCCATCGGGCAACAGCACCATGACGTTGATGTTGTCGATTTGCACATTGCCGATGCCATTCAGTGTCAGGTTGTATTCGACGGTATCCGCATCGTTGCCGCCAGCGCTCTTCAGTTCCAGCTCAATACGACCCTCGGGCGGCTCCTTGCGGCGCAGGTAAAAATCGGCGCGCAGCAAACTGCCACGCGACAGTTTTACAAACTGTGAGTCGGCACTGCTGCCGAATTGCGGATTGTCGCTGCAGCCGATCACGTCGAAGTACGCCGGCACCGTGAACGTATCGATCTGGGCGACGTGCGTTCCGGGCTTTATACCCTCGAAGTGGAAGCGCCCACCCTCGTCACTGACTGCGTAGCGGCCGTCCTCGAGATAGACGCGGATGTTGGCGACGCCCTGCTCCTCGGAGAACGTCTCCTGGCTGCAATCGCCTTCGATCACACGACCGATGATAGTCCCACTGTTGCGAAACAGGTCTTCTGTCAAACGAATAGACGCGGTCGCTTCATTCGAGATCAACCCACCGCTCGCCACAGCTGTGGCCCTGTTGACGAGTTCGTCATTGCGCTCGCCGCCGACAATTTCGACCACGTAGGAGAGCGACAGCCGCACCCCGACATCCAGCGAAACAAAATTGAACTCGAGCATTGACGCGTCAGGACTGATCACCGGATCTGGCGCGCTGACACCGTCGACAACTACTGAACCAGGTACGAATCTCACCCCCGGAGGCAGCTGATCGAACAACACAATACCGGTGGCCGTGCCAGAGCTCGAGCTGTTCTCGAGCGCGAGTTCATAGCGCACGAAATCACCGGGTGCGGCCACTGTCGTCAACGTGCGTTTCTCGAGAAATAGCGCTGACTCCTGTGGATCGATCGGAATGTCCCACGTGAAAATGGACGAGCCGCTTTGCGTGAACGCGTTGCCGAATGACGCGGGCCCGAGATCATAGGGCGCGCCTGGCAACAGCTGCAGGTCGGCGATATTGGCAGTCGATGGCGCCGCGAAATCCGTTGGCGGGGTTACGACCAGGCGGTAATCACCGTCCGGTACGACCGGGAAACGATACTCGCCCGGACCGAAGTTGTACGTTGCACCCGACGCGTCTGTGACCGTTGAACCACTCGTTACGACCGACGGGTAGACCGACACGCCGTCATTTCCATAAACGACGGCAGGTGTGCCACTGATTGCATCCACGAGTTCGATTTGCACACCATCGACGACTGTACCGGTTCGCGATTCAAATGCGACGCTGACCGGATCGACCGTCGCAGTCGATTGCGCCGAGTCTGTAGCATCAGCCGGGTCCGAGTAATTGACCTGGACCGTCGAATTCAGTATTCCCTGCAGAACACAGTCGCCGGAAACGGGTACCGCCCTCGAAGACGGCACGTAGCCCGAGAACACCCCGGTATCGAGCCCGGTTTCGCTGAGCTGAATCGTTTCCGTATCACCATTGACCGGATGCACGACGTCCACAACGGCAGTATCAATCACCTGGAAATCGAGATTCTGGTCGCTGTCATCGAGCCTCAGGAACAGCGGTTCACCGAGGTTGTAGGTCGTCGCCGGAACGACTTCCTGGACCAGCGTTGGATCAATTGTGCTGCCGCCTGTCAGTGTCGGATCCGCGAGCAGCACGAAACCGCCACCCTGCGAGCAATATGCGGGACCGACGGTTTCCTGGTAGCTGCCACTGCTGGCGGTTAACACCCGTGTGAACTCGACAGCCGACGGACTGCGGACAACAGCCACTGTCACCTCGACCGAATTGCTCAGCACGATGGTCTGGCCGCCGGCCAGATTGACGTAATCGAACGCTGCCTGGTTGGAAATGATGGCGCCCGGAGGGGCCGCGAGCGCACTGTTTGCGGCGATTAGTGACGTCAAAACCGTCACCAAACGACCATATGCCAGCGCTTTACGCAACTTCCAGATATGCCTCGGGGGGAACAACCGTTCCCCCCGAGGGTGTCCGTGCACAAGGCCGCCAGGCCCCGAATCCGGAGGCCCGGAGCGGGGATTGGCGAGGTGCGGGCCACCCGAGTGGGTGACCCGATTCCTCAGCGCCTTGTGCAGTCCTTTGAGCACCGTGATGGTCGTTATCGGTTAACGACTAGAGCGGTATCAGGACCTGGAACGTAACCGTGATCGACGCTCCAAACGCAACGTCAGGCACGGCAATACTCAGTGCAGCGCCGGCCAACGTACATCCATCCGCAGCATTACCATCCGCGTTACAGAACGTGCCGTCGCTGAATGCGACGTTCGATGCACCAGCGTTGTAGACACCGTTTTCGAGTGTTACGTCGCTGTCGATCGCGTCAGCTATAACGACGCCCGTTGCATCCGATGCGCCACCCGTATTGTCGATCAGGATCGAGTACTCGACCACGGCGCCGGGTATTGGCTTGCCGCTACCGAGGTCGCCCGAGATGACCAATGCCGTCTTCGTGACCACGAGCGCCGCCGAGGAGACGGTGAAGCCGTCGGCCCCTTCCTCGGTCGCGAAACCGTTAGTGTCGGCGCCGCTCACATTCGCGAACACGTTCTCAACCACAGCCGGATTATCGCCGATTGCTGATTCCACGAGTTCAGTACTCGTAACAGGATCGGCCGCACTAGCGGTAAGCAGTACGTTGGCGATCTGTCCGTTCAGAAGCGTCAGCGGCGTGTCGGCAAAGATGCGCACACGAATCGAATCGTCCTCGGGGAGATCGTTGATCAACGTCGCGCCAGAACCGATACCGGGGTCAAGCGGGTCCGGCCCCGCCCCCGGCACACCCCCATCAGGAGCGAGGCTGACCCCGATCCGGAGGTCATCCATATCGACGTCGGAGTCGGTGGACGTTCCAACTCCGCGGACATCGCCATACGCCGATGTCAGGTTCGTTGGGCTTATAACGAAGTCGAGCAAGCTGTTACTCGTGTTGGTAACCCAGAACTCGACGAACACGCCGTTGTCACCAGGCGCGACTGTCGTCAGGGCACCACCGACCTGGCTGATCGTGAAGTCGACACGACGGTCGACGAGGAACGACGTATCAGCGCCGCCGCCCGGCACAGCGACGCCAGGCAGGTTGTTGCCCGTCGGCGACGACTCGATGCCGGTCTGCAACGTGCCACCAACCGAGTAGGTCACGGTCGCACGGTTGTCGACCGACACGCCCGCATCGGTTCCGACTGCGAACGCCTGCTGCCCAAGCAGCAAGACCGCAGCCATCGTTCCGAGCCTGACGAACAGACCCGGCGTTCTCAATACAGTTTTCATCACGGTACTCCTTTTCCAAAAACTGTTTCCGGTCACGTGACCGGGCAGGTACCAAATCGGCATTGCGTACCCTGCAATTCGCAACGCCGTATCAAGCGATTGCTTAATTCAGTACGGCCGTGAAGCGCGCAGTGCCCTGCGCTCCTGCAGCCAAATTGTTTTGCATGACCCAGCGGACATGCGTGAAGTCATT
>Ga0070727_10002422_pt1 | contig 18058 bp, 15 predicted proteins | sample tdAd472_FD_66722 | JGI IMG/M metagenome (GOLD analysis project Ga0070727, IMG submission 66722) | Marine sediment microbial communities from the Atlantic coast under amendment with organic carbon and nitrate - tdAd47.2 | ecosystem: Environmental > Aquatic > Marine > Coastal > Sediment | place...
AGGTGTCCTGGTAGAACCCATCGACGAAGCCGGCGCCCACGTCGCCGGTGCAGTACAGGCCCGCGAACGGGATCGTCGCCCACAGCGCGATGGCCGGGAAGATCGATAGCGCCGGCGCCATGTTGTGCCAGAACTTGTCGGCGCCATCCGGGATGATGTCCTCCTTGAGGATCATCTTGATGCCGTCCGCGATGAAGTGCGGAATGCCGAGCAGGGGCAGGTTGATGAACGGCAGGCGCGCGCGGTTGGGGCCGACGCGGTTCTGGATCATCGACGACTGCTTGCGGTCGCCCAGCAGGGTCATCAACGACCCGATGGGGAACGCGAACGCGAGGATGACGACGCCGATCTTCGCGAGGATGATGAGGAGCTCGATCAGCACGATGTGCTCTCGGTCGGCAGGGCGTGCGGCCAGTCAGACCGGCCCGCGTGGCGGGTCAGGCTTCGGCGCCGGAGTCGTACAATTCGGCCCGAATGCCGTCAACGTCGGTGAAGGCGAACGGCTGGTCCGCTCCCTTCGCCAGACGGATGAAGATCTCGGCGTCCGAGCGGCTCGGGCCTTCGGGCTCCAGGGCCTTGTAGACCTGCTGCACGTGACCCTGTTCGTTGATGTAGGTGCCCTCGAGCTCGGCGTGCGACGCGGCGGGGAACACCGCGTCGGCGTGCGCGAGGAGCGCGTCGTCGTGCAGCGACTGCACGACGAAGAGGTCCAGCTTCTGCACGAGCTCGGTGAAGCGGGCGCGCTGGGCGTCGTCGAACGCCAGCTCGGTGCCCATGAGCCACAGCGCGCGGACGCGGCCCGCGGCCATGTCGTCGAGCAGCGCGTCGACACCGGGCAGCTCGCCGAACACGGCCGTGACGCCGGCCCGGTTCGGGTTCTTGTCGGCGCGGATGAGGAAGGCATCCGCGTCACCGTCGGCGCGACCGCCGACGTAGAACCGCTTCGCGCCCAGCACCGTCTCGGCATACTTGCGACCGGCGTAGAGGCCTTCGGTGGTCGCGAGGGGCGACGCGACGAACGCGACCCCATCGCCACCGGCGCCGATGCGGTCCTTCGCGAGCGCGCCAAAGGTGCGGGCGCTGCGGGGCCAGCCGAGGTCGGACTTGTCGCCCACGCGAAGGGTGACGTTGCGACGGGCGTGGATCTGCTTGTACGAGAGCCGGCCCTCGTCACACATCCAGTACTCGTTCACCTCGGGGTTGAACCGCGGACGGTACCGCTGGACCTCGCCCTGGAAGTGCTCGAGGTGCACGTTGCAGCCGCGCGAGCAGCCGGTGCAGATGGAGTCGGTGCTCGACAGGAGCCACACGCGGCACTTGAACCGGAAGTCCCGGGTCGTCAGCGCGCCGACGGGGCAGATGTCGGTGACGTTCATCGAGTACGCGTTGTCGAGCTCGCGACCGGGGAAGGTCCCGATCGTCGAGTCGTCGCCGCGCTGCACGACCGCCAGCTCGCTGGTGCCGGTGATCTGGTCGCAGAAGCGCACGCAGCGGGTGCACAGGATGCAGCGCTCGCCGTCGTAGACGACGTGCGGACCGATCGGGAACACCTTGGACTTGCCCACCTTGGACGTACGCAGGCGCGACGGCTCAGCGTCGTACGCCATGTAGTAGTCCTGGAGCTTGCACTCGCCGGCCTGGTCGCAGATCGGGCAGTCGACCGGGTGGTTCACGAGGATGAACTCGAGCACCGCGCGGCGCGCGACCTTCACCTTCTCGCTCTCGGTGTGCACGACCATGCCGTCGCCGCACTTGGCGTAGCAGGCGGGCTCGAGCTTGCGAGCGCGCTCGATCTCGACGAGGCACATCCGGCAGTTCGCCGGGGCCGAGAGCGCCGGGTGGTAGCAGAAGTGGGGGATGTTGAACCCCAGCATCGCCGCGGCGCGAATGACGGGAGTGCCACGGGGGACCGTGACCTCTTTGCCGTTGATCGTCAGGGTGGGCATGCGTCGCCTTACCGTGAGTGCGCGGGGGTCGAATCAGCGGTCGATTTCGCCGCCGATCATGTTGATCGTGTCGAAGGTCGGGATGATGTCAGCGATCATCGCGCCCTCGAGCATGCGGTCGATGCCGCCCATCATGTAGAAGCAGGGCGGCCGCACGCGCAGGCGCCACGGCTGTCCCGTGCCGTTGGACACGATGTAGAAGCCGAGCTCGCCGTTGCCGGCTTCGGTCGCGCTGTAGATCTCGCCGGCGGGCACCTGGATGCCCTCGAAGATGATCTTGAAGTGATTGATCATGCCTTCGATCGAGTTGTAGACGACGTCCTTCTCGGGCAGGGCCACGTGCGGGTCGTCCACCATGATCGCGCCGTCCGGCATGTTGCGCAGGCACTGCCGGATGATGCGGATGCTCTGCTCGACCTCGGCCATGCGGACGAGGTACCGGTCGTAGTTGTCGCCCTTCGTGCCGACGGGGACTTCGAAGTCCACCTCGCCGTACGCGAAGTAGGGCGCGTCCTTGCGGATGTCGTAGGCCACACCGGCGGACCGCAGGCACGGGCCGGTGAAGCCGTACGAGATGGCGTCTTCGGCGCTGATGGCGCCGGTGCCTTCCATCCGGTCCATGAAGACGCGGTTCTTCGTGGCGAGCTGGTCGACAATCTTGAGCGTCTCGTACAGACGCGGCTCGATCGAGGCCCAGCGCTCTTCGAAGTCGTCGGTGAGGTCGTACTTGAGCCCGCCGATGCGCGCGTACGAGATCGTGAGTCGCGCGCCGGTGACCTCTTCGACGAGGTCCCAGATGAGGTCGCGCGCCTCGATGGCGTAGAGGAAGGCGCTCATCGCACCGAGCTCGAGCGCGCCAGCGCCGATCGCGGTGAAGTGGTCGCAGATGCGCGAGACTTCGCCCATCACGGTGCGCACGTAGTTGCACCGGGCGGGGAGCTCGAGCTCGAGCATCTGCTCGACGGCGTGGGCGTACCCGAGGTTGTTCAGGATCGGCGACACGTAGTTCAGGCGGTCCGTGTAGGGGAACACCTGGGTCCACGTCGCGACCTCGCACTGCTTGGCGAAGCCGCGGTGCAGGTAGCCGATCTCGGGGTCGCACTTCACGACGATCTCACCGTCGAGGGTGAGGACCATGCGCACGGTGCCGTGCATCGCCGGGTGGCTGGGCCCCATGTTGAGGACCATCACGTCCTCGTGCTGCCCGACGGCGGGGTCCTGCTCGAGGGCGGCGAGGCTTCGCTGCTGGTTCATGACGGGTCTCCTCGGCCGACGCGCGAGGCGTCGACGGTGGGATGCAGAATCACTTCGAGTCGGCGGTCCGGCCGCGGCCGACGAAGTACGTCTTGTACTCCTCGACGGCGTCGCGTTCGGCGCGCAGCAGGTCCATGCGGGGCTGGCTCTGTTGGATCGGGTAGTCCTTGCGGAGCGGGTGGCCCTCGAACTCCTCGTACATGAGGATGCGGCGCAGGTCCGGGTGGCCCTCGAACTTGATGCCGTACATGTCCCACACCTCGCGCTCGGCCCAGTTGGCCGCACGCCAGATGTCGCACACGGTGTCGATGGTCTCGTCGCCCTCCGCGATGGGAGCGCGCAGACGCAGGCGGTGCTTCAGCTCGATCGAGTACAGGTTGTACACGACCTCGAACCGGGGCTCGCGCTGCAGGTAATCGACCGCCGTGAGGTCCGCCATCAGGTCGAACTTCAGCTTCTCGTCGTCGCGGCAGAAGAGGCAGATGTCACGAATGGCCGCCTTGTCGACGATTGCCGTGTGATTGCCGAAGCGATCGTGCGTATCGATGATCGACTTCTTGAACTTCTTCGTGACGAGCTTGAGGGCCTTCTTGCTCATGCCGGCGTATCCATCATGGCGGCCTTGTCGTAGTGCTCGTCCCAGTCTTCGCGCTGGATCTTCTCCTGCAGCATGACGAGGGCGTCGAGCACCTGCTCGGGCCGAGGGGGGCAACCGGGGATGTACACGTCGACGGGCACGATCTTGTCGATGCCCTGCACGGTCGCGTAGTTGTCGTAGAAGCCGCCGGTCGAGGCGCAGACGCCGAACGAGATGACCCACTTGGGGTCACTCACCTGGTCGTAGATGCGCGCGAGGAAGGGGGCGAGCTTGTGGTTCACGGTGCCGACAACCCACAGCAGGTCCGCCTGACGAGGCGAGAACCGCGGGATCTCGGCGCCGAACCGGCTGATGTCGTACCGGTTGCACGCCGTGGCCATGTACTCCATGCCACAGCACGCCGTGACGAAGGGGTACTGAAAGAGGCTGAACTTTCGCGCCCAGTTGACGGCGGTCGAAAGCTGCGACGTGACGAACCCGGGTAGGGCGCGCTCTACTCCCATTCGAGACCTCCCTTCTGCCACTCGTAGACCAGACCGGCCACGAGGACGAGGACGAAGACCATAGCGGCGACGAAGCCGTACGCGCCGAGATCGCGGCCAGCGATGGCCCACGGCAGCAGAAACACGGCTTCGACGTCGAACATGATGAACGAGATGGCCACCATGTAGAACTTGATGTCCATCCGGAGCTTCGCGTCGTGCAACGGCTCGGAGCCGGACTCGTACGCCTCCTGCTTCCACTTCGACGGGTTGTTGGGCCCGAAGAAGACGCTGAGGGCGACGATGACGGCGCACATGGCGCCGCCGAACACGAAGAGCGTCAGAATGGCTACGTAATCGACCATCGGTGCTCCAGAAGACGAATCGCTCGAACCCGGGGGGCGCGATTCGGGGCCGCGTAGAGTCCGGGAGCGAGTAGCACGCGCTCGCGAGCGGTGTCAACGGCACCCGGGGCCCGAATGGCGGCCGATTCGAGGGGGCGTGGAGCCTCGGATCCTACGGTGATACCGGGGTCCTCGCGCCCCACAGAAGTGGTGGGACCTGCCGAGGTCGTCAATACCGCATCTGCGAGACGAGGCTCGCGCAGGGCGCACCCGGAGTGGCCCTCGTGGGTGGTCGGTCGTGCGCCGCGGCTCAGAGCTCGCGGTACACGCCGATGACCTTGCCGAGGACAGCGGTCTCGCGCGCGTCTGCCGCGTGCACGAAGATCGGGTCCATCGCCGGGTTCGACGGTTCGAGGCGGATCGTGTCGCCGTCGCGGTAGTACCGCTTCACGGTCGCCGACCCGTCGACCCAGACCGCCACCATCTCGCCGCGGCGGGCGTCCGCCTGTCGACGCACGAAGATGAGGTCGCCGTCGAGGATGCCGTCGCCGATCATCGACTCGCCCTCGACGCGCAGGGCGAAGACATCGGCACCCTGGGCCCGGCCGAGCAGGCTCGGGTCGATGCGCACGTGCTCGTCGCTCTGCTCGATGGCCTCGATCGGCGTACCCGCCGCGATGCGCCCGAGCACGGGCACGGACAGCGACTCGTCGAAGGATCCGCCGGACGGCGCGGTCGGCTGGTAGCCCAGCTCCCCCTCGCCCTGGGGCGTCACCTGGATCGCCCGCGACTTCGCGTTGCCGCGCTCGATGAAGCCCTTGCGCTCGAGCGCGCGAAGGTGGTCGTTCACCCCGTTCGTCGAGCGGATCTCCAACGCGTGACCGATCTCGCGAATCGTCGGCGGGTAGCCGGTGTCCGTGATCGATTGTGCGATGAATTCGAGCACCTGGCGCTGTCGGTCGGTCAGCCCGCGCATCGGTCGGCTCCACGTCGTGAGGGGCGGTCGGCGAAGATGCAGACGGTGCGGATGCAGGCCTGCACATCTGTTGCTACTGAACGGGCGCACCCGGGTCAAGTGTTCGGTGAAAACAGGAGATTCTGCGGGTCGCGTTCGGATCCGTGGGGCGTGTGGCCGGGGCGCCGCCTTCGCGCCCCTCGCGCGCGCCCGAATTTTGACCGCCCCCGGGTGCGCACCTACCGTCGTCAGCGGTGTGTTGCGGCAGGTTGCGGCGGTGCACCGCACACCGCGGCGCCCCAAGCGCCCTCGCCAACGGACGCACGTGTTTCACCTCCTGCTCGCCAGCGCATCGCCCCGCCGCCGATCCCTGCTCGAGCTCGTCGGGTTCTCGGTCGAGGTGGCTCCGGTCGATGTCGACGAATCTCTCGTCGAGGGCGAGCGGGGCGATGACGCGGCCGAGCGGATCGCGCGGTGCAAGGCCGAAGCGTCCATCGCGGCAGGCCCGGGCGCGGATCACGAGGTCGTCGCGGGCATCGCCGCCGACACCGTCGTCTGGATGGACGACGAGGTCCTCGGCAAGCCGACCGACGCCGCCGATGCCGTCCGCATGCTGGGGCGCCTGTCCGGCGTCGAGCACCGCGTGACCACCGGCTGGGCGATCTGGTCCCCGACGGGTGCGTTCGAGCCGCGGTACGGACGCACGACCACGCGGGTCGCGTTCCGCACGCTGTCCGACGACGACATCGCGCACTACGTCGCGACCGGCGAGCCCCTCGACAAGGCCGGCGCGTACGGCATTCAGGGCCGCGCCTCGCTCTTCGTCGATCACATCGTCGGCGACTGGTCGAACGTGGTCGGGCTGCCGGTCGGTGACATCGTGCAGACCCTGCGCGACGCCGGCGCGCTCGGCCGGCTGCCGTTCGGGGGCGCGAAATGACGGCCCTCGCCGAACGCATCGAAGTCCAGCGTGAACGGGTGGCGCTCGCCTGTCAGCGCGCGGGTCGCGACCCCGGTGACGTGACCCTCGTTGCCGTCTCGAAGACGCACCCGGTCGAGCTGCTGCTCGAGGCGAGAGAGCTCGGCGTTCGGGACTTCGGCGAGTCGTACGCGCCCGAGTTTCGCGACAAGGCCGCCGAGGTGCACGACGTCACGTGGCACTTCATCGGCCACCTGCAGTCGAACAAGGTGACGATGGTCGCCCCGGACGCGCACGTCGTGCACAGCATCGACCGCGCGAAGATCGTCCGAGCCCTCGCGAAGCGGGTGCCCGAGGGGCGCACCCTCGACCTGCTCGTGCAGGTGAACGTGAGCGGCGAGGCGTCGAAGTCCGGGTGCGAGCCCGCCGACGTCAGCGCGCTCGTCGACGTGATTCGCGACACCCCGCAGGTGCGCTGCGCCGGATTCATGACGATGGCGCCGTTCGGGTCGACCCCCGAAGAGGCCCGCCCGTCGTTCGCCGGCCTGCGCCGCATTCGTGATGCCGAGCAGGACCGCCTCGCTGCGGTCGACGCCGCGGCCGCCGCGTCGCTCACGCACCTCTCGATGGGGATGTCGGGGGACGCCGAGGTCGCGATCGAAGAGGGCGCGACCCTCGTTCGCATCGGCACTGCCATCTTTGGATCCCGGACGTACGCATGACGCCTCTCGCTGGACGCACGGTCGGCCTGCTCGGCCTTGGCAATATGGGGCGCGCGATCGCCGACGGCCTCGTGCGGTCGGGCCTCGTGCCCGCCGAGTTCGTGCTCGCGTACGACGTGCGCGACGCGGCGTTCGAAGGCTTTGCCGGGCAGCGGGCGCGGTCGGTGGCCGACCTCGCGGCCCGGTCCGACGTGCTCGTGCTGGCCGTGAAGCCCTGGATGATTGCCGGGCTGTCCGACCAGGTCGGCGACGCCGAGGTGGACGTCGCGATCAGTGTCGCCGCGGGCGTGCCGCTCGCTGCCCTGCGGGCGTCCTGGGGTCGGGTCGCTGGCGCGGTCGTGCGTGTGATGCCGAACACCCCGGCGGCTGTCGGTGCCGGGATGACCGGGGTCGTCGCCGACCCGGGCACGCCCACCGCCGCGGTCGAGACCGCCGAGGTCGTCTTCGGCGCGGTGGGCTCGACGGTGCGCCTCGCCCGCGAGTCCGACATGCACGCGTTCATTGGCCTCGCTGGCAGCGGCCCGGCCTACGTCTTCGCCATCGCTGAGGCGCTCGCCGACGGCGCCGTCGCCGAGGGGATGACCCGCGCGGCGGCGCGCACGACCGCGGCCGCCATGCTGCGCGGCGCCGCCGAGCTGCTCGTGCAGCACGAGGGCAGCCCCGCCGAGCTGAAGGACGCCGTCGCGTCGCCCGGTGGTACGACGATCGAGGCGCTCGCCGCGATGGAATCCGCCGGCGTTCGCGCGGGCATGATCGCCGCCGTTCGCGCCGCCGCGGGCCGCTCGCGCTCGCTCGAGGACGACGCATGACGACGCCCGGCTGGCTGCATACGGCGGACGGCGCCGTTCGGATCGACGTGTACGTGGCGCCTCGCGCGGCGCGGACGCAGCTGGTCGGCGAGCACGACGGGCGCCTCAAGATGCGCGTCGCTGCGCCTCCGGTGGACGGCGCCGCGAATCAGGCGATCGTGAAGGCGTTCGCGAGCTGGCTCGGCGTCTCGAAGGGCGACGTGACCATCGCGTCGGGGACGAGCGGGCGGCGCAAGGCGGTCGTCGTGCAGGGCATCGGCGTCGACGAAGCGGCGGCCCGGCTCGGTGAGGTTGCGTCATGATGCGTCGTCTCGTGCAGAGCCTCGTCGCGCTGCTGGTGCTCGCCTTCGCGAGCGTCGCTGTCGCCCGCACCGAGCCCATCGAGCTGGCGTCCGAGGGCACCGACTTCATCGTCGACGCTGCCGACGGCATGGGCCGGTTCGCCACCGAGGCGTCCGAGGTGGTCGCGTCAGAGTGGCCGTCGGTCGCCGCGGCCAGCGGCGCGCCGAGCGGCGCGACGATCCGCGTGCACATCGAGCACGCCTTCGATGACTGGTTCGAACGCGAGGATGTGCCGTCTCGCCCGCCGGAATGGGCGGCGGGCCTCGCCATCCCGTCGCGTCGGGTCATCCTGCTCGCGCCGGGCAACCCGGAGTGGGAAGCGACCCTCGAGCACGAGATGGCCCACGTCGCCGTCGCGCTGGCCACCGGCGACCGCTCGGTGCCGCGCTGGTTCAACGAGGGGTTCGCGCTCTACACCGCCGAGCAGTGGTCGATGGAGCGCGCGTCGCTCATGATCCAGGCGGGCATCTCGGGGGGCTTCGTCGACATGGACGAGCTCGCCGAGCGCTACCCGAGCACCGGCGCCGCGGTCGACCTCGCGTACGCGCAGAGCTTTCACGTCGTGCGCTGGATGCGTCAGACGTACGGCGAGGACGTGTGGCGCGACGTCATGACCACGATGCGGACGGACGACGTGTCGTTTCAGCGCGCGTTCGTCACCGTGACCGAGACCCCGCTGAGCACCGCGCTCGAAGCGTGGGAGTCCGCCGCACGCACCCGATACACCTGGGCGCCGATCGGCGTCGGGGGCGGGGCGGCGTGGGGCGTCGCGATGGTGCTCGCCCTGATGGCGTGGCGCCGCCGCTCAAAGAGCCGCCGTGAACGCCTCGCCGAGATGTCGGCGACGGAGTCGGAACTGTTTTCGCCCGATCCCGACGATCGGACCTTTGGCCGCTGAACCTCCGCACGAGGACGCGCGATGAGCCTGAACGACCTGATCCCTGCCGAAGACCACGAGCGCCGCGCGTCGGTGATCGCCTCGGCGTCCGACACGCGCCGGTCTCGCGCGTTTCTCGAAGCGTTCATGCAGTCGCAGGTTCGGGACGCGTGGATGCTGGGGGCGACCCCCGGCGCTGGCGTGCTACTGGCCCGTGCGGGCGAAGCGGCCGAGTTCGGCGCCGATGACGCCGAGCGTGCGCGGGCCTGGTTCCGCGACGCGTCGGAGCACGGCGACGCCGACGCCCGCGCCTTCGCCGGGCTGCGCCGCATCGCGCGCGCCGCGGGGCACCGGGATCACGTCGCCGCGGCGTGGGAAGACGAGATGCAGGCGGCGCCCGAGGTCGGCCGTCGTCTGCTCGCCGGCGTCGGGCTGGCGCGGGTGCTGCTCGCGGGCGGCGCGCCGCTGCGCGAGACCCTCGAGCTGCTCGCCGAGCTCGCCGAGCTGGTGCCGCGGTGCCCCGCCGAGATCACGGCGTTGTACCGGGCGACGCTCGAAGACGCGCTCGTCGCGTCGGGGCGGGGCGACGAGGCGCTGCGCGTGCGGGTGCAGCGGTGGAACGAACTGGCGCTGCTCGGCACGGAGGCGCGCGAGGCCGCAGCCTCGACCGCGGCGCTGCGCACGGCGGTCGCCGCGGAGCGCTACGGCGCCGGTCGCGTGCGCCCCGACGACTGGTACATGGCGGCGTTCGAACTCGAGCCGACGCCGCACGCGCTGCGTCCGCTCGTGCGGTCGGCCCTCGACCGGGGCGACGCGGCGAGCGCCGAGGCGCTGACCTCGGCCTTCGTCGCCGAGCACGCTGATCCGACCGTGCGCGGGGTGTGGCAGTACGCGCTCGCGCGGCTGCGGGCCCACCGCCTCGACGATCGCGCCGGCGCCCTGCAGGTGCTCGGCGAGGCGATGAAGGGCGGCACCACCTCACCCGCGGCGGCGGGCGCCTTCCTGGCGATGGCCCGCTCGTCGCACGGCAACGTGCTCGTCGATGACTTCGTCGATGCGCTGGGCGCGAGCCTCGATTTCGCGGCGTCGGGCATCGAGCGCGCCGACCTGCTGACGCAGATGGCGACGCGGTTCGATCATGAGCTGGGGATGTCGGACGCGGCGATCGAGCTCGCGCGCGAGGCCCTCGCCGAGGCGCCGATGTACCGCCCGGCGATGCGGGTGCTCGGCGCGATCTACCACCGCCGCGGGCTGTGGAACGCGCTGGCCGAGCTCACCGAAGACGAGCTCGCGCTGGAGACGCACGAGAGCGAGCGGCTGCGGCTGCACGATCGCCTCGCCGAGGTGTACCTGCTCGAGCTGCACGAGCCGACCGCCGCCGAGCGCCACCTGCGGGCGGCGATCGCGCTGAAGGCGCACCTGCCGGCGGTGCGCCGGCTCGCGCGGTTGCTCGCCGAGCAGTTCCGCTGGCAGGACCTCTACGACCACCTCATGGCGTCCGTCGACGCGCTGGCGACCGAGCGCGAGCGTCTATACCTGCTCGAGCAGGCGGGCGACGTGGCCGAGGCGCGCCTGCGCGACGTCGGCGCGGCGATCGCGGCGTGGCAGCGGCTGCTGGACCTCGCCCCGGCGCACCCCGGCGCCATCGCGTCCCTCGGGCGCCTCTTCTCGCAGACCGAGGCGTGGGCGGACCTGCTCGCGCTGAACGAGCACGAACTCTCGCTGCATGGCCGCGATATCGCGGCGCGGGTCGCCATCCTGACCCGCAGCGCCGAGGTGGCGCGCCGGCAGCTCGGCGATCTGACGCTGGCGGAGCGGTACTACGCCCGGGCGCTCGACGAAGACAGCGCGTGCGACGAAGCCCTGCGCGGTCTCGGCTCGATCCTCGCCGCCCAGGCGCGGTGGGACGAGGTCGCCGAGATGACCCGTCGCGAGATGGCGGCGGCGCGCACCGAGCCGCACCGCCTGCGCTGCGTGCGGCAGCTCGGCGAGCTGTACGCCACGCGCCTCGACGACGCCGAGCGGGCCGTCGAGTGCTTCGCCGAGCTGGCGGGCGCCGACGGCGACGCGCGCGAGGAGGCGCTGGTGTGGCTCGAGCGGCTGCACCAGGCGCGGGGCGACCACGAGGCGCTGCTCGAGGTGCTGCACCAGCGCTTCGCGGCCTGCGACGACACCCCGTCCCGCGGGCGCCTCGCCTTTCGCATCGCCGAGGTGCTGGAGTGGGAGTGCGAGCGGCCCCGGGATGCGTTCGAGCACGCCATCGAGGCCCTTGTGGACCCGCTGGTCGCGCGCCTCGCGATCCCGGCGCTCGACCGCATGTGGCGCGCCGAAGGCGTGGACGACGAGCTTCGCCAGGAGGCGATCCGCTGCGTGCGCCGGGTGGCCGACGGTGGGGACGACGAGCTGACCGCGACCGCGCTGCGCTTCGTCGCCGAACGTGGACTCGGCGTGCTCGCGCCGGACGATGTCACGGCGGCACGCCAGCGGCTCGCCGAGCAGGTGCCCACGGACGTGGTCGCGTCGGAGTTCGCTGCGCTCGAGGCCCTCGGGTCGCGGGATGCCGCGCGCGCCTGGCGGATTCGCCGCAACGCGCCGGTCGGCCCGGTCGACGACGCGCTCGCGTGGTGGTCGGCCCTCGAGCTGGGTGACGATCGGGCGCCGCTGGTGCCGGTCGACCCGCGCATCATGCCGTGGACGGCGGCGACGCTGTCGCGGGACGCGGGCGACGTCGAGGCGCCGTTCGACGGCCGCGACGAGCGCCTGCTCTACCAGCGCATGGGCCACGGTGAGATCAGCCTCGGCGCGCTGCGGGACGGCGACGACAGCGAGGTCGGTCTGCGCTTCGCCGTGATGGCGGCGCGGGCGATGGGCGACGAGGACGGCGTGCGTGAAGGCTGGATCGCGCTGGCCGAGTCGCTGCCGACGCCGCTGCGCGCGATGCGGGCCTGGCTCGACCTGTCGGCCGAAGAGTGCACCCGCCGCGAGGAGCGTCGCGACTGGCTGCGGTCCGCCGCGGAGCTCGGTGGCTACGGCGCCGATCTGCGCGACGAGCTGTACACCGCGATGACGGCGAACGGCGATCACGAGGGGCTCGCGACGGCGATCGAGGATCACCTCGCCCAGCAGCCGCCGCAGCCCGAGACCGCCGCGCGGCTCGCCCTGCGCCGTGGCCGTGCCCTCGAGCTGCTCGGGGACCGCGACGGCGCGATCGAGGCGCTGCGCTTCAGCGCGATTCACGCCCCCGGCGACGCGGCGGTGGCCCTCGAGAAGGCCCGCCTGGAGACCCTGGCCGACCGCGTCGACGAGGCGCGGGCGACCCTCGAGGACTGCTTGAACGCTGGCGCGCAGGGCGACGACCGCGTGGAGCTTCTCGGTCGTCTCGCGGACCTGCATCAGATGAACGGCGGGGACCGGCAGCGTGCGCTGGCGGCCCTCGAAGAGGCGTGGGACCTGTCCGGTCACGCGCGAGAATGGGGCATCCGCCTCGCCAGCGCCCACGCCGGGTTCGGGCAGGCGCCCCGGTGCGCCGGGCTGCTCGAAGAGCTGCTCGACACGCCGCCGGCCGCCGAAGACATCCGGTACTGGCAGCTGCTCGCGCGGGTGCTGTCGACGAAGCTCGACCGCCGCGACGACGCCGAGGGCGTGCTGTGGGAGCTCTTCGAAGCCTTCCCCGAGCGGCCCGGCACGCTCGCCGGTCTCGAGGAGTTCTATCGCCGCCACGGTGGCGCGGCGCGCTTCGCGGAGCGGCTCGGTGAGGCGCTGCTGCGTGGCGCCACCGGCCTGAGCGACGAGCGCGCGGCGGAGCTGTGGATCTACGTCGGCGAGCTGCACTTCTCGGTGCTCAAGCAGTTCCGCGAGGCCGAGCTGGCGTTCGCCAACGCGCGTCGCGTCGGCGCCGACGGCCCCGACATCGCGCTGCGCGAGGCGAGGGCGGCTGGCAAGCAGCCCGGCCGCGTCCGCGACGCCGCGCGTCTCGTGATCGACGCCCTCGGCGACGCCCGCGGCGACGCGGCGCTGTGGGGCGACGCGGCCCTCGAGCTCGAGCACCTGTTCGAAGAGCTCGACGACAACGCTCGGCTGCGCGTCGCTCGCCAGCTGCGCCGCACCCTCGGCGACACGGTCGACGTGCACGAGGACCACGTGCGCCGCGACCCGACCCGCGACCTCGAGCCCGACCTGGCGTGGAGCCTCGTCGGCCGTGGCCTCGCCGACGCCGAGACCCGCGACGTGCTCGTCGCCCACGTGCCGCTCGCCGAGAAGGTGTTCGCGAAGCAGGCGCCGTCGAAGCGCGACGTGCGCGGCCGTCGCCTGCGCGCCGACGAATTCGGCGCGTTCGACGCGTGGCTCGGCAACGCGTGCGGCTGGCTCGGCGTGCCGGTGCCGCGGGTCATCGTGTCCGACGAAGCCGGGCCGACGCGCCTCGTCGACGGCGGCACGTTCGTCGTGCCGGCGGCCCGCATCGGCAACGACACGCCGCTGCAGGCGCGCTTTCACGCGGGGCGCATCGCCGGCCTCGCGTTCACCGGGCTCTCGCCCCTCGGCTGGGTCGACGACTACACCGTGCGCGAGCTCGTGTACGCCGTCGCCATCCGGGCGCTGCACCTCGACCTGCCCGAGGGCAGCAGCCTGTGCGACGACGTCGCCGGCCTGCTGCTGACGCCGCAGCGTCGCACCGCGGCGGCCGCACTGCGTGAGAACATCGAGCTGCTGCAGGACTTCCCCGACGGGGTGTCGGCGGTGGCGGAGCGCTTCGCCGACCGCACCGGGCTGCTGCTCTGTGGTGATCTGCACGTCGCCGTCGGCGAGCTGCTGCACGGCGGCGGATGGGACCCGGACGTCGCCGACGCACGCACCCGCGAGCGGGTCGTCGGCGACGGGCGCATCAGCGACCTCGTGCGCTTCTCGCTCGACGACGCGTTCTATCTCGCGCGGTACGAGTCCGGGCTCGGCCAGCGCCCCTGGCTCTTCGACTGATCCACGGCGTCGGCCGGGGGCAGGCGGTGTGGATTCGAGGCGCTCGGTGCGGGCTCGTCGCGCCGGCGACGAGCGCCGGGTGAGCCGACCCTGCGGCTGCGTTGCGGCGCAGCGCACAGGGTGATAGAGGCCCGCCGAACGCTGCCCCGGGGCCTGCATGACCGCGCGAATCGAAGAAGCTGTCGTCGATGGAGTGCTGCGTGGCGACATCGTCGCGCGGCACGTGCGCGGCGCTGTCGCCGACCAGGTGTCCCAGCTGCGCGAGCGCGGCGTCGCCCTGACCCTCGCGGTCGTACGGGTGGGCGACGACCCGGCCAGCGAGGTCTACGTGCGCCACAAGATCCGGGCCTGCGAAGAGGTAGGGATCGCGTCGCGCGCTCTCGTGCTGCCCGCCGAGACGACCCAGGACGAGCTGCTGGCGAAGGTCGCCGAGCTCGACGAGGACGACTCGGTCGACGGCATCCTCGTGCAGCTGCCGCTGCCGGATCACATCGACGCGAACCGGGTGATCGAGGCGATCGACCCCCGCAAGGACGTCGACGGCTTTCACCCGCTGAACCTCGGCCTGCTCATGGGTGGCCGCCCGCTGCTGCAGGCGTGCACCCCCGCCGGGGTCATGGTCCTGCTCGAGGCGGCGGGCGTCGACGCGACCGGCAAGCACGCCGTCGTGGTCGGCCGCAGCGTCATCGTCGGCCGCCCGATGGCGCAGATGCTGCTGCGGGCCCACGCGACCGTCACCATCTGCCACCGCCACACGCCGGACCTCGCCGAGCAGGTCGCCGCCGCCGACATCGTCGTCGTGGCGACCGGCGTGCCCGGGCTCGTGCGCGGCGAGTGGATCCGCGAGGGCGCCGTGGTCATCGACGTCGGTATCAACCGCCGCGACGACGGCAAGCTGTGCGGCGATGTCGACTTCGCCGGGGCCCGCGAGCGGGCGTCGCTCATCACGCCCGTGCCGCGCGGCGTCGGGCCGATGACGGTGGCGATGCTGCTGTGGAACACCGTGCTGGCGGCGCGCTTTCGGCACGAACTGGGCCACGACGGGGCCGACGGTCCGCTCTCGCCGTTCGACCTCTGAAGGTGCGCTGAACCCAGCGGTGTGCTCGCTTCTCAACCCGGTGGTGCCGGGGTAGGCTGCGCGCGCCCCGGACCCCGAGTTCGACCATGGCCGACGCTACGCTCGCACGACTCCCTCTGCACGACCGCCACGTCGCGGCCGGCGCACGATTCGCCCCGTTTGCCGGGTACGAGATGCCCACGCGGTTCACGACGATCCGCGAAGAGCACATGGCGGTGCGCACCGGCGCCGGGATCTTCGACGTCAGCCACATGGGCGAGGTCTTCGTGCGAGGCGCGGACGCCGTCGCCGCCGTCGACGGCCTGATCTCGAACCACCTCGGCGCGCTGGCCGACGGGCGGGCGCTGTACACGGTCATGTGCCGCCCGGACGGCGGCATCGTCGACGACCTCATCGTCTATCGATTCTCGGCCGAAGAGGTGCTGATCGTCGTGAACGCGGCAAACCGGGCGAAGGACGTCGCCTGGATCCGTGACCACATCGAAGGCGACGTGACCGTCACCGACGAGACGGACGCCTGGGTGCAGCTCGCGGTGCAGGGCCCGAAGGCGCGGGGCATCGTCGCCGCAGCCGCCGGGTTCGACACGAACGCCATCGCGCCGTTCGCCGTACAGCGCGGCGACGTCGCCGGCACCCCGTCGATCGTCGCCCGCACCGGGTACACCGGTGAGGACGGCTTCGAACTCTACCTGCCCGCCGCGGGCGCCGGCGCGGTGTACGACCGACTCATGGACGCGGCCGATGCCCACGGGGGCCTCGCGTCCATCGGGCTCGGTGCCCGCGACAGCCTGCGCCTCGAGGCGCGGCTGATGCTCTACGGCAACGACATCGACGAGACGACGAACCCGTACGAAGCCGGCCTGGGCTGGGTCGTGAAGCTCGACGCCGGGCCGTTCATCGGCCGCGACGCGCTCGCCGCGATCAAGGCCGAGGGGCCCGCGCGCCGCCTGCGCGGGCTCGTGCTCGAAGGCCGCGGCATGCTGCGCACCGGCTACGACGTCGCCATCGACGGCACCGTCGTCGGCCGCGTGACGAGCGGCTCGCTGGGCTTCTGCGCCGGCGACGTGCCGATCGGCCTCGCGTACATCGACCGCGCGCACACCGACGCCGAGCAGGTCGACGTCCTGATTCGAAACCGCGCCGTGCCCGCCCGGGTCACGCGCAAGCCTTTCTATCGCCGCGCGTCCTGACGCGCTCACCCGAGGACTCTCATGTCGCACGATACCCCCGACAACCTGCGGTACACGAAGGAGCACGAGTGGGCTCGTGACAACGGCGACGGCACGGTCACCGTCGGCGTCACGGACTACGCTCAGGACGCCCTCGGCGACGTTACCTACGTCGAGCTGCCCGACGTCGGCACCGAGGTCGCGGCCGGCGACACGTTCGGCGTGGTCGAGAGCGTGAAGACGTTCAGCGACCTGTACGCGCCGGTCAGCGGCGAGGTGACCGACGCCAATCAGGCCGTGGTCGACGCGCCCGAGACGATCAACGAGAGCGCGTACGGTGACGGCTGGCTCGTCACCATCAAGCTCTCGGACGCGTCCGAGCTCGACGGGCTGATGGACGCGAAGGCCTACGTCGCGTTCGTCGAGTCGAACGACTGATCACCGGTCGAGGCGACGAATCACCGGGGACCGTCCATAGGAGACGTGGAACCCGAACCGGAACGTCGCCCGGCCTCGTTCGTCCTTGAGCCCCTCGGGGACGTTCGAGAACGGCTCGGCCGCTTCGAAGGCGCGCACCGCCTCGGCGTCGAGGAAGTCCAGCCCGCACGACCGGTCGACGACCGCGTGGCGCAGGCTGCCGTCCGATTCGAGCGTGACGCTCAAGATCGTCAGGCGGTCGCGCTGGCCGTACAGGAGCCCGCTCGGGTCCTGCACACGCAGCACGGTCGTGGGGTCCCACTCCTGCGACAGCCGGTTCTGCATCCGGTCGAAGAACGACCAGTACATCGACCGGAACGAGTTGAGCTGGGTACGCTCGCCCTCGGGCAGCGCGAGGTGGTCGTTGCGCCGGGTCGCTGTCCCGGCGCCCGCGCCCTGCACAATTGCGTCCGAGGCGGACGGCCGAAACGCGGACAGATCGATCGGGGCGATGGGTCCGCCTCCGGCGCCCGAATTCTGTGGCGCGCCGTCCTCGTTCCCCTCCATCCCGTCCCGGGGCGCCATTCGGCCATCGCGAGCATCGTCGTCAGCGGGAGCCTCGATTGCGCCGAGAGCGGCGACCGTCGTCCCGGGGTCATCCGTGCGGCTCGATGGCGCGGTGGGCGGGGACGAGCCCCGCGGGTAGGGGATGTCGACGGGGGGACGCGAGTCCGCCATGACCGGTTGGGGCGTCGCAGCCGCTCGCCGGTCGCTGCGGGGTGTCGGTTCGGCCTCGGTGGGGTCCGGCGACAGCGCGTCGTCCGGGTTCACGGTGTCTTCGTCCGCCGTGCGGTCGAATCGGTCCTCGAATTCGGCCTCGTCAGGACGCACGGCGAGGTCGTCCGGCGGCGGGGCGAGCGAGACCATCTGCGGGTGCTCTCTCCCGTCACGGGGCGCGTCGCTCGCTCCGACCGCGAGGACCTCGAACGTGTCGTACAGGCCATCCGGGTCGAGCAACTCGCCGTCTCCCCCGCGGACCATGTTGCCGAATCCGAGGCTCGCGAGCGCGTTCACCGCCAATGAAACGACGATCGCCGCGGCGATGAGGCCGGGTCGAATCGGGTGGCGGCGGTGAGACGTCGGGTACATTGGAGTCAGGTCCAGCGGTCCGA
>Ga0070727_10002424_pt1 | contig 18055 bp, 12 predicted proteins | sample tdAd472_FD_66722 | JGI IMG/M metagenome (GOLD analysis project Ga0070727, IMG submission 66722) | Marine sediment microbial communities from the Atlantic coast under amendment with organic carbon and nitrate - tdAd47.2 | ecosystem: Environmental > Aquatic > Marine > Coastal > Sediment | place...
GCGACCGAGTACTACACCTCGTACGAGCATAAGCCCACCCAGCGAATCGCTCAGCAGGCCCTCACCGGGCCGGCGACCGTCATCATCTCGGGCATCGCCGAGGGCATGAAGTCCACCTGGGCTTCGCTCGCCACCGTTGTCGTCGCGATCATCGCGGCCTTCACCTTCGCCGGCGGCGGCGACAACTTCCTAATGGGCCTGTACGGCGTCGGCATCGCCGCTGTCGGCATGCTCTCGACCCTCGGCATCACCCTCGCGACCGACGCCTACGGTCCGATCGCCGACAACGCCGGCGGCAACGCCGAAATGACCGGTCAGCCGCCGTACGTTCGCGAGCGGACCGACATGCTCGACTCGCTCGGCAACACGACCGCCGCGACCGGCAAGGGCTTCGCGATCGGTTCGGCCGCTCTGACCGCGCTCGCGCTCTTCGCGGCGTTCATTCAGGTCGTTCAGGTTCAGATCACCACTCAGTCGCAGTCCTATGTGGCGGCGAACGCCGACGCCATCAGCGCGCCGGCGGGCGACGCGGCCTACGGGGTCTACGAAGGTCACGGCAAGTGGGCGATCGTTGTACCGGGTGCCGGCAAAGACGGTGCCGACTACGTCGATGGTGCCATGCTCGTGGATCGCACGCAGTTCACCGGCAATGACCGGAAGCACTACGACGACTTCATGAAGCCCGGCGTGATGTCCGAGTCGATCGCCGCGGTCGACAAGGCCACGGTCCAGGACAGCCGCGTTGTGAGCATCACGGTTGATCTTCCCCACGGCGATCACACGCACGCCAAGACCTTCAACGTCATCAAGACCGGAAACGCCGAGATCACCGACGTTCTCTCGTTCTACGACGTCACCCCCCTGAACCCCCGCACTCTTGGCGGTCTGTTCATCGGTGTGCTGCTTACCTTCCTGTTCTGCGCCCTGACCATGAACGCGGTCGGTCGCGCCGCCTACGCCATGATGGGTGAGTGCCGTCGCCAGTTCGGCAAGATCCGCGAAGCCCTCCGTCAGGGTGGCATGAGCGAGGAAGACGTTGCCAACCCGGACAACTGGCCCAAGACCGGCGTCGACCTCGACGGCCACCACTACCCCGACTACGCCAACTGCGTCGCCATCTCGACCGCCGGCGCCCAGAAGGAGATGGTGGTTCCGTCGCTGCTCGCCATTCTCGTCCCGATCGGCGTGGGTCTCGTTCTCGGCGTGCCCGGTGTCGTCGGCATGCTCGCCGGCGGCCTGACCTCCGGCTTCGCCGTCGCGATCTTCATGGCCAACGCCGGTGGTGCCTGGGACAACGCCAAGAAGCTGCTCGAGTCGTACGGCAAGACCACCGCTCAGGAAATGGTCGATGGCTCGGGTAACTCCTCTAAGGTGCCCGCCGAAGTCCGTGACGCCATCATGAACCGCGCCAGGGAATTCGTCGCCGCCGGCAAGGGCTCGACGATCGTCTACGGCAAGGGTTCGGAAGACCACAAGGCGACCGTGGTCGGCGACACCGTCGGCGACCCGTTCAAGGACACGTCCGGCCCCGCGCTGAACATCCTGATCAAGCTGATCTCGATCGTTTCGGTCGTGTTCGCCGGACTGTTCGTGAAGTACGGCCCCGAGATCGGTGCTTTGATCGGTCTCAACTAACCGTTACAAACGCCAGTCGAACAGCACACCCCGCCTTATACGGCGGGGTGTTTTCGTTTTGAGGATCTATCAATCGATCGGGTTGGCTGAATCCGGTCATTGGGATAGCCCGAACTCTCCCGTGCGGGGGCTTTGGCGGCCCCCTCATCCCAGACAGGTTCGAAGGAGTCAGCCATGAGTCTTGCAGTTACTGCGTGGAGCGCGATCGGTGCGCTTGTCTTTGGAGTCGGGTCGGCGGTGTCTTCCGCTCCCAACTTTCGGATCGTGCAAACCGCGATGGTTCACGATTCCGGTTCTAACATTGTCGAGACCGCGGTCGAGGCAGGAGCGTTTAACACGCTCGCCACCGCTCTCACCGCGGCGGAACTCGTCGAGCCGCTCGCGTCCGGCGGCCCGTTCACGGTGTTCGCCCCGACCGACGCCGCGTTCGGCAAGCTCGACCAGGAAGCGCTGGCGAACACGCTGCAGCCCGCGTCCCGTCCGCGCTTGCAGCAGGTCCTGAAGTATCATGTCGTTGAAGGCGAGTTCTTCGCCAGGGACCTGATCGGCGGACGCACGCTCACCACGCTCTCCGGCCAGCGCATCCGCGTTGGAATCGCTGAAGGAGAGGTTCGCGTGAACGATTCGGTCATCACAGCGACGGACATCCGCGCGACCAATGGTGTGATCCATATAATCGATACCGTTCTGATCCCGACCAAGCAGACAATCGCGGACGTCGCGAGCGAAGCGGGGCAGTTCAAGACGCTCCTCGCCGCGGCCGAGGCGGCCGGCCTGGTGGACACGCTTTCCGGGGCGGGTTCGCTGACGGTCTTCGCTCCGACCGATGAGGCATTCGCCAATTTGCCCGACGGCACCGTCGAAAGCCTCCTCCGCCCGGAGAACCGCGAAGCGCTGAAGTCTCTGCTTCTCTACCACGTCGTCAAGGGCCCGGTCTTCGCGTCCGACGCGATCGCGGCCGAGTCGGCCAAGACGCTCAACGGGGAAGCGGTCGAGACCTCGCTGCGGGACGGGGCGCTCTTCATCGATGAGTCCCGCGTGCTCGCCAACGACATCGAGGCTTCCAACGGTGTGGTCCACGTCATCGATCGCGTGCTCATCCCCGACAGTCTGACGGCCCGCTCGACCGGCGCCGCTCGCGTCATCGAGTCCGCGATCGAACGCGGCGCTCCCCTCTTCAACAACGGCGATGCGGATGCCTGCGTCGCGATCTACGAGATCGCCATCGAGAGCCTGGTCGAATTGGAGGGCGATCAGCTTCCGGGGCACCTTCGCCCGGTGCTCACTCGCGCCCTCGCCGCCGCTCGCGCCGAGCACGATGCCGAAGAGAGCGCTTGGATACTCCGCCGAGCCCTCGACGCCGCCTACAGCGCGGTCACCGAGCAACGGATGACGCGTCGCATGACCGGGCCCGGGGCCTGATCACCGACTCCTCATTCCGGGTCAACAACAGGCCTCGGCGCTTCGGCGTCGGGGTCTGTTTACTTTGCGGCTGCCCGGAAGCAGCCCGCCGTGTGGTCGTTGACCATGCCCACGGCCTGCATGAAGGCGTAGCAGATCGTCGACCCGACGAACGTGAATCCAGCCTTTTTCAGTGCATTGCTCATGGCGTCGGATTCGGCTGTGGTGGTCGGAACGCGGGCGATCGTCGCTGGCCGATTGATAATCGGAGCACCGCCGACGAACGACCAGAGGTATTCCGAAAGCGAGCCCTCGCGCTCCATCAATCGCAGCGCGGCCTTCGCGTTCTTACGCACGCCGTAGACTTTCAAGCGGTTGCGGATGATCCCGGGGTCCTCGAGCAGCCGCTCCAGCTGACGATCGGTCATCGCGGCGCAGCGCTCGATATCGAATCCGTGGAAGACGTGCTCGTACCGGGCACGCTTATTCAGCACCGTGATCCAACTCAGCCCGGCCTGCGCCCCTTCAAGCTGAAGCATGCCGAACAATCGCTGGTCATCGCGAACAGGCACGCCCCATTCCTCATCGTGGTAGCGCCTGTAGATGTCGTCGTCCGTGCACCAGGCGCAGCGAGACACGCCGTCGTCATGAACGCGGCTCATTATGTTTCTCCGGCGAGTCGTCGCAGTTCGGGAATGATCGAAAGGTCGACGTTGCCGCCGCTGATCACGATCCCGACGCGTTTGCCCCGGATCTCGTCCGGCCGGTCGTTCGCCAACTGCAGCGCCCCGGCGAGGGCGAGCGCGCCGCTCGGCTCTATGACGATCTTCATCCGCTCCATCGCGAACAGCGTCGCGGTCGCGATCTCGGCTTCGCTGACCGTCATCATGTCGTTCACATGCTCGCGGACGAGCGGGAAAGTGAACCGGCCCAGCGACGGCGTACGCGCGCCATCGGCGATGGTCGGTGGGTTGTGGACCGTGTGGAGTTTGCCGGTCCTGAAACTCCGCGTCGCGTCGTCGGCCTCGGCCGGTTCGACTCCGACAACGCGACATCCGGGCGCCAGCGCCTTCGTCGCGATCGCGCAGCCGCTGAGCAGGCCTCCGCCGCCGCAGCACACAAACAGCACGTCGGGCGGGCCGCCGGCCGTCTCGGCCATCTGCTCGACGAGCTCTTTCGCGACTGTGCCCTGGCCGGCGATGACCTTCGGGTGGTCGTAGGGGGGGATGACCGTGAGCCCACGCTCACGGCTCATGCGTTCGCCGAGCTCCTCGCGAGTGGTCTCGTTGCGGTCGTACAGCACGACCTCGCTGCCGGTGCCGAGGTAGCCCCGAGTGGCCTCGATCTTCACGGGTGGCGCATCGGTCGGCATGATGATCGTCGTCGGGACGCCGAGCAGGCGACCTGCCAGCGCAATACCTTGGGCGTGATTGCCCGACGAGTACGTCAGCACGCCGCGACGCTTCGACTCTTCTTCGAGCGTCGCGATCGCGTTGTACGCCCCGCGAAACTTGAATGCGCCAACCCGCTGAAAGTTTTCGCATTTGCACCAGGCTTCGGCGCCGAGCATCGAGTCGAGCGTCCGAGAGGTCTGCGCCGGCGTGCGGTTGGCCACGCCCGCGAGCCGATTCGCGGCTTCCCGGACATCGGCGAATGCCACACTCTCGAGGATCTCGGCGTTCGGGATATCGGGCACTTCGCATCCTCTCCTCGTAGGTGTTGCACACGATACAGGCGGTGCCCTTTGCCGTACTACCCGGCGACGCTGAACCACCGGATTTCGCCAAGTCCCGTGCGGTCAGTACCATAGGGCGTGCTCGACGCCACCGGACAACCCGCGCAGCCAGTGCCGTCCGTTGCTGGGGAGCCGGTCGCCGAGCGTCCGTTCATGAGCATTCTCATGCTTTCGGCCCGGATCGGTACCGGCGGCCTAGCCGACTACACGCGCGACCTCGCCGTCGCCTTGGTTGAGCAAGGGCATCGCGTGATGCTCCACACGGTGGACGGCGAAGGCGTCCGAGGTGTCCGCGAGGAACTACTTCACGCGGGAGTGCAGGTCAGCCTGGCCGACGAATTGACCGCGTCATCCATCAACCGAGCGATCCGCGAGTCTGAAGCCGAGGCGATCAAACTGCTCTCGGGATCGTTCCCGCCGGACACACGCGTGGCGAAGTTGATCGTGCGGAGCAAGCTGCCGATCGTGGAGTCGATCCACGCGATCCCTCGGCGCCTGAAGATTGGCCTCGGACGCAAGCTGTTCTACCGGTCGCGTCCGAAGGCTTTCTACCGGGCCGTTGGCTTCTCACCGGCGATGGTCGATCTCTTCTCCGAACTCATCCCTTCACTGTCGAGCAACTACCTCTTCATCGATGCCGGTATGCGACTGCCGCGAGCGATCCCGAGCGATCTCGATCGGCGCTGCCCGGACCCGGATTGGGCGCGGTTCGTGACCGCTACGCGACTGTCCGAGACGCACAAAGACACCACGACGCTGATCCGCGCGTTCAGTATGCTTGGTCAGCGACTACCCAACGCCACACTACAAATCCTCGGTGACGGCCCCGACAGAGAGCGCCTTGAGGCGGTTGCTCATGAGTGCGGCGTCGCGAACCGTGTGCAGTTCGCGGGCTGGGTCGATGATGTGGTGCCCTCGCTTCGGGTCGCCGACGTCTTCGTGCTTTCCACAAAGAGCGAGGGGTTCGGACGCGTGAATGTCTCCGCCGCGGCCCTCGGGCTGCCGGTCATCGCCTCGGACGTCGGCGGCTGTCGAGCTTCGGTTGCCGATGGCGTGAACGGCGTGCTGGTGAAGCCCGGCGATCCTCAGGCGCTGGCCGAGGAGATGCTCCGAATCGTTGCGGACGCGGAATACTACCGAGCGATGAGCATGGCCGGGCCGGAGCACGCGCAGCGCTTCGCGATCTCGACGCACGCGGCAGCCCTCGTCAACATCATGTCGTCGCTGCCGGCGAAGCCCTGAGTCGAGCGGCGTCACCCGGAGATACGACGGTACGCCGCGATGACTTCGGCCGGATCGGCTCGTCCGTTGCGGTAGTCCGCGCTGACGTTGGCGTACCGAACCGTCCCGTCGCGATCGATGATGAATGTGCCGGGATGCGGAAGTTGCCAGAGCCCGTTCGCGTTCGAATTCTCAAGGTCGATGCCGTAGCCGATGTACTTCGAGCGGGTCGCGCTGTCGACGACAAAGTTCACGCCGAGCTCCTTCGCGGCCTCGCCGTTCGCGTCAGAGAGTACGGTGAAACCAAGATCCTGCTTAGTCAGTGTTTCGGCGACGTTGCCCGGCGCATCCGGCGTGAGTGCGATAAGGCGTCCGCCGGCGGCATTCAGTTCGTCCAGTTGCTCGTCCCAGCCGTCGAGGGCCTGCACGCAATAGGGACACCAGCTCCCCCGATAAAAAACCACCACAACAGGCCCATCGTTCAGGAGGGTGTCCATTTTGACCGCGGAGTTCGACGCCGTGCGGAGAGTGACCGACGACGCGTCGATCCGGTCTCCGGCCTTCGCACCGATCGAAGTCGTCGCCTCGGTCGCTGGGGCTGCTGTGGTGTTTGCGCAGCCCATTGAGCCAAGGAGAAGGGAAGCGGTGCAGACGGCAGAGGCGAGGATCTGGATATTCATGACGACCTTTTCGAGTGGTTTGTGTGCGGATTCAACGGATCGTTGAACCGTGATCGCCACCCGCGTATTCCCGGTCGGGGATGAATTTCAAGGATTTCAGCCGAACCGTCCGCCCGCGATGAGCTCTTCGATCACCCGGATGTCTGAGGCGGGCGATCGGTCCCGTTGCAATCGCGGCACGACCGAACGGACCAGATTGAACGCCCGTTCGACCCCGTCTCCGGATTTCAACGGGCGCTGGTACTCCAACGCCTCGGCGGCGCAGAGGAGCTCGATCGCGACGACTTTCCGGCACAGATCGAGGGATCGCTCGGCTTTCGCGGTCGAGCGCGGGCCGAACGAGTTGTAGTCTTCCATGCCCGCGCAGGTGCCGATGTTCGAAACGCTGGCGGGAGTCGCCAGCGTGATCATTTCGTTGCAGCACGCGGCGGCGGTGTACTGCGTGATCATGTAGCCCGACTCAACGCCGGGGTGGCGCGAGAGGTGTGGGTTGATCGGGTTCTGCGGGTCAGAAGCGGCGAGCATGAAGAACACACGCCGCTCGGCCATGCCCGCGATGTGGCAAAGCGCCACGGCGACCGTATCCATCGTCAAAGCGAGTGGCATGCCGTGGAAGTTGCCGGCCGACACGACCGTTCGCGCAGCGTCGTTGTCATCGGTGCGTTCGAAGATCAGCGGGTTGTCGGTCACCGCTTCGAGTTCACGCTCGATGACCCGGGCGCTGTGTTCGAGCTGGTCGATCGCTGCGCCGAGCACCTGGGGCGAACACCGGAACGAATAAGGGTCCTGCACCCGAGGGTCATCTTCGCGGTGCGAAGGGATGATCTGTGAGTTCCGGAGAAGGTCGCGAAGGCGCGCCGCGACGGATTGCTGGCCCGGCTGCTGCCGGATTGCGTGGACGCGATCATCGAGGAACGAGTCGGTGGCGCGGACCGCGTCTATGGACATCGCTGTCGCGCACAGGGCGGCGTCGACCAACCTTCGGATCCCGGTGAAGGTCAGCGCCGCTCTGGCCGCCATCAGGTGCGTGCCGTTGATCAGCGCGAGGCCCTCTTTCGGACCGAGTTCGATCGGCTCGATGCCCGCCTGTTTCATGGCCTCGGCGGCGTCCATGGTCTCTGCACGGAACCGTACCCGGCCCTCGCCGATCAGCGTGAGGCACGCGTGCGCGAGCGGAGCGAGATCGCCGGATGCACCGACCGACCCGGTTTCCGGGACGATCGGCGTGATGCCCGCGTTTAGGAGTTCCGCGAGGGTGGTCACGACGACAGGGCGCACACCGGAATGCCCACGGCTGAGCGAGCACGCCAGCAGGGTCATCATCGCCCGAACCGTCTGGTCCGGGAGCGGGTCGCCGACCCCCGCGGCATGCGATCGCAGCAGATTCCGCTGAACATCCGCCAGTTCGTCAGCTGGTACGCGTTGTCGGGCGAGCGAACCAAAGCCGGTGTTCACACCGTAAAGGGCAACGCCCTTGCCGATCGCCTCGAGCAGGGTCCGGTTTGAGCGCTCAAGCCGGCCCCGAGCCTCGGCCGCGATCTCGACGGGCCTGCCAAAAACAGCTACCTGCTCGAGCTCCCACGGTGCGATGCGGGCACCGGTGATCGGGAGTGGAGAACCGTGATCTGAGTCGTCTGAAGTGGGCTGGGTCGGCATGCGCGAAGTGTCGCCGGTCATCATCCGACCGGTCAAGGCGAGCCGGTCGCTGATCCGGTCGAAATAAGGTAAACAAGGAGGCTCATGAGTTCTGAATTGATCAAAACGGCGCGGGATTGGGGCGTAGTGGGCGGAGCGTTGCTCGTGGTCGGGCCGCTGGCTGGCGGTTTGGCGGACCAGCTTCGCACGCAGAGCGGGCTGGACGGCGCGACGCCGCTGACCGCCTCCCGCCCCTTCGTCGGCATCGTGATCGGGCTGGCGGTCGTCGCGCTCGCCGGGGTCTACGGCGTGGTGGTCGGGCGGATCGCGCATGTCCGCCTTGGGCTGATCTGCACCGGCCTTGTGCTTGCATGGCCCGCCTGGCAATTCGGACGGGTTTCAGACCTGATCCGCGATGCCGGTGACCTGTCACCGGTATCGAGTTTCGCGTTCGAGGGCACGCTCTTCGCGATCGCGTGCACACTCGCATGCCTCTTCGTACTGAAACTCGGTCGTCCGGTCCTTCCGTCGGCCGAGCCCGATTCGTCCAAGCCGGTTGATTGGGCGCTGGCCTGCGGTGCCGCCGCCATCGCCGGAGCTCTCGGGGCGTGGTTGATCGCCCAGTCGCCGCTGCAGGGTCAGGTGTTTGCCGCCGCCGTTGCCGCCGGTATAGCCGGTGGCGCCGCGGGCCGGTCGGTGGCTGTCCGAGCTCCGATCCTCCCGATCCTGATCGGCGGTTTCCTGCTCGCTGTCGTGGGGCCGCTCGTTGCCCGCTTTGCCGTGTCCGACCCGCTGGCCACGCTGTACGCGGGCGAATGGCCTGGTCTCGGCCTGCTGACGCCGTTCGACTGGCTCGCCGGTGTACTCGTCGGTGCCCCGCTGGGCGAGATGTGGGCCAACTCTATGGTTGATCGCCAGACGGACGCGAAGCCGACTGCTCGCCCGGCTTGATGGGCTGATGACGAGGATGACCGGAACACCTTTCCGGGGTTGCCCGTACTCGGGCGAACCCTTTCGCGTCGTGATGGGCGGAGGACCTGTGCGGTCCTAGAGTTCTTTCTCGCTGCCGCGTCCGTCCGGAGTGCATCGAAAACACAGCCGGGAGCGAAGACTTGAGCATGATTCAGACCACTTCGAATGGAACCCGCATGTCCGATCAGTCCCCTCATAAAATGCCCGACATCCAGGCCACTCGCGACGAGCGGCAGGTCGCCATCGACAAGGTCGGCGTCAAGGGAGTGACCTACCCCCTCACGCTCAAGACCGCTGATGGCGGCGAGCAGCCCACGGTTGCCACGCTCAACATGTATGTCTCGCTCCCGCACCACCAGAAAGGGACGCACATGTCCCGATTTCTTGAGGTGCTGAACGAAAACGCTCATCCTTTGACACCGGAAATGTTCACGACCATCGCCCACCAGATCCGCGAAAAACTCGACGCGGACCACGCCCACCTGGAGGTCGAGTTCACCTACTTCATCGAAAAGAGGGCCCCGGTTACCGGCTCGAAAGGGCTGATGGACTACAAGGTGAAGTTCATGGTGTCGGCGAACGCGGTCGAGGACTTCGTGATGTCCGTGACGGCTCCGGCGACAAGCCTCTGCCCATGCTCGAAGGAAATCAGCCGCTATGGCGCTCACAACCAGCGTTGCGAGATCGAGGCGAGCGTTCGGGTGCAATCCCCTATGTGGATTGAGGATTTGGTGAAGCACCTGGAGTCCGCCGCATCGACCGAGGTGTTTGCGGTGCTCAAGCGCCCGGACGAGAAATACGTCACGGAAGCCGCCTACGACAATCCCAAATTCGTCGAGGACATCGTCCGCGACCTCGCCATGGGCCTGGACGAAGACGACAACATCGTCTGGTACCGGATCAACAGCGAAAACTACGAGTCAATCCACAATCACAACGCGTACGCTCAGATCACCCGCGACAAGCGCGAATCCTGACCCCTTGCCATTCAGAAACTCGACGACGCCGGAGCAGCCGTCCGGCGTTTTTTCTTGGCGGACCCGCTCGGGATACGATGCAGATAGAGGGTTGGCGGCATGAGGCCGCCTGGTTTCCGGTGCGCTCGCAGGGACGGCTACGCATGATCCGATCGCTCGTACCCAGCATGTTTCAGCGTCGGTTGCTCCTGCTTCTCGCGGGGGTGATCGCCGGTGTCAGCGTGCTCACGCTTCAGGCGGCGCGGGTAACGATCGTTGAGGGCTCAGAGTGGCTCATCACTGCCGAGGGCACGCTGGTCGAATCGGAGTGGACCCCGACCAGTCGCGGACGAATTTTCGATCGCAAAGGCCGTGTCCTTGCCCAGGATCGCCCGGCCTTCGACGTGATGGTGGATTACCGCCTGATTACGGGGGAATGGGCGGAACTCGAAGCCCGTGCCGTGGCTCGACGCGAGAAGCGGGCCGATTGGCCCAAGCTCAGCGCGGTTGAGCGGGCGGCGCTCGTCGACCGATACGCCGTCCACTATCGGGAGCAGCTCGAGACGCTCTGGGTCGACCTGTCGGACGCAACGGGCGTTTCCCGAGATGACCTCGAAGACCGCAAGGCCGAGATCAAAGCCGAGGTGCAGTCGCTCGCCGGGCACCTCTGGACGGAATGGCGAGAACGACGCTGGGAAGAGCTGAACCGCGACGTCGGCCCGGGCGGCACCGAGGTGGAGGTCACCCTTGCCGATGTCAGCACACCGATTCGCGAACAGCGCATCCAGCACCCGCTCGTGAGCGGTATCGATGACACCCGCTCGCTGCGGGTGCGTCTGATCGCGGAGCGGTTTGAGGGTGTGTCGCTGCGACTTTCAGGCGCTCGTGAGTATCCATACGAGACAGTGGATGTCGAAGTGGATCTCTCGACGCTTCCGCCGCCGCTGCGCGAGGAAGGCGTTCGGGAAGTGACGGTCCGGGGAGTGGCGACGCACCTGATCGGATGGATGCGAGAACTGGATCGCGTGCCCGCTGGAGAGCTGCTGGACACCGAGCGGCGTCCGTTGCGCGAGCCGAAGACAGGCGCGATCGATCGCGGACACTATCGCCCCGGTGATTCGGTCGGCGGGAGCGGTATCGAGTCTTCTCGTGAGGACATCCTCCGGGGCCTCCGGGGTCGCGAGGTCCGCCACCTGGACACCGGTGAGGTCGAGTTCACGCCCTTCCAGCCCGGTCGCGATGTCGTGCTCACCATCGATGCCCAACTGCAGGCACGGATTCAGGCGGTGCTCGACCCCTCGATAGGACTGGCGCGGGTGCAGCCATGGCATCACCCAACCTCGGACTACCCGGTGCCGGACGGTACCGATCTCGCGGCGTCGGTAGTCGTGCTCGATATTGAGTCCGGCGACATCCTCGCCATGGTCTCGACCCCGAGCTTTACCCGCGAGGATCTGGAGGAGCGCCCGGAGTATGTGTTCCGCGACGAGGTCGCTCGCCGGTACCTGAACCGCGCAGTGAGCGTGCCCTACGCGCCGGGCTCGATCGTGAAGCCGATGGTGCTGTGCGCCGCCGTGACCTCTGGTGTTCACTCGCTGAGTACCCTCATCGAGTGTCGCGGTCACTTCCTCGATGATCCGACCGTCGCGCGACTCCGCTGCTGGGGCTGGCGCCCTGACGAGGGCAAGTTCCACACCCACACCGGTCAGTTCGGCCGGGGGCTGTACGCGGACGAGGCGCTCGGTTCATCCTGCAACATCTACTTCTACACGCTTGGGGAGCTGCTCGGCGTCAACCGCATGAAGGAGTGGTACGCGAAGTTCGGCGTTGGTGAGGCATGGGAACTCGGCGTCGGGAGTGAGTACCCAGGCGTCGTGAGCCCAACATCTAAGGGCGAAGCGATCATGAACGCGATCGGCCAGGGGCCGATTGCGTGGACCCCGCTGCACGCGGCGGACGCGTTCGCGACGCTGGAACGCGGCGGCGTGCGGATCCGTCCACGGATCGACCGATCGGCGCGTCCCGTTTCCACCGATCTGCGCCTCGATCCCGATTCCGTGGATTCTGCGCTTGCCGGTCTTGCCCGCTCCCTCAATGAGCGGTGGGGCACCGGGCACGGCCAGAGCTACGCCGAGTTCGCCGATGGGGCCGGCTTCGAGCAGTTCATCGATATCGAAGGCGTCGAAGTCATCGGCAAGACGGGAACCGCGCAGGCCAACCCGATTGTCCGGACCGTCGAGAACGACAACGGCGAGTCCGAAACAGAAGTGCTGCGCAAGGGCAATCACGCCTGGTTCGTCGGGTTGGCCGGGCCGGAAGGACGCCACGCCCGCTACGCGATCTCCGTTCTCGTCGAGTACGGCGGCAGCGGCGGGCGGTCGTCGGCTCCTGTCGCGGCGCAGGTTGTCCACGCCCTCAAGGCCGAGGGCTACCTGTGATCGGGCCGGGCGCCGATCCGAGCCAGGCGAGCGAGGCGCTGAAGTCGGCACGCGAGCGTCGCGCGGCGTTGGAGCGGAAGCGATCAGAGGGAAGGTCCGTCGAGCGCCGGCTCAACGAAACCGCTCGGGCCGAGGCCGCACCGAGATGGCAATGGGCGACATACGGCTGGGTGGTCGTCGCGTCGTCGGTTCTGCTCTGTGCGCTCGGGTTGTACGGCGTCTCGCTCAGCGGCGGGCTGAACGGCATGAGCGGCCGTCTCGTGGTGTCCTCGCTTCTGACCCGGCAGGTCGCGTACGCCGGTCTCGGCCTGCTCCTCGCGACCGCCGTTTGCTTTGTGCACTATCGCTGGTACGCGTACTTCGCGTGGGCGCTCGCAGCGGGGGTGATCGCCCTGCTGGTTTTCGTGCTCATCCCGTTCGTCCCGGAGGTGCTGGTCACCCCGCGGAACGGGGCCAGACGCTGGATCAGTCTGGGCATCGCGGATTTTCAGCCGAGCGAACTCGCGAAGGTCGCTTACGTGATGGTCATGGCGGTCTATCTCCGCTTCTCCGTGAGCCATCGGCGCTTCTTCGGGCTCTTCCAACCGGCGATCATCACCATGGTCCCCGTGGGGCTGATTCTCGTCGAGCCCGACCTCGGCACGGCTCTTCTGTTTCTCCCGACGCTGCTCGCCATGCTCATCGCTGCGGGCGCCAAGATCCGTCACCTGCTGGTAACGGGTGCGCTCGCGATCGGTTTCGCCGCGGTGGTGCTGGTGCTGAGCCTGTCGTTCGCCAAGGCCGACCGCTATCCGCTGCTGCGTCCTCATCAGGTGCAGCGGATACAGGCGGTCATCGAGCAGTTTCAGGGCGACGAGCGGTTCTCGCAAAGTCGCGGGTTCCAGGGAAGACAGGCCCGAATGCTCATCGGCGCGGGTGGGCTCTCCGGGCACCAGGAAGAAAAGAGCCGTGCGCTCATCCAGTACAGCAAGCTGCCCGAGAAGCACACCGACATGATCTTCCCGGTTCTGGTGAACCGTTTCGGCTTCACGGGGGCGCTCTGCATCATCCTGCTCTACGCCCTCTGGATTGGCGGCGCAGCGATCGTCGCGGCGAATTGCAAGGATCCGTTCGGGCGACTGGTTGTCATCGGCTGCACCACGATGATGGCCACGCAGGCCACCATCAACATCGGGATGACGCTGGGCCTGCTTCCGATCACAGGGATGACACTGCCGTTCGTGAGCTACGGCGGGTCGAGCCTGCTCATGGCCTTCCTCGTTGTCGGGCTCATCCTGAACATAGCGATCCGCCCGCCGGGACGCTTGTGGCGGAGATCCTTCGAGTTCGACGACTGAGCCGGAAACCGTCCGCTCGCTCCGTGCTACTCTTCACTTCCAATGCCAAAGCACCCTGCACCAATAGAGTTTCCAGCCCACGTCGAAGCGCCGCCGGTGCCCGAGTCGTTTCTGCGGAGGTGCGAAGAATTCGGCCTCGCGTTCGAGCCGGGCGAGGTCGATCGGCTTGCGCAGTTCCTCGGCTTCATGCTCGAAGTGAACAAGACGATGAACCTCACGGCGATCCGAGATGTCGAGGACGCCTGGACCCGCCACATCTTCGATGCGCTCACGCTTCTGCCCCTTTTGTCAGATCTGCCCGACGGCGCGACAGTCATCGATATCGGGAGCGGCGGGGGTGTCCCGGCGCTGCCGTTGGCGATCGTGTTCCCAAAGCTGCGATTTACGCTGGTCGAGTCCACGCGCAAAAAGGCCGATTACCTGTCCGCTGCGATCGCGTTCCTGGGACTTCCGAACGTCTGCGTGCTCAACGAACGCGCTGAGACGGTGGGACAGGACTTCCGTGTACACCGCGAAACGTACGACGCGGTAACCGCGCGCGCGGTCGGACGCCTACCACTGTTGCTCGAACTTACCGTGCCTCTCGCCAAGGCGCCGGACGGCGACGCGCCCGGCGGCCTGATCGTGCTGGTCAAAGGCGAGAAGGCCGCCGAGGAGATCGCCGAAGCCAAGCAGGCGATGCACATGCTGCACTGCGCCCACGCTGGGACTGTCGAGACGCCGACCGGCCGCCTGGTCGTGATCGAGAAACTGCGCAAGATCCCCCGCACGTACCCCCGCGCTGTTGGAGAGCCGAAGCGGTCGCCGCTCGGCGTCAGGACGTGACCGGCGCGGATCTCGCCAGCATGCTCTCGCCGGGCGGGCGTGTATCCGGGGCGATGGGCGAGCGATTCGAACTGCGCCCTCAGCAAGTCGAGATGGCCGGTGCGATCGACGAGGCCCTGGCGGCTCGCTCGCACCTGCTCGTCGAGGCCGGCACCGGCGTGGGCAAGTCCTTCGCGTACCTGCTCCCCGCGCTGAAACGGGTTATCGAGCACGGCGAGCGGGTCGTTGTGGCGACGAACACGATCGCCCTGCAGGAGCAGCTGCTCTCGAAGGACATCCCCCTGATGATGGATGTGTTCGCCGACGGTTCATCCGGCGACGAACCCCCGTTTCGAGCTGAATTGGTCAAGGGCCGGGGGAACTACCTCAGCATCCGACGCCTCGGCATGGCCTCCAAGCGTCAGGATCGGCTGTTTGCGGATGCCGCGATGCGCCGCTCGCTGCACATCATCGAGGACTGGGCGTACGAGACCGAGGACGGCACGCTGAGCACGCTGCCCTCGGTCGAGCGGATGTCGGTCTGGGACAAAGTGCAGAGCGACTCCGGCAATTGCATGGGGCGCCGTTGCCCGTCGTACCAGCAGTGCTTTTACCAGCAGGCCCGTCGCCGGGCGGAGCGAGCGGACCTGCTCATCTGCAACCACGCGCTGTTCTTCAGCGATCTCGCGCTTCGCAGCCGCGATGTCGGCTTTCTGCCGGCCTACGACCACGTGATCCTCGACGAGGCCCACAACGTGGAAGAAGTCGCCGGCGAGCACTTCGGCGTGACGCTCAGCGAAGCAAAGGTGCGCTACCTGCTCAACAGCCTGATGAGTTCGAAACGCGGCAAAGGCTATCTCGCGACGCTGCAGGTCAGCGCCGACGCCGCCGGGTCGCACGAGCGGGCCGTCGCGCGGGTGATGGCCGCCGAGCGGGCGACCTCCGCGTTCTTCGATCGGCTGATCGACCTCACCCGCCGGTCCACGAGCGCCGGGCTGCCCGCCCAGCCGATTCCCGGCGCGACGCGGCGGATCCACGAACCGGGAGAGGTCGACAACCTCCTGACCGATCCGTTCGGCTCGCTGGCGGTCGCTCTCAAGCAACTCCGAGAGTGTTGCAGCGTCGAGGAAGACCGGTACGAGCTGAACTCGTACGCCGAGCGTGCCGCGTCGATCGCCGATGAGGCGGAGATGCTCTGTGAGCTGCAACTTGAGGGCTGCGTGTACTGGATCGAGACATCCGGAGCCGCCGGAGGCCGGTCGATCCGCTCCTCGTTCGCCTGTCGCCCCATCGATGTCGCCCCGATACTGGAGGATCATCTCTTCGGGCGCGAGTTCGGCGTGGTGCTGACATCCGCCACACTCACAACCACGCGCGGTGTGTTCGAGCACGCCAAGTCCAAGCTCGGTTGCGCTGATGCGCAGACCCTCGCGCTCGGCAGCCCGTTCGATTACCCGAGCCAGGTCGAATTGTTCGTCCATCCTGACCTGCCCGACCCGCGTGACCCGTCCCACGATACGAAACTCGCCGAGGTCGTCGCCGAGCACATCCGCGAGACCGACGGCGGCGCGTTCGTGCTCTGCACGAGTTTTCGCATGGTGCAGACGCTCGCCCGGCTGCTCGAAGACGAACTGCACGAACGCGGCATGCCGCTGTGGGTGCAGGGGCGCGACGGCAGCCGGGCCGCGGTGCTGGATGGATTTCGATCTGACGAGCGATCAGTGCTGCTCGGCACGTCGAGTTTCTGGCAGGGCGTGGACGTGCAGGGCAAGAACCTGCGCAATGTGATCATCACCCGGCTCCCGTTCGACCCGCCCGATCGACCGGTCATCGAGGCGCGCAGCGAGGTCATCAAGAGACAGGGAGGCAGCCCATTCATGGATGATGCGCTGCCCCGGGCGGTCATCCGCTTCAAGCAGGGCTTCGGGAGGCTCATCCGCAGCGCGACCGATCACGGCCGGGTCGTCGTGCTGGATCCGCGGATCGTTACCACCCGCTACGGCCGGGCGTTTCTCGACGCACTTCCCGAGGGCATCGAGCCCCAGATCCGCTAACCAACCAGACCCATGTCGGGCGGCGGACCGGGTATCCTGCCCATTCGCTGAACCGACCAACGAACGCGAGCAGGGAGACCCAAAGGCATGCTGGGCAAGGTTTTCAAGGCGTACGACATCCGCAGCACCTACCCGAACCCCCTCAACGAGGACTTGGCCTGGCAGATCGGCCTTGGTTGCGCGGATTTCCTGCTCGGCGAGGCAGCCGCTGATGGTCAGACCACGCCCATGATGCAGAACCTTGTGGTCGGCCACGACATGCGGACCAGCAGTCCCTCGCTCCGCGACAGCCTGATTCAGGGCATCATCGACGGCGGCGGGCATGTGGTGGATGTCGGACTGGTCGATACACCGTTCGTCTACTTCGCGATCAACCACCTTAAGTGCGCCGGCGGCGTGCAGGTGACCGCCTCGCACAACCCCCCCGAGTACAACGGGTTCAAAGTCAGCCGGCGGTTCGCCAAACCGGTCGGCGAGGCGAACGGGCTGGCTGAGATCCGCAAGGCCGCGGCGTTGTCGGACATCCGCAAGCGGGGCGAGAAGTCGGGGCGGATCGATCGCAAGGACCTCTGGGACGCGTACCGCAAGCACGTGCTGCAGTTCTGCGACACCGGCGGGCAGCAGCTGAAGATCGTGATCGACGCGTCCAACGGCATGGCCGGCACCATGGTGCCCAAGGTCTTCGGCGAGAAGGGCTCGGGCATCGAGGGGCTGGAGATCATCGAACTCTACTTCGACAACTCGAAGGGTGAATTCGTCCACGAGCCGAACCCGCTGGTCGCCTCGAACCTCGTCGACTTGCAGGCGAAGGTCGTCGAGACCAGCGCCGACTTCGGCATCTGCTTCGACGGCGATGCCGACCGGCTGATGCTCGTCGACGAGAAGGGCAGGATGGTCGGCTGTGACCTGCTGACCGCGCTGATCGCCAAGTCCTTCCTCGCCGACAACCCCGGTTCGGCAATCGTCTACGACCTGCGTTCGAGCAAGGCGCTGCAGGAGGATATTCTGGCCGCGGGTGGCAAGCCGGTGCGCGGTCGGGTCGGGCACGTGTTCATGAAGGCAGCCCTCGCCGAGCACGGCGCGGTCTTCGGCGGCGAACTCTCCGGCCACTTCTACTTCCGCGATAACTTCAACGCCGACTCGGGCGCCATTGCCCTCGCCGTCATGCTCTCGCTCGGCGCCGAGAT
>Ga0070727_10002425_pt1 | contig 18053 bp, 17 predicted proteins | sample tdAd472_FD_66722 | JGI IMG/M metagenome (GOLD analysis project Ga0070727, IMG submission 66722) | Marine sediment microbial communities from the Atlantic coast under amendment with organic carbon and nitrate - tdAd47.2 | ecosystem: Environmental > Aquatic > Marine > Coastal > Sediment | place...
ACTGATTAAATCGAGGGTGGAACGACGGGGTGCGACCAGAACTGTTCTATTTCTAATTCTAGGGTACTCATGTAACTTATGGGTAATCAGCATAAATGCTGGAATGAAGGTGGAAAACATGTTGCTGGGGGAGACAGATGGAGTTCTGGGTAGGTCGTCAATGGAGCCGCGCACGAGGAAAGAGGCTCTACTACATGTCATGGGGGTTTGCAGCTACGCTGCTGGCTTGCCTTTTTCTTACGGCAAACATTCAGCCAAGCCTCGCGCAAGATGCTACGCTGAAAATTGGCGTGCTGGCCAAACGTGGCGAAGCAAAAGCCATTAGCCAGTGGAGACCGACTGCTGATTTTCTTTCAGCGAAAATCAAAGGCTATAACTTCGAACTGGTACCATTGGGGTTTGAGGAGGTTACGCCCAAGGTCTCGGCGGGAGAAGTCGATTTCCTTCTGGTCAATCCATCAATCTACGTGGAAATGGAAACTCTATATGGGGTTAGCCGCCTAGCGACGCTTAGAAACCTTGGTCCTGGGGGGCGGGCCCTAACGGTTTTTGGCGGGGTTATTTTAGCAAAGGCTAATCGAAACGATATTCAGTCGATTACCGATTTGAAAAATATCTCCTCGTTTATGGCTGTAAAAGAGAACTCATTGGGAGGCTTTCAAGTCGCCTGGTACGAACTCAAAAAAAATGGAATTGACCCCTATTCTGATTTCGACTCTCTGATCTTTAGAAGCAAGCACGATTCAGTCGTTTTCGCGGTTGCTAACGGTGAAGTGGATGCCGGTACGGTTCGTACCGATACTATTGAGCGTATGGCTGCCGAAGGAAAAATCAACATGGATGACTTCAAGGTCATCGGTGCTGGATATGGAGAAGAAATACAGTCTTTTCCTTACAAAATAAGCACCATGTTGATGCCTGAATGGCCAATGGCGAAATTGGCGCACACCTCAGGCGATATTGCTCAAAAAGTCGCAATTGCTCTTTTGGAAATGCGTGCTGACGATAAAGCCGCAATTGCAGGGAAAAATGCCGGTTGGACAGTTCCACTGAACTACCAGCCCATTCGCATTTTAATGCAAGATCTGAGGATTGGGCCATTTAAGGAGTTTGGTCGTCTTTCTCTACGCAAATTTTTCGCCGAGTATTGGCGATGGATTTTGACTTTTTCAGTTAGTTTTGCTGCCCTAATTGTCTTGCTATCCTACATTCTCAAAATCAACAGCAAGCTCAAGCTATCGGAAAAGATTTTGATAACTGAAGTTGCGGAACGGCAAAAAGCCGAGAGCACCCTTGAGGAGCGAGGGGATGAGCTTCAGGCGCGAGTGGAGCGCCACACTGCGGCGTTAGAGCACCTAGAGAAGATCCGTAAATTCCATGATCTAACATCTCTACTCATTACGACTCTTGACCCTAAGGAGCTTCTGCAAAAGGCCTTGGACCGAGTCGTTGAGCTAAGTGAGTCTGAAATTGGTGGCATCTATCTGCTCGAACAAAAAGATCAATCAGTTCGGCCCTTCGCATTTCACGGAGTTAGTGCGACATCGATGAATGCTGTTGGTCTGCACGATACTCTGCCAGCGCAAGTCATTGCGGATGGGAAACTTCGGCATATAAAAGAATTGCCAGCTAATTGCGGGCTGAAGATTGATCTTGGGCTTAGCGTCAGCTGCCCAAACGAGTTGCTCATGCTTCCCATGCGTTCCAAAGATAATGCATTGGGGATGATTATTCTCGGCTCACTAAAATCCTACGCTGATGAAGACTTAGAAGTGCTTTCACACATGGCGGACCAGATTTCTATCATGCTTGAAAATGCGCTGACAAATGAAGAAATGGAGCGGCTTTCCATCTGTGATGGCCTGACGGGTCTTTATAATCGTCGGTATCTCAATGAGAACCTTGATGCGGAAGTTAAAAAGGCTCATCGCCTTGGTCACAATCTGGGTCTGATGATTCTCGACCTCGATTTCTTCAAGAAAATAAACGACAGGTTCGGCCATCAAACGGGAGATGCCGTGCTTGTTGAGGCAAGCAAAGCACTGCGTTCTCACGTCCGTGAAGTTGACATTGTCGGTCGTTTTGGTGGGGAAGAATTTATGGTGATTATGCCAGACACCGACCTCCCTGGTGTTCAGGTAGCGGCTGAGAAACTTCGGGCCTCCATTGCTGAGATACGTTTGGATACTTTGGCCAATGAGGGCATTACAGTCAGTATTGGCTTTGCTTCTCTTTTGGAAAGTGATTCCAGGCGGGCAGGAGACTTTGTTCAGGTCGCCGACGAAGCACTCTATAAAGCCAAGGCGGCTGGCCGCAACCAGTGTGTCGCAGCAAAAAAATGAGGATGTGACGAAATACAAACGCAGGGTTTTGCGTATCAAGAACAAAAAGGGCGGAGCTTTGAAGCTCCGCCCTTTGCTGTATTTAAGCGAGGTTTGGCTTAATTGGCGGAAACGTGCTGCACAAAGCGCATCATGTTGCAGGTGTAGCCATATTCGTTGTCATACCAAGTCACCAGCTTAACGAAAGTGCTGTCCAGAGCGATGCCTGCTTTAGCGTCGAAGATGGAAGCATTGCTGTTGTCGCGGAAGTCGGTGGCGACAACCATTTCTTCCGTGTAGCCCAGGGTGCCCTTCATCGGGCCTTCGCTGGCGGCTTTCATGGCAGCGCAGATGTCTTCGTAAGGAGCGTCTTTTTCCAACTCGACGGTCAGATCAACCACAGAAACGTCAGAGGTTGGAACGCGGAAAGACATGCCGGTGAGCTTACCGTTCAGCTCGGGAAGGACCACGCCGACAGCTTTTGCCGCACCAGTGGACGAAGGAATAATGTTTTCCAAAATGCCACGACCGCCGCGCCAGTCCTTTTGAGACGGGCCATCAACCGTTTTTTGAGTGGCGGTTGCTGCGTGCACGGTCGTCATAAGGCCACGCTTGAGGCCCCAGTTGTCGTGAAGAATTTTGGCAACTGGAGCAAGACAGTTGGTGGTGCAGGATGCGGCGGAAACGATAGCTTGACCCGCGTATTCTTTATGGTTAACGCCGTAAACAAACATCGGGGTGCCGTCTTTAGAAGGAGCAGACTGCACAACCTTCTTAGCGCCAGCATCAATGTGTTTTTGGCAGCCTTCTGCAGTCAGGAAGAAGCCGGTGGATTCAACCACAACATCGACACCTACGTCGCCCCAAGCCAAATCGGCTGGGTCGCGCTCGGCGGTCAAGCGAATGGTTTTGCCGTTTACGATCAGGTTGGAGCCGTCAACTTTAATGTCGCCGCTGAAGTTTCCGTGTACGGAATCGTACTTCAGCATGTAAGCCAGATAATCCGCTTCCAGCAGATCGTTGATTGCTACGATCTCAATGTCATTAAATTCAGATTCATCGGTTACAGCACGGAAAACCATGCGCCCAATCCGCCCAAAACCATTAATCGCTACCCGAACCGCCATATAATCCTCCGACTTTTCAACGAGTGATAGGGGTCTATATCCCTTTGAATTTATTAGATGCGCCTATTCAACGCACTAAAGCAGTGAGTGATATATAACACACTGCTAATATAGTGAAATACACCAACCAGTGGGTTCCATCCTGCCCAAAAGGGTAGTTTGACTTCATTGTGAGCGAACAAAGCCGGATAGAAGCGCTAGGTCAACCCGAATCTGCGCTGTTTTGGCAATTCGATGCACAATATCTAGAGTCGGTTACCGCCCCTCTCTCACTTTCTGTGTGAGAAATGTGTGGCAACCCCATTAAACCGTTGACGTTTTCGGATTCGCCGCCATAATCAGTCGTCGCGCGAAGAGGGGGGAGTTTGTTTACGTGACGGATCAAGTTACGACACATCATCCAAGGCTAGATAAGGTTCAGGACCGTTTGGATAAAGCGGTGTCTAAACTCGAGTCTTTGGTTTCTGGCGGTGCATTGCCCGGCGGCAAAGCGCATGTGTTGAGTGAAGAGGTCGAAAGCTTCCGTTCTGAAAACGCTCGCCTAAGAGATGCAAACGCAACCGTCTCCAAGCGTTTAGGCAAGACCATTGATCGGTTGAAAGCCGTGTTGGGGGAATAAAGGCGTGGCGCAAATTTCCGTAGAAATCAATGGCAGAAAGTACGACATCGCTTGCGATGACGGCCAGGAAGCGCACCTCAAGAGACTTTCAGAATACGTCGATAAACGGGTTGGCGAACTTGTTGCTGCCGTTGGACAGGCGGGTGAAGCCCGCCTGCTCGTTATGGCCGCCTTGTTGTTAGCTGATGAGCTTTCTGATGCTTACGACGAAGTCGAGGTTCTCAAGAAAGAAACCACCAATCCAGGTAAGATCAATCGATTGGAAGAAGAGCTGGGTGGTTTCCTCGAAAATCTGGCGGGACGGCTTGAGGCTGTGGCTGAAGGTCTCGACGGAAAGTAAATAAATCCAGCTTTGGATTTCTCTTCCCTTTTAAAATGACAAACCAACCCCTACATTGGCCGGGTGGTGCTGCGCTTCGCGTCAGTCTTCCCGATCCCTAGGGCCAATGCATTTCGCAAGGGAGCTGTCCCTGTCGAGCTCGTGGGCTCGTTATATGGCACCCACCTTATAGGTGGGCCTTGGATGGATCTCATAGGACAGACGGTTGATGCGGCGCCACGCTAAACAATAAAAGTAATTTGAGACAGGCCGTTGGGGGACGAATGGAAACGAAAGACGCGCTAAGAGAAAAAATGAAAGCTCGCAGGGCGAACGTTTCTGAACACGATTACGAGGCCGTTGAGCACCTCATTGCTCGGCGTTTTCCTCAAGTGGTTAAGCTTCCTCCTAAATGCGCAATTGCTCTTTATTGGCCCATCCAAAATGAGGTCAATACTAAAGCCCTGGCCTTCAGCCTTCACCAAATGGGTCATCTTGTGATCATGCCGGTGGCTGAAGTTCCTGATGGCCCCTTGTTGTTCCGACAATGGACGCCCTTGGTCACCATGATTGATGACAAGTTTGGCACCAAAGTGCCGCCGCCCAATCAACCAACCTATAGCCCAGGGTTGATCATTGCGCCCCTATTAGCTTTCGACCAATCAGGAAATCGCTTGGGTTTTGGAGGTGGCTACTACGACCGGACAATTACCGACCTTCGGGCAAAGGGTCGAAACATTGGCTATATGGGATTGGGATATTCTTTTCAGGGTGTTGACGAACTTCCCATCGGAGAGCACGACCAAAAGCTGGACGCAATCATGTCGGAAAAAGGCGTTCATAGCTTTAAGCGAGGCAACGGGTGAGACTTTTTTATTGCGGTGATGTGATTGGCAAGGCTGGACGGGCGGTTTTATTGGAGCGTCTTCCTGAGTTGCAGGAAAAACTGAAACTCGATTTTGTTGTAGTCAATGGCGAGAATGCTGCCCATGGCTTTGGCATTACGAGCAAAATCTATCGTGAGCTTATCGAGCTTGGCGTCGGGGCAGTGACAACCGGCAATCATGCTTGGGATCAACGAGAGATGTTGGCGGAGATTGACGGTCTGCCAGGAATGATCCGGCCGCTCAATTATCCGGCTGGAACCCCTGGGCGGGGCGCCAAGGTCTTTACGGCTGCAACGGGCCGCAAGGTATTGGTCATTCAGCTTATGGGGCGGTTGTTTATGGACCCATTGGACGATCCTTTTGCCTGTGTTGAAAAAGAGCTGAGCAAATATAAACTGAGTGCTGGTGTGGATGCGATCATCGTCGATATCCATGCTGAGGCAACGAGTGAGAAAATGGCCATGGGTCATTTCCTTGATGGACGGGTTTCACTGGTGGCTGGAACCCATACGCATGTGCCAAGTGCAGATACTCAAATCTTGTCGTGCGGCACCGCCTATCAGAGCGACTTGGGCATGTGCGGCAATTATGACTCGGTCATCGGGATGAAAAAAGAAGCCGCGATTGCGCGCTTTGTTCGAAAAGTGCCCGCTGGCCGTCTTGAACCGCAGGATGGCCCCGCGACACTTTGTGGCGTTTTCGTTGAAACTGACGACAAAACCGGATTGGCAACGAGAGCTGAGCCAGTCAGGCTCGGCGGGCGACTCCTAGAAAACTTTCCTGTCCTTTAGCCCCTTTCGCTGATCCATATTCGCGTTATATGGGGAATAACACTCACAAAAATTAGGCGGTAGGTTTCAATGGAAAGTCCGGGTTGGCAGAGCAATAGCGTGGCTGAGTGGATGCTGCTTGAAGGCTGGAAAATCCAGTCTCCGGTTGAGTCGCTTGCCGCCATGTCGAATAAATTCCGGGCAGCGGGAGTGCCAATCGACCGTATGCGTCTCACGGTTCGCCTTCTCCATCCACAGGTCAACGGGGTCAGCTTTACTTGGTCCAGCGACAACGGAGAGGTTGTTGTAAACGATCTGACCCATGAGATGGTTGGCAGCAATGATATGTATAAGCGCAGTCCGTTCTATCCTCTTTTTGAACAGAATGCCGGAGCGATCCGCTGCCGAATTACCCATGAAGAAGCGCCCGTAGATTACCCGGTGCTGCTCGAATTAAAAGATCAGGGCTATACGGACTATGTCGCGCTGCCGCTGGATTTTTCAGATGGTCGGAGAAGCGTCATTACGCTTTCCACCAAAGTCGAAGGTGGCTTCACGGCACAAGCCCTTGAGGTTGTCTCCAACACTTTGCCGGTATTGGCGCGATTGGTTGAGAACGTCGCCATGCGGCGCACGGCCAGCATTTTGCTAGAAACCTATCTGGGCAAACGAACGGGTGATGAGGTGTTGTCGGGCAAAGTACGGCGCGGCGATGGTCACGCTATTCGGGCCGTTCTTTGGTTTTGCGACCTTCGCAACTCAACCCCCTTAGCTGAGTCTATGGAACGAGACGCCTATCTGGAGCTTTTGAACGATTACTTCGATTGTATGGCAAAGGCCATCCTAGATCATGATGGCGAAGTATTGAGTTATATCGGCGACGCCATTTTGGCAATTTTTCCTTTGCGCCAATTCGATCACACTTGCCCTGTTTGCAAGGCCTCAACCCGCAATGCGGTTGGTGCGGCAAGGGAAGCCCTGAGCCAGCTCAGCGACCTCAATATGCGTCGTGAAAGCTCAGGGAAACAAACTATCGGAACCGGCATAGGTCTTCATGCTGGAGAAGTTATGTATGGCAATATTGGTGTGCCGAGCCGCTTGGACTTCACGGTGATTGGTCCAGCGGCAAATGAAGCTGCCCGCATTGAGGGGCTAACCAAAGAGCTGAAAGTTCCTTTGGTCGTCTCTGGCGATTTCACCAACCTCTTTCCGCAAGAATGGTCGTCTCTTGGGACGCATTCATTGCGCGGGGTAAGTCAGGACCATGCGCTCTTCACATTGCCAGAGTTTGGCTAGCCCTTGCGGATTTGATCCAAGAATTCGGCAACATGCTCGTTAAGTAGATTCGACTGTCTGCCAATCTCCTGAGCCGAGTCGAGAACCTGACTTGCGACCGTTCCGGTCTCCCCAGCAGCCTGTGTCACACTTGAAATGTTGCTCGAAACTTCACTCGTCCCCGCCGAAGCCATCTCGACACTTTGGGCAATTTCGTGCGTTGCGGTCGATTGTTCTTCCATGGCGGAGGCAATGGATGATGCGATTTCATTCATTCGGTTGATGGTTTCGCCAATGGTGCCGATGGCACTCACTGTTTCGTGTGAGGCGTTTTGAATGCCGCCGACCTGTTGACTGATCTCTTCGGTTGCCTTGGCTGTTTGGTTGGCGAGATTTTTAACCTCAGAGGCAACCACGGCAAAGCCTTTGCCTGCATCGCCTGCGCGCGCCGCTTCAATGGTCGCGTTTAAGGCCAGCAAGTTGGTTTGTTCGGCAATGTCGGTAATCAATTGCACCACTTCGCCAATTTTTTCAGCGGCCTCATCGAGACCCTTGACCATGTCTTCTGTGCGTTTTGCTTCGCCAACGGCTTCGGAAGCGATTTCAGTAGAGCGGTTTACCTGATTTGAAATTTTTTGGATCGAGACCGACATTTCTTCAGCGGCACTGGCAACTGACTGCACATTGCTGGCTGCATTGTCGGCAGCACTGGCGACCACATTGGACCGGTCTTCCGTGCTCCTGGCAGAGCCAGACATGGTCTGAGCGGCTTCTTGAACTTCTTCAGCCGCCGTGCCAACGGTTTCAACCACGCCGCCAACACTGGTTTCAAAACGATCCGCCAATTGTCGGAGGAGAATGGCCTGTTCTTCAGCCGCATGAGCTTTGGCCTGTTCTTGCTGGGCGGTGAGGCTCTTCACTTCAATGGCGTTGTCTTTAAAGACTTGGACAGCAGCGGCCATTTCGCCAATTTCATCGGTGCGTTCAGTGGAGGGAACTTCCGTTTCTAATGCGCCTTGGGCCAGCTTGCCCATAGCTTCGGTCATTGCCGTTAGAGGGCGGGTGAGAAGGCCTTTCAAAACAGCTAAAATAATAAGGGCCGTTGCGACAAAGAAGCCGATTTTGGCACCCACACTCCAGGTTGTCGCGTCGCTCTGTACTTCACTCAATCGGTCATGGGCTGCCTGCATTTCGTCAGCATAGGCGGCTGATTGCTTCTTGATCTTGCTTTCAAAGGCTTTGTTTTCTGCAATGACTTTCTGAGCCTCAGTTTCTTGCTCGGCTGTCATGGCGTCCAAGGCCGTTTTGGCGTCGTCCTCCATTTTGATCAACTCGGCGCGTGAAGTGGCAAGCTCAATCACGCCACGGGGAATGTCGTTTTCGCCATGACACCCTTGGCAGTCTTCTTTGTTTTCCAACACGAAATAGGAATAGGTGGCCGGAACGGCATCTCCATCTTCGTTTTCAGCTTCTCCATCAACGGTTACGTCATTGGCACGTCTTTCAACGGCTTTATAGAGGCCATCGGCGCGCGGGCCTCGCAGAGAATCGGCTTCCTCTTCGTCGCGGAGCTCAAAGGTTTCGTCGTCGAGGACTTTGTTGACGGCATTAATGGTTTTGTTGTCCTTGAATGCCTCCATGCCATCGGGACGCCAAAGATTGATTGATAGGATTTTTTCGTTAGCTGTAATGGTGTCGATAACCGTTTCTACAGCACTTGCATCCCCACCCATCATGGCAGCCTCAATGAGGGTGGCAACCGAACTGGCAATGCCGAATTGCGTGCCTTTAAGGAAGTTCCGTTCTTCGGCAATTCTCAGTTTTGTCTCAGATGAGGTGACAGAATGGGTTAGTTGAAGGCGTTCTTCTTTGAGGGTTAGACTCTCAGTTAGCCCATGGGAAATTTGAGTGTCCTTTTCTTTTAGGACGGATTGCATGGTCCCAATGATTGAATTGGTCTCTTGCTGGACCGTTCGGCTGATGAAGCTATTGATAGCGAAATCAGCAATGTATGAGGCTCCGACCAGAAGAAAAATGACAGCAATGATCTTCGCGCTTAGGGACTTCAGCCCACCCATCAAAACGCTCCTAACTCGACTAAAGTTTATTTTTATCAACTTAGGGGTGACCACCAGGAGCACCCCTCCTACCACTAGGTAATCTTGCGCATTACAACGGTTTTGCCAAGTGTTCTAATTTAAAAATGATAGTGAGGACGCTCACAGTTGTGTTTAGTCAAATGAGATAGATTGCCCAGGACTAGGAAAAGAGGTTAGGCAAACCATGGAAGACCAGGATTGGAGTGATATCAGGGCTGAAGTTGCCCTGGGAAGCGTGTTTGAAATTAAGGGTGGCGATTTAACTGCCTTGCTCAATGATGATCAGGCTGGGCGTTCTCCGACCCATCTCGGAGAGCTGATCAGGGTAGATGCCAGCATTCCGGGCCGAGTGGTTTATGGGATTGTCACTGGATTATCTCGGCGAAACTTAGAGTCCGGAAGCGGCCTTCAATCTCTTGCGCAAATTCAACTGGTTGGCGAAACCGTCCCCGACGGTGATGGCGGTACTGTGCTTGAACGCGGCGTTTCCCGTCATCCTGTTCTTGGCGCCCCCGTTCGAGCGGCCAATCGTGAGGACCTGGAAACGGTTTTTGTGCGCCCCGGCGAAAAGACGATATCTGTCGGTTCCCTCCACCAAGATCCATCCATCCCAGCTCGTGTCCTAATTGATGGCCTGCTTGGCAAACACTTTGCCATCATGGGAACGACCGGAGCCGGGAAGTCCTGCGCGACGGCTCTTCTCTTGCGCTCACTGCTTAAAACCTTGCCAAAAGGCCATGTAATCTTAATCGACCCTCATGCGGAATATGCCAAAGCGTTTGGTGGTTTAGCCGAGGTCGTCAATGTCGATAATCTTCAGCTGCCCTATTGGCTGCTTAACTTTGAAGAACTCTGTGGTGTCGCGGTTAGCAAAGAGAGTACGGCTGCCGAGCAGGAAATGGCGATTTTGAAACGGGCTGTGGTCGAGGCCAAGCGGCGCTTTCTTGGTGCAGGAGCAGATGCAACTCACATTACCGTCGATACGCCAGCGCCTTATCGCCTAAGTGAGGCTGTTTCTTTGATTAACGAGTCCATGGGGCTGCTCGATAAGGCTGAAACGGCCAAACCGTTTATGCGCCTGATTGCCCGGTTGGAATCTCTTGAAAGCGACAAGCGATATGGATTTATGTTCTCTGGTCTGGTGATCCAAGACAGCTTATCGGCTCTTCTCTCCCGGCTTTTCAGAATGCCAGTAGAAGGCAAGCCCATGACAGTTTTCGATATTTCAGGGGTTCCCTCTGAGATTGTCGATGTGGTGGTTTCTGTTCTGAGCCGCATGGTTTTTGATTTTGCTCTCTGGACACAGGAAGAACGGCGTATGCCGATTCTTTTGGTCTGCGAGGAAGCCCATCGATATGTCCCGCTTGGCGATGATAATGTCTTTGGACCAACAAAGCGGGCTATCGGCAGAATCGCAAAGGAAGGCCGCAAATATGGTGTGTCGCTTGGGCTGATTAGTCAGCGCCCTAGCGAACTCGATGTGTCGATTCTCTCTCAATGCAACACGCTTTTCGCAATGCGTATGGGCAATGAGCGAGATTTGGCCTTTGTTCACAACGCCATGCCGGAGGGTTCGGAAGACCTTTTCGCATCTCTGCCTTCGCTTAAAACCGGTGAAGCGGTCGCAATAGGAGAGGGGCTGCCCGTGCCGCTTCGAATGCGGTTTGATCAGTTGCCTCCTGAGCACCGCCCCGCCAGTGATACAGCAGCATTTTCAGCGCTCTGGGGGGCTGAGAAAGAGCCTGAGTCGGTGGTTGAAGAAACGGTGCAGCGGTGGCGCCATATGGAGCGTCGTCGTGACGTGGTTCCTAAGCCGGTTTCCGATCCCTTGGCTGGAGTCCCAGATTTTATCCGGGAATGAGGCCAAGCGGGGCTTTCCCTTACGCGACGACTCATTTATGTTTCGGCTAACGTCGGTGGTTCGCTTGCTTGGCGGGCAATTGTGCCGACATCACCAATTTAAATGAAGTGAAGAGTTATGGCCGGTCATTCCCAGTTTAAGAACATCATGCATCGCAAGGGTGCGCAGGACAAAAAGCGCGCCAAGGAATTTGCCAAGCTAGCCCGCGAAATTATGGTTGCGGCAAAAATGGGCCTTCCTGACCCCAACGATAACCCGCGACTGCGCGGCGCTATTGCAGCGGCCCGTGGCAAGAACATGCCCAAGGACAACATTGACCGGGCCATCAAAAAGGGCGCGGGCGGAGATGACGGCACCAACTTCGACGAAATCCGTTATGAGGGCTATGGTCCTGGCGGTGTTGCTATTATCGTCGACGTGTTGACTGACAACCGTAACCGAAGCGCTTCTGAAGTGCGCGCTGCCTTTACCAAGCATGGCGGCAACTTAGGTGAAACCGGCTCTGTAGCCTTCATGTTCGACCGGGTCGGATTGGTTTTTTATCCCGCTGATAAAGCGGATGCTGATGAACTTTTTGAAGTGGCCCTGGAAGCGGGCGCACAGGATGTTTCTTCAGATGACGCTGGCCATGAAATCATTTCTGATCCCGATGATCTCAATACTGTGCGGGATGCTCTGGTCGAGAAGTTTGGCGAGCCGGAAGAAGCTCGGCTGGACTGGAAACCCCAGACAATGACTGAATTGGACGAAGAAAAAGCAGGCACGCTTTTGAAGCTGATCGACGTTTTGGAAGACAATGACGACGTTCAGCGTGTGGCCTCGAACTTCGAAGTTTCTGACGAGGTTATGGCGAAGCTAAGTTCTTAAGTGAGCGAACAGGGGAGGGGCACATAGCGGGCATGAGACTTCTTGGGCTGGACCCTGGATTGCGAGTCTCCGGTTGGGGCGTCATTGATGTTGACGGCAACCGCTTGCGGCATGTTGCCGATGGGGCTGTGAAAACCGATGGCAAGCTGGCTCTTGCCGAGCGCTTGGTACAGCTCTACGACGGCCTTTCAGAAATTATCGAACGCTTCTCACCTGATGAAGCGGCCGTTGAAGAAACCTTCCTCAACAAAAACCCAAGCTCGACCCTTAAGTTGGGTCATGCCCGGGGCATTGTTCTTCTGGTTCCCGCCCGTATGGGGCTCCTGGTGGCTGAGTACTCAGCCAACCTGATCAAAAAATCGACGGTCGGTACAGGCCATGCTGACAAAGAACAGGTGAAGATGATGATGCGCACGCTTTTGCCGAGTTGCGAGATTGCTACGGCGGACGCCGCAGATGCTTTGGCCGTTGCTGTTTGTCATGCTCATCACCGGGCGACAAAGTCGGCTTGGGCCAATGCAAAAGTATCGGCGGGGGGCAAAGCATGATTTCTAAGCTTAAAGGAATTCTCGATTCTGCCGGAGAGGACTGGGCAGTTATTGACGTCAATGGCGTTGGGTACCGGATATTCTGCTCCAGCCGCACGCTCTCAAGATTGCCGGGCGTTGGCGAGGCGGTGACCGTTGAAACCGAAACTCATGTTCGCGAAGACCATATCCACCTTTATGGCTTTATCGATGCCGCTGAAAAAGATTGGTTCCGATTGCTGACGACTGTTCAAGGCGTTGGGTCAAAGGTTGGCTTGGCGTTGTTGAGCATTTTACCGCCTGATCAACTAATGCAGGCCATCGCAGCTCAGGACAAGGCTGCTATCACGCGAGCCAATGGTGTTGGGCCAAAGGTTGCGACGCGGATTCTCATTGAGTTGAAAGATAAAGTGGGTGCGATGGCGCTCGGCCCTGTTGCCAACCTTGATGGCAAAGCTGGCGAGACGCCCGCTGCTGTTGCTGGAGGCGATACAGGTGAGGCCGCTTCTGCTTTGGTCAATCTAGGCTATGGCCGAACCGAAGCCCTAAGCGTGGTTGCCAAGGCGGCTCAGGCGTTGGGTGACGGCGCAACGGTCGATGCTTTGATTAGAGAGGGGCTAAAAGAATTGGCCCCCAAAGGGTTGTAGGCCATGGAAGAAGATCGGGTCATCACACCCCAGCAGGGTGAAGGCGATACGGGTGAGGCATCGCTCCGCCCATTGTCGCTCGACGACTTCACCGGTCAGCGTAACGCCTGTGAGAATCTACGAGTCTTCATCGAGGCCGCACGAACCCGGGGCGAAGCCATGGATCATGTTTTGCTCTACGGCCCGCCTGGACTAGGCAAGACAACTCTTGCCCAAATTGTTGCCCGCGAACTAGGTGTCAATTTCAGAGCCACCTCCGGTCCAGTACTTGCTAAGGCGGGTGACTTGGCAGCTTTGCTAACAAATCTTGAACCGCGGGATGTCTTGTTTATTGATGAGATTCATCGCCTTAGTCCTGCCATAGAAGAAGTGCTTTATCCCGCCATGGAGGATTTCCAGTTGGATCTCATCATTGGCGAAGGGCCTGCGGCCCGGTCGATTCGTATCGACCTCAACCCCTTTACACTGGTCGGCGCCACCACGCGCTCAGGGCTGATCACCACGCCGTTGCGTGATCGCTTCGGCATACCGACCCGCCTCAACTTTTATAGTGAGGAAGAATTGGTGGGCATTGTCCGGCGGGGCGCTGATGTGCTTGGGGTCGATATGACTGAAGACGGTGCACATGAAGTGGCGCGCCGATCTCGCGGTACGCCGCGTGTGGCAGGGCGGTTGCTGCGAAGGGTTCGAGATTTTGCATCTGTGTCTGGCCACAGCCCAATCAATGCTGAGATCGCTGATGGAGCTCTCAATCGTTTGGAAGTAGACAAGATTGGCTTAGATGCCATGGATCGTCGTTATTTGAGCTGTATTGCTGAGAATTATCGCGGTGGGCCGGTGGGTGTTGAGACCATGGCAGCCGCTCTTTCTGAGCAGCGCGATACCATTGAAGAGGTCATTGAACCCTATCTCATTCAAATGGGCTTGTTGATGCGTACGCCGCGCGGTCGGATGCTGGCCGATAAAGCTTACGATCATTTGGGTGTCACACCTCCCAAAGGGCGCGAGATGCCTGATTTGTTTAATGGAGACGGAGGCGTTAATGCCCATTAGAGGCAAGTTAGAGGGCAAATTCCATGTTATGTCGCTGCGTGTCTATTACGAAGACACTGATGCCGCCGGAATTGTCTACTACGCAAACTATCTCAAATTTGCTGAACGGGGCCGGACGGAGATGCTTGGCAAAGCAGGTATCCATCTGCGTGAGTTGAAAGAAAATGAAGGCATGGACTTTGCCATTCGCCATGCAGAAGTGGATTATTTTAAACCGGCACGATTGAATGATTTTCTAGAGGTTCGTACCTGGGTAACGGATGTGAAAGGAGCAACGCTCAATATGGAGCAGGCTATTTCACGAGACGGAACCGAGCTGGTGCGAGTCAAGGTGCGGGTCGCCTGTATGCTCGAGAGCGGAAAGCCTGTGCGCATTCCGGCCTCGGTTAAAGAGCCCTTGAATGAACTGATCACCACGGGCTGACACCAAAAAGTCAGCGCTTAAGAATTTGAAGATGAGGAGCGGGTACGAGGAATGGAGAACAACCTAGTTGAGGCCGCGGCTCTCGCCGGTTCGGCGAGTAACGACCTGTCCATGATTGGCCTGTTTTTGAGAGCCGATATGGTGGTCAAGATCGTTATGGCGATTCTGGTGCTGGCATCCGTCTGGTGCTGGGCGATCATTTTTAATAAGACTTTTAAGTTGAGGAAGCTCAATTCCCGAGCGACACAGTTTGAAAACTCCTTCTGGTCGGGCAGTCCCTTAGAAGAACTTTATGAGCGCATCGGCGGAACGCCTAAAGATCCCATGTCGGCTGTATTCTCTCGCGCCATGCGCGAGTGGCGGCGGGGCCATCAAGGCGGGACGAGCGATATGCGCGCTGGCATGTCAGATCGTATCGACCGGGTAATGCAAATTACGGTTGCCCGAGAGATGGATCAAGTTGAACGCTATATGACCTTCCTTGCATCCACAGGCTCGACGGCCCCGTTCATTGGACTGTTTGGTACTGTCTGGGGGATTATGAACTCGTTCCAAGCCATTGCAACGACCAAAAACACCAGCCTAGCCGTTGTCGCACCAGGAATTGCTGAAGCCCTATTTGCAACGGCTCTGGGCTTGGTTGCGGCGATCCCTGCCGTGATTGCCTACAACAAGATTTCTCGCGATCTGGACCGCTATGCATCGCGGCTTGAAACCTTTGCGGGTGAATTCTCAGCCATCTTGTCGCGGCAGATGGACGCTTCTACAGGAAGTAGCCAAGCTCCAATGCAATCTTCGGGAGGCCAGAGCGCTTTCCGCGAATGGGAAAGAGACTAGCTCATGGGTGGTGCATTGCAAGGCGGCGGACGCCGGTCAGGCCAGCGCAGAGGCTATAAGCCGATGGCGGAGATCAATGTTACACCGATGGTTGATGTGATGCTGGTTCTGCTGGTTATCTTTATGGTCACAGCACCTCTTCTGACTGTAGGGGTTGAGGTCGATTTGCCAAAAACTAAGGCCTCAACTATTCAAGGTCAGGATGAGCCCATTTCAGTGAGTGTCGATAAGAACGGCAAGATTTTCATTCAAGACACTCCGATTGATCTGGTTGGCCTAGGCCCGCGTTTGATCGCAGTCACAGACAACAACCCGGATGTTCGGATTTTTGTGCGCGGTGACAAAGGGGTTAACTACGGTCGTGTCATGGCTGTCATGGGTGCGGTTAACCAGGCAGGGTTTTCCAAGGTTGCCATGGTTGCTCAGTTGCCTAAGAAAAAAGGCAAGAAGGGTAAGTAACGGATGAAGGCTGCCTTCCTCTTTTCTTTTCTGTTCCACCTCGCGGTTGTCGTCGTCGCCTACCTCGGCTTGCCATTCTTTAAGAGTGATGAGTTGGTTGTTGAGGCTCCGGTGATTGTTGAGTTGGTAACAGTGGACGAGGAAACGAACCTACCTGATACGCCCCCTGCGCCTAAACCTAAGGAAGAGGCGAAGGAGGAACCTAAGCCAGAACCAAAGCCTGAGCCAAAGCCCGCTCCACCACCACCTCCTCCGCCTCCGCCGCCGCCAGCACCGGAAAAAGCTGAGGTTCCAGAGCCTGCGCCGCAAGCGCCACCTGAGCCTGAGCCCAAAGAAGAGATCGCTGCTGTTCCGCCGGTTGAGCCTAAGCCGAAGAAAGAGGCAAAGAAAAAGCCAGAACCGAAGCCCAAGCTGAAGCCGAAGCCAAAACCCAAGGCGCCGGATCGTTTGGCCAAAATTAAACCGAAGAAAAAGCCCAAGCCGCCTGACTTCTTGGCGTCCATGTCTTCTGTGCTCAAAGACCTTCAAAAGAAGGACAAAGCCCCAGCGCCCAAGAAAGAGCCTGAGAAGAAGGAAAAGACCAAGAAGGAGTCCTTTGAGGACGAGATTGCCAAGGCTTTAGCTTCTTCGAGCAAGCCTATGGATACGTCGAAACCTGTTACTTTGAGCGAGATTGATGCTGTTCGTCAGCAGATTGCCCGCTGCTGGAATGTTCCGGCTGGAGCCAAAGACGCTGAGAATTTGGTGATCGATATTCGTGTCCATATGAGCCCTGATGGAACCGTGCGAAAAGCTGACCATTTGAGTACGGCGCGGATGCTGGGCGACAGTTTTTATAGAACGGCAGCAGAAAGCGCGATGCGAGCAGTCTTGAATCCGCGCTGCCAACCGTTCAAATTGCCACTTGATAAGTATGACCGCTGGAAAACAATGACTTTGAGTTTTAATCCCCGGGAGATGTTTGGCCGATGATGAGAATGAAAAACCTTTTGGGTGCATGTGTCGTCACATTGCTCTCTGCCGTCTTCCTGGTAACCAGTCCTGCGCAGGCGCAGGCTGAGTTGAAGATTGATATCACTCAGGGCAAGGTCGAGCCTTTGCCCGTTGCGGTGACCAATTTCATTGGCAACGATGCTGCAGAAAGTGCCTACGGGGCCAACATTGCGTCAGTGGTTGCTGCAGACTTGGAGCGATCTGGTCTATTTAGGCCGATTGATCGTCGGGCATTTATCCAGCATGAAACAGCCATTGGCGCCCTCCCGCGATTTGGTGATTGGCGTGTTATTAGTGCTCAAGCTCTGGTTCAGGGGCGGACCCAGATGGTCGAAGATGGCCGTTTGCGTGTTGAGTTCCGTCTTTGGGACGTGTTTGCTGAACAACAGATGATTGGTTTAGCCTACTTCACGATTCCTGATAATTGGCGTCGTGTCGCCCATATTATTGCCGATTCTATCTACAAGCGAATGACCGGTGAAGATGGCTATTTCGATACGCGGATCGTTTATATTGCCGAATCGGGATCGCCAAAACGCCGGGTGAAACGCTTGGCTATTATGGATCAAGATGGTGCAAACCATCGCTTTTTGACCGATGGCAGCTCTCTGGTATTGACCCCAAGGTTCTCGCCGACACTTCAAGAAATCACCTACATGTCCTATTACCGCAATGTGCCGCGGGTCTATATTTTCAATATCGACACAGGCCGTCAGGAATTATTAGGTGATTTCCCCGGGATGACCTTTGCTCCCCGTTTCTCGCCGGATGGCAACGGGGTTGTTATGAGCATGTCGAAGGATGGGAACTCCGAGATTTATTCGATGGATTTGCGGACGCGAAAGATCAAGCGCCTGACCCGTCACCCTTCTATTGATACCTCTCCCAGTTTTTCGCCAGATGGTAGTCAAGTTACCTTCAACTCTGACCGTGGTGGATCGCAACAGATTTATGTAATGGGTTCCGAT
>Ga0070727_10002426_pt1 | contig 18041 bp, 12 predicted proteins | sample tdAd472_FD_66722 | JGI IMG/M metagenome (GOLD analysis project Ga0070727, IMG submission 66722) | Marine sediment microbial communities from the Atlantic coast under amendment with organic carbon and nitrate - tdAd47.2 | ecosystem: Environmental > Aquatic > Marine > Coastal > Sediment | place...
GAGCTGTTCGAAGAAGGTCTCGGGTCCCACCCCGAACATTTGCCCGCGCATGAGGGCCATTCTGTTCTTCAGTCGGGCTGCGTTGGGGAGCGACAGGTAGAACATCTCTCCCTTGGCCAGGACGCGGTTGATCTCCTTGAGCAGCGGCAGGGGGTTGAAGTTCAGGTGTTCGAGCACCTCGCACATGACGACGACGTCGAACGATTCGTCCTCGAACCCGAGGACGTAGTCCTCCAAGCGGACGGGCGCCGTCCTGATTCCATGCTTGGCGAATCGTGACTTCTGCTCGGGGAGCTCGATGTATTCCGGCACGTCGGAGGCGACCACTTCGAAGCCGAGGCGCGCGAGGCAAATGCACACGATCCCGAAGAACGACCCGATCTCCAGGACCCTGACTTTCGTCCGATTGCCGTAGTGCTCGACGATGTCATGGACCGTACGGACGTATTCGTGCCGGTGAGCGCGGAGGTAGTGGGAGTCGGTGGGTCCGCTCCTGTGCTCCTCCCCTCGCACGTCGAGGTCGTAGTCGCCGAACTCCTCAGTGACCTCCTCCACGAGGTCAACGATCTCTCGCCTGAACTGCTTCATGGTGTGCTCCCCTCATACGTCTGGCTCTAGCGACAGAGTAGCGACAGCCGCGAGCGCGCACCGCCCCCCCTCGAGTCTGCCCGAGACGGCAACGAGGGTTGAGCGGGATCGAGTGGGGGGAAGGTTGAACCGAGAGGCAGGGGGTCGCGGCGGCGAGGGGCAACCGCGACGGGCTATTCGCCCTTGCCAGGGGTGTATTCGACGAGGGTGATCGTCGAGGGCATCCCGTCGACCTCGCGCTCGAGCTTGGCGTTGCCGCCGCTGAACACCGGGGGTAGCTCGGCGGAGTACCAGGCGGTGAGCTTCATGTCGCCCACGGTGACCTCGTAGACGGTGCAGGCGAGCTCGCGGTCCTTGACCTTGAGCGTCTCCTCGCGCAGCTTCTTGCACACCGCGTTGGGGGGCAGGGCGCCGGTGAGCATTTCGTCGTTGGTCACGTCGAGGGTCCGCGTGTCCGCGGGCTCGTGCTCCTTGCCCTCGGCGGTGAAGGTCTGGCTCGAGACCCGGATCGTGCCTTTCTCGAGGTCGACCTCCTCGACCTCGATCTTCTGCCGAAAGACCTGCTCGCCCCGCTTAAACTCGTAGACGGCGAGCGTGCCGGCCTTGACGGTCTTCCACCAGCCTTCGGCGGGCTTCGGCCAGCCGGTGGAGTCCTGAGCGGCGGCCCCCAAGGGCAGCGCGAGCAGCAGCGCGAACGTCAGAAAGTTACGGGGCATGACACACCTTCTTGCACGCGACCCTAGCCCATGGCCCAGCCGGCTACAACGGGCCCTGTGGCCTGCGGTCCTGCTCGCCGTGGGCTGCGGGAACGTGGAGCGCGCCCCCGCGCCGGAGCTGCGAGGCAACGCCCTCGTGCTCCGCAGCCGTGAGCTCAGCCAAGACCTCAGCCCCGACGCCCAGGCCGAGCTCCTGATTCACCTCCGCCGGGCGAGCGCCTTCGATTACGACCGCGTGCTCGCCGCCCTCGACCTGGACGAGGTCCTCGACGAGCTCACCGACGCCGGCTGGGACGAGGGGCCTTCGGGCGAGCTGCTCGAGCTCCTGAGCGTGACCCGGGTCGTCGACGCCGAGCCGCCGACCCGCGCGCGGCTGGTGCACGGGTTCATGCGCGGCGCGACCTTCGAGCGCGAGGAGCAGGCGCTGGTCTCGATCTTTCGCGAGACCCCAGACAACCAGCTCACCGCGCTCAAGCTCGCCGTCGACGCCGGCTACCCCCGCGACCTGGTGAGCCTCGTCCACGACGACCTCGACGACGAGGCGCTGCGCGCCGAGCTGATCGCCCGCTGCCAGGCGGCTACCGGCCCTGGCCGGATCGTGCTCAGCGACGTGGACGACACCCTGTTCCCCAGCCTCAACGACCCCCGCTACCCCGACGACCGGCTCTACCCCGGCGTGCGCGCCCTGCTCGAGGCCCTCGCCAGCGGGCAACCCGCGGTGGTCGCGCTCCTCACCGCGCGCCCGGGACCCCTCGGCGCCTACACCGTCCGCAGCCTGGCGGAGCAGGGCGTGCCGGTGAGCCTGGCCCTCACCGGGACCTTGGCCGGGATCCGCTCGCACGGCGCCATGGCCGCCAACAAGGTCGAGGCGTTCCTCCGCTACAAGGCGCTCTACCCCAACCTGCGCGCGGTGTTCTGCGGCGACACCGGGCAGGGCGACCCCGAGGTCGCCCTCGCGCTGCTCGACCAGGGAGCCCTCGACCTGGCATTGCTGCACGCGGTGGGTGGCCTCGAGCCCGGCGAGCGCGAGGCCCTCGAGGCGCGCGGCGTGATCGTGTTCGAGACCTACCTCGGCGCGGCCCTCGCCCTCGAGCGGGCCGGCTGGCTCGAACCCGGCGAGCTGCTCTCGATCGCCCGCTTCGCGGTCGCCGAGCTCAAGCCGATCGTGTTCGAGGACGACGCCCCGATCGCCGCGCACTGGTCCCGCGACGTGGCGGCGGTCGAGGAGCAGCTCGGCGTGGAGTTGGTGGAGCGCTGAGCCTTAGAACCAGCGGCGCTTGGGCGTCTCGACTGGCTTCGGCTCGACGGGCTCCTCGGCAGGCTCTTCGGCTGGCTTGGGCTTGTTGAAGGGCTTGGGCTTGGCCTCACCGAAGGTCCCCGGGGCGAGCTCCGCGTCGAGTTCGCAGGCCTCGTAGCTCTCCTCCAGGCGAGCCTTGCCGAGGGTCACGGTGCGCTTGTGGGGAAGCCCGGTCTGTGTGTCGATCCAGAGCTTGACCTGCGCCGGGTTCCCCGGTCCGCCGTAGCCCGCCCAGCGACGTGCGCTCTCGGTCTGATACTCGATCACCTGGTAGGCGCGCCCGCCGTCGCGCTCCTTGGGGCCGAGCTTGAAGTTCTTCAGCGGGAGGGGCTCGTCCCCGCCCTCACCCCACTGGCTGTCGAGCAGCATGTAGCCGGCGAACACCGAGACCCGTGAGGCGCAGCGGCGGAGGCTGTCGGCGATCCCCTTGGGCGCCTCGATCCGCCGCGGCTCGGCGTCGGCGGTCTCGCGGATCGTGACCTCGGTCCCGTCGCTCACGATCTCCGCGTTCAAGGGTCCGCCGTCGGGGCCGATCGGGGCCTCGACCACGAGCTTGAACGCCCCGTCCTCGCCCAGCCAAGCCTGGCCCTTGAAGATCCCGTAGAGGTCGCCCTCGCCCACCAGACTCGTGGTCTGGAGGTGGATCGTGGTGGCCTTGGAGAGCTTCTGCTCCATGGCCTCGAACAGGGCGCGGGCCTGCTTGGACTCTTGGCCGGAGGCCTGCCCAAGGGCGACGGTCAGCAGCGAACAGGCGAGGGCGCAGCGCAGGTGCATGGAAGCCTCCGGGGTCGATCCAGCCAGTGTAGGGGCAACCTGCAGCCCCGTCCGGAGGCCCTGGCAGCGGCCTCCACCCCGTGGTGAGCTTGAACCCTGAGGAGGGCCCATGCCGCGCTACGAATTCGTGCAGGGGACGTCGAGCAAGTTCTGGCAAATCGAGCTCGACGGCGAGTCGTTCACGACCACCTACGGCAAGATCGGCACCGACGGCAAGTCGACGACCAAGTCCTTCGACAGCGCCGAGAAGGCCCAGAGGGAATACGACAAGCTCGTCAAACAGAAGACCAAGAAGGGCTACGTCCTCGCCGACGCCAGCGGCGGCGCCCCCGCGCCGAAGGCCAAGGCCAAGCCCGCCCCAGCCGCCGCGGCGACCCCGGCGGCGGCGCCCGCTGGCGGGCCCGTGCGCTACGAGTTCGAGCAAGGCACCTCGAGCAAGTTCTGGGAGATCCGGCTCGACGGGACCGACGTCGTGACCACCTACGGCAAGATCGGCAGCAAGGGCAAGTCGAGCACCAAGTCCTTCGGCAGCGCCGCGGCCGCGCAGAAGGAGCACGACAAGCTCGTCAAACAGAAGACCAAGAAGGGCTACGTCCTCGCCAACGCCAGCGGCGGCGCGCCGTCGAGCAGAGAGCGGATCGTCGGCCTGGAGAAGGAGACCGCGGGCGGCAACGACGAGCACGCGGGCACCTTCCTCTTCCGCGGGGTGGTCCCCTTCGACCCGGAGAAGGGGCTCAGCCAGGCGGGGCGGGGAAAGGCCTACGCGGTGCGGCTCGAGGACCCCTACGACACGGACGTGGCCGAGTTCGTCGAGTTGCTGAAGACGCTGATCGCCGACGACGACGCGAGCAAGCTCAAGGCCCTCGTGCTCGGCTGCTGGGGCTCCCCCATGAACGCCAACGACCAGGCGATCTACGACACCCTCCTCGCCGCCAAGCACGAGCTGACCTCGCTCAACGCGCTGTTCATTGCCGACGCGGTCATGGAGGAGAGCGAGTGCTCGTGGATCGAGCTGGGCAACTGGGCCAGCGTGCTCGGCCTGCCGACCCTCGAGCACCTGCGCGTGCGCGGCAACGGTACCCCCCGGGCGCCCCTGCTCAGCCCGACCCTCCGCTCGTTGTGCCTGCAGACCGGAGGGCTACCGCGGGAGACCGCCAGGGCGGTGGCCAGCGCCTCGTTCCCCAACCTAGAGCACCTCGAACTGTGGTTGGGCACCGACGATTACGGCGGAAACACGACCCCCGAAGACCTGGCGCCGATCTTCTCCGGCAAGCTGTTCCCCAGGCTGCGCTACCTTGGCCTGCGCAACGCCCGCGAAGCCGACGCCTTCGCACAGGCCGTGGCCACCGCGCCGATCCTCGAGCAGATCGAGGTCCTCGACCTGTCCCTGGGTGCGATCGGGAACGCCGGCGCCGAGGCCCTGCTCGCCAGCCCGGCGGTCGCCAAGCTGAAGCGCCTCGACCTGCACCTGAACTACATGGACGACGCCACCCGCAAGAAGGTCAAGGCCCTGCGGATCGACGTCGACGTCTCGGCCGGCGACGCCGAAGAGGAAGACTGGGGCGACGGCGACATGTATCGCTACATTGCGCTCACCGAGTAGTCAGAACCGCTCCAGCGCGGCCGCGACCTCGGCGGCGTAGGTGTCGCGACCGTCGACCTCGAGCCCCGGCAGCAGGTCGCCGAAGGCGTTGAGCTCGAGCACGAAGCAGCGCTTGAACCCCTGGGCGACGGCCACGTCGACGCCCAGGTGCAGCGCGTCGGCGTAGACCCCGGCAGCGGCTGCGACCGTCTCCCGCAGCCGCTCCCAGCCGGCCTCGCCCAGCCGCGCCTGCAGCCGACCCAGGTCGCCGCGGGCGTTGCCCAGGTGCAGGTTGGTCAGCGTGGTGCGACCCACCCGGACCACCGCGTGCCGCGGGACCCCACCCACCGCGAGCACCCGCAGGTCGAACGGACCGCCGAGGCTGGCCTTGGGCACCCAGCGCTCGACGTGGACCCCCTCGGCGCAGAGCGCGTCGAGCACCGCACCCACGTCTGCCGGGTCGGTGTAGCGCCGGACCCGCAGCGAGTTGTAGAGCTCGACCCCCGACTCCCCACGCACGAGCTCCGCCGAGGTCGTGGCCACGCAGCGCTCGCCGTGGACGGCCAGCGCGACCACCCCCGAGGCCGACGAGCCGTACCGCAGCTTGACGAACACTCGCCCCCAGCTGGCCGTCTCCAGCGCCGCGCGCAGCCCGGCGAAGCTGCGCGGGCTCGCGGGGAGGATCTCAGGGACCGGCACTCCGGCCTCCTCCAACCGTCGCTGCGAGCGGGCCTTGTCGAACAGCTCCACGATCGTGGCCGGCGGGGTCAGCACTCGGCGCTCCCCGATCCGCTCGCCCAGCTCGGCGAGGGCCCGCGAGAAGCCGAGATACCACTGCCGTGGAGCGCGAATCCGACCCCGCGTATCGCGCAGCTCGGCTAACGTCCGCGCGCTGAGCTGGGTTCCCAGGCCTTCCGGATCTTCCGCGTCGACTCCTCGCAGCAGCAGCAAGCGCTCGACCTCCGCGTCCTCCCCCGGCGACTCGATCCGCAGCACCGCCCCTGGGGACAGCGCGCGCTCGAGGGCGTCTCCGCCGCGGAGGTGCTCGGCCCAGCTCACGACCCGGGGCGGGGGCAGGCCCGCGGCCTCCACCGCAGCACAGAACAGGGTGCAGCGACGGTTGGCCGGGTTGCCGAGCACGACGAACTGCATGCCAGGGATCTTACGCTCAAGGACACAGCCGCCGACCCGGGGGTCGGCGGCTGCGGAGAGAAATGGAGTGGAGTAGAAAGGAACAGGAATCGATCAATGCAAACGGTCGAGGCGCGCTGGAGCGCCCCCCGACGCGGAGGAGAGTTGGGGCCGTGCGGTGCCGACCGCGCGCCGGGCCTCACCGGCGACGTTGCGAATCGAACCGGCGGGCAGGCTGCCGGCCCGTCCAGGCAGGCTCAAGACCCGGCCGGGCAGGGTCGAGACCTGGCCAGGCAAGCTGTCGAGGTGACTCGCCCCCTGGCGCAGCTGGTTGGCGTAGCTCTGAATGTTCGCGGCGCCGCCGATCCGACCGTATTTCTTGAGGATCGTCTCCAGCACCTTGACGATCCCCTTCTTGGCGCCCGGCCAGGTGAGGTCCATGGCGGTCGTGGGGCCCATCCAAAAGCTGACCGCGAGGGTCGCGGCGTAGGGCACCGTGATCAGCACGAGGAGCTTGGTGACGGTGCCCTTCTGGCTGCGGCTCACGCGCTTGATCAGCTTGTAGAGGAACTTCATCATCTTGAACCCGCCCGCGGCCCCGGGCGGCGCGTCGTTGAGGTTCCGCAGCACGTGCTCGGCGATCTTGACCGCCTCGATCTTGTGGGTCAGGTCGCCGGCATTGCGCGAGTCGAGGAAGGGCAGGCTGAGGCTGCTGTGGCGGCCCTTCTTCTCGCCGAACAGCCCCCGCGATATCCCGCCCAGCCCGCCCGAGAGCACCGAGCGCGGATTGAAGCGCGAGACGTTGACGTCGAAGCGCGGGAGGCTCGGGTTCAGCGTCGGAACGCCGAAGGTCCCCGGGCCGCCGAGACGCACGCTCTCCCCCAGCGACGGCAGGCGGGGGCTGGGGACCTCGAGCCCGAACCCGTTGCGCCCGATCGCGGGCAGCCGTGGCGCCGTCGGCGGCGCCAGTCGCAAGACCGGGGTCCGACGTGGGTAGCTCGGCAGCGCGTCGACCTGGGCGAAGGGGGTCATGCGCCGCGCCTCGAGCATCGGCGCCTGCTCGACCCCGTCTTGCCCCTGAGCCAGCCCGCAGCTCAGCCCCAACACCACCGCGACCAGCGCACTCCGCATGAGATCCTCCCTCTCACCCTCCTCTTGCCCACCGGGGCCGAGGGTGTCTGAGAGAAACTCACGAAAGTGCGAGCTCCGCGAGCACCGCGTCAGCGGCGCGAACCAGAAACACGAAGACACCCACCCTGAAGCGAGGGTGGGTGTCCTTTACTCACGGGGGAGACGTGTGTCTTAGCGCAGCGGAGGCAGGAACTGGCCCAGGCGGCTGGTCGAACCCGCCGAGCTGAAGCCGGTGCCGCCAATGTTCTGGCCGATCAGGCTGCTGGCGGTGCCGGGGAGGTTGGTCGCGGTGTTGAGCGCGCCCTGTGCCTGGCCGGCGAGGTTACCGGCCTGGCCGGGAATGCTCGCCAGGTGGCTCACGCCCTGGCTCAGCTGAGAGGCATAGTTCTGAATGTTCGTGCCTGCGCCGATCCGACCGTATTTCTTGAGCGTCTGCTCGATCACAGTCGTGATCCCACGCTTGGCAGCAGGGAAGGTGGCATCCATCGCGACGGTGGGACTGGTGCCGAAGCTGGCGGCGAGGGCCGCGACGTAGGGGACCACGATCAGCACGAGCATGCCGTTGACCATGCCCTTCTGTCGCGAGCTGACCGACTTGATCAGCTTGTAGAGGAAGGGCATCATCTTGAACCCGCCGACGGAGTTGTCGGGGCAGTCCTTCAGCTCCTTGAGCGCGGCCTCGCAGATCTTGACCGCCTCGATCTTGTAGGCCAGGTCACCGGCGTTGCGGGTGTCGAGGAACGGCAGGCTGGTGCTGGTGTGCTTGCCCTTGCGGCTGCCGAACAGGCCCGCGCCGCCCATGAGCGTGCCCACGTTGGAGAAGTTGGGCACGCTGTTGAGGACCGAGGTCGGACTGAAGTTGGGCATGCCGACGTTGAAGCTGGGGAGGCGGGGGCTGAAGTTCACCCCGCCGAAGGGGTTCAACCCGTCGAAGCGGAAGCTGGCGCCCGGCGAGCGGAGCGAGAGGCTAGGCAGCTCGAGGCCGAAGGTGTTCGTCCCCAGGCCCGGCATGCGCAAAGTCGGCAGCGTGGGGGCGTTGAGGTTGATCGAGCGGGTCAGGTTCGGCAGCCCGGTCGGGAAGCGCGAGGGAAAGGTCGGCAACGCGTCGACGTTGGCGAAGTCGCCCAGTTGCCCGAGGGGGTTGTTGATCGAGGGCATGGCCACCCGTTCCCCAGGCAGCAGCTCCGAGATTTGTTGCGCACTGGCGGGCAAGGCAAAGGCCACACCGAGGGCGCAGAGGCTGAACAGCTTCGTCATCGACAATCCCTTTCTGGCCGGCGACTCTCTCGGGCGCCGGGGGCGCGGGTGCGCCACTCCATTCCAAATCACCCTCATGCAGAGCTTGTGCCGAAATAGGACAGGTGTGCGATGGCTTAGACGAATAGACTTATGCCTTTCTTCTCCCCAGATACGTCCCACGAAAAGATAAGAAGCGCCTCACCTGTCACTTTCTTGCGTCATCCGAAACCGACGACAGACGGACGGCGCGCCTGAGGCGCGCCGTCCGGGAGCGAGAGCTAGTGGAGAGAGAAGGGGTTGAGTTAGTCGCGACCGGTCACGGTCTCCAGGGCGCGCTCGCCGACCTTACGGCCCTGGCGCTCGATCTGACGCTGAAGCAGCCCGCCGACCGGCACGCTCCCGACCTCGAGGTCGTTCACGCCCAGGCTCTCGGCGGCGGCTCCCGCGAGCGTTCCGCCGACGTGGCGGCTGCTGGCGTTGAGCATTTGGAACGGGGTCTGCCCGGCGTTGCCGAGGCTGAGGCCGGCGGTCCCCAGGGCCACGTTGACGCTGCCGAGCCTGTCGTTCAGCTCGCCCAGCGGACCCGAGAACTCCAGGCCCTGGCCCAGGTTCTCTCCGAGCTGGGTGCCGGCCTTCTTGATCTGTTTCTGAATCAGCCGGTCGGCCTGCTCCGCGAGGTCGACCTCGAGGGGCCCGAGGTTCACGGTGCCCAGGCCGAGGCTCTCGCCCACGTTCAGGCCTTCGGCCAGTTGCCCCGCGGCGTGACCCGTGACCTTGCCGATCATTTGCCCCGGGCTGCTACCCAGATCGCCCAGGCTCAGGCCCGACGTGCCGAGGCTCTCGTTGACCTGGCCCAGGGTGTCGTTGAGCTGGCCGAGGGGGCCGCTGCCGAAGGAGTCGAGGCTCATCCCGCCACCCAGGTTGCCGAAGCTGCTCATCCCGCCGCCGAGGTCGCCGAGGCCGCCCATCCCGCCGCCGCCGGGCATGAAGCTGTCGAGGCTGGTGCCCATGCCGATCTTGCCGAAACGCTTGAGCACCTGCTCGATCATGCCTGCGATCCCCTCCTTCGCCATCGGCCACGTCATGTCCATGGCCGTGTTGGGGCCCATCCACCAGGCCGAGGCGAGGGTCGCGAAGTAGGGCACGCTGACCAGGATCAGCATTCCGTTGACCAAGCCCTTCTGTCGCTGACTGACCTTGCCCATCAGGCCCTGAAGGAACTTCATCATCTTGAAGCCACCGGCGGCACCACCGCCCGAGCTGCGGAGCTCCTTCAAGGCGGCCTCGGAGATCTTCACTGACTCGAGGGCGAAGCCCAGGTCGTCTGCTGTCGACGCCACGTAGAACGGGAGGGAGGTGCTGGTGTGCTCGCCTCGGCGCTCGCTGAACTGCCCGCGCGCCTGACTCAGCAGGCGGAAGGCCGGGATCTCGGACTTCTGCACGCCGAAGTCCGAGAAGGCGCCGGTCTGCCCGCGGAGGTCACTCATTTGCTCGAGCTGACGCAGGCCGTTGTCGTAGGCCGCGCCGCGCATGGCGTCCACGTTGAAGCTGTTGATGATCGACTCTTGAAAGCGCTGGTTGGCCTCCGCTTGCCGGGCCTTGTGTCGCCGGCGCTTCCGCCCGCTCCCGAAGAAGCCATAGGACACAGGCGCCAAGACGAGCGCGAACATGCAGATGACGGTGAGTTTCTTCACGTGGGGTCCCTTCCAGTAGGGGTCGTGAGACGACCCGTCCTTCCAGCGCCACCCCACGCAGCGAGCGTTCCTCCCCCCAAGTCGAGCGCTGGCAGGCCCCCGAGTCAGGGTGCCCAGCCTGGACAGGCCCCAGGGCCACCACACGACCCAAACCACCGCTGCTTGTCTTCAGCGCGACACGATCGCGCCCCGGGAGGGTGCCCAGGCTGGACACCCCGCGGTAACCCCTTGTTTGCGCGGGGGTGGAGCGGCGGGGGAGCTGGGCCGCAACTCGAAGCGGGGCACCCGCACGGCCTCGGCGAAGCCCTCGCGAACCAGGCGCTGGCGGACCTCGTCCAGGTGGTCGACCGGGCCGAGCTGCCTCGCCAAGGGCTGAGCGGCGAAGGCGTCCAAGGCGTTTGGGTCCATGCCACGACCCTACGCCGCACGGCGACCCCGAGCCGGCAGGCCGCGGCGCGCGGTTGCAGGCGACGGACCAGGGCGCCTGCCATACTCCACGCATGCAGCCCGAGCACCGCCCCGCGCCCGGACCCACGCCCCAGCACCAGGGTGCGTTCATTGGGCCGTATCGGATCGTGGCTCCCCTCGGCGCCGGCGGCGTCGGTCAGGTGTATCGCGTCGAGGACGAGATCGGGCGCCAGCTCGCGCTGAAGCTGCTCGGCCGCCCCGGCTCCCAGGCCAAGGAGACCCGCTTCGCCCGCGAGGGGGAGGTGACCGCGAGCCTGACCCACCCCGGGATCGTGCGCGTCCACGGCTGGGGGACCTCCCCCGCTGGGCCGTACCTCGTCTACGAGCTGATCGAAGGCCAGGACCTCGAGTCCTGTTTCCCCCAGCTCAGCCTCGAGCAAAAGCTGAACGTGATCCTGCAGGTCGCGGACGCGCTGGGCTATGCCCACTCCAAGGGCGTCGTGCACCGCGACGTCAAGCCGGCCAACGTGCTCGTCGGCGCCGAGGGGCGCGCCTGGCTGGCGGATTTCGGCCTGGCCCAGGCCGCAGGGCTCGAGCGCTTGACCCTCAGCGGGGCCCTGGTGGGGACCCCGCACTACATGTCCCCCGAGCAGGCCCTCGGGCAGCGCGAGCACTACGGCCCCCCCACCGACGTGTGGGCGCTGGGGGTGCTCCTGTATCGGGTGTTGGCGGGGCGGGATCCGTTCGCGGGTTCCTCCATGATCATGCTCCTGGCCCAGGTCACGAGCGAGACCCCAGACGACCCGCGCGTGCACGACCCCCAGGCGGACCCCCGCCTGGTCGACGTGTGCCTGCGCGCGCTGGAGAAGAGCCCCGAAGCGCGCTACGCCGACGGCGCCGCCTTCGCCGAGGACCTGCGCCGGGCCCTGGGCGGCGAGTCGGTGATCGGGCGCAAGCCCCTGCGCGCGGCGCGGCGCAAGCGCACCTTCCGCGCCCTGGCCCTGGCGCTCGTCGTCCTCGGCGTCGTCAGCGCGGGGGTCGCCGCCTTCGTCACCCGCGGTGAGCCGACGCCGACGGCGGCGGAGCCTGCCACCGCCGAGACCGACCCCCCGCAGACCCCCAGCGTGGACCCCAAGCTCGCGGCGCAGCGAGGTCTGCTGGCCGAGGTGCTCGAGCACCTCGATCGCGACGACGCGGACGACCCCAGCGAGCTCCTCGACGAGCTCCGCGTCTCGGCCCTCGGGAACACGGGGCGCGAGCGGCTGCTGTGGCGGGAAGGGGTCGCGGCCCTCGCCGCGAGCGACTCCCCGTCGGTCCTCGAGCGCCGACTGCCGCTGCTGCGGACCCTGATGCAGCTCCCCCCGGCGGCTCGCGACGCGGAGTCCGCGGACGCGGCACGGGCCACGCACCTCGGCGTGCTCCTGGCCCACGACTACCTCGCGCGCGGTAACCAGGCGCGGATCGACGGAGACGCGGAGACCGACCGCGACCTGGTGCAGGCGAGCAAGGAGCTCCTCGAGCTGCTCGCCGACTGCGGCTGGCGCCTGCGCGAGCGCGCGCCCGGCGAGCGGTTCGTCACCGACCTCCGGGTGCGCTGGAAGGTCGAGGGGATCGCGGAGGACACCTACTGGTGGCTGCTGCTCTCCGCCCACCGCCTCGACTTCCTCCTTTACCCCTACGACAACTTCATGGCCCCGGACGGACGCACCGCTGCATCCGAGCGGGTGTGGCCCTGGCCGGAGTCCCCCCGCGATCCCTGGAAGCGCTACGTCGAGCTGCGCGCGGAGATCGAGTTCACGCTCCCCCGCGACCGCGAGGCGCTGCGCCCGTGCCTGTTCGACCCCGAGGCCTTCGGCGGAGCAGGGTGGTCCCTCGGCCCGCGCCAGTGGGCGAGCGCCGCGATCTGCCTGGCCTTCACCCAGCCCGAGGAGGAGGCCCTCGAGCTCCTCCGCGCCGCGATCGAGAAGGACGGCGAGAGCCCCGAGCCCCACGACGACATGACCCAGCTCCTCCTTCGCCTCCGTCGACCGGAGGACGCGCTAGAGCCCAGCGCTCGAGCCCTGGAGCGCTTCGAGCGCGCCTACGAGCGCGACATCACCCGACGCAACGACTACGGCAACGTGCTCGCGAGACGCCTGCAGGTGCTGACTCAACTCGACCGACGTGATGACGCGCGCGCCGTCTACCGCCACCTGCATGGGGTCGACGGCAAGGCGGCCGAGCGGTTCGCCTCGAGCTTACCTTGGCTGACGGACCCCAAGTAGCGGCCGCAGGTCGTGCGCGCGCTCGCGCGCGACCACCAGGTGGTCTACGCCAGCTCGAAGCCCGGCTGATCGCCGACGGGATCCTCCACGGCGGCCTGACCGCCTCGTTCCCTCCACCGAACTGACACCGCCCCTGGGAGACCTAGACCCGCTGCCGGACGGCTAGCGCAGCGGAGAGACCAGGCGGCGCAGCGCCGACCCCTGGCTGTACCAGGGGCGCAGCCCCAGCGGATCGCGGCGCAGGGTGGGGTCGTTCTCCACGTAGACGTAGAGGTTGATCCCCCCCGCGAAGGACAGCGGATCGGGGGTCAGGAAGCGCCCCAGCTCGGGGTCGTAGACCCGCGCGCGGAGGTCGTAGAGCCCGCTCGCCGGATCTTGCGGACGCGAGGTGAAGCGGAACGGATTCTTCTCGGCCAGCCGGCCTTCCTTGGCGAGCAGCGAGCCGAAGGCGGTGTAGCTGTAGCGGGCGACGACCTTGCCGTCGGGGCCGGTGAGCCCGATCACGCTCCGCACGAGGTCGTAGTGCACATAGGCGGGCTTGCCCCCCAGCGACCAGGCGAGCATGTCGTCCACGTCTTCACCCAGCAGGCAGCTCCACTTGAGCTCGCCGTCCCGGTCGACGGCGCCGTAGATCCCCTCGCGGTCGGTGAGGTAGTACTCGCGCCCCTTGGCGTCCTCGCGCCACAGGCGCTGGCCGTTGGGGGCGTAGCCGTAGCGAATCAGCGCCCCGTCGGCGAGCTCGACCGCGATCAGGCGGCTGTGGGCGTCGTAGGTGTAGCCCACGTGGCCGCGGCCAATCGTCCGCCCCTGGCCGTCGTAGCTCAGCTCTTCGTCGCCGCGCTTCAGCATGCGGTTGCCCGCGCCGTAAGTGAACTTCAGCGTATCGCCGGCGCCGGTCTTCTCGACCGTGCGGTTGCCCATCACGTCGTAGCGACACTCCCACACCTCGGCGCCGCGCACGCGCTTCAGGCGGCCGTCGGCGTCGTGGCTGAACCTCGAGCTCGTGCCGTCTTCGGTGGTCACCTTGTCGATCCGGCCCTTGCGCCCGTAATCGTAGGCGCGGCGCAGGAGCACCTGATCGCCCTTGACGGTCTTCAGCTCGACCAGCCGCCCGTCCTCCCAGCCGAACTTCGTCTCGACGCCGTTGGGGTAGCGGATCGCGACCCGCTGGCCGTTCTCGTGCACGAGCTCGACCCGCTTGGCGTGGGGACCCTGGACCGCGACCAGCGCGCCCTGCTCGTCGTACTCGTAGGCGACGGTGCCCCAGGGCAGACGGACCTCCGTGCGGCGGCCCGCGTCGTCGTAGGCGAAGCTCACGGACTTGCGGCAGGGGAGGTAGGTCATGCGCGTGAGGAGGCCCGCGTCGTCGTAGCGGTAGTCGATCCCACCGTCGGGGCCCTTCTGACTGACCAGGCGCCCCTCGCGGTCGTATTTGAAGCGCTCGACGTTCTCGGCCACCTGGCGCTCGGTGAGGTTGCCCTTGTCGTCGTAGGTGTAGCGCACGGAGTAGCCACCGCGCTCTTCCTTGGCGATCAAGCCCTCGTCGTTGAAGGACCGCGTGCGCGTGCCGGTGGCGGGGTCCTCCAGCACCGCGGTGCGCCCTTCGTAGCTCACCTCGAACACGTTGCCCGCGGCGTCCTCGACGCGCGCGATCCGGCCCTGCTCGTCGTAGGCCAGCTTGGCCACGAGGGACAGGTTCGAGCGGATCGCGGTCAGGTTCCCCTGGTCGTCGTAGCTGAAGTAGCGCTCACGGCCGAACTCGTCGCGGGTGCTGGTCACCCGCTCCTCGACGTCAAGGGTCCGCGCCTCGAGCAAGCGCCCTCCCGGGCTGAAGCGCTCCTCGACGACCTCGGTCTCCTTCTGGACCAGCCGCGCCTTGCTCCCGTCGGGGTAGAGCATCTCCACCACGCCGTCGTCCGGGTAGCTGAGCTTGACGATCTGCCCGTCAATGGTCGTCTGCAGCGGGCGGCCCTTGTCGTCGGTGTCCTGGGCGCAGACGACGCTCGCGAGTGCCACCAGGCACACCGCAAGCCGCAGGAGTCGGGGTGTGCGAGTCATGCGTGTCCTCCTCCCACGTCTGCCCGACGCGCCAACGCTATCTATCTTCAAGCGGGACGTCCCAGTCCAGCAGCTCGTTGAACCAGTCCTGCACGCCCTCGACCGGGATCCACTGCATCATCCCCGCGAGGAAGAACAGTGTGGGCAGGAGCACCATCGCCGCCAGCAGCAACCAGAGCTTGGTCCGCGGCTGCTCGTCGGGGGCCGGCCCGAACTTGGGGCTGGTGACGACGAAGATCGACTCCGCCGAGGGGTCCGCCACTCCCGGGAGCGACTCGCTGAGGTCGACCATGGGCGTGTTGTCGCTGGCGTAGTAGTCGTAGTAGCCGAACGCCGTCGCGTCGTTGGGGGGCACGCCGTTGAGGATCAACCCCAGGCTCCGCGCGCCGACCGAGTCCATTTGCTGGATCGCGCCAGTGGCCAAGCGGCGGCGCGAGCTGCGCAGGCGGACGACGTAGACGACGCCCTGCACGTAGGGCGCCATCAGGCTCGTGTCGGCCAGCGGCCTCGCCGGGGGCGCGTCGACGACCACGTGATCGTAGTTCTCCACCGCGTACTGGATCACGCGCTTGAACTGACCGCGCAGGAGGAGGTCCGCCGGGTTCAGCGGGCAGGGCCCGCTGGGGAGGATGTCCAGACCGTCGAACTCGGTCTTCTGGATCACCTCCTCGGGCTTGCGCATGCCGGCCAACACGTCGGCGAGCCCCTGCTCGTGGGCGCTGCCGAGGATCTTCTGGATCCGCGGGCGGCGCATGTCGGCCTCGATGATCAGCGTCTTCCCGCCTGTGCGCATGAACGACGCCGCGAGGTTCGCGCTGACGAAGCTCTTGCCGTCGCGGGGGCTGCCGCTGGTGACCAGGATCGCGCTCTTGTGGATCCCGCGGGCGGCGACGGTGATGTTGGTCCGGATCAGGCCGAAGGCTTCCGAGACCCAGGACGATCCGTGGAGGTGCCCCTTCTCGTCCATGTCGCGGAAGTCGAGGTGCGGCACGCGGCCGAGGATCTGCCCCAACGCCAGGGCCTCCTCTTCCCTGGCGAGGGTGTCGTCGAGGTGGTCCCAGAACACGACCAGCACCAGCCCCAGACCGAAGCTGAGGATCGCGACGAAGATGAACATCACCGGCTTGAAGCGCGCCTCTGCCTCGTAGGGGATCTCGGCGCGGTTGATCACCAGGGCGCCGCCGCTGTCGTCTTCGAGCAGGGCCTGGGCGCCGCGCAGCTCGGCGCGGGTGGCCTCGAGCTCGCGCTCGTACCACTCGACCTCTTGCCGCACCTCGAGGTAGGTCGCCTCGAGGGTCTGCAGGCGCTTGAGCTCGTTGGTGTAGGCATCGATGTCGCTCCGCAGTCGCTGCTCCTCACTGCTGAAGGTGCGGTCCTGCTCACGCAGCGACTTGATCCGCGCCTGGGCCTCGCGCTTGAGGTCCTGGAGGAAGGCCGCGCGCTCGGTCTCCATGCGCCGGGAGAGGGTCATGACCTCGGGCGAGTCGGCGTTGAGGGTCGCGATCGCCTGCACGAAGCGCTCTTTGACCGAGTCGTAGGCGGCCCGCGTGATCGGCTCGCCCGCGGGCATGCGCCGGGCCAGGACCTCGACGTTGGTCTCGCCGTCCGAGGCCTCCAGGTCCTCCAGGTAACGACTCAGCCCGCCGACCTCGGCCTCGAGCTGGGCGCGCTGGATCTTGAGCGCGTTCAGCCGCGCCTGGAACTGCTGCTGGCTCTCGCGGTTCCAGGTGCGCTGGGCGGCGAAGTCCTGGTTGCCCGCGCGGGCGAAGAAGTCGGTCTCCTGACGGCGCGCCTTCTGCAGGTCTTCCAGCAGGCCCTTCTCGCGGGTCCGCAGCTGACGGACCATCAGCTCATAGCGCCCCGAGAGGAAGTCGTTGGTGAACGGCACGAAGGCGTTCATCAGCGCGTTGACCCGGTCGACCACGTCCTCGGGGTCGCGCCCCCGCGCGGTGACCTCGACCAGGAACGTGTTGCGACGCGGCTCGATGCTGATTCGCTTGAGGAAGTCCTCGCGCTGCTCGAAGCGCGCCGACCCCTGCTTGAGCTCGCGGCCGGTGTTCTTGATCGCCTCTTCGACCACCCGGTTCGAGGTCAGTAGCTGGCGGTGGGTCTCCATGACCGCCATCTGATCCGTGCGGGTCAGGCCGCGATCCTGGTTCAGGTTGGCGTACATCCCCAACTGGACCATGCCCGAAGCCACGTACTCCGGCGGCTTGGCGATCGAATACACCGTGAGCAGCGCCAGCGCGAGGCCAGTGACCGTGATCGGAACCCACCAGCGCAAGCGGAAGGCGTACCAGATCCGCAGCAGGCTCTGGCGTTGGAGGCCGTCGGGCCCCGCGACACCCGCGCCACTCAGGTCGGGGAGGGGGGCGGTGGGGAGGACGTGTTGATTCACCAGATCGACTCCGGAACGAGCACGGTGTCGTTCGCGCGCAGGCTGTAGCGAGCGTCCTTGGCCTGACCGGCGAGGATGTCGTTGACGGGCACCGGGATCCGCTGGCCGTTGCGCAGGATCTCCACACCGCCGGGATCACCCGTCGGCGAGAACCAGCCCGCGGCGGCGATCGCCTGCAGCGCGGACATGCCGGCCACGTCGAGGGGGATCGGCCCCGGGTTCGCGATCCCGCCGCCGACCACGTAGACCCGCTGGGTGTTCTGCGGGACGTAGATCACCTGGCCGGGGCTCAGCACGTGGGCCTTGTCGGCCTCCTTCTCCTCGCTGCCCTCGAGCAGCAGGATCCCCGAGCCCGCGGTGGGCGAGAGCCCGCCAGCGGCGACGAGCAGCGCGGCGACCGTGGTCGACTCACGCAGGGAGTAGGGTCCGGGGGCGACCACTGCGCCGAACACGTGGGCCACGGGCAGCCGGGGCACGACCAGCTGGTCGTCGGCCTCGAGCCAGGCCGGGTGCCCGACGAGGTGCGCCTTGAGCAGCTCCTCGAAGCCGAAGTGGTAGCAGCGCACGCCCCCCTGCGCGCTGCGGTCGCGGCGCACGAGGGTCAGCCGCTCCCCGGCGGAGTCGGTGTCGAGGCCCTGCACGCGGTCGATCAGGTCGTAGACGCTGAGCGGCTTGTAGGGGGTCAGCGGGATCAGACTCGTCGAGAGCCCGGCCCCGCCCTCCTGTACGCGGTGCGCGCGCACGCGGCCCACAACCGACAC
>Ga0070727_10002427_pt1 | contig 18035 bp, 17 predicted proteins | sample tdAd472_FD_66722 | JGI IMG/M metagenome (GOLD analysis project Ga0070727, IMG submission 66722) | Marine sediment microbial communities from the Atlantic coast under amendment with organic carbon and nitrate - tdAd47.2 | ecosystem: Environmental > Aquatic > Marine > Coastal > Sediment | place...
CGTAACCGCAGGTTCAAACACCGTCGTTACGCCAGTCGCATAAAGGCCCGCCAGCAGAACTGCCGATTTCACCTGCGCGCTTGCCATTGGCAACTGGTAGTCGATGGGATTCAGATTTTCATTGCCGCGGATCGTCAGCGGCGGGCAGCCGTCCCGACTCTCGATTTCCGCCCCCATCTCGTGCAACGGTGTGATGATTCGTTGCATGGGCCGGCCCGTGAGTGATTCGTCTCCAGCCAGGGTGGCGTTAAAGCCCTGACCAGCCAGCAAGCCAGCCAGCAAGCGCATTGCGGTCCCGGAGTTGCCGAGGTCGATATCTGCCGCGGGCGCCTGGAGGCCGTGCATTCCGACGCCACGGATGACGAGGTCGGCCGGTGACGCCTGTTCAATACTGACTCCCATGCTCCGGAACGCCGCGATCGTGGCCTGGCAATCTTCACCCGCAAGAAACCCGCTGACGTCCGTCTGACCTTCGGCGATGCTGCCCAGCATGATCGCCCGGTGCGAAATCGATTTATCACCGGGTACTTCGATGACCGCATCGGTTATCGTCGATGGTTTGATCAGGTAATGCATGGCGCCGCAACCTTGAGGTCTAGTCGACCGCCTTGGGATAAGCACCAAGGACCCGGAACAGGGAGCTGCGTTCCTTGAGTTCGGCAAGCGCTTCTAAGGCTGGCGATTCCTCTGCATGTCCATCGAGATCGATGAAGAAGACATAGTCCCAGTTCCTGCGTCGCGATGGCCGCGATTCGATACGCGTCATGCTGATGTCATGATCGGCAAGCGGCTTCAGCAGATCGTGCAATACGCCGGCGCCTCCAGCGGTATCGCTGGTGGAGACCAGGATCGTGGTTCTGTCATTGCCGCTGGCAGCAAGCAGTTCGCGTCCGACAACCAGAAAACGCGTCGCATTGTCGGCGCGATCTTCAATATTGCTGACCATGATCTGGAGGTCATACACGTCGGCCGCCACGGCGGGCCCGATGGCTGCGGTTCCGTCTTCGTCCCGTGCGCGGCGAGCCCCGGCCGCATTACTCGACATGCCGATCAGTTCGGCGTGCGGCAGGTACTCCCTGAGCCAGCCACGACACTGCGCGAGTGATTGTTCGTGGGCACAAATTCGCTCGATCTTCTCGAGCCCCTTCTCGCTGCCCAGCAAGTGCTGCTCGATACGCAGTTCGATCTCGCCGGCAATTTTCAACGGCGACGTGAGAAACATATCGAGTGTGTTGTTAACCGACCCTTCCGTGGAGTTTTCGATCGGCACGACGCCGAAATCGGCAACGCCGCTTTCAACTTCGTGAAAGATCTCGTCGATTGTATGGAACGGCAGCGCTCGCACGGAGTGGCCAAATTGTTTGTAGACGGCCGCCTGCGTAAATGTGCCCTCAGGCCCGAGAAAACCGACCTTTAGCGGCTCCTGCTGTGCCAGGCAGGCGGACATGATCTCGCGAAACAGGCGCAACATCTCCTCGTCGCGTATCGGGCCGGCATTGCGCTCCTTGATCGTGCGCAGGACCGCGGCCTCGCGTTCAGGACGGTAATAGTCCACGGCGGACGGGAGGTCACCTTTCGAGATCCCGACTTCCTGCGCGAAGCGAGCTCGATCGTTGATCAGTCCCTGGATTCGCTCGTCGATCTCATCGATGCGCTTCCGAATGCTCGCGAGATCGGGGCCGCCTGATTGTTTGCTTTCTTCGGCCATTGCCGATCAGGTTACAGGCTTACCCAGATTTCTCAAAGTCAGGACGCCGTCAATGGAACGAAGCCTGGATTCGATTTCTTCTGTAACCGGTGCGTTAACGTCGACAATCGTATACGCGAGATGTCCGATGGACTTGTTAAGCAGGTCCTCGATGTTGAGTCCGGCATCACCCAGACAAGTAGAAATCTGGCCAACCATGTTCGGCACGTTCGCATTAGCGACCGTGATTCGATAGGCATCCATTCTCCCCAAACGGCATTCCGGGAAGTTGACCGAGAACCGAATATTGCCATTCTCGAGATAGTCCTTGAGGTTTTCGGCAACCATGATGGCGCAGTTTTCTTCAGCCTCGGCGGTCGAGGCGCCGAGATGCGGCAGCATAACCACTTTCGGATGGGCGATCAGTGCCTGGGTCGGAAAGTCGGAGACGTACGCATGCAGTTTGCCACTGTCCAGGGCCGCCAGCGCGGCGTCATCGTCTACGACACCGCTACGCGCGAAATTGATTATGGTTCCACCGTCGTTCATCAGAGCAAGCCGGTCGCGATTGACCATCTTGCGAGTTGCGTCAATCAGCGGGACGTGAATGGTTACCGCATCGGCGTGCTGAAACAGTTGATCCAGGGTCTCTGCATGCTCGACGCCGGAGGATAACTGCCAGGCGCGACGCACGGTGATGGCGGGATCGAATCCGACGACCTTCATGCCGAGTTCGAGTGCCGCATTCGCAACCTCGACACCGATAGCACCCAGGCCAACCACACCCAGTGTCTTGCCGGGCAGCTCGTAGCCGACAAATTGTTTCTTGCCAGACTCAACTGCCTTATTCAACGCGTCGCCCGACCCTTTCAGCCCTTGCACGTAATCGCGCGCATCACAGATATTTCGCGCCGCAATCAGCAAGCCCGCAATCGCAAGTTCCTTTACGGCATTGGCATTGGCGCCTGGTGCATTGAAGACCGGCACGCCGCGACCAGACAAAGCGTCAACCGGAATATTGTTCGTGCCGGCGCCGGCCCGCGCGATTGCCACCACGGTGTCCGGTATATCCATGTCATGCATGTTATGCGAGCGCAGGACAATCGCATCCGGGTGAGCAATCTCCGACGCGACCTCATAACGTTCCCTGGTCAGGCGTCTTAGTCCCTCGACCGCGATATTGTTTAGCGTAAGAACCTTGTACATAGCTCAATCTTCCGTGGGACCGCGCCCCAGCGCGCGATTCCAATCCTGATCACGCGCTGGGGCGCGTGCTCACGCGTCAACCGTTTGTTCGTTCGAACTCGGCCATAAAATCGATCAATGCGTCTACGGCGGCTTCGGGCACGGCATTGTAAATCGAGGCGCGCATGCCGCCGACCGAGCGATGGCCCTTCAGGTTGGTAAGCTCCGCAGCGGCCGACCCTTCCAGAAAGCGACCGTCAAGAGATGCGTCGGCAAGTATGAACGGCACGTTCATCCACGAGCGGCAATCCTCACGCACTGGATTGGAATAGAAATCCGAGGCGTCGATCGCGGCATACAGTTTTTGCGCCTTACGCTCGTTTATTGCCCCCATCGCGCCCAGCCCACCCAGCTTCTGCAGGTGCCGGAAGACCAGGTCCGCGACATACCAGGCGAAAGTCGGCGGCGTGTTCGTCATCGAGTCCGACTCGGCGTAGGCCTTCCAGGTCATGAGGTGTGGAAGGTTCGCCGGTGCTCGCTCCAGCAGGTCGTTTCGCGCAATGACGACCGTAATGCCTGCCGGGCCGATATTCTTCTGCGCCCCGGCGTAGATGACCCCGTAGCGGCTGACGTCGATCGGCCGGGACAGGATCGTGCTGGAGAGGTCACCGATGAGCGTTGTGTCACCCGAAGGCAGAAAGTGAAACTCGACACCCGCAATCGTCTCGTTCGGCGTGAGATGTAGATATGCCGCGTTGTCGCTACGCTGCCATGCCGATTCGTCCGGGATATAAGTGAAATTCTGGTCCGACGCGTCGGCTGCGATATTGACGCTGCAAAATTTGCGAGCCTCGCCGGCGGCTTTTTTTCCCCAGCTACCAGTAACGACATAGTCAACGGTGTCTTTCGGGCTGGCCAGGTTCATCGGCACCATCGACATCTGCAGCGTGGCGCCGCCCTGAGTAAACAACACGGCGTAATCGTCGGGGATAGTCAACAATTTCCGCAGGTTCGCCTCTGCCCGCGCCGCGAGTGCCACGAAGTCCTTGCCACGATGGCTGACTTCCATAACTGACATGCCGGTGCCTTCCCAGTCAGGAATATCGTCGCGGATGGTTTCGAGAACGTCGAGGGGTAATGCTGCCGGCCCGGCACTGAAATTGTGGACGCGAGACATGTCGCCTATTCCTCATCTCCGATAAACTCGATGCGCGCGAGACCGACCAGCCGTTGGCCGGATTCCACGCGGATCAATCGCACGCCCTGAGTATTACGGCCCTGGATCGAGATTTCGTCGACCGTCGTGCGGACAAGCGTGCCGTTGGAACTGATCAACATGATTTCGTCGTCCTCCGCCACCAGAACTGCGCCCACCGTGCGGCCGTTTCGTGCCGTTGTCTGGATCGTGATGACGCCCTGACCGCCCCGTCCTTGCACCGGGAAGTCCGCGACCTCGGTTCGTTTGCCGTATCCGTTTTCCGTGGCCGTGAGCACGAGTCCGTCCCGCACGATGGACAAGGCGATGACCTCATGACCCTGTGGCACCTTGATGCCCCGTACACCGGCCGCGCCGCGGCCCATCGGCCTGACATCGGACTCGTGAAAACGAATACCCTTGCCGGAGCTGGTGACGAGAATTATCTCGGCGTCGCCATTCGTGATCGTAGCGTCCACGAGCTTGTCGCCGTCACGCAGATCGATCGCGATAATGCCGCTCGCACGAGGCCGCGAAAACTGGCTCAGTGGCGTCTTCTTGACCGTCCCGCCGGATGTGGCCATGAACACGAAGCTGTCCTGATCGAATTCCTTGATCGGCAGTACCGCATGAATGCGCTCCTCGGCATCCAGCGGCAACAGGTTGACGATCGGCTTGCCACGAGCGCCGCGACCAGCCTGCGGTACCCGGTAGACCTTGAGCCAGTACATCTTTCCGAAACTCGAGAAACAGAGCATCGTGTCATGTGTATTGGCGACGAACAGCGTGTCGACGAAATCCTCGTCCTTCACCTTAGTTGCTGAGCGTCCCCGGCCACCACGCCGCTGCGCCTGGTAATCGCCAATGGGCTGCGCTTTCGCATACCCGCCGTGCGATAACGTGACGACGACTTCTTCCTGCGGAATCAGGTCCTCGATCTGCAGATCTGAATGATCCTGGACAATTTCCGTACGACGCTCATCACCGTAGCGATCACGCACCTCGCCAAGCTCGTCCCGAATGACCTGGAGTAGCTTGTCAGGGTCTGCTAAGATTTCGGAAAATACTTTAATTTTCTCTAATAGTTCTTTGTATTCATTAAGTATTTTTTCTTGTTCGAGTCCCGTCAGACGATGCAGCCGCAAATCGAGGATGGCCTGCGCCTGCACGGGCGACAGGTGGTACCTGTCATCGATCAGGCCGAAATCAGCACCCAATTCGTCGGGCCGCGTGTCCATATCGCCCGCACTCTCGAGCATGGCCGTAACCGATCCCGGTTCCCACGGCCGTGCAATCAGGGCTTCTTTGGCATCGGCAGGCGACGGAGAAGCCTTGATGAGCGCGATGACCTCGTCGATGTTGGTCAGTGCGACGGCCTGTCCCTCGAGGACGTGGGCGCGATCCCTGGCTTTGCGAAGATCAAAAATTGTCCTGCGTGCAACGACCTCACGGCGATGCGCGAGAAAAGCTTCGAGAACCTGCTTCAGGTTCATCAGCTTCGGCTGCCCCTCGTGCAGGGCCACCATGTTGATGCCGAAGACACTTTGCATCGGCGTTTGCTTGTAGAGGTTATTCAACACGACGTCGGAGGTTTCGCCGCGTTTCAACTCGATGACGATGCGCATGCCGTCCTTGTCCGATTCGTCACGCAGCTCGCTGATGCCCTCGATGCGCTTCTCCCTGACGAGGTCTGCGATCTTCTCGATCAGGCGCGCCTTGTTGACCTGGTAAGGCAGCTCCGAAACGATGATGGCCTCCCGGCCGGGCTTGAACTCCTCGATCCCCGTACGCGCTCGGATATGCACACGCCCTCGCCCGGTGCGATATGCCGAATAAATTCCCTGGGCGCCGTTGATGATTCCGGCCGTCGGGAAATCGGGCCCCGGCAGGTGTTCCAGGAGCGCCGGAATGTCGATAGCAGGATCGTCGATCAGGGCGAGGCAGGCGCTGACCACTTCATTAAGGTTGTGTGGCGGGATATTGGTTGCCATGCCGACCGCAATGCCCGAGGACCCATTGACCAGCAGATTCGGAATTCGCGTCGGCATGACCGACGGCTCCCGCTCGGACCCGTCATAGTTTTCGACGAAATTGACGGTTTCCTTCTCGATATCCGCGAGCAGCTCGTGCGCGATTCTCGACATGCGAACTTCGGTGTAGCGCATTGCCGCGGGCGCGTCTCCGTCGACGGATCCGAAGTTGCCCTGCCCGTCCACCAGCATGTAACGCATTGAGAACGGCTGCGCCATGCGGACGATCGTGTCGTAGACCGCAGAATCACCATGCGGGTGGTACTTGCCGATGACATCGCCGACGACACGGGCAGATTTTTTGTAGGGCTTGTTGTGGTCATTGCCGAGTTCGCGCATGGCGTGCAGCACGCGCCGATGAACGGGTTTAAGGCCGTCGCGCACGTCGGGCAGCGCACGGCCTACGATGACGCTCATCGCGTAGTCGAGATAGGACTGCTGCATCTCCTCTTCGAGGCTGACGGACAGCAATTCCTGGGCAACTTCAGCCATACTTTTCTACTTCCTAGCCTGCTTTCTCAGCTCACAATCTCAGCGCAATTCCGATCGCAGATCGGAATCAAAAAAGCGCGAAACAGCGGGTTCAATACGAATTAATTCTGTCGAATTTATCGGACTCGGAACAGCCCGAAAATGAGCCGTTTCAAGGCCGTAATACTACCATATGACCACCGCGAACAGCACCGTTTACAGGCGTTTGAAGCACTATCACGGCGTCGCTGGCGCGTGCTCGTACGAAGGGTATACTGCGCTTTGTTTTCCCCCCGCCGCACCCCGATAAGAGCCACCACGAGCGATATGCAACACTGCGATACCCTGATTGCACCTCGCTGGTGCGTGCCGGTTGAGCCTGCCGGAACCATCCACGAGGGCTACGCGGTGGCTGTCTCGGATGACCGCATTGTTGAAATACTGCCACTTGACGAAGCCAAGGCAGCCTACCAACCCAGCATCTTCGTCGAACGACCGGGCCACGTCCTCATTCCCGGGCTTGTAAACACGCATACTCACGCTGCGATGACGCTCTTTCGGGGGCTTGCGGACGACATGCCGCTCGAGACCTGGTTGCGCGAGGGTATTTGGCCTGCCGAAAAGCGCTGGGCCAGCGCCGAGATGGTTCGCGACGGTACCGAGCTGGCAATTGCGGAGATGCTCAGGGGCGGAGTCACCTGTTTCAGTGATCAGTACTTCTTTCCGGAAATCGTCGCGGAGACGGCAGTCGACCTGCATATGCGTGCCGTCGTCGGCACTCCTGTTGTTGATTTTCCGACCGCCTGGGCGGACTGCACGACGGAATACCTGAACAAGGGTGCTGAACTGGTCCATGACCCTTACGCGGATCATCCGCTGATTTCCACGTGCTTTGCGCCACACTCGACCTATTCCCTGTCTGACGAGTCGATGATCGCGCTCCGCGTGCTCGCCGATCAGCTCGATGTGCCGATTCAAATGCACTTGCACGAGACTGCCGCTGAGGTCGCTGATGCCGTGAAGAAGACCGGCAAGCGGCCGCTGGAGAGACTGGCGGAGCTTGGCTTGCTGAACGCGTCTTTGCTGGCAGTCCATGCCGTTCACGTTACACCCGGTGAGATCGAACGGATGGCATCTGCGGGCGTGGGCATCGCGCACTGTCCCCGCTCGAATCTGAAACTCGCCAGTGGCATCGCACCGGTTGCAGAATTTCTTGCCGCCGGCATGACGGTCGGCATAGGGACGGACGGTGCCGCAAGCAATAACGTCCTGGACGTTCTGTCGGAGCTGCGCACCGCCGCGCTGCTTGCCAAGGTGGCGTCGGCTGATGCGTCGGCCCTGACGGCCATGGACGCTCTGCGCCTCGGCACGATCTCCGCGGCCAGGGCCCTGCGGAGAGATCACGAGATCGGCTCCATCGAGGCCGGGAAATGGGCCGATCTGACCTGCGTCGATCTGATGCGCTGCAATAGCCAGCCAGTGTACGATCCGGTCTCGCAGCTGGTTTACACGGCGCGCGCCGAGCAGATTACAGACGTCTGGGTTTCGGGCCGACACCAGGTCGAAGACACCCGTCTGACTGGAATAGACACCGAGAGCCTGTTCAAAAGAAGCTCTGAATGGCAGACACGTATCCTGACAACCAGGACCTGAGGAAATGAGCGAATCAACGACACTACGCGACAACGTGGACACCGCAGAAGTCGCCAAATTTAACGCACTGGCCGCCCGCTGGTGGGATTCGGAAGGCGATTTTCGACCGCTGCACGAGATCAATCCGCTGCGCCTCGACTGGATTTCCGAACGCGCCGACCTCGCGGGTCGGAGGGTCGTCGATATCGGTTGTGGGGGCGGTATTCTGGCCGAGTCGATGGCGTCAGTCGGCGCCGCGGTAACCGGCATCGACATGGCCGATGGGCCATTGACAGTAGCCCGTCTACATCAGCTCGAGTCGGGGATGGAAGTCGATTATCAGCAGACGACGGCGGAAGAGTTGGCTTCGCGGCGGGCCGGTGATTTTGACGTAGTCACCTGTCTCGAAATGCTGGAACACGTACCAGCACCCCATGAAGTCATCAGCTCCTGTGCCGAGCTCGTCAAGCCCGGTGGCGACGTATTCTTTTCGACAATCAACCGCAATCCGAAAGCGTTTGTCTTTGCGATCGTGGGCGCAGAGTACGTGCTCAAGCTCTTGCCCGCGGGCACTCACGAGTATCAGAAATTTATCCGGCCGTCGGAACTCGACGCCTGGGCACGGGATGCGGGGCTGGTACTGGCAGCCAGTATCGGCATGCATTACAACCCCCTGAGTCGGGAATACTCCCTCGGGCCCAATCTGGACGTGAATTACCTGATGCACTATCACCGCCCGGCCAGCGAGTAATCCACTTGGAGCCCCTCGAGAACGGACTCTGTAACGCGGTGCTCTTCGACCTCGACGGAACGCTCGTCGATACGGCGCCCGACATGATCGCCGTGCTCAATGACCTGCAGCAGGCGCACGAGCTTGCACCCGTACCGTATGAGGTCGGCCGCCAGTATGTCTCGAACGGTGCGCTCGGACTTTTGCATATCGGATTCCCGGACGTCACACACGAATTCGGTAGTCCGCTGCACACCGAATACCTCGAACGCTATGCGCGTCGGATCTGCGAGTCTTCTTGCGTATTCCCGGAATTGCTACCCCTCCTCGACGAGCTCGACGATGCCCGGTGCCCATGGGGAATCGTCACCAACAAGCCTGCGCACCTCACCAACCCGCTACTCGAAATGCTGTCGCTTGCCGCCCGCAGCGCGTGCACGGTAAGTGGCGATACGCTGGCCGCGCGAAAGCCGGATCCTGCGCCGCTCTTGCACGCTTGCGATCTCGCGGATCTGGAACCGCTGACGACAATCTATGTCGGGGATGCGGCAAGAGACATCGAGGCGGGATTGAATGCGGGGATGGCCACAATTGCGGCCGCCTATGGCTATATCACACCGGACGATGATCCTGCTGGCTGGGGCGCCGACCGCATTGCCGCCGACACGAAGGAACTTGCCGAAATCGTTCGTAAGGCGCTTAATCTGGACGCCTGATGACATCCATCCAATTAAATCCGCTCTGGATCGAGATTGGCGGGCCTGCGCTGCTCGCCGGTTTGGTCGTTGGTGTGTTCGTCACCTGGTTGCTCGCCAGGAGCCGACGGGCGCGGCTTGAGACCGAGATCGACTTTCTGGAAGACAAAATCAAGAATCAGGACGCGATACAGTCCGAGCGGGATGCCGCATTTCAGGCCGCGTCCGGGGATTTGGCGCGCTCCTTTGCAGACCTCGCCAACAGGTCACTGAAGTCGAATAGCGAGAACTTTCTGCGCCTGGCCGAGCAGAAGATGAACGTGCAGACCGAGAAGGCGAAGCGTGAACTGAGCGAACGCGAACAGGCCGTGGAAAGCCTCGTGAAGCCGATTCGTGATGCCTTGCAGGCATCGCAAAAGCAGATTGAAGATCTGGAAAAATCCCGTAGCGAAGCCTACGGCAGCATCCGGACGCAACTCGAGGCCATGCAGGCTGACCAGAAATCACTGACCCAGGAAACGCAGAATCTCGTCAAAGCGCTCCGCCGTCCGGAGGTTCGTGGCCGCTGGGGTGAGATCACACTGCGTCGCCTGGTCGAGCTTGCCGGGATGGTGGAACACTGTGACTTTGTCGAGCAGGTCCACACGGTGGGCGAAGGCCAGGCCATTCGCCCGGACATGATCGTGCGTATGCCTGACCATCGCGAACTGGTTGTAGACGTCAAGACGCCGCTGGACGCGTACCTGGAGGCTGTCGAAGCCAACGACGATGCGCAGCGCAAGCTTGGCCTGGAAAAGCATGCGAAGAACGTTCGGGCGCATATTCGCATGCTCTCCTCCAAGACGTACTGGGACCAGTTCGACGAGAGCCCCGAGTTCGTCATCCTTTTCATCCCGGGCGACCAGTTCCTGAGTGCCGCCCTCAACGAAGAACCTGACCTCATCGAGTATGCGCTCTCGCAGCAGATAATCCTGGCAACGCCGACGAGTTTCGTCGCTCTATTGAAAGCCGTGGCGTATGGCTGGCGCCAACTTGCACTGGCGGATAACGCCAAGGAAATACGAATCCTGGCCGAGGACCTCCACGGACGATTGGGCACTTTTGTCACGCACATGAACCGAGTCGGTCGCCAACTTGCCAGCAGCGTCGAACACTACAACAAGGCGGTGGGCTCGCTTGAGCGCAGCGTTTTACCGGGTGCACGGAAGTTTGTGGAGCTCGGCGTGCACGAGAAGAAAGAAATAGAAAAACTCGATACTCTGGACCCGGTGCCGCGCACGATGATAGAAGGCAGTGCCGAGGATGAGGCCGCGGGTGACAATACATCGACGGCGCAGGACGAAACCCGCCAGTAAGCTGCTTCCCGCCTTTCATCCCGAACGGACCAACGCATGGATCATCGTAACTACGCATACCCGGACGATCTGCTACATGACAGGATCATCCTGATCACTGGCGCGACGGCGGGTATCGGCCGCGCGCTCGCAATTCATGCGGCTGCTCACGGTGCGCAGGTCATTTTGCACGGACGCAACGTCAAAAAACTGGAAGAGATTTACGACGAGATCGAGGCAATCGATGGCGCGCCACGGCCGTCTATCGCGGTTATGGATCTCGCCACTGCTGACGACAAAGCTTATCGCACACTGGCAGAAAGCCTGACCGAGGAATTTGGTCGACTTGATGGGTTGGTGAACAATGCGGGCATTCTGGGCGAGCGCTATTCAATCGAGCAATACGACGCGGGCATGTGGCAACAGGTCATGCACGTCAATGTGACGGCCGCCTTCGCACTGACCCAGGTATGTCTGCCGCTCCTGCATCAATCAGAGGATGCCTCGATCATATTCACGAGCAGCGGCGTTGGGCGTCAGGGCAAGCCATTCTGGGGCGCCTACGCAGTGTCGAAATTTGCGACCGAGGGGCTCTCACAGGTACTCGCCGACGAGCAGCAGCACGGTAACTTACGGGTGAACTGCATCAATCCGGGTCCGGTGCGTACCGAAATGCGTCGGGCCGCCTATCCTGCCGAAGACCGGGGTGTCCTGAAGGGACCGGAGGAAGTTTTGCCGACCTACATGTACCTACTGGGGCCGGACAGCAAGGATGTCACTGGCATGAGCCTCGATGCTCAGTGAAGTTACTTTAATTATAGTTGATAACTAACGCTTTTTTCTAGAATTATTTGTCTTTTTCCGAGGCCGTTTGTGGTCGGCCGGCGCGGTCAGACCCGCTGCAAGGTATAAGGACCTCACCTGCGCGGGTGGCAGCGCTTCGTACTTGCCGCGGCGCAACTTCCTCGGCAGATCCAGCGGCCCGAAACCGATTCGAATCAAACGGCTGACTTCGTATCCACGGGCCTCCCAGAGTCGCCGAACTTCCCGGTTTCGTCCCTCTTTCAGCGTCACCTTGAACCACTTGTTGCTCCCATCCCCGCCAGTCGATTCAACGCTGTCGAACCTGGCGGGTCCGTCATCCAGTTTTACGCCCTTCTGGAGGACGGCCAGGTCCTGGGACGACGGATTGCCGTGAATGCGCACGGCATAGCGGCGCGCGAGTTCCGAAGACGGGTGCATCAGTGCATTCGCTAGTTCCCCGTCGGTGGTGAATATGAGAAGGCCCGTCGTTGCGACATCGAGCCGGCCAACCGATACCCACCTGGCAGTTTTCAGTGTTGGCAAGGTGTCGAACACGGCCTTGCGTCCCCCAGGGTCGGAGCGCGCGACAATCTCCCCCGCGGGCTTGTTGTAGATGATGTGGCGATGGGACGGCGCAACCGTTTGCATGGCAAGTTTGCGACCGTCGAGCGTGATGTGCTCGTTGCCCTGCAATGTGTCGCCAAGCTGCGCAGGGCGGCCGTCGACCTGGAGTCGACCCTCGCGAATCCACCGTTCGATCTGACGCCTCGAGCCGTGACCAGCCCCGGCCAACACCTTTTGCACGCGTTCAGACAAGGTTTCGTGCCTCAGCCGCTGGCGGACGCATCCTTGTCGTCGTCGCCCTCACCCGTCTCCAACGAAACGATACCCGTTGACTCAACGGGATCCGGCCACTCGGAGACAACAAGTTCCTCGTCCTCGTTGCCTTCCACCTCGAGTTCCGGGTACAGCACCGGTACGTCAGATGGGACATCGGGATCCGCCGCAAGATCTTCTTCCACATCCGGTAGATTCAGTTGTACGCGCAGGCTCTCCCAATCCGACAGATCCGCAAGTGGCGGCAAGTCATCAAGCTTTTTCAACCCGAAGTAGTCGAGAAAAGACTTCGTCGTGCCAAACATTTCAGGTCTTCCTGGCACGTCGCGATGACCCACGATCCTGACCCAGTCGCGCTCCAACAAAGTCCGCACGATGTTGGCAGACACCGATACGCCCCGAATTTCCTCAATCTCGCCGCGGGTAATTGGCTGACGATAAGCGATCAGTGCAAGGGTCTCGAACAATGCACGCGAGTAACGCGGTGGGCGGTCTTCCCAGAGCTTATGCAGCTGTTCCGCCATGACTGCCGTAACTTGAATGCGGAACCCGGTGGCAACTTCTGTAATCGTGATGCCCGTGCCTTCGTACTCCTCGACAAGCGTTGCGATGGTCTTGCGAATATCCGCCTTCGCTGGCGCCGACCGGCCGTCGAACAGGCTGTGCAACTGGTCGATGCTCAGGGGGCGACCGGCAGCGAGAAGTGCTGCCTCTATGAAGTATTTGATCTCTTTCTCATCCATCTGTTTCGCTATCTCAGGTTTGCGAGGTTTCGGCCGGCGGCTCTTCTATGCCGTCATTCGCAACGAGCCGAACCGATGATGCCGCACGAACGTGCAGCGGCGCATATGCATCGGCCTGCACGACTTCTATAACGGACTCGCGCAGGAGTTCGAGGAGGGCGATAAAGGTTACCGCAACACCGAGTCGCCCTTCCTCGGGGTCGAAGAGTTCGGCAAAGCCCGTGAAGGTGCCCGTCTTAATGCGGCTAAGGATTTCGGACATCCGCTGCCGTACCGAAAGCGGTTCACGGGCCATGTGCAAATTCGAAAACATCTCCGCACGTCTCAATACATCGTGAAATGCCAGCAGGAGTTCCTTGAGCGTAACGTCCGGTAACTTCTCCACGATTTTGCGCTCGGGCGCGTCAGCATGTGCGACGAATACGTCTCGCTCGAGGCGCGGCAGATCGGAAATGTCTTGTGCCGCTTGCTTGAAGCGCTCGTATTCCTGCAGGCGCCGCACGAGTTCAGCGCGCGGATCGTCTTCGTCCTCTTCCTCAGTTTCGGCGCGCGGCAACAACATGCGAGATTTGATTTCGGCCAGCATTGCAGCCATGACGAGGTACTCGCCCGCCAGTTCGAGCTGCATCTCGTTCATCATTTCAATGTACTGAACGTATTGCTTGGTGATTTCTGCAATCGGGATATCGAGGATGTCGATGTTCTGGCGTCGAATCAGGTACAGAAGGAGGTCGAGTGGCCCCTCGAACGCCTCGAGGAACACCTGCAGCGCGTATGGCGGGATGTACAGGTCCTGCGGCAGAGTAGTAATCGGTTCGCCATCAACGACGGCAAACGGCATCTCAGCCTGTGCGGGACTCTGTTTTTCGTCCTGAGGCGGTTTCGGAGCGTCTTCCGGTGTCAGGACTCTGAGATCGGGTTTCATGGGCTATCCAGGCGATATCGGCACATTTTAGCTCAATTCAGGTGTTGAGCCGCGAATTCCTGCTTTCGTAACGGGTTCATCATCGTCACGCTCGAAGCAGGCCACTGATTTCGCCCCGACCGACCCTGAGAACCTCGACGGTGCCGCCGGACAGGTCAATAACGCTGGTCGGCTCGATGCCGGCTGGTCCCCCGTCGATGATCAGGTCGACCTGGTTCCCGATTCGCTCTTCAATTTCAAGCGGGTCCGTAAGTGGACGGTCGTCGCCTGGCAATGTCAGAGTCGAACTCATTATGGGCTCGCCGAGCGCCTCGAGAATGGCGTGTACCAGCGTGTGATCGGGCACGCGCAGTCCGATCGTACGCCGCTTGGGATTCTGCAGGCGCTTCGGCACCTCGCGCGTGGCGGGCAGGATGAATGTATATGGGCCCGGCGTCATGGACTTGATCATTCTGAATGCCCAGTTATCGACGCGGGCATAGGCGCCGATCTCGGAGAGATCGCTGCACACCAGTGTGAAATTGTGTTTTTTGTCGGTCTGCCGAATGCGGTGAATCCGGTCCATTGCCCGCTTGTCACCGATGTGGCAGCCGAAGGCGTAGCTCGAATCGGTGGGATAAGCGATCAGGCCACCGTCGCGAATGGATTTCACGATTGACGCGATGCGGCGAGGCTGGGGATCCTGCGGATGAATGTCGATGAGAGTGGCCACGCGCGGATTCTAAGGAACAAACGCGCCCGAGCATACCTTTGATTTCGTGGCCTCGACTTGCCGGATCAGGCTATCATTCGCCCTCCTCCCGTCACCGCACCAGGCTCGCAATGCAAGTCCTGTTCGAATTCTTGCCCCTCGCCCTGTTTCTGGGCGTATACATGTACAAGGGCATTTACGCGGCCATCGCCACGCTGATGGTTGCGATGCCTGTGGGATTCCTGATCAAGTACATCAGAACCAAGCGAGTTGACCGCATGTACATGTGGTCAACGGCATTCCTTTTGATATTCGGCGGTGCCGCGCTCTACTTTCGTAATGCCCAGTTCATCTACTGGAAACCGACCGCATTCTACTGGGCAGCCTCTATCGCGTTTCTCCTGAGTCTCTGGATCGGCGAAAAACCACTCGTCCGGAGATTTCTTGAAATGACCGGCGAATTACCGACCGACAAGATATCTACGACTGAGTGGCGCAGGCTGAATCTGATTTGGGCGGTTTTTTTCACCGCAATGGGAATCGCGAATATCTACGTTGCCTACAACTACAGTGAAAAGTTCTGGGTCAATTTTAAAGTCTTCGGCCTGTTAGCTTTGACGTTCGTGTTTATGCTCGCACAGGGATTTTGGTTGATGTCAAAACTCGGTCGGGACGAGACTGCAACTGAACATGCTGAGTCAGATTGATGTGGTATGCGATTGTCAGCGAAGACGTGGAAGGTAGCCTCCCGCTCCGCGCCGGGGCGCGCGAAGCACACCTGGCTCGAGTTAAGACACTTGCGTCAGAGGGACGCCTGTTAGTTGCAGGTCCACATCCCGCGATCGACGCCGCGGACCCGGGAGAAGCCGGATTTACAGGTAGCCTCGTCGTGGCAGAATTCGCCTCGCTCGAGGATGCACAAAGTTGGGCTGACGCAGATCCTTATGTTGCTGCCGGTGTATACCGCAATGTGGCGGTAAAGCCTTTCAAGCTCGTATTGCCGTGACCACTGACAGAACACAGCGGATACAAGATCTTCTGGTGGCCGCGTTTTCACCGGTTGATATCCTGGTCAAGGACCAAAGCCGCCTGCACGAGGGCCATGCGGGAGCGCAGGATGGAAAGGGGCACTTCGAGGTGCGGATCGTTGCGGATGCCTTCAACGGCAAGAGCAGAATCCAGCGTCACCGCATGGTATTCGAGTCGCTCCAGGACATGATGCAGACCGATATTCACGCTTTGTGCGTGCACGCGCTTGCGCCAGACGAGCGATAAAATAGACCAAGAAAGCCTCTTTTAGTCTATGATGTGCGCTGCCCGGGCTCAGCCACATCTGTTCCCCGCATCGCGGCAGGAACGCCAGAGGCCAAGCAAATTGCCCAACCCAGTAATTCAGAGACACTAAAGGACTCATCATGACTTTCAATTCGCGTTCCAGAATTCTTGGAACTCTCTTAGCTGTCGCCAGTATCGCGATAGCGGGACTTTCGACCGCTGCTGCGGACACCGTCGCGACCGTCAATGGCATTGATATTGACAGCACTGTTTTCGACGCGTACCTGGAAACACGCTTTCAGAAACCCGCCATCCAGGCATCGGCTGAAGAACGGGCCGTTGTGCAACAGGAAATGACGGACATCTACCTGCTCACGACTCAACCGCGGGCAAAGGAATTGTCCGAGGACCCACGAACCAAGGCACAGATCGAGCTGCAGTATCGCGGCACGATCGCTCAGGCCGTTGCGAGTGACTTCATGACGGCAAACGGTGCCACGGATGAGGAGATCCTCGCCGAGTACGAAGCCCAACTCACCATGACGTCGTCCCAGCAATTCAAGGCACGGCACATTCTGGTTGAGACGCAGGCCCTCGCGGAGGATCTGATCGCCCAGTTGGAAGATGGAGCCGACTTTCAGGAACTGGCAAAGGCTAACTCGACGGGTCCTTCGGGCCCGAATGGTGGTGATTTGGGTTGGTTCTCGCCCGAGCAAATGGTCAAGCCATTCTCGGATGCAGTTGCAGCGCTTGACGATGGCGAGTTCACGAAAGCTCCGGTCCAGACACAGTTTGGTTGGCACGTCATTCTTAGAGAAGAGTCTCGTGCCAATGAGCCGCCAACTCTTGAAAGCGTGCGTGACGTCATTAAACAGCGAGTCGAGCAAACCAAGTTTCAGGATTACATTCAGGGACTGCGTGATGCTAACGCGGCAGCCGACTGACTTAACTTAATCCGATGAAATTGATCATAAAGGGTGCCTTCGGGCACCCTTTTTTTTTTGAGGCATTTGTTCTGTGAAGAGGGTCACATCATCCGGTCATGAAGCTACCTAACATTGCTCGCGAGTCGTCCCTAATCGCTCGGGGGCGGCTTCTCCAACCCTCGCATCTCCTTTTAGGTTGATACGAGATCTAAGTCGGCAGGGACGCCGACTTTTTTTTGGGCAAAAGAAAAGGCCACCGAAGTGGCCTTCCATCTAATAATCCCAGAGACTTTTTATTTTTTTGTTTTCCTCCGACGAGCGAAGTCGGAGAGCCTCTTTTTGGGAACTGACTAGTCGACGGCGCTAACCGTGTCCGAAACGAGCAGACCCAGACTGACCGGCTGAATTCCGCTGAAGCTGAGCGAGAACCCAGACGGAATCGCACCACCACTTAATGCTGATGTGTAGTCAATCGTGAGATCGCCCAGTTGTGCCTGGCCGATCGCAATATCGACACTCGACGGAATCCCGGATACAAATACTTCGAAATTTCCAGGAAAGTAAGTACCGCTCGATACTGACAGCGTATCCGCGTAAAGCCATCCAGACGAAACGATGGATCCATTGACCGAAACAAAGTCACCGACGCTCATCCCAGCCAGCATTCCCTGAGACGCCATGACGGTTTGTCCTAGGGCGACAAACACACCATTGATCGCATCGATTGAGTCTACGGGGCCAGCAAGAACTAAGGAACCGTGACTTACCGCATCGAGTGATCCTTGGCTGATCCCACTTACGGACCCTTGGGAAATTCCGTAAAGCGATCCTTGGCTGAAGCCATCAACGGAACCCTGTGAGATACCGTCGACGGA
>Ga0070727_10002432_pt1 | contig 17983 bp, 7 predicted proteins | sample tdAd472_FD_66722 | JGI IMG/M metagenome (GOLD analysis project Ga0070727, IMG submission 66722) | Marine sediment microbial communities from the Atlantic coast under amendment with organic carbon and nitrate - tdAd47.2 | ecosystem: Environmental > Aquatic > Marine > Coastal > Sediment | place...
CGTCCCCGCCGCGCTGGGGGCGCTGCTCCGCCAACGCGACCCGTTCCAGGTCGGTCTGGCCCTGCGCTGGGCGACCGCCCACGGCCTGCCGCCGGAGCTGCTCGACCGCGTGGGCGAGCTGACCCACGGGGTGCTCTCCCAGCTGCGCCTCGGTCGCTGCGCCCGGCGCTGGCGCGCGTGCTGGGCGCGCACGATCCTGCGCTGGGTCCTCCCCCGACGCTGGGTCTCGCCCAGCGGCCGCTTCCGGGGCGGGGCCGCCCTGGCCCTGCTCGCGGCGCAGCTCCTCGACCTGGCCCGGGTGTGGGGGCTGCGCCTGGCCTGGCCCGAAGACCTGCGCTCGCTGCGCGCGCGCCCCGCGCCGCTGGGGCTCGCGGCGCGCCAGCTCTACGTCGCCCAGAGCGGCGCCCCCCTCGACGCCCTCCTCGCCGACGGCGAGCTCGCCGACGAGGCGGTGCGCACGGCGCACCCCGATCAGATCGAAGCCCGCGTGCTCGAGGCCTTCGCCGCCGGAGACCCCGCGGCCCTCCGCTGGGCGCGGCTGCGCCCGCGCTCCGTCTTCGCCCCGGCGCTGTTCACCCCCTTGCGCGAGGGCGCCGACGGCGCGCGCGAGGCGTTGGTCGCCCTCTCCGAGCGCGGCGGACACAGCTCCGCGCGCGAGCTGCTCGAGCGCTTGTTGGACGTGGCCCTCGACGAGCACGACCCGCTCCTCCTCCGCCGGACCCTCGACGCTTGCGAAGAGCTCGACGCCCAGGACCTGCTCCCCCGCGCGCTGCCTGCGTTGGCCTGGGCCAGCGAAGGGCCGCGCCGCCGGCTGGTGGCCGCGCTCAAGCAAGCGGTCGCCGCGGGAGGCGACGCCCTCGACCACGAGGCCCTCGGGATCGCGCTGCGCCACCCGGTGCAGGAGGTGCGCGCGCTGGGGGTCGGGCTCGCCCGCTCGCTGCCGGCGAACGTCGACGCCTTCGCCGTGGTCCGCGGCGCCGGCCCCGGCGGCGCGCCGGTGCCCACCGAGGTCGCCAAGCCCTGGGTCGGACTCTGCGAAGACCGCTACCGGCTCGACATGGGCCTCGCGCTGGAGCTGATGTTGGAGCACCCCAACGGCGAGGTCGCCCGCCGCGCGCTGAAGCTGATCAACCGCCAGCAGCAGACCCTCGCCAGCAAGGCGCTGTTCGAGCGGGTCGGCGACCCCGAGCTGCGCGCGCCGATCCAAGCGACCTTCAGCCGCTGGGCTGCGGGCCACTTCGACGAGGCCGTCCAGGCCGACCCCGAGCTGCTCGAGGAGGCGCGGCGCACCCTGCGCCAGGAGCTGCTCGTGCTGGCCGAGGGCCACCCCGACGACGTGGCGCTGGAGGCCGCCCTCGAGAGCCCGCTGCCCCTGGTGCGCGCGGCCGCCCACTACGCGATCGGGCGCCTGGTCATGGAGGAGCAGGCGCCGCGGATCGCCGCCGGGCTCGCCGACGAAGACCCCGCGGTGCAGCGCGCGGCGGCCTGGGCCGCGGCGGCCTTGCCCCCCGAACCCGAGTGGCTCGAGCCCCTGCGCCGCCTGGCCCAGGCCCCCCTGGCCGAGCTGCGCCTCGCGGCGCGGACGGCGCTGCTGACCCAGCTCGGCGGCGGGGCCGAGAGCGCGGGCGAGCGCGACGCCCTGCTCAGCGATCGCTCCCCCGAGGTGCGCGTGCTGCTCCTGCGCCGCGGCGCGCACACCGGAGACCTCGAGCTCGGCGCGCGGCTGGGCGACCCCGACCCTCGGGTGCGGGTCGCGGTGCTGGAGCTGCTCGCGCACCGCCCCGGCGGCGAGCCTCGGACCCTGCGCGGCGCGCTGCGCGACCCGGTGCCCGAGGTCCGCGCGCGCGCGCTGGCGGTGGTCCGCGCCTGGAGCGCCGGAGCAGCGCTCGAGACCGAGCTCGCCGAGCGCCTGGCCGACCCGGCGCTGCACGTGCAAGCCGCGGCCCTCGAGCTCGTGAGCAGCCTCGGCGACGACACCCTCCCCAGCAGCGAGGCGGCGTCATGAGCGACCCCAGCGTCGGCGCGCCCCCCGCCTGGGCCCTCGCGGGCCTGCTGCGCGGCTTGACCGCGGGGCACCCCTCCCTCCGCGCGCAGGTCCTGCGCCTGCTCGAGCGCTACCCGGCCGCGGTCCTCGAGGCCGACCCGGCGCGGGCCGTGTTTCGCACCGCGCTGCACGAGCGCGCCCCCTGGGCGCGGGGCGTGGGCAAGCTCGTCGCCCGCCGCGGGCTGGCGAGCTACGCCCCGCTGCTCGTCGAGCTGCTGCGCACCGCCGAGCTGCGGCAACACGCCGAGGGCTGGCTGCGCGAGCGGACCCTCGTCCGCCCGCTGCAGCCGCTGATCGAGCTCGCCTGCGACGGCGAGGCCGCGCTGCCCGCGCGCGAGGTCGCGCTGAAGCTGCTCGACAAGCAGCCGCTCCTGCAGCCGGCGCGGCTGCTGCCCGTGCTCGCCGAGCCCGAGCTGCACCCGACCCTGATCGCGATCCTCCGCCCGGCGGTGGACAGCGCCCTCGTCGACCGCGCGATCGAGGCCAACCGCGCCCACGGCGAGGCGCTCCTGGCCGCGCGCCGGACCCGCGAGCGCGGCAGCCCCCGCCCCACGCTGGTCGAGCGCCTGCTGGGCAACGCGGTCAGCCCCCTGGGCGTGCTCGCCGGGCTCGAGCGCGAGCAGCGGCCGTTCACCGAGGGCGTCGCGCGGCTGGCCGCGGTGGCCGGCGACCCGCGCCTGGCCGAGCTCTCGGCCTGGGCCACCGACCCCGCCGTGGGCGAGGTGCTGCGCGCCGCCTGGCGCGAGCACGGGATCCAGCAGGTCGCGGCCGACCTCGTGCGCCGCCCGCCGAGCAGCTACCCGGGCGGCCAGCAGGCGACCCTCGCCGCGCTGATCGGCGACCTCGCGCCGCGGCGCAACCGCCGCGCGCGGCGCTGGCTGAAGCAGCTCCTGCCCGAGATCGGTCGCCCGGCCAGCCCCGCCGAGCGCGCGGCGATCGTGGCCCTCGGCCAGCTCGACGACCCCAAGCTGCTGGCCCCGCTGCTCGAGGCCGCGCTCAACGGGCTGGCCCACGCCCTGGGCCGCGGCGAGCCCGGCGCCGCCGGGCACCCCACGACCTTCGACGCCTGCCTCCGCGCCGCCGGGCACCTGGGGCTCGCCGAGTTCTCCGACGTGGCCCTCGACGCCCTGCGCAGCAAGGAGGTCGCCGAGACCCTCCCCGGGCTCCCCGAGGTCCTGCGCCAGCTGGCGCCGCTGGAGCTGACCCCGACCCTCGAGACCGTGCTCAACACCCGGCCGCGGCGCGTGGGCCCCTGGCGCCTGGCGCTGGAGACCGTGCGCCTGACCGGGCAGCGCGAGCTGCTGAGCCTGGCGGCAGACACCGCCGAGGGCGACCTCGACCTCGTCGGCGCGGCGGTCGCCGAGCTCTTGAGCCCGTCCTTGCTCGAGCTCGCCACGCGCCTGGTCGAGCGCCTCGACGACGCCCCCTGCGACCGCCTGCTCGAGCGCGCGGTCGAGGTCTTCGGGGAGAAGCAGGCCCTGCGCCTGGCGCAGGTGGTGCTGCGCACGGGCGCCGGGGGCGCGAAGGCCCAGCGCCGGGCGCTGCAGCTCGCGGTCGCCGGCGGCGGCGACGTGCTCGCCGCCTGCTGCGCGCTGTTCCGCGCCGAGGGCATGAGTGTGCGGCGCGCGGCCCTCGACGAGGCGCTGGGCCAGGGCTTGCTGACCCGGGTCGAGACCCCGCCGGCCTACCGCTACGACCTGCTGTGCCTGGTGCGCGACGCGCTGGAGGCCGGCCCCGACGATCGGGTCGCGGCGGCCCAGGTGCGGGCGGCGCTCGACGTGCTCCTGCCCCCCAGCGGGCAGCCAGGGCTCGACAGCGAGGCGACCGAGGTCCTGCGCACGCGGATCCGCGAGGTCGGGCTCTGGCGCGAGGCCGCGAGCTACCACGCGCTGCACCGCGACCTGCTGGCCCTCGGCGAGCGCGGAGTCCCGGTCGGTCTCGTGCATGGCGCGCTGCTGGCGCTGCTGGGGACCCGCCGCTTCCGGCACCCGCTGACCGGGGTCGTCGGCGACTACCCGGGGCCGCTGCCGCGCTACCCGCAGACCCACGACGCCCTCCGCACCCGCCCACCCGGCGAGGCGCGCTGGATCGAGGAGGGGCTGTTCGACCTGGTGGCGGGTCCGGGCTACCTGCGCCCGCCGCGGATCGTCGCCGAGTTCCTCGACGCCCGCTCCCCGCGGGTCCGCGCCGGGTCCCTGGCGCTGCTCGACCGCCCGGCGGTGCTGACCCACGCCGCGGCCGTCCTCGATCGGCTCGACGACGCCGACGCCGGCGTCCGGCGCGCGGTGATCGAGCGCCTGCGCGCCCACGAGCTGGCGCGCTTCGCCGCGAACCTGACCCCCGCCCTCCACGACGAGGACCCGGGGGTCCAGCTCGCGGCCGCGCGGACCCTCGCCGCCTGGGGCGAGCGCGAGAGCCTCCCGCACCTGGTGCGCTTCCTCGACAGCGACGCCCCCGAGCAGCGGCGCGAGGCGGTACTCTGCCTGCGAGGCTTCGCCCCCGACGACCTCGTGGGCGCGCTGGCGCCGAAGGTCGACCTGGGGCAGCCGCTGGCCGCGGCGGGGGTGCTCGCCGCGCTGCGCCCGGGGCGGATCCCCGACGACCCGCTGCTGCGCGCGCGGCTGTTCGAGGTCGCCGCGCGGGGCGCGGGGCCCCTGCGCGCCGCCGCGCTGCGCCTGCTGCCGGATCTGGTCGGCGACGAGCGCCTGCGCGAGGTGGTCCCCTTGCTGCGCGACGCGCACCCGCAGGTGCGCCAGGCCGCCGCGGCGGTCCTCCGCTCCCCCGCCGGGCGCAAGCTCGCCCCCGCGGTCGCGGAGCTCGCGGCGGCCGCCGACGGCGCCGAGCTGCGCCTCGAGCTCCTCGGCCTGCTCAGCGACCTCGACCAGCCCGAGGCAGCGCGCGGGGTGCTCCCGCTCTTGCTCGACGACGACCCCCGGGTCCGGGGCGAGGTGCGCGCGGCCCTCGCGTCCCAGCACGGCTACTCCCTCGGCCCCGAGCTGCTGGAGGTGCTCGAGCGCGGGCTCGCCGGGGACGGCGGGCCCCAGGCGATCGCCGAGCTGGTGCACCTGCTCGACGCCCACGTGGACGAGGCGTCCCCCTTCGTCAGCGCCCTCGGCTGCGAGGAGCGCCCGGTGTGGGAGGCGGCGTTGGCGGCCCTCCGCCGGCGCAACAGCAGCGCCCACCACGCGCGGCTGCTGCAGCTCCTGGGCAAGCGCCTCGACCCCGCGCTGACCACGCTGGCGATCGACGAGGTCCAGGCCCTGGCCGAGGCCGGCGAGCCGCTGTTCGCCCTCGCCAGCAAGGGGGCCACCCCGACGGTGCGCCGCAAGGCCCTGCGCGCGCTCTGCGCCCACAGCCTGCCCAACGACAAGATCGTGGCCCGGCTGCTGGCCGAGCTCGAGGAGGGCGCCCGCCAGCAGCTCAAGGTCCACGCCGCCGACGCCAAGCACGAGCGCGCCCTCCGCGGCGGCCGCTCGCGCCAGCGCCCGCCCTACGCGCTGGTGCAGGCGCGGGCCACCCTCGGCACCTGCGCCCGCCTGCGGCTGCGCGGCGTCGACTCGCTGCGCGAGCTGGGCCCGGCCGCCAGCGCCCTCGACCCCGCGGTGTGGCGGACCAACTCCACCCTCCGCGGCGAGCTCCACGCCCGGGCCGCGGACCTCGTCGCGGCGGCGCCGCCCCGCGAGCTGCGCTCGCTGGCGCTCCCGCCGGCCGCGGCCCTCGCCGACGTCGCCTGGCTCGCCCGCGACCGGGTCGACCCGAAGGTGTTCCTCGTCTGGCTCGACGAGCTGGGCCTCGAGCGCAGCCAGAGCGACCCCAACTACGCCGAGCTGCGCGGTGTGCTCGCTGCGCTGCGCGCGGGGGTCGTCTCGCGGCTGGTGGCCGAGCGACCGGTGGACACCTCGGGCAAGGGCGCCCTCGCCAAGAGCCTGGGCCTCGCGCGCTGGATGCCCGCGACCTGGGAGCGGTTCCTGCTCGCCGCCGCCGAGCACTGGGACCCTCGGCTCGCCGACCTGCTCCCGCAGATGGTGAGCAACGCGGCCACCGAGCTGAGCGGGGTGCCGGGCACCGGCTACGGCGCGCGCCGCCGCGAGGAGCGCTTCAGTCACTACGCCCGCGCCGCCCTCCGCCTCGAGCAGCGCGTGCCGGCCCAGGAGTTCGAGAGCCTCTGCGACAGCCCCGCCCTCCTCGGGCGCCTGCACGCGGCCCAGAACACGGTCAGCGACCTGCTGGGGGTCCTGCAGCAGGCTCACGGAGAGCAGCTGCTCGACGCCCGCGCCGAGGTCGTGACCCTGCTGGGCGAGGTCGGCGCGGCCGAGGTCCACGACCCGATCGCGGCCGAGGTCGCCTCCTCCAGCCGCGGCGTGCGCGCGGCGGCGGCCCGCGCCCTGGGCCTGGCCGGCGACGCCCCCAGCGCCCGCGACCCCCTGGCCGCGCTCCTCGGCGACGGCGAGACCCAGGTCGTCGAGCAGGCCTTGCTGGCGGTGGGCCTCCTGGGCGACCCCGCGCACCTGGGCGCGGTGCGCCTGCACCTCGGCGGCGAGGACGACGCCGTGGCCCTCGCCGCCTGCCGGGCTGCGCGCACGCTCCCGGGCGACCACGACCTGCGCCCCGAGCTGATCGCCGTGGTCGGGCGCTGCCGCGACCTGGTCGCCCCCGATCCGGACCCCGCCCTGGCCGCCAACCGCTGGCCGGCGCTGGCTCCCGCCCTGAGCCTGGCCCCCGCGGTCAAGCCCCGCCTGCTCCTGCTCCGCGAAGCCCTCGAGGTGATCGTCGAGTATGGCCCCCTCGAGGACGCCGCCCTGCGCACGGCGCTGGTCGACGCCTGCCGCGGGCGCCAGCGGCTCGACCTGACCCTCGCGGCGGTGCTCGTGGAGACCTTCCCCGAGGGGACCCTGGACGAGGTCGGAGCGCTGCTCGGCGACGAGGCGCCGGGCACGGTGCTCCTGGCCCTCGAGGCGCTGATCGCCCGCGGCCACGAGCCGGCCTTCGCCGCGGTGGGCGAGCTGCTGAGCGACCCCCGACCGGCGGTGCGTGAGGCGGCCTGCGCCGCGGCGGCGACCCTCGAGCAGCGCGAGCACGTCGAGGGCCTGCGCGCGCTGCTCGGCGACGCGGAGCAGCCGCCCGGCGTCCGCGCCGCGGCGCTCGCGGCCCTCGCCGAGCTCGAGGGCGTGGCCGCGCTGCCCGAGGTCAAGCGCGCGGCCGGCCTCGGCGAGGACGAGGCCGGGGCCGCGGCGTTGCGCGCCGCCGCGCGCCGAGCCGTGCCCCACGTCGGCGCCGACGACGCGCTGGGGCGCTGGCTGCTGGAGACCGTCGCCGAGAACGCGCTGCGCCGCTGCGCGCTGCCCGACCCGGCCCTCGACCCCGACGCCGCCGAGCGCGCCTTCGCCGAGGCCCTGCGCCGCTCGAGCGCGCGCCCGCAGAACGACGCCGCTCGAGAGGCCGTGCGCGACGCCTTCGCCGCGCTGTGGTCCCTCGAGCCCGAGCGGACCGAGCGCGACTGGGCGCTGCGGATCCTGCAGCACGTCGTCGTCGACTCCTGGCGCGGGCCGGGGCTGCTGGGGCTGCTCGACCCCTGGCTCGAGGCGCTCAGCGCCGAGGCGCGCCGCGCCTGGCTCGACGCCTACGCCGCCCGCAGCGCGCGCCACGCGGCCCCGGTGGCCGCGCGCCTCCTGGCCGAGGACCCAGCCGCCGCGGCGCGGCTGCTCCCCCAGGTGCGCAGGCGCTACGGCCGATCCACTCGGGAGGAGCAGGACCGCGCGGTCGCCGTGGCCCTGGCCTGCGCGCGAGACCCCGACGCCTGGCAGCCCGCCGTGCGGGAGCTCCTGTTCTCGAGCGAGAGCGAGGTCCGCCTCCTCGCGCGCGCGGCCCTCGGCGACCCCCGCTGGGAGGTGCAGCCGTGAGCCGCGAACCGATCCAGGAGATCCTCCGCCTGGGGGCGGCCAACGACCCCGCCTGCGCCCAGGCGCTGAGCGAGTTCAGCGAGCCCGAGCTCGTGGGCGAGGTGCTGGTCGAGCTCTACCGCCAGGGGACCCCGGCCGCGCGCGCGGCCCTCGAGGGCCCGCTGAGCGTGACCCCCTTTGGCCGCGGCTACTGGCAGGGCTTCAAGCGGATCTTCAAGCTCGCCGAGGCCGCCGGCGAGGCCGAGGTCTTGCTGCCCATGATCGCGCGGCTGGACCTCCCGGGCTACGTCGCCGGCGGGGTCGGCTACCGCACCCGCGCCTACATGCAGCGCCGCTGCTACCGCCTGCTCAAGCGCCTGGCGCACACCGACCCCGCGACCTTCCGCGCCTGGGTCGCCGACCTCGTGCCCCGCTACGAGCCCGCCGCGCCCTCGGTGCTGCTCCCCCGGCTGCTGCGGCTCGAGCGCTCGACCCAGCTCGGGGTCCGCCCCGGCCGCTTCGCGGTCCGCCTGGAGAACCCGTTCCGCGAGGGCGGCCCCGCCGACTACCCCGACGACCTGCTCGAGCTCGACGCCGAGGCGCTGACCCGCCCGCTGCCGGCCCCCGAGCCGCCGCGCGACCGCCCCGCCCCGCCGGCACCCTGGCGGGGGCCGATCTTCCCCGAGGTGTGGACCGCGGACCCGACCTGGCTGATCGAGCTCCTGTTGACCACGCGCCACGAGCGCACCGCGGCCGCGCTGGCGACCCTCGCCTCGCAGATCAGCGAGCGCTTGCACGCCGTGCCCCTCGACGCGTTCTACGCCCTGCTCGAGCACCCCCACCCCGACGCCTGGCGGTTGGGCCTCGCGCAGCTCGCTGCCCGCGCCCGCGAGAGCACCCTGCGCTACGACGCGCTGGTCGGGCTGTTCTCGCGCGCCGCCGCCCTCGAAGGCGGCGACCCGGATTGGGACGTGCTCGCCGACGTGCTCTGGGCCTGCGACGCCCCCGCCGCGGAGTCCGCCCGCGAGCAGCTGGCCGAGGCCCTGCGCGCGGTGGTGTGCACGCACCCCAACGCGCTGGGGGTCGGGCCGCTGGTCGGCGTCTTGACCCGGCACCTGCCCCACCGCCTGGGTCCGCCGCTGTTCGACTGGACCCAGGCCCTGACCTTGCTCCACGCCGAGCGACCGGACGTGCGGGAGCTGGGGCGCACGGTGGCCCTCGCGCTGGGGGACGTGCTCGCCCCCGACCTCGAGCAGCGGGCGGCGCTCTGCACCTCGCCCCTCGCCGACGACGACCCCGAGGCGGTGGTGACCGTGCTCAGCGAGGGCGCCATGGCCGACGCCGCGCCCCCCGCGGGCTGGCCGCTCGAGGCCCTCGGCCCGCTGGCCGACGCGCTCCCCGCCAGCGGCTTCGCCTGCCTCGAGCGCGCGCTGTGGCGCTTCGAAGAGGCCCACGGGCTCTCCCCCGAGGTCGGCGGCGCGCTGGCCACCCGCGACGAGCGCCGCACCCGCGCCCTCGGCCTGGCCCTGCTCGACGCGGCCGCCGCCCGCGGGGCCCTCGACCCCGAGCAGCTCGCCGAGCTGGCCGCCGACGGCCGCGAGGACGTGGTGGTGTGGGCGCGCGAGCGGATCGAGGCCCTCGCCGAAGAGGGCCAGCTGCCCAACCCCGTGCTCTACCGCCTGCTCGACGCCGGGGCCCGCGACGTGCGCTTCTTCGGCCGCGAGCTGGTGCGCGAGCACCTCGAGCGCTTCGAGGTCGCCGAGTTGATCGTGTTCTGCGCCGAGTCCCCCGACGCGCCGACGGCCGCGCTGGGGATCGCGCTCTACCAGGAGCGCGCCGAGGACCACGGCTTCGACCTCCTGCACCTGCTGCCGCTGTTTCGGATCCTGCTCTACCGGGTAGCCACCGCGCGCAAGGAGAAGGAGCGGATCTACCGCACCCTCACCGAGTGGGCGCTGGAGCAGCCCGCGCACGGCGAGCTCGCGGCGGACGTGGTCGCCGCCTTCGGCCGCAGCCGGGTCCAGCTCGACTTCACCCGCGCGCTGCAGCTGCTGGTCAAGATCAAGCAGCGCTTCCCCGAGGTCGAGGCCGGCGTCGAGGTCTCCGAGGTGTTCGGCTACGTGGCCGGGGCGGAGGCGTAATGGAGCTCACGCTTTCCTACGGCCAGTCGAGCGGCGTCGACCTGCAGGGCACCTCCGCGCGGGTCCGGCTCAGCGGGGCCAAGCAGCGCCCGCTGCTGCGCTACAGCGGCGTGGTCCAGGACCCCTTGACCTTCAGGGAGTCCCTCGGCGCGCTGCACGACGTCGTCGTCTCGGACTTCCGCTGGCGGCCTCCGCTGCAGCGCGAGCAGTTCAGCCGCTACCTCGCCTACAAGCTCGAAGAGCGCCAGGCGGCCGAGCTCGCCGCCGCCGAGCGGCGCTTCCTCGAGTTCGAGTGGCAGACCCAGCAGCAGGGCTGGTTCGTCTACGACCCGGTGTGCAGCGTGCACCCCGACGAGCTCAGCTTCGAGGCCTTCAACCGCGACGGCTCGGTCTACGCGCGGCTGGGGATCGCGCGCTCCGCGGCCGAGGAGCGCGGGCGCGTGGTGTGCGGCACGACCAACGTCGACTTCTCCGCCGGGCTCTACCAGGCGGTGCAGCGCCTGCGCACGATCTGGAGCACCGAGCTCGAGCTGGGCACCGGGGTCGCCGGCGACGCGGTCGAGCTGCGCTCGGGTGACGGCGCGCACACCGAGAAGAGGATCGAGCTCCCCGACGGCTGGGTGCGCGGCTTCGTGCAGCTCGGCTGCGCGAGCTTGCTGCCCGCCGAGCAGGTGAACCTGCTCCCGGTGCACGTCTACGACCTCCTGCACTGGCTGCGCCAGCACAAGGCGCGCACCAGCCCGCGGGCCCTGCGCTTCGAGCTCGAGCCCGGGGAAGAGCCCGTGATCGTGCTCGAGCCCTGGGAGCAGCGGATCCCCTGCCCCGGCGCCGCCCACGGCGCCGAGCGGCGGCGGGTGATCCGGGTGTGGGGCCGGCGGCGGCTGCTCTTGCTCGAGCGCATGCTGCCCCTCGCCGAATACGTGAGCTTCCACCTCCTCGGGCGCGGCATGCCCTACTTCGTGCGCGCCCACGCGGGCGACTACCGCTTCGACCTCGGGCTCAGCGGCTGGACCCGCAGCGACTGGACGCGCACCGCGCGCTTCGACGCGCTGATCTCGCGCCAGGGCGCGAGCAGCTCGCCGTCTCCCCGCGTGCTGGGCTGGCTCAAGCACGCCCTCGTGGGGACCCCCGAGGAGATCGCCGCCGGGGCGCGGGTCGACGAGGCCGAGGTCCACGCCGCGCTGACCCGGGCCGCGGGTCAGGGCCAGGTGGTCTACGACGCCGGCGCGGGGGCCTACCGCTTCCGGCCGCTGTTCCAGAGCCCGCTCCCGGCCTCGGCCAGCGTGGGCGCCGACCCCCAGGCCCAGGCCGCCCAGAGCCTGCTCGCCGACGGCGGGATCGACCTCACCGGCGTCCAGCGCGAGCCGGGCGGCGGAACCCGGCTCGCCGGGCGAGTCCGCGACGGCGACCACGCCCGCGAGCCGGAGGTCGTCCTCGGCGACGACGGCCGGGTGCAGTCCGCCGCGTGCGGCTGCTGGTTCGCCAAGCAGCACGGGCTCAAGCAGGGCCTCTGCCCGCACACCCTGGGCCTGCTCCTCGCCTGGGACGACGCCTGATCCCAGGGGGCCTCGCCTTCGCCGCGCTCGGCTGCCCGCTGGCGAGGGGCTCCCGCTCCCTCCACACTCGGTAGGTGAGGCTAGGCCGCTACGAGATCCAGAGCGAGTTGGCGCGCGGGGGCCAGGGCTGCGTCTACCTGGCGCTGGACCCACACACCGGCGACACCGTGGTGATCAAGCTGCTCGAGAGCCACGACCCCCGCAGGCGTCGGCGCTTCGTGCGGGAGGCCCGGGCCCTGGCCGACCTCGATCACCCCTGCGTGCTCCGGCTGCGCGACCTCGGCGAACACGAGCGGCTGCCCTTCCTCGTGCTGCCCTACGTCGAGGGGCAATCCCTGCAGGACCGGATCGACCGCGGCGGCCCACTCCCGGTGGAGGAGGCCTTGAGGGTCGCCCAGCAAGTCGGCGCCGGGCTGCAGGCCGTCCACGCCAGCGGGCTGCTGCACCGCGACCTCAAACCCGCCAACGTGCTCCTCTCGGGCGAGGGCGGCGAGGTCAAGCTCGCCGACTTCGGGATCGTCAAGGACCTCGACCGCGACCAGGCGCAGACCCAGCAGCTAACCGGCAGCGGGCAGTTCCTCGGCACCCCCGGCTACTGGCCGTTCGAGCAGGTGCAGGGCGCCGCCGAGGTGGGTCCCAAGGCCGACGTCTACGCCTTCGCGGCCACGCTCTATGCGGCCCTCAGCGGGAGGCCCCCGCGATCGGCGGTGACGCTGGTGGAGGCCTTCGCCGCCTTCGATCGACCGGTGGAGCGCCTGGGGGGGGAGGTGCCGCCCTGGCTGGACGACCTCCTCCAGCGCTGCCTGGTCAAGCGGGCCGAGGAGCGCCCGCCGCTGGACGCGGTGCTCCAGGCCCTCGCGTCCCGCCAGCCGCTGCCCGCCGGCGAGGGTCGGCGCCTGCGCGGGATACTCCTGGTCGGGGTCGTGCTCGCGGCGGCCGCCGGGGTCACGGCGCTCCTGGCCCTGCGCGGGTCGCCGGCGCAGCAGGACTCGGCGCCGACCGCGGCCCAGGCGCACCACGCGCGCGGCCTGGAGCTCTCCCAGGCCGGGAAGCACGAGCAGAGCGTGGTGGAATACTCCGCCGCGATCGAGCTCGACCCGGCCGCGGCGCGCGCCTACACCGACCGCGGCTTCGCCTACTACCGCCTGGGCAAGGACGACCTCGCCCTCGCGGACTTCGATCGGGCCCTCGCCCTCGACCCCGAGGACGCCACGGCCTGGTCGAACCGGGGCGCGATCCTCCACCGACGGGGCGAGCTCTACGACGCGGTGACCGCCTACACCCGCGCGGTCGAGGTCGATCCTCGGAAGGCCTCGGCCTGGATCAACCGCAGCGCCGTCTACCTCGACCTGGACGACCTCGAGGCGGCCCTCGCCGACGCGGACCACGCGCTGGAGCTGGCCCCCGACGTGGTCCCCGCGCTCTACAACCGCGCCCTCGTGCGCGAGAGGCTCGGCGACCGTGAGGGCGCCCTCGCCGACTTCGATCGCTGCCTCGAGCTCAGCCCCCGCTACGTCGACGCCCTCGCCAGCCGCGGTCAGGTCCGCTGGAACCTCGGCGACACGGAGGGCTCCTTCGCGGACTTCTCCCGGGTGCTGGAGCTGAAGCCGCGGGACGAGCACGCGCTCCTCCAGCGCGCGCGGATCCACGTCAAGGCCGAGGACTACCCTCAGGCCGAGGCCGACTTCTCCCTGGCCCTCGAACAGCGCCCCAGCGCCAGGGGCCACACCGAGCGCGGCTTCGTCCGCTACCAGCTCGGCGACTACGCCGGCGCGCTCGAGGACTTCGACGCGGCCCTCGAGCTCGACCCGCGCTCGTTCGAGGCGCTGCTCAACCGGGGTGAGACCTACGCCGCGCTCGAGGACGACGCGCGCGCCCTCGCCGACTTCGAAGCGGCCGTGCGCCTCGACCCGCAGCACCCCCAGGCCGAGGTGCTGCGCACCCGGGCCGACGAGTGCCGGGCGCGGCTCGAGAGGCGCTGAGCTAGTAGACCACCGCGCGGAAGACCTGCTTGCGCACGGTCACGTCGAGGGTCCTCCCGTGGGGCTGGACCTGCTGCATGCACACCCCGACCAGCTCCTGGTCGGGGGCGACGAAGAAGGTCGTGCCCGCCAGACCGCCCCAGCCGAACTCGCCCACGACGTAGTCGGGCGCGTTGGGGTCGAGCCGCGTGCGCACGGCGCCGCCGAAGCCGAAGCCGACGCCGGGGGCGATCGCGCGATCGGCCACGCGCTGGGGGAGCTGGTTGGTGAGCATGGCCGCGACGGTCTCGGGGCGCAGCACCCGCTGCCCGTCGAGCTCACCGCGGCCGAGGATCATCAGCGCGAAGCGCGCGTAGTCGTCGAGGGTCGAGACCAACCCCCCGCCGCCGCCGAGCATGGGCGGCTGGAACTGGAAGGGGCTGGTGGCGGGCAGCTCACGCACCTTCAGCCCGCCCTCGCTGGGGGCGTAGTTGGCGGCGAAGCGGCTGAGCTTGCTCTGGGGCACGAAGAACCCGGTGTCGACCATCCTCAGCGGACGAAAGATTCGCGCGGTCATGAACGCGTCCAGGCTCTGGCCCGAGACCCGCTCGACCACGTGCCCCAGCACGTCAATGGAGACGCTGTAGTGCCAGCGCTCGCCGGGGGGGTAGAGCAGGGGCTGCTTGCCCAGCTTCGTCACGAAGCGGTCGAGGGGCTCGAGGGGGTTGAGCACCCCGGCGGCGCGGTAGGCCTTGTCGACCCGGGTCTGGCCGAAGATCCCGTAGGTCAGCCCGGAGGTGTGCAGGAACAGGTCGCGCACGGTGGGCTGGCGGTCCGGCGACTCGACCCCGCTCTCGCCCACGGCCACCACCAGGTCGGCCATTTCGGGGAGGTAGCGCGACAGCGGGGCGTCGAGGTCGAGCTTGCCTTCCTCCCAAAGGATCAAGGCGGCCACGCTCGTGATCGGCTTGGACATGGAGTAAATGCGGAAGATCGTGTCGCGGGTCATGGGCGCGTCGGGCGCGCGCTCGCCGGTGGTGTGGACGAAGGCGACCTTGCCCCGACGGGCCACGAGCACCGCCGCGCCGGGCACGACCTTGCGCTCCACGAGCCCGTCGAGGTCCTGGCGCAGCTGCTCCAGCGGACCCCGCGCCAGCTGCACGTCGCGGGGGGCGACGACGGTCAGCGGCCCGGCCAACAGGCTCGCGGCGGCGATCAGACTCAGCAGGACGATTCGGCGGATCATGCTTCCTCCAGCTCGGTCGAGCCCTCAGCCCGTTGGGAGAGGGCGAGGGGGCCTCGGCGTGGCCCCTCGAAAGCGCGAGCCTACGGGGTGTGCGCCTCAGACTCCAGAGGGAGGCCAGGCGCCGCCGCTGACCGCGGCCAGGACCCCGAAGGTCGCGACCGCCAGGACCCCCACCCAGCCCAGGACCTGGAGCGCGAACAGGCACGGGTTCCGGTCCCAGCGGTAGACGCGGTTCTCGTCCCGGGGGAACGCGACGACGACCCCCGACTGGAGCCCCTCGAGCAGGGCGTATCCGGACCAGAGGCCCAGGCCGAGCATGAACGCGTAGGCCACCACGACCGCGAGCCCGTGCTGTGCAGCGTTCAGGCCGCCGACAATGCCAAGGGTCAAGCCGCCGAACCAGAGCTGCGCATGGGATGCGTCGCCACGGTCCGCGACCTGCTCGGCGACCGGCTCCGCAGACCGAGGCTCCGCCCGCCGCTGTGGGCGCTGAGCTGCGCGCGGAGCGAACTCCGAGCGCGCCCAGGAGACGTCGCGCGTCCGCCGCCGAGGCTCGCGCGCCGCCTCGGCGAACAACGAGTCGAAGCCGCGCTCGATCCGCAGCTGAGGACGAAACGCGCGCTCCGCGCTCTGCTCGAGCAGGGCCGGGTCCAGCTCTCCGTGGCAGGGGCCGAGCTCGCGCACGCACTCCAGGTGCAGCTCCGCGCCGCAGGTCTCGCAGGCATAGGCCTGGCCTTCGTGCAGCGCCACCCGGCACAGCGGGCAGTGGACCTCAGAGTGAACGCGAGACGTGACCCGCACCGACCGACCTCCAGGGCTGATCTACAGCAAACGGTGGGCCTGGCAGGGCTTACGTGGGGGGCTCGACTTCCGCCCGCCCGCAGCGCGGACCTGTAATCGCCGGAAACAGCAGCGATCGGAATGCGCCCCAATCCGGCTACGGGGGGCTCAGTCGGCCTCCTCCTCCTCCTCGTCCTCGCTGGGGGTGCGGGCCACGATCAGGAGCTCGAGCGCGAGGGTCTCGCGGCGCACCGCCTCCAGCAGGTCGTGCTCGAACACGCAGGCCCGCAGCTCGCCGAGGGCGTGGCGCCAGCGGCTGGCGGCGGCCGGCCAGCGCTCGCCTTCGTTGGCCTCGGCGTCCTGGCGCAGGCGGTCGAGCACCCGGTGGAACACGACCCGCCCCCCGTCGACCCGGGCCAGCTCGACCAGCTCCTGGACGAAGGCCCGCGGCAGCGCGCTGCGCGCCACGAGCCGCTCGCAGGCGCTGGCGAGGCGGGTGCTCAAGTCGGGGCGGCGCAGGCGCCGGCTGTGGCGGCGCAGGCGGCCGAGGATCGTGCGCGCCTCCTGGCTGACCTCGCTCCCGCTGAGCGCCGTGCTCAACAGGGCGTGGGCGTCGGTCAGCGCCGCGGTCGAGGTGCGCATGCCGGCCGCCGCGTCGAGGGCCTGGTCGACGATCCGCGCCAGCTCGGCCTCCCACGACTCCTCCAGCGCCAGCCGAGCCCGCATGGCGGGCTCGTAGCTCGAGGGCAAGAGCCGCAGCCCGATCAGTCCCCGGGCGGCGACCAGCAGCCGGCGCAGGACCTCGTCCTTGCGGGTCACGTTCAGCCGGCGGAGGAAGTCCGCCGAGACCTGCTCCAGCGGAGCCTGGACCCCGGAGCGGTCGCGCCGGATCCGCTCCCGCGCCTCGCGCAGCGCCTCGATCAGGGCGTGCATGCTGGGGTAGCGGTCCCGCGGGTCCTCCTCGACGCAGCGCAGGACCAGCTCGCGCACCGCGCTCGGCACCAGCCCCTCACGGATCACCCGCGGCGAGCGCCCGCTGAGCAGGCGGTAGAGGGTGGCCCCCAGGCCGTAGACGTCGGCGCGCCCGTCGACGCGGTCGGCGTGGACCCGCTGCTCGGGGGCCATGTAGTCCAGCGTGCCCACCCAGCCGCCCGAGATCAGCGAGTGCACGCTGACCGAGAGCGCGAGCCCGAAGTCGGTGAGCTTGGCCTTTCCCTCCCGATCGAGGAGCACGTTCTGCGGCTTCACGTCGCGGTGCACCAGCCCTTGCTCGTGGGCGTAGGCCAGGGCCTCCCCCAGCTCGGCCCCCAGCTCCAGAGCGCGCAGCGGGCTCAGCGGGCCCTCGCGCTGGGCGTAGGCCTCGAGGTTCGGCCCCTGCACGTGCTCGAACACGAGGGCCACCCCGCGCTCGGCCTGGATCACCTCGATCAGCTTCACGATCTGGGGGTGCTCGAGGCGCTCGACCGCGCGGGCCTCACGCAAGAACGCCTGGGGGTCGCAGGCCGCGCGCAGGCGCTTGATCGCGACCTCGCGCCCGGTCGATTTCTCCACCGCCCGGCGCACGACCCCCGACCCGCCCTCGCCGAGGGTCTCGTGCTCCTCGAAGCGCGCGTCGAGGCTCACCTCCGGCAGCGGCGCTGGCGCCACGTGGTCGCTGGGCGCCATGCTGTGCTGCAGCGCGCTCGACGCGTGGGCGGGCTGCTCCACCGCTGCCGGCTCGGGACGCGCTCGCTGCGCGGGCGGCTCGGCCCGCTCCTGCTCCGGGGCGGGCTGGGCCCGGTCTCGCTCCGCGGCGGGCTGGGCCCGGTCTCGCTCCGCGGCGGGCTCGGCCCGGTCCTGCTCCGCGGGCGCCAGCTCGGGGGGCGACTCGGCCTGCTCCGCGGGCGGCTCGCGAGGGGGGAGCTGGACCTTGGGCCGGGGCTCGACCTCCTCGGGTTCAGCGGGCCGTCCGACCAGCTCTTCCACCGCGCTCCTTCGCCACTCCCCCCCGACCTAAAAGCTATCCCGGTTGAGCGCCCGCGTCGAGCGAAGCGACGGGCGGGGATAAACCCCGCCCCTACATGGCGCGCCGCGAGGCGATCCACCGGCACCCTTTCCATGGCGCGCGCCGCGAGGCGATCCACCGGCACCCCTTCCATGGCGCGCGCCGCGAGGCGATCCACCGGCACCCCTTCCATGGCGCGCGCCGCGAGGCGATCCACCGGCACCCATGGCGCGCGCCGCGAGGCGATCCACCGGCACCCTTTCCATGGCGCGCGCCGCGAAACGATCCACCGGCACCCCTTCCATGGCGCGCGCCGCGAAGCGATCCACCGGCACCCCTTCCATGGCGCGCGCCGCGAAGCGATCCACCGGCACCCCTTCCATGGCGCGCGC
>Ga0070727_10002435_pt1 | contig 17974 bp, 18 predicted proteins | sample tdAd472_FD_66722 | JGI IMG/M metagenome (GOLD analysis project Ga0070727, IMG submission 66722) | Marine sediment microbial communities from the Atlantic coast under amendment with organic carbon and nitrate - tdAd47.2 | ecosystem: Environmental > Aquatic > Marine > Coastal > Sediment | place...
TCATGACGCTCCGACCGCGTCGAACTCTCCCCGACCGAGTCTTGAGGAATGCATTGCATGACCAGCCATGACGCCCGACGACGACCGACCCTGCGGAACGATGAACTGGACCCGGCGCTCACCGAGGTGAGCCGCAAGGTCATCGGCTGCGCGATCGACATCCACAAGGCGCTGGGACCGGGCTTCGACGCCACGGTGTACGAGCGAGCGCTGTCGATCGAGCTGAAGGACTGCGGCGTCGACCACGACCTGCACTACAGCTTCCCGATCCACTACGGCGGGCAGGACATCGGCCACCACTCGGTGAGTCTGTTCGTGGATGAGCGGTTCGTGGTGCAGGTGATGGCCAGCGACTGCGAGGTCTCGGGCTACGACCGGACGGTGCTGCGTTCGCAGCTGCGCGCGGCGGACCTGGAGCTGGGGCTGATCATCAACTTCTCTCGTCGGCGCCTGAAGGACGGCGGGCTGGTGCGGGTGCTGAACCCGGACAAGCTGGAAGCACTACGCGGCGATGAGGACGAGGACTACGAGGACGAGCGTTGAACGCGCCGGGCGTCTCCAATGTGGGCCGGCAGCGCCGGGTAGTCATCACCGGCATGGGGTGGATCACCCCGCTGGGCTTCGACGTCGATTCGGTGTGGACGAAACTGCTGTCGGGCGCCAGCGCGATCGGGCCGGTGACGCATTTCCCGGCCGAGACGTTCCGGACGAACTTCGCGGCGGAGGTGAAGGGCTTTGACCTGGCGAATTTCTTCGCCGAGCCGGAGCCGTTCCGTCACGCGCAGCGGAACAGCGCGTACGCGCTCGCCGCGGCGGCGATGGCGTGGAAGCAGGCCGGGCTGGGCGATGCCGGCAAGGCGGGCCAGATCAACGCCGGGTTCACGAAGGAAGCCGGGTTCGACGAGCGTCGGGTGGGTATCTACCTCGGCGCGGGCGAGGGCATCCTGAACTTCGACGGGTACGCGAAGGCGAACCTGGAGGCGTGGGACGCGGACTCGCGCTCGGTGGACTTCAAGCGCTGGGCGGAGGAGGCGTACAAGCGGTTCGACGCGCACGGTGAGATGGAGCAGGAGCCGAACATGCCGGTGACGCACCTGGCCGAGGCGTTCGGCGCGTGCGGCCCGGCGTTCAACTGCATGACGGCGTGCGCCGCGTCGACGCAGTCGGTGGGTGAGGCGTTCGAGATCCTGTCGCGCGGGGACGCGGACATCATGCTCGCCGGCGGTGCGCACTCGATGATCCACCCGCTGGGCATGACCGGGTTCATCCGGCTGACGGCGATGAGCACGCGGCGGGACGAGCCGTCGTCGGCGAGCCGGCCCTTCGACCAGACGCGCGACGGATTCGTGATGGGTGAGGGCGCGGGCATCCTGGTGCTCGAAGACCTGGAGCACGCGCTCGCTCGCGGGGCGACGCCCGTAGCGGAAGTTTGCGGCTACGGGTCGTCGGCGGACGCCTACCGGATCACGGATATTCAGCCCGAGGGCAAGGGCGCGATCGCGGCGATGGGTGAGGCGCTCGAGCAGGCGGGCATCGACCCGGGAGCGACGGACGAGAACGGTCGCCCGCTGGTGCACTACATCTCGGCGCACGGGACGGGGACGAAGGAGAACGACTCGATCGAGACTAAGGCGGTGAAGGGTCTGTTCGGCGACAACGCGGGCAGGATCCCGTTCTCGTCGGTGAAGTCGATGATGGGTCACCTGATCCAGGCGGCGGGGGCGGTGGAACTGATCACCTGCGTGCAGGCGATCCGGACGGGCTTTGTGCCGCCGACGATGAACCTGCGCACGCCTGACCCGGTGTGCGATCTGGACTATGTGCCGAATCAGGCGCGGGATCTGGCGGATGCGGGCGGCGTGGAAGTGGCGATGTCGAACAGTTTCGGCTTCGGCGGGCAGAACGACACGCTGGTTGTGCGGCGCTACCGGGGATAACGCTGATGGCTCGCGGCTCACGCGCCAGCAAGGGACGCGGGCCGACGCGCCGAGAGCGTCGCGAGGCGGCAGCACGGGCCAAACGGGGGGGGCGCAACCAGGAAACCGAAGAAGCGCCGAAGAAGCTGACGACCCGGCGCGAGCGTGCCGCGGCCCGGCTTGCCAAGTCCGGTCGCACCGATCGGTCGTCGCGATCGCGCAGGCGCGGGGTACGCGGGCTGCTCGCGACCGAGGCGCGCCGGCGGGTTTTGTATTCCGGTGTTGTGGTGCTGGCGGCGGTGTTGACGCTGGCGATCGGCGTGGGCTGGTGGCTGGCGTCGCGTCCGCCGGGGTGGTGGGCGGAGGTGAACACGAGCGAGCCCTCTGTAATTTCGACCTCGCGCGCGGTCGAGAACTGGGCGGTTTCGACAATGACGCGACAGCACCCGCACGAGCAGCGGTGGGCGGTGACGATCACCGAGGACGACGCGAACGCGTGGCTGGCGGTGCGCCTGCCCTTGTGGGTGGAGAGCGAATACGGGCGGTGGCCGGAGGGAATCCGGAGCGTGCGTGTGCGGTTCCACGAGGGGCGGGTGATCGTCGGCGCGGACATCCGTGAGCCCGGGGCGGAGGACGCGCGGGTCGTCGCGGTGGCGCTGGAGGTTGATATCGGTGAAGACGGCAGCGCGCGGGCGGGGATCGGTTGGACGCAGATCAACCGGCTGAAACTGCCCGGGGTGATCGGGTTGAACCGGCTGAGCGAGTGGATCGACAGCGCGGGCGAGGGAGAGATCGCCGAGCGGCTGGGCGAACTGGTGCGCGGGGAACTGAACGCCGAGACGCTCGACTGGCGTCTGGAGGACGGGCGGCGCGTGACGGTGCACGGCATCCGCAGCGAGGGGGGCGAACTGAGTCTCGTGTGCTCGACGAGCGCTGCACCGGTGCGGACGCGGCGCTGACGCCGGCTTATTTGACCTTGCGCAGGTACTCCATGATGCGGTCGGCGACACCTTTGCCGACGCACTGCACATAGAGGCGGTCCGGGGGCAGGACATCGACGACGAGAGCCGTGCCGCCGGAAGCAAGGACGCTGATGCTCTGGGCGGGTTTCTCGGCGTTGGTGAGCAGCGAGCGGACCATGGTCTCCAGGGTTTCGTGCTCGTCGCGCGAGACGAAGAGCGGGTCGCGGCTGTTCTGGTGCAGGGAGGCTTCGGCGTCGATGTCGAGCCAGCGCTCGACGGTGGCCATGTCGAAGGCGGTGAGGTCGAGCACTTCCCTCCAGCTCGTGCGCGGGACGAGGGCGACCTCGTTGATGTTGAGGGCGTGGAAGACCTCGTCGCACATGCGCGGCAGGCTTTCGGTGCTCGCGTCGAGGGTGCGGTCCGCTTGTTCAGAGTCCGGCGGGTTCGCTCCGATGTTCAGCGTGCAGGAGCGATCGTCCACGATCGTGAATTGCACCATCCCGTCTTGCTCGTCGGCTTCGACGCCGAGTTTCTCGATGACGGGAAGGGCTTTCGCGTAGGCGAGGAAATCCACCGGTCCTCCAGGGGTTGGGCGCCGGCCTCGGCCGGCGCGGTTGTGTTGGGTCGCACGACGCGGGCTTCAGCCGGGTCGTCGGCGACATCAATCTATCGACCGACGCGGAGGGGGATCAAGAGTCAGCGGGCCGATCTCCCACGCGCCGGGTCGAATTGCGATTCCGGTACACTAGGCACGGTGGGATCGGTTACCAGCAACAGCCCGAAAACGCTTACGGTTCGGGAGGCCGCCGATGCGGTCCGCGCGGACCGACTGGTGGTCGTGCCGACGGAGACGGTCTTCGGGATCGCTGCTGCGGCGTCTTCGAAGGGGGCGGTGGACTCGCTGTGGTCGCTTGGCACCGAATCGAGTCGGCTGGCGCTGGCGTGGCACATCGAGTCGGGCGTGCGCCTGGCCGAGACGCTGGAGGGGGCGGAGCACCGGCTTTCGGCGGTGCAGCGTCGGCTGGTCGAGAAACTGTGCCCCGGCCCGCTGCTGCTCGCGATCGAACTCGGTGACGACGCGATCGAGAGGGTGCGATCGGCGCTCGGTGTCGAGGCGGGTGTGCTCGACGACGACGGGGTGCTGCTGGTCCGGATCGTCGCGAACCCCCAGACCCAGCGGGCTATCAGCGAGGTGGGCGGTCCGGTGATCGTTCGATCGATTCCGGGCGGCGGCAACGCACGAACCGGCGATGAGATCGCCCGCGCGATTGATCGCATCGGGGCAGCGCATCTGGTTGCCGGTGTGCTCGCGAGCGATTCCCGCCCGCTGGGCAAGGGGTCGACGCTCGTACGATTCCTGACTTCGGGCGGCTATCGTGTTGATCGCGAGGGCGCGTACGCCGAACGCTACATTGATAAGCAGATTATGCGAACCATTCTCTTCGTTTGTACCGGGAACACATGCCGCTCACCGATGGCGGCTGCGATCGCGCGGGAGTTGATCGCGCGCGAGCCGCTGGAGTTGCCGACGACCGTCCGCAGCGCGGGCGCGTTCACGTCGGGCGGGATGCCCGCGACTCCTGAGGCGGCGACGGCGGTCGAGTCGCTCGGGTACACGATGGGGGGGCATCAGTCATCGGTGCTGACGCGCGAGATGATCGCGCAGGCGGACGAGATCTACGGGCTCACTTCGTCGCACGTGGACGCGATCCGCGCGATCGACCCGAACGCGGGCGACAAGGTGAAACTGCTCGATCCGGACGGCCAGGACGTGACCGACCCGATCGGGCAGTCGCAGCCGGTCTACGATGCCACGGCGAAGCGACTGCGCGACTTGATCGAGAAGCGGCTGGGGGCGATGCGGTCGGCGGAGAAGGGCGGGGCGTCGCGATGAAACTCGCTATCGGTTCGGATCATCGCGGGCGCGACGCGGCGCTTCACCTTGAGAAGCGCCTTCGCGATGCGGGTCACGAGATCGTCGCGATGGCGGTGCTCGGCGAGGGCGAGATCGGCGACTACCCCGACGCGGCGTCGGTCGTGGGGCGCTCGGTCGCGTCCGGCGAGGCCGCACGCGGGATCCTCATCTGCGGCACCGGGCTGGGGATGGCGATCGCCGCGAACAAGATTCAGGGCGTGCGAGCGGCGACCGCGCACGACGAGATCACCGCGGAGCTCTCGCGGAGTCACCTCGACGCGAACGTGTGCTGCCTTTCGGCGGACCTGCTGGGCCTGCGCCTGATCGAGAAAATCGTGGACCGTTGGCTGACGATCGAGTTCGAGGGCGGGCGACACCAGCGCCGCATCGAGAAGATCAACGCGATCGAGGCCGGCGAAGACAATTGACGGTCATTCGGGGCTGACGACGTTCGCTGCGATGGCGTCGATCCGCTCGCAGATGTCGGGGTGGGCGCGCCAGCTCGGCTGAAGGCGGAGGCGCCGGATCTCGCGGGCGATGGCGGGCGTGCGGCTGCCGTCGGCGTTCTGGCGACTCAGGATCTCGAGCATGCGCATCGAAGCGTGCCAGTAGGCGCGGGCCGAGCGGTCCTCGGGCGCTGTGGCGCCGACGATGGTTCGGAACATGCCGAAGGCGTCGGCGTCGGCGTCGTCGCCGGTTCGCAGGGCCGCCTCGGCGCCGATGATGGAGAGCCAGACACGGTCCGCGGGTTCCTTCACTCGTGAGAGCGCTTCCGTAGCGGCGGTGGCAGCTTTGCGGAGCGTGTCGGCGTCGTCCGTGCGCAGCGCGGCGGAGAGCGACCGGATGGCGAGGCGCGTGTAGATGCCGCTTCGGTGCGAAAGCGCGGCGCCAGCGGCGGCGGCGGTGTCGGCCAGCGCGAAATCGGGCTGGGAACCCGGTATCGCGGCGCGGATGTCGGCGCCATCGGGCAGGTCGCGCTGGGCGAACAGCGCTGCGCCGAAGATTCTGTTGTCGGTGACCGGTCCGGTCAGCGACTCGCCGGCGAGGAGGGCCGCGCGGGTCGTGAGGACCTCGACGATCCAGTCCGGATCGAGCTCGATGGTCTGCAATGTCCGGAACGCGGCCTCTGGTTCAGCAAGGCCGGCGACACGCATGGTGGCGATCAGGGCGGGATCACCCTCAGCACGTTCGAGCGGGTCGGCGAGCCGGCCGAGCAGCTCTATGGCGTGCTGCTCCTTTTCGCGGGAGATGATGGGCTCGTCGATGAGCGAGGAGACCTGACTTCTGACGAGCAGGTCGAGCAGCCGCGTTGCGGAGGCGGCGAGCGCGACCTGTGCGTCGCGGTCGGTGAGATCGTTTTGGGTGGTGCGTTCGAGAAGCCGCTGGGCACGCTCGAACGCGTCTGCTTCGGTTGGGATCGCCAGCAAATCGAGGTTCGACCGGGACGATCCGGGCCGGGCGATGAGCGCGTCGACGAGTCCGGCGATGTCTGTGTCGGTCGCGTCGTCCCAGATCTCCGGGTGATCGGGAGACGCGAGGCACACACGCAGCAGGTACGCGACCCACTCCAGCGCGGATTCGCCGAGGGGCGTGTCCGACGCCAGTGTGTCGAAGCCGATGCCAAGTTCTGAGAGGTGCTTCACCCGGATGGATTCCGGAGCATCGGGATCGAGTTGGCCCGCCTGCAGCGCCAGCGCGAGCACGGTCAGCGGACCGACATCCGCGTCGCGGAGGACGGTGCGCGGGTCTTCGGCACGCGAGGCTTCGGCGATAAGCAGCGTCGCCTCTGCGGTCTGGCCCAAGGTCTCGGCGTTCGCGTTCGAGAGGAGTGCCTCGCAGCGGAGGATGGGCGGCAGCCAAGAGAGGTCATCCCAGGCATGCGCCCGCGCGAGGTCGAGGGCTTGGCCGGCGAGGCGATCCGTTTCGGCTGCGAGCAGTCGCGAGCGCTGGTCGACGGTCGACGCCTGTGACGCGCTGATGGACGCGAGGCGAAGACGCAGTCGTTCGGCGTCTCCGGGATCCTCGGGCATCGACCCGCGCGCCTCGATGGGTGAACGGGCGATCGCGACCAACAGCGTCTCGGCGGCGCGGAGACTCGCGAGCGTGCCGGGGGCGGTTTCGACGAGGTCGCGGTCCTCGCGGAACGCGTCGCGGATCGACCGTATCGCTTCGACGGCGCGCTCGGTGTCGCGGAGCCGCAGCGAGGCGAGGGCGATGATGAGCTCGCGCTCGGCATCGGACCAGGCGGAAACGGATTCGGCGCGCTCGGCGGTGCGCCGGGCTTCTTCGAAGGCACGGCGCGACTCGTCGCTCGTCCCGACGGCGGGCTCGACGGCGACGCCGTAGACGAGCAGGCCACGTGCCCGGGCGAGCGGCAGGAGGACGGTGCTGAGCTGGACCGCTTCCTCGATGCCGTCTTCGTTGGCGGCGTCGGCTTCGCGCAGGCGGTTGTCGATGACCGGCTGCATCGCGCCGAGAAGGTCAGCGAGGTCGCGCGCGGTCTTGCGGAGGTCATCGCGTTCACCGTCGGTCGGCACACCGAAGAGCGCCCAGCGGAGCCCGTCATCGGACCACGCGGGCAGCGCGCGGAGAAGTTCCGCGTCGAACGCGCGGCAGAGGTCGGCGAGCGAGTCTTCGTGCTCGCGTTGCAGCGCCGCGACCCGCTCGATCGGGGGCCGGGCGTGCATCGGCGTGGCGCAGAGCATCGATGCGCCGAGGGCGATCGAAAGCTTCAGAGTGCGGATCGGTCGCATGGGTGCATGTTAGCCGCCGCTGGGCCGGGCGAAGCGGACGCGCTCGAACCCGGCGCGGGTGACGGCGTTGTAGGCGCCGAGGGTGTGCTCCCAGCGGGTGCCGGGCTCGGGCGCGATGACCATCTCGTGGTCGGGCGCAAGCAGGTCGCCGCGGAGCGCACCGAGCGTCGTGGTGAGCGCGTCATAGCCGTTGAGTTCGCCGACGAGCGGCGAGTCGGTGGTCAGGGCGTAGTCGGCTCGTCCGTCGCCGCTGGACCGGACACTGACAAGGATGGGTTGTTCGGGCAGGGCGAACGGGTCGTCGGCGACCTCGGCGGCGCCCTGGCCGGGCAGGTCGAGCGAGAAGGCGTCTTCCTGTTTGGCGAAATCGGCGGTGAGCATGAAGTAGAGCAGGAGCAGGAAGACCACATCGATCATCGCGGTGAAGTTGAGCGCCATCGATGCCTTGCGAGCGCCGGTGTGGCGGCGCGTGCTCGTCCGGCGCCCGAGCGGCTGCTCGCCGGATCGCTCGACGACGGGTTCGCCCCAGTCCAGCGAACGCAGATCGACTCCGGTGGTCTTCGCGCTCATCGCTCGCTGTCCTCCGTGAGCGTGAGCAGTTGGACTCGCGTCAGGCCCGCATCGCTGACGGCCTGCAGGACGGGGTGGACGCGTTCGTAGGTTTCGGTGCGATCGGCGCGCACGATGACGATCGATTGCGGGTCGCGTTCGCGCTCGCGGACGAGCTGGCGAACAAGACCGTCGAGACCGGCTCGGTCGTTGTCGAAATCGAGCGTACCGAGGCGGTACGGCGCGCCCTCGCGGTCCTGCGGCACGACATTGATGACGACGACCGACTCGCGCGCCGGCTCGTCGGTCTTCGCGTCGGCTATCTCGGGGAGCGTGAGGTCGACGAGGCGGGCACGCTGGATCTGGCTGACCAGCATGAAAAAGATGATCAGCAGGAACACCACGTCGATCATCGGCGTCATGTTGGCGTTGACACCGGTCGCTCCGCGTTGGTAGACGCGGGACCTCACGCGCTCTTCGCGACCTTGGTCTTCTCGGCCGCCCGTGCTTCGGCGGTTGGCGCTTCGGTGGTCGGCTTGAAGCGGTTGATGAGCTCCTCGGCTTCGCGGGTCGCCTCGACGGTGAGCGCGTCGATCTTGTTGCGGAGCAGGGCGTAGCCGGCGAGGGCGGGGATCGCGACGACGAGGCCCCAGAATGTGGTCGTGAGCGCGGTGCCGATGCCTGCGGCGAGGCCGACGGGGTTCGGCGTGCCACCGGCGGCGACGATCTCACGAAACGCGAGGATCATTCCGTAGACCGTGCCGAACAGGCCGACCATGGGGGCGACGCCGCCGATGACATTGAGGGGTTCGACCTTGCGCAGGCGTTTGATGGTGAGTTCCTCGGCGGTCTGGTCGAGGCCCCGGATCATGGAGCCGAAGCCGCTGGGGGCGTCGGTGAGAGCGGCGTGGAGCACGCGGGCGAAGAAGGACTCGTCAGAGGAGACGGCCTTCAGGCCGCCCTCGTAGTCGGCCTTGCCGAGCGCGGTGCGTGCGGCTTTGAGCGTCTGGTCAGGCAGGATTTTCTCGCGCTTGGTTTCCAGCGCGATGGAGATGATCAGCCCGACGCAGACAGCCGACAGCGCGAGCAGCAGCCAGATGATCGCGGTGCCGAGCAGTTCGATGTTGCCGGTGTCGGCGTGGCGCTGCACGAAGAACGCTTCGAAGAGCGAGGTCGTTTGCGGCGCCTCCTCTTGGGCGACGGCGACAGGGGCCAGCGCGACGAGGGTCGTTGCGAAGAGTGCTAGTCGTGTGGTCGTAGGTCGCATACCGCTCCGATTGTCACTGCGGGCCGAGCAGCTCGTCGAGCTCCTCACGAGAGATCACCGTAAACGAATTCCCGCGAGCGGACCCGTGCTCTCGCGCGATCGCTTCGAGCACACCGGCCGAGTCGAGGTCGATGAACTGCACGGTGTGGATTGCCAGTCGTCGGCGCCCGGTTCGCCGGTCGCGCGGGTTCAACCGATCGAGGGTGGCGAGGATCTGTTCGCGGCTCTGTTCCCACGCGCCCGAGCCGGCGCTGGCGCGGGAAAGAATAAAGATCGAGCCGGTCTCCGATGCCTGGAGCAGGGCCACGGCGTGTTCGAGAGCCGGCACGGGGTTGCCCCGACCGGACGCCTGCACGCCCTCGACCCAGTCGAGCACCGCGCGACGGTTCTCGCGCAGGGCCCGGATCAGACGCCACTGACGCCGGGCACCTGCGTTGACCGGATCGGGAGCAGCGATGAAGCCGTTGTCCTGAAACATGACGACCTGAAACCGCTGGCTCGCCCCGAGCTGATCCATGGACTGCTTGAGCATGGCCTTCACGCTGGGGAGCGAACTGACCATCGGCCCGGAGGCGTCGATCACGTAGACCACGTCCTGGGCGTTGCCCGCGCCGAGGCCGGCGAAGCGGACCTCCGGGTAGCGACGGGCCATCCGAGCGTCCTGCAACTGCTCGGCCTCCCCGGTGTCGCGCTCGGTTTCAGGCCTTGGCGCCTCAACGCTCCGGATCGTCGGTTCGAACAGTTCCGGGCGCTGGACCTCGGTCAGGAGTGCGTCGATCTCGGGCTCGGGAAGATCGGCGGGTGAGGGGCGTTCGGTGTCTGCAGACTCCGGTTCGTCGCTGGGAGAATCCGGGGCCATCGCGGGGGTGAAGAAACTCGTTTCGACGGGCGGTCCGGCGGGCTTTTCCGGTCGGGAGACCGACCAGACCAGAAACACACCTCCGATGACGAGCGCGGCGTGCAGCGCCAGAGACACCGCCCACGGCAGGGTGCGCTCCACGTTGCGTCGATCGATCCACTTCGCCCGGCTCATGCGAGCAGTCTATCGCAAGCGATCGGCCGGACGGTTTGGAGGAATCAGTCCCCGTCGTCGGCGAAGCCGTCGCGCCGGTGGGCCTTATCGCCGCGACCGAACATCAGGTGGTCGAGACTGAGCTTGCCCGGTCCAACGATCAGGAGTGCAAGGGCCGTCATCAGCACCACGAAGTGCAGCATGAGGGGCATCCAGATCTGCGCGGAGACATCAGGATTGCTGATCTGCGGGTCCGGGAGGAACCCGAGGATCCCGTCGCGCATGGCCCATGTCGGTCCGATCTCGAGCACCCACATCGAGAGGCCGGTGCAGATCGCGAGCCCGAGGGCCCAGACGCGCGTGAAGAATCCGAGGATCACCGCATATCCGCCGAAGGCCACAATGAGGGCGAAGGCGATGGAGCCGACTTTGACCCAGATGCCGCCGTTGCCCACGGCCGGGGGCAGGACGGTGCGGTTCGAGGTTGCGTCATCGCCGTCGTCGACCGGCTCGGCGGCCTCGAGCGCGGTCAGCGCGACCAACACCCAGCGCCTCGCGGTCTGGTCCGTGCCCTCGAACTGGGCGGCGGTATAGGCCGGGGCGCCGATGACCGCGTCGGCGCGTTTATCGGATTCCGGCTGGGCGCCGGCCCGGCGGGTGAGCGAAACGCCCGACAGGGGGGGCGGTGTCACGGGGTCCGCGGCCTCGTCCGGGGCTTCCGGCGTGTTTGGCTCTTGCGACTCCGGGGTGATCTCCGGGGATGGCGTCGTTGCCGGCGGCCTGGCGGCGTCGGGCTGGCGGATATCGGCGTTGGCGAGAATCGCGGTCTGCTGGGCGGTCAGGTCCATGGTGCGGAGCATGGGCGTGCCGATCCAGATAAACGTCGCCGCGAGGCCCGTTCGCAGGAGCAGAGGGGCGATGTTCACACTGAGTTTCTGGCCGAGGCCCATGGTGCGCTCCTTCGTGCGTCTGGGTGGGGTCGTCCGATTCTTCCCCATCTACTTGGGATCTCGACCGCGTGGGTTGAGCCCGCGCGTCGTTTCCTGACCACCATGTTACTCGGCGGAGGCCTGCTCACGCAGAATCGCCGATAGAATGGGCGAGTTCAGCGCGGGCGTGGCGGAACTGGCAGACGCGCGGGATTTAGGTTCCCGTGTCTTTACGACGTGCAGGTTCGATTCCTGTCGCCCGCATTAGTCCGATCCGGCGCAAGATCTGCGGATCGGGTCGCAGAAGACGCGCTTTTGGCGCGTCCGGTCGGAGTTACCCGGTCGACATGGCGGCGGTGGCGGCTATCTTCAGATTGAAGCAGCCATGAACGTCTCCGGACCATCCATCCCGTTCCACCTCGCCCGAGCGTACGGCGTGAAGCCGAACGCAGCGATCCGTCCGGTCAATCCGGTGGTTCGCCAAGCGGGGCCGATGGCCCAACCGGCGCCGCGCCCGACCGATTCGGTTGGCCTGACCAGCGGTGTGCAGGGCATCCGCCCGACGGAAGCGGGGCGAGCCGAGCGCATCGACGCGCTCGTCGGCGCGGAGGTTCCGGGCGGCGTGCGGTTCACCGAGAACGGCCCGGAACCGACGACGAACCCCTCAGACCTACGCAGCGCCGAGGCGATCCGGGCGCTGGTCGAAGGCAAGTCGGCGGCTTCGGCTCCGAACCTCGAATCGGCATCGATCCCTATGTATCGCAACCCGGCGATGAAGAACGCCGCGGCGGCGAGCATCGCCCACTCCCGGAATTCTCTGGACGTCTCCGGCTAAAGGCGCGGGTCGGCGAACACCTCAACTGCCGAAGTGCTGGAGCAGCAGGTTCAAATCCTGCAGATCGACGACGCCGTCACCGTTGAGGTCGCCGCCGCTCGATTCGAGCCCGAAGTCTGACAGCAGCAGGTTGAGGTCCTGAAGGTCCACCGCGCCATCGCCGTTGGCGTCGCCGGGGATGTCTTCGTGTCCCAAGGTGATGACGAGGTCTCGTCCGCGCCCGCGGACAAGGATCGTTCGTCCGTCGTCGCTCACATCGAGCGCGTTGAGCAGGCGGGTGCAGCACGGGATCGCGATCCCACTCTCGATCGCGACGGTGCGGAGCGGGCGCATGCCGCCGGCTCGGGTCCAGTAGAACGCGCGATCGTTGAAACCGCCGACCGCGACGGAGCCGTCGGCGTTGGTGCGGATTGTTCGGGCGTAGGGCACATCGACCGGGCCGATCGGATCAAGCCCTTCGAGGATCTCGAACGCGCCGTTCTCCCATCGGAAGTGCATCGCGGCGGTACTCGCCATGATGCGCCCGACGATGACCGTGCCGTCCTGATTCGTATCGATCGCGTAACTCGCGGTCGCCCACCACGGGAGCACCCCGAGCGACTCGACCTCTCCGTCGACCCATCGCACGGCCTCGGCCATGCCGCTCTCGTTGGTGCTGAAGCCGACCGCAACGCGTCCGTCGTGACTCACGGAAACCGCCGTGGCTTCGCCGGCGGCGCCGGTCAGCGGCTCGAGCAGGCGAAAGACGCCCAGGCGGATGGAGAACGCCGCGGCTTCGTCCTCACCGACGAGCGCCCGCCCGACCATGGTTGAGCCGATGCTGTTCACGCCGGTGATGAAAACGGGCTGCATGCCAGGGTACGACTGCACGTGCAGGGGTGAACCCTCGTACCACATGCAGGCCCCGTTCAGCGGCCCGTCGTTGGGGTCCGGCAGCGAGGCGAGCCCTCCGATGACGCTCCCGTCGCGGTTGATCGCGTAGGCGAGCGCGTGGGGCGGGACGTAGCCCGAGCGGCTGGGCTCGGCGAGCCATGTGAGCGCGCCGCGGTTCCACATTGCGGCGCGCGAGACGCCGATGCCGTCTTCGGTGTCGGTGTACCACTCGCGTCCGACGACGATGTGTCCATCGCCGCTGAGCGCTGCGGGATAGAACGCGCGGGTCGTGTCGGGTGTGTGCGGGCGTTCGAGTTCGATCCAACCCGGTTCGGGAGGATCGACTTCCTGTGCCTGCACGGATGCCTTCGTCGCAACCGAAGCTGCGGCGACAGCCGCACCGAATCCCAATCGTCGCATGCGTTTGACTCCGTTCGGGCCACGGCGCGGATCCGTCCGAGCCGTCGAACTTGCAGGGTGCTCGATCGACGGATCGCTGGCGGATCCGACTCCCGAAACAGGTGGCACCCTGGGCCGTTGGTGATACGTGCGTCTGAACTCTCTCAGGGCGCGCACGTTAACCGTGCATTACGCAAACGTGAAGAGGACGGTTGCTGCAAAATCGGGAGTATTGCGCGGAAGTGCTCCTGCGCGTCAGAAACGAACAAAGTGCCTGAAAAACAAGTGATTTCCCAGATTGTCATCGGCTCGCGTGAACCCTGAAACAGGGGTGCGTTGCGCGGCGGATCGAGCACATCATTCGTGAGGTCACGAAACGTCGGCACCCTTCGCGCGGTAGTACGGACCGACGTCCACGCGCGACGCCTTGGTGTACTTGCTTGCCATCATTGCTGACCAGGTCGCCTGTTTGCCGGAGCGTTCGTGCATGTATCGCTCGTAGACCTCGTCGTACGATCCGATGTGCCTCATGACCTCGTCGTCGCTGGGGTAACCGTTCTCGAAGAGCACGCCGTCGATGTCGACGCGCGGTCGCGGCATGGGGTCCTCGCCGGGGATGCCGACGCAGAGGCCGTAGAGCGGGTACACGCCGCGCGGGAGTTGGAGCAGTTCGTCCACTCGGTTCAGGTCGTTGCGCAGCCCGCCGATGTAGCAGATGCCATAGCCCATCGATTCGAAGGCGACGCAGGCGTTCTGCGCGAAGAGCGAGGCGTCGATGACCGCAACAAGGAACGCTTCGAGTTTGGCGTCGTACTCCTCGCCCGACTGCCGGGTGAGCAGCATGTGTCTGCGTACATCGGCGCAGACGACGAAGAACGCGCCGCACTCCACCACCTTCGGCTGGGGACCGGCGAGTTCGGCGATGCCGGAGCGGATCGCGGGGTCGGTGATGCGGATGATGCTGTAGGCCTGCACGTTCGAACTCGTCGAGGCCATCTGCCCGGCTTCGATCGCGCGCCGGATGTCCTCATCGGGGATGGGATCGGGCTTGAAGCGCCGTATCGATCGGTGCGCGAGCATGGTCTCGATGGCTGGGGCGCTGGACGCGGACGGTTGGCGCATGATGATTCCTGCAGGCGATAAGGGTCTGCTCAGGCCTCCGGGCGCATCATCGGGAAGAGGATGACGTCGCGGATCGTGCGCTGGTTCATCAGCAGCATGCACAGGCGATCGATGCCGAGCCCGAGTCCACCGGCGGGGGGCATCCCGACCTTGAGGGCGTTGACGAAGTCCTCGTCGAAGGTGCGGAATGTCGTTTCCTCGTCGTCGATGCCGGCGAGCTGCTCGCGGAACTTGGCTTCCTGGATGTCCGGGTCGTTGAGTTCGGTGTAGGCCGGCCCGATTTCCATGCCGCCGATGAACAGGTCCCATCGCTGGGCCAACTCCGGGTTCTCGGGGTCCGGTCGCGTTAGGGGCGAGAGGGCTGCCGGGTAGTCGAAGACGAAGGTCGGGCGGGCCGGGTCGATTGTGGGTTCGGCGACCTCTTCGAAGAGTTCGTTGACGATGAGGATGTCGGCGAGTTGCGTGCCGTCTTCGGTCTTGGTCTTCAGCCCGCGCTTCTCCGCCTCGGCGCGCGCCTTGGCGGTATCTGTCATCGGGAAGCCGAGGGCGTTTTCGAACAGTTCGGCGTAGGTGATGCGATCGAACGGGCGCCCGTAGTCGATCTGGTGATCGAGGTAGGGCAGGACCAGATCGCCGGACGCGGTATCGTCGCGATCGCCCAGTTCGGAGGCAACAAATGACGCGGCGTCTCGGATCAGGCCTTCGGCGATCTCGGCCATGGTCTCGTAGTTACCGAACGCCTGGTAGAGCTCGAGGGAGGTGAATTCGGGGTTGTGGCTCTTGTCGACGCCCTCGTTGCGGAAGTTGCGGCTGAACTCGTAGACGCGGGGCATGCCGCCGACCATGAGGCGCTTGAGGTACAGCTCTGGGGCGATGCGCATGAACAGGTCGATGTCGAGGGCGTTCATGTGGGTGCGGAACGGGCGTGCCGCGGCGCCGCCGGCCATGGCCTGGAGGACAGGGGTGTCGACCTCGAGGAAGTCCTGGTTGCCGAGGTATGCGCGCATCCGGCTCATCATGCGCGAGCGCAGCTTGAACGCCTGCATGGCCTCGGGGTTGGTGTAGAGGTCCACATAGCGCTTGCGGTAACGCTGCTCGATGTCCTGCAGGCCGCTCCACTTCTCGGGCGGCGGCACGATGCTCTTGCTCGCCATATTCACATTGTTCGCCCAGACGGTGATCTCGCCCTTGCGGGTCCTGCCGAGTCGGCCTTCGACCACGACGATGTCGCCGAGGTCGAGCTGCTTGACGAGATCGAAGGAGTTTTCGTTGACGTCCTTCTTGCTCGCCGCGATCTGCAGGTCACTGGCCATTGCGCCGCGGAAGGGCGACGGCTCGATCGCGGGCTTGCCTGCGTCTTCGTCGGCCTCCTGGCCCTCGATCATGACGGCGGGGCCGGTGGTGTGGTCTCGGATCTGGAGCCAGATGAGCTTTCCTTGGCCACGCTTGAGCATGACGCGTCCGGCGACCTTGACGATCGGGCGACCGTCCACGATCTCGATCTGCGGTGCGTTCGGGTCGGCCTTGCGGGCCTCGGCGTTGGTCTGCTCGGCGTCCTGAAACTTCTGGTCGGCGGCTTCGTCGTAACGGGCCTTGGCCTCGGCGAGCGTGATGAGCCCGTCGGTCCGCTGGCCGTAGGGGTTCATGCCGAGGGCGCGAACGGCGTCGCGGTTCTCGCGGCGCTGCTGCTCAAGGCGATGGGTGGACGAGCCGGCATCGCTGCCGGATTCGGTGGTGGTGGGTGTCGTGGCCATAGGGAGGGCATGGTAGCCGCGCACGGAAGGTATCGTGGGCGTCTCTATGGCTCCGGAAGGCCCGATTCTGCACACCGAACGGCTGGCGCTCCGTCCGCCGACGATGGAGGATCTGGGTGAGTATGCGCCGATCTTTGCCGACCCCGAGGTGATGCGCTACATCGGAGACGGTTCGCTACGCACGCCGGATCGGGTGGCGAAGTCGGTTGCGCGGATCCGCGAGTTGTTCGTGACACGTGGCATCGGCGGGTTCGTGCTTGTCGAACGCGAGACCGGGGACATCCTCGGGGATTGCTTCCTCGTGCCGATCATGCGCAGCGGGGCGGATCCGTCGGATATGACCGATCGCGGGCCGGAGATCGAACTCGGGTATCGCCTGAAGAAGGACGCGTGGGGGAAGGGCTTCGCGACCGAGGCGGCCGGGGCGGTGCTGAACTGGGCGACCGGCGTTGGTGGGCCACGCCTCACGGAGGTCGTCGGCGTGACGCACCCGGACAACGAGCCGTCCAAGCGGGTGCTCCGGAAGCTCGGCTTCGATGACGCCGGGGAGACCGAGGCGTTTTACAACATGACGACCTCGCTGCTGGTGTATCGGGTGGAGCGCGAGAGCCGATAAGATCATTGCTTTTGCGCGTCGGAGCAGCGATCCGCCTGGCATCCCGCCAGAATTCTTGTCTCAGAGAGCGGTTTTGGGCACAATTGAATAGGACCTTGAGGAGGAGATATCCATGCGCGCTTCGACCCTGATCGCGATCGCCGCGTCCGCTGCGGTGGTCGGGCTTGTGTACGCCAGCAACACCACGCTCATCCGTCCCGATTCGGCGACCGCCGAGAGCGAGTTCAGCGGCTCGTACGACATCGGCAACGCGATCGACGGCTCCGGCCTTCCGGTGGATTTCACGCCCGCCGATCCGCACGCGACGTACGTCCAGCACAATCACTGGACGACGCGTTCGAACGCGATCCCGAACGGCACCGCGAACGCGACATTCTTCTTCGACGAGCCGCAGGACCTCGGTCGGTTTTACATGTGGAACCATCGTTCGGACGGAGTCGCTTCGAACCCGTTCTACGAGGTCATGCTGTTCGATCTGATCTTCCGCGATGCTGACGGCGTCGAGCTGTACTCGATGACGGAGGTCCCCGCGGTCGGCGAGACGGCGGTGGCGCAGACCTTCTGCTTCCCGGAGGTCGTGGGCGTGAGTTCGGTCGAGCTCCGAATTCTGGAGAACCAGGGTTCGGTCTACACCGGTGTGGCCGAGGTCGCGTTCGGTGACGCCAGCCCTTCCAAGTGCCTCGGCGACGCGAACTTCAACGGCACGATCGATCTTGGCGACCTGAACGCGCTGCTCGCGGCGTTCGGTCAGCCGGTCTCACCGTGCACGCCTCGCGACACGAACGGCGACGGGATGTTGGATCTGGCGGACCTGAACTACATCCTGGCGAACTTCGGGAACGACTGTCCGGAGTGACGCGGGGCGTTGCTGCCGGTCCGGCGCGCGGTAGCATCCCGGCATGAGCCAATCGATCAAGCGCATCGGCGTCCTCACCGGTGGCGGGGATTGCCCCGGCCTCAACGCGGTCATCCGGGCCGTCACCAAGACCGCCATCTTCGACCACGGCTGGGAGGTCATGGGCATCCACGACGGGTATCTCGGCCTGATCGAGGACCGCGTGTCGACGCTGAA
>Ga0070727_10002439_pt1 | contig 17955 bp, 18 predicted proteins | sample tdAd472_FD_66722 | JGI IMG/M metagenome (GOLD analysis project Ga0070727, IMG submission 66722) | Marine sediment microbial communities from the Atlantic coast under amendment with organic carbon and nitrate - tdAd47.2 | ecosystem: Environmental > Aquatic > Marine > Coastal > Sediment | place...
CTATATGTCTCCCAAGGAGCAGCGGCGCAATGACGACTTCATTATCTATGGCTGCGCTGCTGCCGATCAGGCGATTGAAGATTCTGGATGGAAACCCGAGGCCGAAGAAGACCAGTTCCGCACGGGTGTGATGATCGGTTCTGGGATTGGCGGCCTTCCTGAAATTTCTGATGGTTCCATTTTGGTCAACGACGGCAAAGTTCGTCGTCTAAGCCCGTTCTTTATTCCAGCAAGCTTGATTAATTTGGTTTCCGGTCAAACATCGATCAAGCATGGCTTTAAAGGTCCAAACCACGCGGTGGTGACAGCTTGTTCGACCGGTGCGCACGCCATTGGCGATGCAGCCCGTTTGATCCAGTGGGAAGATGCCGATGTTATGGTTGCTGGTGGTGCTGAAGCCGCTTGCTGCCGTGTCGGAATGGCTGGATTTGCTCAAGCTAAGGCACTGAGCACTAAGCGCAATGATTCGCCGACCGAAGCCTCGCGTCCTTGGGACGAAGACCGTGATGGTTTCGTCATGGGCGAAGGTGCTGGTGTTGTCGTGCTTGAAGAATTGGAGCACGCCAAAAAGCGGGGTGCCAAAATTTATGGTGAGGTGATTGGCTACGGTATGTCCGGCGATGCCTATCACATTACCGCACCACCCGCTGATGGAAACGGCGGTTTCCGCTCCATGCAGGCTGCGCTCAAGCGTGCTGGCCTTAACACCAGCGATATCGACTACATCAACGCTCATGGCACGTCGACCATGGCTGATGTGATTGAGTTGGGTGCTGTTAAGCGCTTGTTTGGCGATGATGTTTATGACCTTTCCATGTCGTCTACTAAGTCGGCTATTGGTCACTTGCTTGGCGGTGCTGGCGCGGTTGAGGCCATTTACTCGACCCTGGCGATGGTCAACAACGTGGCTCCACCGACCTTGAACCTGGAAAACCCAGCAGAAGGTTGCGACATCGATTTGGTGCCACTGGTGGCTAAAGAGCGCGAAATCAATGCGATCCTTTCCAACTCGTTTGGATTTGGCGGGACCAATGCCTCGCTTGTCATCAAGAAATTCAGTTAAGAGGAAAAGCGCGTGAAGCGCCTCGGCCTCTTTGCTCTCTCTTTCATCGTCGCCCTCGGCATTGCCGGGGGCGGCGTTTTTATTTGGGGCTATGGACAGTTCGTTCAGCCTGGATCACTGGTCATGGAACGCGCCGTGGTGATCCCGAAGGGCAGCGGTTTAGACCGCATCACCACAACCTTGGTCAATGCTGGGATAATTGCAGACCCTATGGTGTTTAAAATTGGCGTACAATTGCGGAAGGACGCTGGCAAACTAAGAGCGGGAGAATTTGCCTTCCCTGCCAAGACCAGCCCCATGGAGGCCGCCGAAATTCTAAAAAACGGCAAGACCGTGGTGCGCAAGGTGACCTTTCCCGAAGGGTTATCGTCTTACCAGATTGTCGATATTTTAAACCGCACAGAAGGTTTAATTGGCGATGTCGCCCTCGTGCCGGGGGAGGGGGCTTTGCTTCCAGAAACCTATCACTTTTCCTTTGGCGATGACCGGGCTGAATTGCTGCGCCGGATGAGTTTCAAGATGCAAGACGCTTTGGAGAACTTGTGGCGTAAGAGATCTTCAGATTTGCCCTTTAAACGCATGGAAGAAGCGACCATCCTTGCTTCTATCGTTGAAAAAGAAACCGGCCAACATGCCGAGCGTCCTTTAGTGGCAGCCGTCTTTATCAATCGTTTGCGCAGGGGTATGAGACTCCAGTCTGACCCGACGGTGGTCTATGGACTTACCGAAGGAAAGGGGCCGCTTGGTCGGGCTCTGACCCGTCAGGACTGGAAGATCGACTCGCCTTTTAATACCTACCGCATCAAGGGTCTGCCGCCATCACCCATCGCCAATCCTGGGCTTGCGTCGTTACAGGCTGTTTTCAATCCAGCCAAGACCAAAGACCTCTATTTCGTTGCCGATGGAACCGGTGGGCACGTCTTTGCCAGAACCTTGCGCGAACACAATCGCAATGTCGCTAACTGGCGAAAATTCAAGAAACTGCGCGACGGCCACTAAGCCTAAGCCGCGCCCCAAACGTATACCCAGAAAAACAAGAACAGCCAGACCACATCGACGAAGTGCCAATACCACTCAGCAGATTGAAGGCCGACATGGTGATCTTGGTCAAAATGTCCAGCGCGGGTCCTAAACCAGCAAACAGCTAAGAAAACAACGCCGACGAACACATGAAAGCCGTGAAAACCGGTCGCCATGTAAAAGGTCGATGGATAGATGCCATCGGTGAAGGCAAAGGTTGCTTCTCCATACTCGTAAACTTGGAAGCATAGGAAAATCGCACCCAAAATAACCGAGGCCGCAATGCCATTGGCAAGCTTCGCCTGGTTGCCGTTCTTTAGGCCTTTCATGCCCCAGGCCAGAGTGACGCCAGATGTCAGCAGAATTACGGTGTTGATGAACGGAATGCTCCAAGGATCGAGAGTTGAAATTCCGGCGGGTGGCCATTGCTCAGTCGATGGGTTGAACTGAAAACCATGGAAAAAGTACGCCCAGAAGAAGGCGACAAAAAACATGACCTCAGAAGCAATAAAAAGAGCCATGCCTAGCCTTAAGCCGGTTCGAACAGCGTCGGTGTGAACCTTTTCCTCGACGGCCTCACGAACGACAGCGCGCCACCATCCCACCATGGTGAAAACAACCATCGCTAAGCCGATAAGCAATGCCCATAACGAGTCGCCATGCATAAATTGAATGCCGCCGATTGCTAAAACGAATACGGAGGCCGCGCCGATAGCAGGCCAGGGGCTGGGGTCAACGAGATGGTAGGGATGCGCATGGGAATCACTCATGCTTATCTTCCTCTTCTGTGCTTCTGTCCACGCTTCTCAGCCGTCTGTTTTTTGGCGAAGAAAGTGTAAGAAAGGGTGATGGTGGAAACATCTTTTGTGTTGGGGTCATCGCGGATTGCCGGGTCAATATAGAAGGAGACCGGCATGTCTGCGGTTTGTCCGGGTAAGAGAGTTTGTTCGGTGAAGCAGAAGCATTCCGTCTTGATGAAATAGGGCGCGGCCTTTAGGGGCGTGACGTTGAAAGTTGCTGTGCCTGTTGTCGCCTGATCTGCCTGGTTCTCCGAGCGATAGAAGGCGAGGGTTTCCTCACCTAAAGTAACTGAAATGCCTTTTTGAACTGGTTTGAAGATCCAAGGGAGTTCACGCGCTGTATCGGCGTTGAAACGGACGGTGACCGGCGCTGAGTTAGGAGAGATTTCTCCAACCAAAACAACGCTATCAGCCCGACCCGGCGTGCCGCCATAGCCGGTTACTTGGCAAAAAAGTTGATAGAGCGGCACAGAGGCAAAGGCTACCCCAACCATTGAGACAGCAATGGTAGCCAATGCAAACCCTGCCCGGCGGTTGCGCAAGGCTATGGTCGGTTCTGTCCTGCTTTTCACCCTATCCTCCGGTGGTGGTGAAATACATATTGATCATCAGACCGATGAAGGAGATGCCGCCGATTGCTAGTGCTCCGATAATTAGCGGCAAAGCCTTCTTCACGTCTGGCTTGGCAATGCGAGGTGCTCGGAATGTCTTGATGGCATGGGCCATGTGCTTTCCTCCTCGTTGCCTACCCTTTTTCCCTAAGTGTCAGTCTATTCGGCAGGTTCTCCTATGACTGGAGGTTCTGCAAAGCTATGGAAGGGCGGTGGTGAATTGACCGTCCATTCCAAGGTAGTCGCACCGCTGCCCCAAGGATTGCCTGAGGCAGACCGTCCGGCCAATAGTGTGGTTGCAATGATGTAGACGAATAGGATCGTTCCGGCGGCTGAAATGTAGGCACCCACTGAGGCGACCATGTTCCATCCAGTGAATACGTCGGGATAATCCGGGATGCGTCGCGGCATACCAGCAGCTCCCAAGAAATGCATGGGGAAGAAGGTGAGATTGACGCCGATGAACGTTATCCAAAAATGCGCTTTGCCGAGCTTCTCTGAATACTGATGCCCCGACATTTTGGCGATCCAGTAGTAGAACCCCGCAAACATGCCGAAGACAGCGCCAAGCGACAGCACATAGTGGAAATGACCGACCACGTAATAGGTGTCGTGGAGCGCGATATCGACACCGGCATTGGCCAAAACAATGCCCGTCACGCCGCCAACCGTAAACAGCCATATGAACCCGACCGCAAACAGCATCGGTGTCTTAAACTCAATCGAGCCGCCCCACATGGTGGCGATCCAGCTAAACACCTTGATGCCTGTCGGCACTCCGATAAGCATGGTCGCCAAAATGAAATAAGCCCGCGTGTCTACGTCCATGCCTACCGTATACATGTGGTGGGCCCATACGACGAAGCCGATGAGCCCAATGCTGACCATGGCGTAGACCATGCCGAGATAGCCGAAAATGGGTTTCTTGGAGAAGGTGGAAATTACATGGCTGATGATGCCAAAGGCAGGCAAGATCATGATGTAGACCTCTGGGTGGCCGAAGAACCAGAAAAGGTGCTGATAGAGCAATGGGTCGCCCCCACCCGCCGGGTCAAAAAAGGCAGTGCCGAAGTTTCGGTCAGTCAGAAGCATGGTCAGCGCGCCCGCCAAAACCGGCAATGAAAGCAGCAGCAGAAATGCCGTAACCAGCATGGACCAGACAAACAGTGGCATCTTATGGAGGGTCATGCCTGGCGCACGCATGTTGAAGATCGTGGCAATGAAGTTGATGGCACCAAGCAACGAGGAAATCCCCGCCATATGGAGGCTCAAAATGGCGAAGTCGACTGCCGCGCCATCATGGCCAGCTGTGCTGCTTAAGGGGGGGGTAAACTGTCCATCCCGTGCCAGGGCCACCTTCGGTTACGGCAGCCAATAACAGCAGCACAAATGAGGGGGGGAGGAGCCAGAAACTGATGTTGTTCATCCGGGGAAATGCCATATCTGGAGCGCCAATCATCAGCGGAACAAACCAGTTGCCAAAGCCGCCTATGAGGCCGGGCATCACCACAAAGAAAACCATCATCAGCCCGTGGGCGGTGACCATGACGTTATAGAACTGATGGTCGCCATCAAGGATTTGGGCACCCGGTTCAGCGAGTTCCATTCTGATCAAGACCGACATGGCGCCGCCTATTAGTCCGGCGATGATCGAGAACAGAATATACATCGTGCCAATGTCTTTGTGGTTGGTCGAATAAAGCCAGCGCCTCCATCCCCGTGGGGCGTGTTCGTCGTAGCCGTGAGATGCGGTAGTGTTTTGCTCGCTGCTCATTCTGATGCCCCTTTGCCTTTCATATTCAATGCCGCCGTTCGCCTTTCTGGTGGATTAGGCACATCCCGAGCAAACTCGACTTTGGCTTGCTCAACCCAGTTGGTGAACTCATCCTTGTCGACAGCATTAATGGTGATGGGCATGAAGCCGTGATTGATGCCGCAGAGCTCCGAACATTGGCCGTAGTAGGTGCCTGCTTTTGTGATGCGCACCCAGGACTCGTTGGTCCGGCCAGGAACGGTATCGTTTTTGATGCCAAGAGCTGGGAGCGCCCAGGCATGGATGACATCGTCAGAAGTCATCAAAATGCGGATGTTCGTATCGATTGGCAGCACGACTGCATAGTCCGTTGCCAACAAGCGGGGCTGGCCCGGTTGCAGCTCTTCATCGTTAAGCATCGTGGCGTCGAAGGTGAAGTCGCCATGATCGGGATATTCGTAGGACCAGTACCACTGGTGCCCAACGACCTTGAGAGTCATCTCAGCTTCTTGGGTCTTATCCATAAAATAGAGCAGCTTGAGGGAAGGGACGGCAAAGGTTGCTAAAATGAGAACCGGAATAACTGTCCAAACGATCTCGAGAACTGTGTTGTGAGTGGTTTTAGAGGGCGTGGGATTGCGAGTCTCACTGAAGCGAAAGCAAACGTAGGCCAAAAGCCCCAAAACAAAGAGCACTATGGCAACTGCCATCCAAGTGAGATAGCCGTAGAGGCCCCTGATCTCTTCCATAACCGGAGAGGCTGGGCTCACCATATTCATCTGCCAATTGCTTGGTTCCGCAGCTACTCCTGAGCTGCTGATTAACACAGCTATGACGGATGCGATGGCAATAAATACCATCTGGGTAAAACGTACATAAATCATCGTTGCTTCCCCTTGGGTCGAATTGACCCCCTCGAGAGCTGCAACTAATAATTAGTTTGTTTCAAATCATATGGTGGCGTGAAGGTATAGTTCAATGGTTGATGTCATAATGATAAAAAATACATCAAGGGTTGAGGTCGCTCAGTGCATATTGCAAAAGAATTGAACCCGTTAGCAACCTAAGCCAGTGGGTGGAATCAGTTCAGATTGGACTTTAGGAATTTGATGGCCTCACCGTAAGCTCTTTGAGTGGCTCGCGAATCGTAGGTGCTTTGAGGGTTTCCATGGTCGTCGGTTTTTTGATCGAACGTGTGTCCAACTCCAGGCAAATCAATGGATGTTATGGGCAGACCTTTGGCTTGATGGCGGCTGAGGATATTGGTGCAAATTTTCATGTCGGAGATCGTGTCATTGCCGGGCAGGAATGCGAGCAAAGGAACATCGGCAGACCAGTCTTCATCATAGGACTTGGTCAGCTCAATGCCGACAACATCATCGCTGCACCAAGGGTAGAACAAAACAGCTGCACTAAGCGGGCTCATGCCTTTTGGTGGCGCGTCTGTCAATCCATCTGGCTTTTTCAGAGGTGGAGCCAGGACCAGTGCATCCATGATCGTTGCGGCCCCATGGGAATAGCCGAGCGCACCAATGGAAGCTTGCTTGACCCAAGATTGGCGGGTTGCCCAATCGAGGGTAACCAACAGGTCACTGGCCCGCTCAGGCGGCAAAAGGGTGCCACCGCGAAGGCTCTGACCAGAGAGGCCACGCCCTTTGTAGCTATCGACAAAGACAGTGGCAAAACCGGCTGTGTTGAGCTTGGCCGTCACGTTTTCAAAGTGATCGTACCAGGCAGAATCACTTGCTCCATGCAAAACAATCACTGTGGGGAAGGGGCCCGCGCCTATTGGTTTGTTCACACGAAAGTGGGGCTCCAGCTCTCCAAGAACCTGAGAAGAAGATTTCAGAACGGCTTTTGGCGGCGTACAGCCCATCAGGACAAGGGCGGTTATGAGGCCCAACACGGATACAATGCGATTCATATTCCCTCACCAATAATAAAAAACGAGACACCAAACAGGGTGCCTCGTTTTCAATGTTTTTTTATGAAAGCCTAAAGAACGCAGTTCTTGGCAAACTCTTTAACTTCGTTTGCCGTCCAGTTGCCTTTGTCTTTCTTTTTCATGTCTTCACACCATTCTTTGCTGCCGACTTCTGGGGAGCAAGCGGTGAGGCCCATGGAGGCCATCAGAGCGAATGCGAGTGCGAAAACGACGCTTTTGCTGAGTTTCATTAGATTGAGTCCCCTTTTTTGTGTCTCTAAGATGACTTTAGCTTAACCATGCCGATAGGAACAAGAATAGCTATTCCTTCTCTGGGCTCTTTGAAAGGAGCTTATCTGCCCAAGAAGCGGGCAAGGTGGCAAGCAGCCACATAAGGAAGTGCATGGGCCAGGGAAAAGCAATGCGGGCTTTATTGTTGGCGAGGCCCGTGCGGATTACTTTTGCGGCTCTCTCAGCTTCCATAAAAAAAGGCATGGAGAATGTGTTTTGGTCGGTGATCCGGCTGCGCACGAACCCAGGAAGAATGACCGATATGCCGACACCATGCCGTGCGAGGCGGGGACGCAACCCTTCGCCATATGATTTCACGGCGGCTTTGCTGGCTGCATAGGCCGGTGAACCGGGCAATCCGCGAAAGGCCGCAATGGAGGCAACTAGGGCGATCTGCCCCTGCTTGCGATCTTGCATTCGCTCCATGACAGGATGGATTGTGTTGAGCACACCCGCCAAGTTGACCGCAAAGATATCGCGGATTTTTTCTTCACTGTCCCCTTCGCCGCTGGTCCCCATGGAAATGCCTGCGTTGGCAATAACCAGATCGAGCGGGGCGGCATCATCAATTTGAGAAAGCCAGTCAGCCATGGCGAAGCGGTCGGCGACATCAATCGCTTTTGTCATAACCTCAGCCCCATTCGATTCGCAGGCTTTAGCAACCTTTGATAGGCGTTTTGCGTCTCGGCCGGTCAGAACAAGCCGCATCCCTGGGGCGGCGTATTCCAAGGCCAATGCTTCGCCGATCCCACTGGAACCGCCGGTTATGAGGATATGTTTGGGTGTTTTGTTGACCATCCTTTGGGAATAAAGGGGTGAAGGCCCCCTGTCTACCTTGTTGAGACTTGCGTGCGGGTTTATAAGAAAACCAGCAAAACGGTAGGCGAGAAAAGGGGTTTCCGTTGATCAACAGCATGACAGGGTTCGGCAGCGCAGAAGGCGAGTATGAAGGCTGCTCCTGGACCTGGGAGATCAAGAGCGTCAACGGCAAGGGGCTTGATGTGCGTTGGCGCTTCCCTCAAGGCTTTGAAGGCCTCGACGCGGAATGCCGCAAACGCCTAGCCGCCCGGTTCAAACGCGGCAACGTTTCGATCAACCTTAGCCTGACCCGCCCCGATACGCCTTTGCGCTATCAGGTCAACGAGGAGATGATTGAGCAGTTGATGCCGGTGATCCATTCGCTGAAAGAAAAATTGCCCGGTGCGCAAGAGCCCGCGCTTGATGGTCTTTTAAGTCTTAAAGGGTTGGTTGAAGCCAAAGAAGAGGAAGAGGTACCAGAGTTTAAAGAGGCTTTATTGGTTGCTGTTTTGGAAAACCTAGACACGGCTATAGAAGGCCTTGTTCAGTCTCGCCAAAGCGAAGGTGACAAGCTGCACGGCATTTTGGAAGACCGGTTGGTCCATATGGACAAGCTGGTTACGGCAGCTGAAGCCAATGCGGCCCTGCTGCCCGAAAAAATCCGTGCGCGCCTGAAAGGCCAGGTGGAAGACCTGTTGGGCCAAGTGCCAGGGTTGCCCGAAGACCGGCTCGCCCAGGAAGCCGCCATGCTGATGGTCAAGGCCGACCTGCGCGAAGAAGTGGATCGCTTGAAAGCCCATTTAGTGACGGCGAGAGAGCTTCTGGCTGATAAAGATGCCGTTGGAAAGCGTTATGACTTCTTGTGTCAGGAGTTTAACCGCGAGGCCAACACCCTTTGCTCTAAGTCGAGCGATAGTGATCTCACGAAGATTGGCATGGACCTTAAGGTAACCATCGATCAAATCCGTGAGCAAATTCAGAACGTCGAATAAGAGGAATAATTCCGTGGCGACCGAAATCTCCCGCCGGGGCTTGGCCCTGGTTCTTTCTTCCCCGTCTGGTGCGGGCAAAAGTACGATCTCGAAAGAATTGCTCGACCGTGAGCCTGAGATGACCATGTCGATCTCGGCAACCACCCGAGAGCCGCGTAAAGGCGAAGTGGACGGCAAGGACTATCACTTCATCACGGTTGAAAAATACAAAGAGCTAGAGGCCGAAGGCGGCTTTTTGGAAAACGCTAAGGTGTTTGACAACTACTACGGCACCCCCGCCAAACCGGTAGAAGATGCCTTGGGTGCGGGTCGCGATATTTTGTTTGATATCGACTGGCAGGGTACCCAACAGGTCGAAGCCAAAATGCGCCACGATTTGGTCCGCATCTTCATACTGCCGCCAAGCTCCGAAGAATTGGAGAGGCGCCTCAGAGGCCGCGCCCAAGACCCGGAAGAGGTGATCCTTAAGCGTATGTCCAAGGCGTCTGATGAAATGAGCCACTGGAGCGAATACGACTATATCGTGGTCAACGTCGATGTAGAAAAAAGTGTCGCAGAGGTCCAAGCAATCTTGCACGCCGAACGTCTCAAGCGCGAGCGCCGCGTAGGCCTTCCAGCCTTTGTTAAGGAACTGCGCGGCGAATAGGGAGTCGATCTGAATGGAATTGGAGCGCGCCTTCGAAAAAGAACTCGCTGCCTGGGATGGCAAGAGTACTGACGATCTCACCGCGTTCTATCGCGCCCACCATGGTGCTCCAGGTTTCAATTTTGCCCTTATCGACCTGCTCTCCCATCCTGAATTGCAAAAAGGGGCGACCTGGCTGCTCAAGCATCATCTGGAAGAAGACGGTGAGATTGGCGGGAAGAACCGTGACCGGCTCTTTCATGCTTTCGCCAGTTTTGAAGATTGGGAAACAAAGCTCCACGCACTTCAATGTCTGCCATTCCTGAAAATCCCCGAAGGACAGCAAGAACCATTAGCCTCTTTCCTACGCGACAGCCTTAAAAGCGATAACAAATTCGTTCGCGCCTGGGCCTATAGTGGTTTTCACACCCTCTCTTCCCAGTTCTCTAGGTATGAAGAAGAAGCCAACCTGCTAATCAAACGGGCGATGGAATCCGAAGATGCCTCGGTCAAGGCACGGCTGCGTCGGGTGCTTTAAGGCTGAGTGATTTTCTGAAACTCACGCGCCAGCGCACAAAACTCTTCAATCGACAGCTTTTCTGCCCGTAGTGTCGGCTCGATTCCAGCACTTGCCAGAAGCTCCTCCGGCTTCACAGGTAGAGCCTTCAAGCTTGCTCTTAGCATCTTGCGGCGTTGGTTGAAGGCGACGGCGACGACGCGTTCTAGGGTGTCGTAGTCGGCTTCGGCCAGCGGTTTGTCACGCGGAGTAAACTTAACAACTGTCGACTCCACCTTGGGTGGCGGGGTAAAGGCCTTGCGACCGACCATGAAGGCAGGGCGTACCTCGCAGAGCCATTGAGGGAGGATTGAGAGCCGTCCGTATGCTTTATCGCCCGGCTGGGCGCAGAGTCGGTCGGCGACTTCTTTTTGATACATCAACACCATGCTCTCAAAGGCATCGATATGCTTGATCCATCCGAGGGTCAAAGGAGCAGAAATGTTGTAGGGTAGGTTGGCAATAATCTTGCGCGGGCCATCGCCCAGTTCATGGACATTAACTTCCATGGCATCGCCTTCGATGACTTCTAAGCGTCCTGGATAGGCTTCGGAAATCTCTGCCATCACATCGAGACAGCGGGCGTCGCGCTCAATGACGATGAGGCGTTTTGCTCCGGCTTCAAGGATGGCGCGGGTTAGCCCGCCGGGGCCAGGACCGATTTCAATGACCGTTCCTTGGCTTAAATCACCTGCGGTGCGGGCGATGCGGCCCGTCAGGTTGAGATCGAGCAGGAAGTGCTGGCCGAGGGATTTTTTCGCTCCTAGGTTATGTTTGGCAATAACATCGCGCAAGGGCGGTAGCGGGTCGCTCATCGGTTTTCCGCCATTTCGGCAGCCATTTTGAGAGCAGCGACCAAACTGGTTTCTTTGGCTTTGCCGGTGCCAGCGATGTCAAAGGCCGTGCCATGGTCGGGCGAGGTCCGGATAAAAGGTAAACCCAACGTCACGTTGACGCCACGGTCAAAGCCAAGGGTCTTCATCGGGATGAGGCCCTGGTCGTGATACATGCAGATGGCCACATCGTATTTTTCGCGGGCTTCAGCATGAAACATGGTGTCGGGCGGCAAGGGGCCAAAGGCTTCAATTCCTTGGGCTTTAAGCGCCTCAACAGCAGGGGCGACGATGGTCATATCTTCGCTGCCCATTTGCCCGCCTTCGCCCGCATGAGGATTGAGCCCTGCGATAGCAAGACGTGGCGAGGTGATGCCAAAATCATTTTTAAGTGCGTCCGCTGTAATTTTTGAACGCGCAATAATCCCCTCAGTCGTCAGGGTTTTAACAGCCTCTAGAAGGCTCACATGGATGGTCACCGGCACCACGCGCAATTCGTCGCATGCCAGCATCATCACCGGAGGACTGTCGATCTCGGCAAGTGCGGCTAAGAACTCCGTATGACCAGGGTGAGGGAAGCCCGCTTCGTTCAAGACTTGTTTGTGAATAGGGTTAGTGACCACGGCACCTGCTTGCCCAGCTTTGGTAAGCGCAACGGCCTTCTCAATGGAGGCGAGGACGGCTTTTGCGTTTGCCGGATCAGGTTGCCCCGGTTTAACAGGAGCGTTCAGTGGGCAAGGTAGAACCGGCAGGGCGATGTCAAAAAGCGAGAGTGCCTCGGCTGGTTCATCAATCGCAGTGATAACAATGGATAGGTCGAGATGATCCGCAAGTTGTTTCAGACGCTCGGGGTCGTCGATGGCAAAAAATGGGGGAGCATCCAGGCTTTTGCGATGGGCAAAGGTTTTAAGCGTCAACTCCCCGCCAATACCGGCGGGTTCGCCCATGGTTAGTGCTAGGGGAAGGCGCTCTTTGCTCACAGCCTGATATCGATAATTGCCGAGCGTTGAAGGTCGCGCATTAATTGTCGTGCAATGAGCTCTCGACGTCCACCTTCCAGCTTCCGTTTGATACGAGCGCGTTTTGCCGCATCGCTGACTTTTGTACCAGCTTCTCTTGAGCAGACCATTAAAACCATGACCCCATTGGGTGTCATCACGGGAGTGCTGGCTTGATTGATGGGCAGCTTTTCAACCATGCCGCGGAGTGCGGGGGGGAGCTTTCCAGCGGCAACAGTACCAAGGCTTCCTGATAGGGGGGAGCCAACCTTCTTGCCAATGGCATCCATGTCAGAGCAACTGGTCGCTTTTCCGGCAATGCTGCGCCCCTTTGCCATGATGCTATCGCGTATTTCTCGGGTCGCTTGCTTCGGAACGTCAAGCATAACCTGATGAAGCTTAAGTTTCACTCGGTCAGCCTCTTCCGATCCCGCGCTTCTCTGTCCCCGCAAATGGACAATGTAGTAACCCGTCAGGGTTCGGATGGGAGCAGAAATTTCGCCAGCTTTCATTCGAGAAAGAGCCGTTTCGATCTTGGGATCTAATTGTCCATTACTTAGCCAACCTAAATCCCCTCCAGCTGCTGCTGTGGGGCTCTGAGAAAACTGAGACGCCAAGCGACTAAAATCGACACCGGATTTAAGTTGTTGAGTTAAGCGATCAGCCAGCGAACGAATCTCTCTTTCGTTGGCGGAGTCATCAACAGCAAAAAATATTTCAGAGATGAGGCGCTGCGGTTTTTTCTTATTTGCTTCTACGTGCGCAAGCTCTGTATCAATTTCTTCTTTGCTAATCTTGATCTTACGGCGGGCTTCCCGATTGATAATACTGTACCAAGCAATCTGAGCCTTGGTCTGATCAAACATGGTCTGGCCGTCAATCCCTTGGGCTTTCAGAAAACCCAGGATATCCCCTTGCGCGGCGGGATTGTTTTTGGCGATATCTTTAAGGGCGTTGTTGACAGACGAGTCCTTCACTTTAATGCCAAGACGTTTAGCTTCTTGAAGTTGAAGTCTTTCTTTAATCAATTCTCGCAAAACCTGAGATGCGAGTCGTTGGCGAATTTCTCGGTTGCGCGGAAGGCCCGAGGAAAGGATCGTCAATTCAATACGGGTCTGAAGATCAAAGACTGATATGGCCTCATCATTAACCAGGGCAGCTATGCTCATAACGCCTTGCGCCCGCGCGTCTGGGGACTGCATTAGGCCAGTCACAACAATTAGACTTGCGGCAATGATGCCAAGTGCTTTTTTCATGCTTTGCATTCCACCCATATAAGTTGCCTAACCATCTTCCAGATGGAGCAGCATAGCAAGCCCCAAAAGGGTTGAGACGCCAGATGGACTCCAGGCGGCTAAAACCACCGGAATGCTGTCTGAAAGACCAAGAGCAAAAACAAGGTCTGAGAAGAAAAAGAGCAGAAAGCCTGTCATCACACCGCCGGACACAACGAAGAGCACTCCTCCGCGCCTAGCATGACGCAGCGTAAAGGTTGCCGCGATGAGAACCATGGCGCAAAGAAGCAGAGGTGATGCGAGGAGGCTATGCCAATGAAGACGATGGCGGGTAGCCGAAAAGCCTGAGTTTTCAAGCGTTCTGATGAAGGATGGCAATTCCCAGAATGAGAGTGTTTCTGGTGGCGCAAAGCTGTCTTGGATTTTGCCAACCGTCAGGTCTGTTTCAAAGAGGTGCTGGTTTAATTTTTTGTTGGGCTCTTCCGGCCGGAAAATCGATACTTTTTCCAAGTGCCAAAAACCATCTTCCAGGCGACCTATGTTGGCGTGAATACGCTCCATAAAATTGTCGGTCCCGCGGAAGGCAAAAATTGTGACGTCCTGGAGTTGAACGTCCTCTCCTCGCTGCAATACAGTATTGGCATGGATCACAGATTGCCCATCAAGATTGGCCTGCCGAAGCCAAAGTCCTGTTTGTGAGATGGCAAGCAGGTTGGATTGGCCCTTTAAATAGCGTGCCTCCAACTGATCAAAGCGCATGATAAAAACCGAGGCGACAGGGTTGAAGATGGAAACCTGAAAAATGCCAATGAATGTGGCAATGACCAGGACAGGGGCCATGAATTGCCAGGCTGATACTCCAGCCGCCCTTGTGACGACCAGTTCATGCGTGCGGGTCAAACGCCAGAAGGTCATCATGCCGCCAAATAGCACGGCAAATGGGAAAAGCTGCCCAGCCATTTGAGGAAGCTTTAAGAGCGCCATTTCCATAATGATGGCAACGGTAACGTTTGGTTTCGATGCGCCCCTTCGTAGTAACTCGACCGTGTCAAACAGAAGGATAAGGCCAAGAAACAATAGAAAAAGCAGCAAGAAGGAGACAAAGAATTGTCGGCCGACATACAAGGATAGGGTTCTAGATAAGCGCATATGGATTTATCCCCCTTATCCTTCTGCAGCCGCTGAGGCAGGGACTTTGGAGCGATGCATGCTTTGCTTCGCCATGAAAACCCACGCAATTACGGCGGGTAAAAGTGCTGTGGCGTAGATCAGGGGGATGAGCTGGGTCTTTTTAGCCGCAAGGTTGAGCACTCCCAAGCTTGCCGTCTCCATAATCACCATAAGCAAAATTGCCAAGCTGACACGTTTAGCCTGACCTCGTCGATTAAAGGAGCCTGAAATAAGACAGGCCATGGCGATGAGGGTGAATGTAAAAGCATAAATTGGCGAGACGAGACGGTTATGTCCCTCTACCCAGAATTCTCCGTGGTCATCTACAGAAACGCTTTTGTCTGCTTCAATATTGAACAGATCATCCAGCATGCGTTCTCGCGGTTCTCGATACCGCGAGGGGGCTGCCTTTCTTGAGGACTCTAGATCGAAAGTGTAGCGATCAAAGTAAAGGATCGACATTTTCATGGTCTTCTTATCGATCACCTGCCGGTTGCCCTTGAACATGACAACTCGAGCGCCGTTTTGGGTGTCTACCATGGCACCCCGTTCAGCCATCATCGTCGAGGGCTTTTTTTCATCGCGGGTATCGTGGACCAAGATGCCCAAAAGCTCGCCGTCCTGAGTCCGCTCTCGGACATAAACCGTGACGTTTCGATTGATGGTATTAAATGTGCCTTCCTGGAGCAAAACGTGGGAATAATTATAGCGAATTTCCCATTGGAAATTGCGGAATTGCTGGTAGGACTTGGGCAGAAAATAGAGATTGAGAGCATAGCCTAAAATGGCGACGATCAGGGCTAGCAACAAGGCGGGCTTTGCCAGCGCGTATTGGCTCATACCTGCAGCTCGCATCACCACCAGCTCTCGGTCATTGGTCATTTTTGTATAGTAGAAAACGATCACAGCAAAGAGGGCGATGGGCAGAATAAGCGTCAAAAAGTTGGGCAGCAGTAGCACGGTCAAATAGGCAAACGCGCCCGCCGAAAGGCCCCGGTTGACGATCAATTCAACGAAGCGAAGCGATTGGGTCAGCCAGATCACTGCGGTCAGGCCTGTTGCCACAAGGAGCATTCCAACCCCAAGCTGCCGAAACATATAGCGTGTAATGCTATTCATCTGCCCCTTTTACGCCTTTGAGACCCTCGCCGTCTAGTTCTAGAGCACGATCGGCTTGATCGGGTTCACTTTATGAACCCGCATGAGCCGTGAATCGTCCTCTACATCTTAAGAACGCGCAGATTCACGCTTTTCCTCTTCGCCACCATATGGCGACGATGAAATACGACCTGCGCTACCGTGCATCAAACCAACGAGCATAAACCTTATAGGTTTCCATTAGGAGAACGAGGCCAAAAGCGATGGGAACAACAGTTGTCCAAGCTTCAAGAGGCAAGGGCTCTATCTTGAGCACCGTATTGACGCCAGGAATATACATGGCGGCAAGGTGGATAAATTGAGCCGACATGGTGAGACCAACCAGGAGCCAGTTACTCGAGAGCGGTGTTTTAAACACAGATCGAGTTTCCGAACGGCAGTTGAAAACGTGAGCGTTTTCAAAGCAAACCATGAGCAATAAAAGCATGTTTCTTGCTTGGTTTTCAGACCACCCGTTTGCCAGGGCCCAATCGAAGAAAACGAAAGCGCCCAAACCGATGCATGCCCCTGAAATCATGACTTGTTCGATCATCCTTCGATCGAATATGGCTTGAGATGGCGGACGTGGTTGACGCGCCAAGACACCCGGCTCACCTTTTTCAAAAGCCAAGCCAACATGTTGCAGGCCGTTGGTTACTAGGTTGAGCCATAGCAACTGGACGGCAAACAAGGGCAGAGGGAGTCCTGAAAGAATTGCGAGAATGAAGAGGACAATCTCTGAGGCGCCGGTGCTGACCAGCAGGTAGACCACTTTGCGTACGTTGTCGTAGGCAATTCGACCTTCTCGAATGCCAGCAACGATGGAGACAAAATTGTCATCGGTTAGGATCAGGTCAGCAGCCCCGCGGGCGGCATCGGTACCATCTTTGCCCATGGCGACACCAATATGAGCCGTGCGCAAAGCAGGCGCGTCGTTCACCCCATCGCCAGTGACGGCGACGAAGTGGCCTGAACGTTGAGCTGCCTGGACGATATCGAGTTTTTGAACAGGTTCTACGCGAGCAAAGACTTTAGTCGCCTCAATGGCTTGATCTGCTGCAGCCGGATCAGAAGCCAAGTCAGCGAGTTCGGCACCCGTTAGCACCTGATTTCGTTCTGTTGCTGTGCCCAGTTGTTTGGCGATGGCAAGGGCGGTGCCGGGATGATCTCCGGTCACCATATGGACATCGATTCCTGCCGAACGGCAATTGAGAACAGCTTCTGGAACTTCGGGCCGCACGGGATCAATAAGGCCGATAAAGCCTAAGAATTTCATTCGCTTAAGGTGCTGAGGCTCAATGGATTCTAAGGTTGTTCTGTGGTGGCCTCGTGCGACAGCAAGCACCCGATATCCCGCATGGGCCATCCTTTCAGCCTCGGCCAGCATGGCGTCACGGTCGATTTGATCGCACATGGGAAGAATAACCTCAGCGGCCCCTTTTGCATGAAGCGTAGCGCCGGATGGGTCTGAATTTAGGCTGGCGGCAAAGCGTGTATCTGACTCAAAGGGGAGGAAGGCATGTTCAGGGTGGTCGTCCTGCAGCGTATCTCGATCAATCCCGAGTTTTGCTGCTAAAACCAGGAAAGCTACATCGACCGTATCTCCAAAGTGAGAGTATCCGCCTTCCTCGTTAGGGCGGAAGGTCGCCTCGTTGCAGAGGGCTACGCTCATTGCCAGATTGTGCGCCGCCTCTTTCATTTCGTCGCTGGTTACCTTGACATCACCATCAGGGTGATACCCTTCGCCCGTCACTTCGGTTTCACCGTGCTCGGGCAAAAAGATAGTTTTCGCCGTCAACTCGTTGCAAGTCAGCGTGCCGGTCTTATCGCTGGCAATCAGGGTGCAAGCACCTAATCCTTCGACGGCTGGCAGTGATCGGACAATCACATTGTTTTTTGCCATGCGTGCGCTGCTAACTGAGAGGGCAATCGTGATGGCGACTGGCAGACCTTCAGGAATGGCTGAAACGGCTAAGGCAACCGAGATGAAGAAAATTTCGGCAATTGGCATTCCTTTGAGGAATTGCGCGATACCTAACAAAATAACAGCGATAACAACGAGAGAGCCGACAACCTTGATGAATTTCTCGAGTCGCAGGATCAAAGGAGGCTTGGTGCTCTCTGTACTGACCAGCGCCTGTGCAATGCG
>Ga0070727_10002442_pt1 | contig 17948 bp, 19 predicted proteins | sample tdAd472_FD_66722 | JGI IMG/M metagenome (GOLD analysis project Ga0070727, IMG submission 66722) | Marine sediment microbial communities from the Atlantic coast under amendment with organic carbon and nitrate - tdAd47.2 | ecosystem: Environmental > Aquatic > Marine > Coastal > Sediment | place...
TATTCTCATAGGTTGTCTTATCCAGCATTGCTACTGCGTTTTCCCAATCCTGTTCCGATAGACCCATAAAATCAGGCGATTCCGGCATCTCGGCTTCTTTATCTAGCGGATTCCAGTCGTCACCCGCCACTATATCAAGTCCCAGAAAACCGCTATCTGTTGGATTTATGAAGCTAGTAGCATCTTCTTTAAGATCATCAAGATTATAATAGAATGTTATAGGCTTAATAAGTAACCAATGTAGTGCTTTGAGAAATCTATTAAAAGTGATCATGAAATAATTCCGCCTGTTTCGTAAACGTAATCTGAAGCTACCCAGTGTACATCTACTGATTTTGTTTCTATTTTGAATTTGCCTGAAAAGTAATACCCTGTATGTGTATCGGGTGAGGTCCATTTCAAGATAGTGTCAAGAGAGCCTGTCCATGTTGCTGTATCCCACTTGCCCGTATCCCACACACCGCCCGCTGCGGGGGTATAACTTGCCACCCCGGTTATTACTCTGTTCTTGAAATCTACGTCAACATCCGTCAGATAATCTAAATTACCGTTGGTCTGTATCATCGTACGGAATAGCTTGATATTCTTTGATTGAGTGGATGAACCAAAGTTATTCCACGCCATATAGCCTTCTGCAACGATATTATTTCCATCATCACTCACACCCGTCCATGCCTTCTGCACAACAGTGGAGGCTCCGTAGTAAATCTCATCGTTATAGATACCCCAACACTGGGCGGGCCATGCTTTGAACTGGCACCATGCTCCTGTTACGGTATTCATCACGTATTGAACCTGTCCCGTTGTGGTGTTTACCGGGATATTAAAGATTATTGCGTTCTTTAAGGGATAATGCTGAACCATCCAGCCAAAGTTAGAGCCGTAGTTTCTTGCCGAAGCGTTAAAGGTGTTCTTGATCTTGTCCGATACCGCTACTCTGTCGTTAATCGTAGCCATCCTGATCCCCTCACTCATGGGGAATATCCCTTCTTGAGTGACCGCAAGGAGATCACCGGCAAACTGGACGTAAGACCTTCTTCCAAGAGGTTTACCAAGAAAGTACGTTCCTACCCTTGACCACAGGGAGGCTGAGGCTGGATCAATTCCGGTATAAATGATAGCCTGACCCTCAGAGGTCATGAAGACAATCATATCGTCCATACCATCCCCTGCATCAAAGGTCCATGTAGCCGCCCACATCAGATAGCCGCCCATGTTCGCAAAAGGCGAGAGGTCGAATTTGACGGCCAATCCGCCAACAACGCCCGCAGGCAAATACCAGAAATTCAGGGTGTCCTTCTCAAGCAGGAGAAGTCTTCCATGATAAGTACAGCCAAACACCGCCTTTAGCGGGTCTATTCCGGTTAATTGGGGCGAACCTGTGGTTGTAACTGAAGTCCATGCACTACCGTTATAGTATTTGGGGCGGTCTGCAGCGGCATCATTAAACATCAATAACCACTCACTTGAGCCATCACCCATATTCAACCACTGGTATTTACCATCACTGTGTTGAGTGAATGTCTCTGCGCTTCCAGCGCCACTTGAGGAAATGTCGTAACAATCCGTATCGGTAACTGCAAAGAACTGCTCTACACCGTCTAATCCTGTATATGTGGCTAGTGTCTCTACGGTGCCTGTAATGGTGTGAGCGTAATCAGATTGTCCACCCCTTATCTCAACGTCAACCGTGGTAGGAAACAGGTTGTCGAGCTTCACAGCGTCCTCTACGGGCATTGCTGCGAGCGAATCCCTTGTGTTCCATCCACCAACGGGGGCGGGCACAGAAGCCGTCAGGGAAACCTGCCTGCGCTCTCCCTTTGTCCTTAGCGGCTGTCTAAACATTCCACGAACCATCAGGCACAAAGACTTTAGGCTCTGGCGTATATGAACTCTGGTGCATCTTTAGCGGCCTTTTAAGGCCATTCCTTGAGAGTTCGTTGGCAACCAGATGTTCATAGCTTCTGAAGTCTTCAGCATATTCCATGCCTTTCTGTTTCTTCCAGCGCCACTGTAAACCAGATTCAAGTAAAAACTCCGGCAACAGCATTAAATCATTATCATTGGTGAAATACTGCTTTTGCGTATCTCCAGTAGAATCTGTTAGTGCATTCCATGTGACATATTCAAAAGCCCATGTATGTCCAGCGGCGGCAGGCGGGTTTGAGAGTAAACGACCGCCCCTTATCCTTGCTTGATATCTCGGCCCCGTTACCTCTACCGCTTTAACTTGCTGCCAGTCAGTTGCATCTATTACATAAACCGGAAGCCTCAAATCCCTGTCCCAGATAGTATCGTTCCTGATATACCTGAACCCGTTTGAGGCTAGATCAGCAATGGCCCCCTGATCCTCCATATCTATTGTATATTCTTCAAGCGTTACAGGATAATCGGGTCCAAGAAAGATATCTTCTGATAACGTTAAGTGTCCCGGTAAATAGATGCTTCCAAGAGCTGTAATTGTCGCAGTCTCTCCTGTTGTCGTGTTTGTTACTGTCTCACCAACACGAACGTTATCTTCAATAAAATCGGCGAAACCATCAATTAATTTATAAGAGCTAACCTGTGTAGAGGTTCCAGTCAACGGTCTTTTAAGCCCCGTTGTAAGGGTGGCCTCATTGACTAAAGCCTCCCAGTCACCACGTCCAGCAAGGTCATCAACTTCCTTCTGAAGCAATGACTTAATCTGGATAATCTGAGGATCAGTTGACCCCATAACAGTCGTTACATTGGAATCAACATTTACTTCCGCTGCAAATCTGTTTACTAGGGTCAACAAACTCATGATTATTCCTCTAATTTAGCTCGGATAGTGGATTCTTTCATTCTGTGGTGCGGGGGCTTGCCGAACTTTTTCTGATACAACAGATTTAATTCTGTACGCTTATGCCTTCTTTTTATTTCACCCCTCTCCATAAGTTCAAGCGTTCGTTCTTTTGCTGCTGCTGCAGCTTCCTCACCAAGCACATCTTCTCTGCTCAATGATTCTGCATCATCCAGAATATCAGCAGCAGTGATTGTTTCACGTGGAACTATCTGTGGCGCTTCGTGTGCCTGATTAGACTGGCCTTGAACTTGACGCGCAAGGAGTTCCACTTTTTCTTCCAAAGATTCAACAGTGAGTTTAAGCTGTTCATTGGCTTTCTCCAGGGCTGCGTTCTGTAACGCAACTTTGCCGTGGTCATTAACGCTGTTAAGCCATGACTTCGCTTTATTTACCAAGTCTTGACCGCCCATCCCTAAGCGTCTTCGTCCTTCATCATTACATGCGGCGAGGTCTTCAATAGTCCTTATGCCTGCTTGAAGAATCATCTTCTCTTGTGCGGGCGACAATGCACCCCATCCCCTGATCGGGGTTCCATCAAGAGGGATTTCCAAGCCCTGCTTGTATAGTTCGTAGGATTTCTTCCATGCCTCAACCCATTCGAGCTTCTGTCGTCCGTTCCTTGCGTTTACGTCCTGTTTTGTGAACCAGTTTTCAACCTTATCCTCAAAACAGTCTTTTGAATACGGGGGTGTGACTAAAACATAGTCAACATCTACAGCAACATAATGCCCTTGCTCATTGGATGCCTTTACATCGTGCATAGCCCTTGTTTCAAAGGTTACATAGGGTGGACGTTCTGTTCTGTCTGATACTTCACCTACACTCATTAGCTTCTCCTGTCTGGATTAGTTATATTTTCATTATAAATTGCTTGTAAAAGACCATCACCATAAACATGAAATTTACAGCCAGCCTCTTCAAGAGCTTTTGTGTGGACCAGAAATGATTCTGGTTGCTTACTCATAGCAATTGATGATATGTACTTCTTACCACCATGCTCTATTTCCATCGTTGGCATGTTGTTATTCATCCGCTGTTGATAAGCGTGAGATTTCCCTTCTCTATGGGAGCTATCATAACCAAAGACGTGAAACTCACGATACCCTTGAGTATAGGCGACGCAAAGCGAACAGTTGCCTACTGTCGCATCACCACTGACTAAAACATACCCGCCTTGATCAACTCTGTCCTTTGGCAGAAAGCTTTCTACTGTCCCTGTCTCCATGTGGAATATTGTTAAATTATTGGCATTTCCTGTTGTTTTTGGGTTGCATCGAGAAGCAAATAAATGACTATCAATTTCATGGTCTACAAGTGTAGATGTCTCTTCTTGTGCATCAATAATTACCTGATGATCAGGCTTGATTCCATGATTGTGCGCCCATTTAGAAGCCGCGTTTAACCCAAATATAGTCGCCCCTGATTTCTGTAATTCCTTTATATCATCAATATGATCATTAATTGAGCCACCGCCGCCAATCATTACGGCATGTCTTCCATGAGGCTGTTTAAGCTGCATCCATTTTGGATACTTTTTAGAATTAAAGCGTACATTACGCTCTATTTCTTCTTCTGGGGTATTAAGAACTAATTCTAATGTGAGCTTTAATCCACTCGTTGCATGTGGATTCTGATAATCGACGGCAACATAATTATTCATAATTATCCAGTTAATAAAGGGGTGAGAATTACCCCACCCCTTTTTTATTGCAGATTAAGCCTCAACGACCTTTTCTGTACCCATTGGGCGGTTGATCATAACGCGAACACTCGTACCGCCAGGGGTTGCCGAAGCAACAACAGCGACTAGAGCGCCCTGCATAATCAGGGCCGTAACGGGAACAATCGCAAAGCCTGCACCAGAGCCAACAATAGCGCCAGCATCAAATGAGACTGCAGAGTCTTTTGCCATCAGTGCATTACCGCTGATTTGATACCAACCGTACTGACTAGCAATACAAGCTGACATTGCAACCGCTAATGGACGCGGTTCCTCTACAGCAATGGTTGATAACCCAGTTGAAAAACTGGTGTCATACTCGACAATAGAGCCAACAACAGTTGATCCAACGCCAAGCAGGTAAATAAATTCACCTTCGCCATAAGTTGGATCAACTGCACGTACTATCGTACCCAGAGGGTGCAACGGCGCACTGTCTTTTTTCTCGGTATTAACAGGAGCAAAACTGGCTATTGCCTGAGTGCCTGCTACCGGATCTGTTACATGATATGTCATAGTTTTTTCCTCCTAGCTTGGAACGATAACGCCCTGCTGGTTACGGTTAGAGCAAGTCATGTTACCCATCCACAAGATAGGTACTACAACACCATCCTGATTGATTGGACGCTGTTCATCGACAATTTCCAGATCAGCGTCACGGTGGACGGTAAGACCTAAATACTGCGTGTTCAGCATGTACATGCGGTTTGCAGGGATACCTGAGTTACCATCAAACATCACATCAGCACTCTTGTACTTGAGTGAGCCGAAGCCACCGTTAGCACTTTCAGAGCTTGAATAGCGTTTAATGGATACCTGGGAAGCTTCATAATACTGGTAATAAGTATTATCAGCAACAATCAGGTCAGGTTGATCATCAGGACCACGATCAAGACCAAGATACAATGGAAGCATTGCAGAGTTCTCAATAGTCGAGGCTGAGATGGTTACAGACTCAGTAGTTGCGTTGAAGAACTGGTTTTTCCAGAAAGTGAATGTTCCAGAAGCAATACCACCAACAGTACCCGTGCCGGCATCAGCTACCAAAGCCTGAAGACCGTTGATCTGATTTGTCGCAGTGCCATCACTGTACAGGTCAGATGAGAAGTTGTTGTTGAAGGTACGAAGCGCATTCTTCATCTTGCTTTTGGCAAGTTTCATAATACGGCTTTCACCAGAGTTGATACGAAGTTCACGACCACTCGACACTACGTTGAGTGCAATCTGACGCCACGGATATTCGGCTGCTGAAATTACATCAGAAGCACCAATATTCAGGGTATCCCAATCGCTGTAGCGTTGGTAGGTTCCGTTTTCGTCGTAATCAAGGCCGCAGACAATGGTTAAACCACCGTCTTCACGCTCATAATTACCCTTTGTCATAAGGCGCTTGCATAGCGCATTACGGTTGGAAATATTATCGTATATCTCCGGCTTGTGGTTACGGAAAGTGGTTGACACCAATTCCGTAAAGGTTGAGTTTGGACTTGCCATTCTCTTCTCCTATTTAGTTACGGTTTTTGATTTTGCGCATTATTTCAGGCATATCGTCAAACATCTTTCCTTTCGGCGCTGTGGGCGCTTTATTGGTGTCTCGACTTTTGACATTAATGGATTTGGCTTTTTTAGCCTTATCCGCTTCTTTTCTCGATGCTTCCTCGGCTTCTTTTAATTTCTTTTCACGCTCTTTTTCAAGGTCTTTTTCAAAGAACGGTGAAGCTCGATAGGCAAAGGTATAAGCATCATCAAGACTCTTACCTGCTCGGATTTGCAGTGCAATTTCTCCTTCCAGATCATCGAAGTAATCATGCTTGGCTTTAAAGGTTTCCACTTGGGTGTTTATTTGCTCAGAACGCTCATTCTCATAGTAGCTGTTGGTCGCATTCTGATTCTGTTCAAGGTGATTAACCTTATCCATCAATTGCTTGACGAACGGGTTATTCATTATGTTCTGTGTTTCTTCATCAACCGGCGCATTAGAGATTCCGTAACTCTGTGCCAGTTGGTTCAATAACTGCTTCTTTTCTTCTGCAGGGGCAGACATCATTCTCAGATGCGTTGCCATAAGGCGTTGAGAGGCGGTTACAGGGTCTACTTTGCTCTTTTTCAAGATACCTTCAAAGGGTTGAAAGGCGTCTCTCATTCTCATGCCCAGATTGGCATCTTCCTTTCTTGTCTCGTCGCCCTCGCTCATTTGCTGTTCGCGCAATTCGATATATTCTTGTGCTTCCTTATCAAGAGAGTTCCAGGTTTCGTGCATTTCCTTCTTCCACGACTTAGGCGCTTCTCTTACTTCTTCCGGTTCCTCCACCACTTCTGCTTCTTCAACCACTTCTTCAACTTCTTGTGGCTCAGGATCAGTGACTTCATCCGTTTCTTCATCAGGCTTAACCCCGAATAATTCTGAAGCAATAGAATCACTCGCAGATTGAATATCTATCCCCTCGTTAGAGGACTCTGGTTGAAATTCTTCTGTTTCTGTAATGGCTTCTACTACTTCACTTTCTGCTGCACTCATCGGTGTCTCCTAGAGTCGTTGTAATTCTACGTCTGCTCCTGAAAGCAGCTCATTGGCTAATTTCTCTTTCTTGTCGGTGGGCATTTTGTCCCACTCCTTCTCTACGGTTTCATCAACCTTTTTATCAAGGTCGTCATCCATCTTTTTAATTCTGTTCTTTTGTACGTCCTTCATGCCGGGGTCGTAGTCAACACAGTCATGTCTGGCCATGTCCTCATCCCTTGCTTTATAGGAAGTGATTGGTTTTCCACTGACGGGGGATTCGTAGTAATCCCACGGTTGAATGTCACAACTGATCATGGTTGCGGTGATCTTCCTTGTTGCTTTAGCACCACAATCGCACGTTTGAGGGTTGTTATAGTCCTTAATCTTCAGGAACAGGTCGAATTTATGACCGTTATCACAGTGAAATTCATACAGGGGCATTGATACTCTCGATAGTTTCTTTCATTCTGTCTACCTGTTTATCCATCATCGACTGAACGTTCCTTTTGTGGTCTTCAAGAAGCCCTTTCACCTCGGAAACTTCTTCTTTTGACTTGAGTTCTTTTTGAGCATCATCGAACTTTTTAGTCAATTTGATGGTTTCCATGAAAATCTTCTTCTCACCCTGGAAAGTCATTTCGTCCAGTTGTAATTTATTCGCTCGCTTATCCAGTTCAGTACCAACCCTGACCTGCTCTTGCTGGAATTTCTCCTGTTCCTGTTTGAGCTTTTTCTTCTCATCCATAAGTTTCTTCTGCTGCTCTTTAACTTGTTCGGCGTTCGGGCCTTCAGGGGCAGTCATGGCGTTGATTTCGTCTTCAACTTCAGGGCCAAATCTGAACCGTTTAGTAATATCTAAAAGCATGGACTTGGCAGCACCAAAGGGAAGTATCTGCTCTTTAACCATTGGCATCAGTCCGTTCATGAACTGGGCCATTGCGTTCATTGCTTCAGCGATGTTCTTCTTGTCTTCAGTGGCTTCTACGTCAAGCGTCGAATTAGTCTCGATATCAACCTTGAACGACCTTATATAGTCGTCTTTGAGGACTTCGAGGATATTCTCCCAACTTGGCTGGGTGAGAAGCTCGGTGAGTTCTGCGGCCTCTTTCTGGTATTTCTTTAATTGCTTATCGGCTTGTGGATTCTGCTGAGATTCCATTACCGCTTGCTGAATCATCGGTTGTAGCTGATTCATCAACTCAACGGCTTTTTCCTTCTTTTCCTCGGTTGGATAGGGAAGCCCAGTGACTTTAATCCACATATCTTGAGGCAGGTTCTTAACCGCAACATCCAGCATGACTCTGAGAACATCCCTTACATATTCCTGCACGTCAGATTGCATGTTCTTCAGTCTCATAGTTCCCCATGCTTCCTTGACCTTTTGAGCGCCTAATGTCTCCGAGGCTTTAGACTGACCTCTTAAAATATCGGAGATTCCGGTAATCTCGTAAATGACTTGCTTACACTGCTCTCGCGCATCGTATAACTGCTGTAAAACGCCCGCTAATTCACCCAAAGGCATTAGCCAGATGTGTTTTTCAATCCCCCCATCCATCAAAGCGGAAAGATTCTCCACAGGGACAAATTCGTTATCCTCGCCATCAAGAACCCTCTCTAGCATCTCTCCCAGATTGCCGTCATAACCACCACGAACCTTTATCGCTTTAGCAACCTTGTTGATACTCCGGGTCAGGCGGTTGAGTTCTTCAGCCTGATTCTCGTATAACTTATATAGAGGTGTAGGCGTCAAGTCGTTGGACTTGCGATGCAGCATTAAGGGTTTTGGTGTGTTGAAGAATCCCGTAATGTCTAGGGGGTCGTCGTCTTCTCTAAGATAGTCAGTGTACGCAGGACTGATCCATTTGAGAGTCTTACTGTCTTTGTCCCATATCTGGTAGATGCAGGCGGTTTGTCTGCGCTCTTCAGTTTCCTTGGTATTCTTCTCGTCTTCTTCAGAAACCGTGTATTGAATCTTACCGGCGATGTCACTTCCGAACAGGGCTTCTGCTTCGTCTTCGTCAACGTATTCTTCATAGGCTATCCACGGCACTTTCTCCCACTTCGTTCCGAATCCGTGAAAGAAGCGATTATACTTTTTAGTATCCGCAACAATGGAGGCCCACTCGATCTTCTCATCATTGAACTTTGCATCAAACTTAATACACGTTACACCCCTACCCGGTAGAAGCGAATCCAGAACAACTTCCTTGATCGCATCGTGGAACTTCTCATAACCCTCGATATTGGTATCTATCAGGTATGAGAGCATGTTATTCGATGCCTCACCCACTGCTTTATTGAGTGGATTTACCTTGGTAAAACCCTTGTTGTCCTTCTCTGCGAACCTTTCTTTTACCGCTGGTCTTGGTAGTTGTGAGTAAAGTGCGGGCGATAATGTCTCTGTATTTGAAAAGAGGATATTAAATGGATTCATGTCTGGATGTTCGGCATTGTATAAATCCAGAATAGTCTCACCGTCCTTACGAAAGTCCTGCTCTCTGCGTTTGGCATCGTCAAGCTCATTCATCCAGTAACGGACGTTTTTGTTATAGTTCAAAACCTGTTACTCCGCTCGATTCTCTTTTTTCGTAAGTGAGTTTTCATTAATTGTCCGTAGGTCACAGAGGCGACTGAACCCTGAATAAGTTTTTCGTGAGGGCTTACAATAATTTGGGTTTGTTTTGACATCTTCCACGTTAAGGAGAGATATCTCCATGCGTCACTCGAATGCGAGTGCATATCATGAACAGGTTCTTTGGAGAACATCTTGGTATCTTCATCTCTTTTCCTGTGATAAGACTTGAGATGCTCAAACTGGTCTTCACAGTGACCCTTGTCGAAGTTAGCAATATGAAAAGTCTTTCTCGCTGCTTGAATACCGTCCTGAACTGAAAAGTTAGGCGTTATATCAAACATGCCGATATCAAAATCTTTATCTAATTTATACTCTTCTTTCTGATCGAAGAATTGCTGAATAATTGACTTACCACCCATTCCCAGTCTTACGGGTTTGGCGTCGTGCGGGAGCCAGTGTTTTCCGTACCTGAAACCCCTCTCTTTACCGTTGTCATAGAGGAACTTTGAATGATCTTCTATTTCCTTGAAATTGTCTTCATAGCAATCAATAACATTTAGATCACCATCGACTAACTGATAGAACCAGACTGAGGTAAAGTCATCTCGACCCAAGTCCCATGCAGAATGCACCGGATGTCCTGGAGTATGAGGAACAAAGCCTAATCCACCCCTTTCCTCAAGTCTGGAGGTTGCAGCACCCCAGATAGAGCCGGGTAGGGCTGCATCGAAACTACACCAGTATTCCTGAAGTAGCATGGCCCTGGCATAAGCCTCATCACCATGTTCTGCAATAAGTTCCTGTAATTCGTTATCAAGCTGGGCGGGTGTGAAGATTCCGGTATCGTCTACGGTTAGTTTCTCGTAGAACCATTCCTCAGATTCCTCTGCCATCTTCGCCATTCTGAAGACGTGATTCTTACCACGGGGCGTAGTGTTAAAGCTTGCCCAACCCCCGTTCTCCAATAGGATGGGTCTTAAATAACCCCATGAGGTCGGATTTGAAAGTGCGTACTCAGAGAAGGTAATCCCAACAGGGGGAGAACCTACCAGTGAGTTGTAGTTGTCACTTCCCATTAACTGCCAGGTAGACCCGCTTTTAAGGGGGATTTTCATTTCCTGGTTGTTAATTCCAGCCCTTATCTCATCTGGGAACGCTTCGTCTATTCTTCGTTTTCCAGTATGGGGGTTGATAGCATCCCAAATCGCCTTACGGCACTGGTTGTATTCGGGTAGGCAGTACCAGTAGTTACCTATTCGCTCAAAGGACGCACAGGCGTTGTGGTGCATCATTACATCGTCTTTGCCTGCACGACGATGCCATACCGCGAGAAATCGCTTGATATCGCTTCCAAGTGCGTTCCAGAGAGGTTCCTGATATTTCCTCGCCTTCCAGTTATGGGGAAGGTTTATGTCTATCTCAATATCCCCCAGACCTTCATCGTTAAGTCTTCGACATAGGCCGGACTATTGGAATAATGTGCATCTACAAAGATGCCATCTGAACTACAATCAAGGTCTTTAGCGATATTACTTCGGCGAAGTCGATAATATTTATTCGCTATTACCGTTATACCGCCAGAGCCTAAATGAAGCTCGGCTTCTTTAGTAATTGCTAATATGCCTGAATCATTAACAACTGAATAAAGATAGGCATCAACCTCAGCATTGACATGAGTTGCTAACACGTTGATATCAAAAGTATCGAGTTCGATATTTGGCGTATCGTTGAACTGCTCAAAAGAACAGTGATAGGTATCAACATCTGTCAGCGTTACATCTGATGTTGAAAGCGTAACTGACCCTGTGAACCATTTAGAGGTCATGTAGGCGTTACTGTATCCATGAACAGCATTACCATTGCCGTCTGTCGTTGTTGTGTCTGTCGTCAGGCCGTCAATAATTACTTCATCTGTATCTGCTGGCGTTGTTACGCCTGTATCACGGTCAATCGTTGTGCCGGTAAAAGTAATAGTTCCAGCAAGATCACTACCTGCATTAACCACAATAAATAACTTACCAGCACCCTGATTGACAACAATGTTTGTCGGTGTTGGGTCTAGTGGACTCGCTGTATCCAGTGACAAAATACCACCATGAACATTACTCTCACTAGCTCTTGCCGGTTCAGCATCGTAACTCGTTAAAGGTACTGGAATTGCAATCGTTTCTTCTACTTTCGACCAACTACCATCACCCCTCAGGAATGTTTCTGCACTCGGAGTTCCCGTGTGAAGGAAACTATTTAGAAATCGTATAAATGTGCGTCCGGCCATTATGAATTATTGAGACTACGGGGCTTTGTTCTCATTATGCACAAGTCATCGCTACAGTTGCGTCAAACGTACCGCTTGCCAGCGCGATACCTCCGGTCACTGATTTGATATCACCAATCGTTGCATCGTAGATAAAATGCAATGTATCGCCATCACCGTTACTGGGCGCAACAGAGAAAACAACATCAAAACGCGGTGTTGATGTGGGGGCGGTATCAATCGCAGTTATAATGGGAGCGATTTCCTTGTTAGCCTCTACATCAGCAGGCCATAGTTCCGCTGTTACTCCAAGGACAAAGTTGGTTGATTCGCAGATACACGGGACAATGTGATAGGCAGTTCCAGTACCGGAACCTGCTCCTGTTGCAGTAAAGACGGTGCCTTCAAGGTTATCAGCAGCGCCAATTGCTATCCAGTTGGTATCACCGGGTACTAATATTTCATACCTCTCATCAGTAGTAAAACCAGAAGCAGCAGTAACAATCGTTGTTTTGTCAATCAGCTCAAGCGTATGCAAGTAAGCCGCTTGTACGGGCGTTACACCAATTGCGTAGCCATTAACGTTAGTATCAGCGCCATTAGTCACAAATACATACAAAGTATCATTTTGATCAACCACACCCGGCGTAACAACAGTAAAGGTTATTTCAGTTGTTGATGCCTCTGCTGTGATTGTCTGCTCTGTTGCGCTGGCATCATTAACATCATCTACAAGACAGATAGTAACCGTGTTTCCACCTATTCCAAACCCCGTTCCAGTGATAACAATACCTGTTTCACCGTCTTCTATGGTGGCATCGCCATTAACATCTGTAATCGTAACCGTTGAGGTTACGGCATCGTTAGCCTCAACATACATAGAAATTGGATAAGTGTATGATGATGAATCAGCAACAAACTCAGCAGGTAAGGTTCCCGTTGCATTATAATCACGCAAGATATTATTTGATTCGTAATCGCTACTAACATCTGCCGAATAGCCATCCGACCATACCGCTAGTGCGTAGGTTATAGAAGCACTTAATTCGACCTCGGTTCCTGTTCTATCAACCTCTTTCCACCCTTCAGAGCCATCGCCTGTAAAGATTGTTTCACTACCAGAAACCAACGTGGGCGGAGATACCGACACATTATAAATACCTACCCTTGCCTCATCACCCGTATTTCCCGTTCCAGAATAAAGGTGAAACTTAAAAACCTCCTTATCAACATTAGGGGTGAACGTATAAGTAGAGTGGTTATGTATATGGGTTACATTTGCAGTCAGATTATATTGACTACCCTCAACATTATTACCATATATATCAGCCATTCATATCTCCTAAGTCGGCCAGCCGGTCGGGCGTCTGTTGTAGATTTTCAGATCATCAACGTATATCCATATATCACCATCAATGTGATCATAAGAGCTGTTAGGCGAGAAGGTATTCATGAACCGAAACATTTTCCATTTTCTGGTAGAAGAAGATATAGTCGAAATTGATAAGTCGAGCTGCTTAACACCATCAACCCACATTTTTTGATAACCATTACCACCACTATCCCTGGCTACTGTGCCAATACCACACTCGACCTGATATTTCTGCCATACCTGCCACTTGAATGCATTGTTATCCCCGAAATTAAGGTCTGATAACCCAGATCGGGTTGTTCTGAAATCCAACCCCAAGTTGTAATCCCTCAGCATTATTATCTTGGCAGAGGGATGTGTACCCGTTGCAGTATCGTAGTGTTCATAACGTAAGAACTTACAATAACCAATAACTGTATCAAAGTGAAAATCTGCTACTGCAGGGGCGCGTAACCACATTTCATGGTACATAACATCACCCTCTCCAAGTAGAGAAGGGAAGGTTACTCGACCACCCCAGTTATAGGTCGATACCGTAACATCCTTTTTAAGTAGACATTTACAACACTGAAAACCTGAATGCGCTTGGTCTCCGGTGTACGTTGACCAGCCCGCTTCACTGTCCCAACCATCAGGCCCAACTGCCATAGTGTCAATAGTGCCGTTATTCCAATCTCTTTCTATTGCCCATCCATCGGTGGGTGCAGAGGTAACGACATAATTAGGTAGGGTTGTATCAAGTACCTGAACATCTTCACTTTGAGACTTCAGATCACTTACATCACCATCAAAAACATTCGTAATCGTGTTATTGGCCTGGAATGCAGCACCATCAACGGTGAATTGGAGTTGGTTAGTTCCCTTTCCACCTACCGCTGTTATGTTCCTTGGGCCGCCGTTTACAGCGAACGAATGACCTAATATGTAACTAGCATCTGTACCCGCTGTTGTATACAAGGCTTCTGAGGCACTTACATAAATATCGTTCTCACCCGCTGTAGCCGACATACTATCCAGTGTCGGTATGGTTGAGCCGGGTTGTTTTACGGTCATTCTAAATACATCAGATTCAGCAGAATTACCCTCGCCATTTGTTGCGACAAAAGTTAAATCAAAAGGTGAGTTCATCCACTCGTTTGCTGCTACGGTTCCGTAGATAAATCCAATGCCATAGCCGTCAACACCGTCATCATCAAGTGTTAATCCTGATGGCAAAGCAGCAGAGCCGCCACCAAGATTGATATCTGTTATTGGGTCGCCACCATCTGACGCGATAAAGTTAGTCTCCATGTCGATAGAGACAACCTGTCCTTCATTGACAAAGAAACTGGTAGATGTCCCCCATGTAGGCACTACCGCCGCTGAACAACCCAGTTCTCCAGACTCCCATGCAATTACTTCGGGTGTTTCCGAAGCGGGGTCTATGGCGTTTACAGTAATGTTAAATGACTCGTCAGTAGAAAGACCTGCCTCATTCGTTGCTGTCGCGGTAATGGTTGTTTCAACAGCCTCAGTATCTGTTATCCCCGTTATTGACCCGTTGATATTAAACAATAAACCGGAGGGAAGCCCGTTTGTAGATGAGTAGGCAAATGTTATTACTGATGGGGCTGCGGGGTCGCCATCATCAGTTATATAATCCTGTAGGTTTAAACTAAACTGACCGCCAACCTCCTGATCGTCGTAATCGGGTACAGCAGGACTCGTTGCCCATACGGGTGCCGTTATCTCCAAACCAACAACAATTGCCGGTAGAACTTGAGATGCTGAACCAGAGTCGTTGGTGGCGTTATAGACGATTTGATACGTCCCGCCCTGGTCTGCGTCAATGGTCCCTGTTATCTCCCCAGCAGAGGTAGCGGCCATTTCCACACCACCCGATTCTGGGAGTGAGCCGGATAAATAAGTAAACGTTAATGCGGAACCATCTGGGCTTACAACATAGTCTGAGAGCGAGAGGCTTACAGTTTCGCCCGTATCCCAGTTCTGGACTGGAATAGTTCCCCAAACGGGTTGCTGTCCCTCTTTAACGCCATAAACAGTGTCGTTTACGTCATTTAACCAATCTGCGAGTATTTTAGTAACACCGCCTACAAAATTAGTATCTGCCATATTATCCGCACGCTACCGCTATGTCTGCTACTGCCCAGTCTGCAATACAGGTTGGAGGGGAAACATCATATCCTTCCCACAGTAATTGATTGAGAACTTCTTGGGCCTGTTGTTCACAGGTATTCGTTAGAGTCGTTCGTGCCCACAAACACACCCCCATCAAGCCTGCGGTGTTGGACATGACATAATAGAAGGCGTACAAACTTTCTACAAAGTGCTGCTGGACATCAACAGGATTGGCTGTTCTGGGACCAATCCCCATCAAGTCCTTAATACAGACTTCAAGTTCGTCACCACTCAGCTCCATTACACTTCGGCGTCAGCGTCTATATTAGAGTCGTCTTCTAAAGCGACCAGAATCTCTGCGGCCTGGGCTGCGGCGTCTCCACTTATAGTCGTCTTGCACCACATACATCTTTCGGCCATGATCTCTCCAGGGGCACTTACTTTCGTAGGGTGGCCTGTGACGTACCATCTCGAATAATCCTCTGCGTCATGCCTTTCCTTCAGAATCGTGATTGGATTGGGACTACCTACATCGTGTCCACTCAAGGTATTAAGTGCGCTCTGCAGGGCTGCTGTTGTTGTTACTGCCATCTCTAATCCTCTAGTAGTTCATCAACAGATTCGTAAATACGGTCAATTGATAATGAATATTTGTTCGCAAGCATGAGCTTGTCTTCTTGCGCCTGATAATCTTCTGGGAGACCAAACTCTGACAGCTCATCAAGAAATTCCTGAATCCATATCAATTCTGAAATAATCTCCTTTTTTGTTAGATATGCTCCATCAATAGGCCACTTCATCTCTGCTGCCATAATTTACTCCGAAATAATCTCCATGATCCGCATCATGGCATTGTCAAATTGGGTTAAAGCTTCGTCTAACTCGTCGAGCCTGTCGGTACAGTCGGTCTGCTCAACGTAAGTCATCATCTCTCTCTCAAGCTTGTTGACGAATATCTGGGCTTGTTCTTTAGTCATTCTTACCCAGGGTCATATACACATCTGTCTGCTTCCATCTCTACTCTAAGTGAAAATCGTGTGGTGAATTATGTGGTGTATACCACCCCTACACAGCCTACCCGCCCTGCCTCAGACCCACCCCCCCTAGTCCTCTACATCTATGGTAAGTGTTTGATTATCATGGGTTATTGCTGCTGACCTGTTGACATTCACAGTGATGCCAGCTTGCCCTGATTGATCCTTATCTGAGTACCCGTGATTGTTGACCAGGCAGAGCTTAGTGATGGCTGGATTGAACGTACCATCTAGCCCATTGTTGAGCAATTCACGCTCTTGACCACACATGATCTTATCCATAGCTTGACTAAACTCATAGGACCTATTGTCCTTATACCATCTATATAGACTCTGTTTGTTCTTACCTAGTTTATAGGCTAATCCAGCTACAGTAGGCATTCTATCGCCGTATTTCGCATAATTCTTAGCATAGTCTACTGTTACCGCTAATACTTGCTGATCGAGTTCTAACGGTCTACCAGGCTGTCTAGCCTCTGTCACTTTATTATGTAGCTGCCTGCTCATAATCTTACCTTTTGACTAATTGCGCCATTATGGCATTTATTGATCTAAATCAAGTTTATTGCTTGATATTATATGTGTACTACGTATACTTGAGTTGTAAGTATTAAACATCTATTTGGGAGATTAAAAACATGTCTATTTACACTGAACAAGGCTATGAATCCAGAACTGACTATTTGAATAGTCTGGCTGAGGACTTCGGACTCGATACTGAGCTTGTCTACATTGCAGCCGATATGCTCGGTCCTAATGAGGACTTCGACGGCCTTGTTACTACGCTGGATGATGAAAGTCAGCGTATTGGCTATTAATCAACAACGCACAAGGACGTGCTTACTTGGGAATATAGAACAATGCCTTATCCTGTTTGTATTCAGTTTGTTGCTGTTTCCAGCCGTCGCGGGCCTCGTTACATATGGATACAGAACTTCGCTGACATTATTTTTAATGATCAGTTCATGTATAGCGGTAAGTTCTGCTATATCTGCACACGTCCGAAAAACATTATTTTCGGTTAATTAATCTTACTTTGGGAGAATAGAAAACTATGAAAATTATCACTAACAATCAATATCGCGACTTAATCAATGGCTATCAATTGTCTGATACTGAAAAACAAGACTTTGATTATATTGATGATGATGAAATCGGCGGTCACTGCTTTTTTAAGTACAAGGGGTTTATCTATGATCCATCCGAGTTCATGCCTACGCCGCATAATGAACCGGCTAGACAAGAATTAAATGAATTGTCTGCATGGGATGGATACCAGTCTGATAGTTACTTTTCAGGCATTGTCATTAAATTTGACGCTGATTATGAACAGGTCAAGATCGGTACTTATTTTAGCTGATCATTCAACCTTGTCTCTGTATCAGGGGCAAGCTTGAGCAATTAAGCTCTAATAGGAGTATAGAACAATGAAACTAACACGTGAACAACGCAAAACGCTATTCCAGGTTTATAACCGCTCGCCGTTGAATATGTCATATCGTGAATTTAGACGTACAGTCCAGCCGGGCTGGGGTTGCATTATGG
>Ga0070727_10002443_pt1 | contig 17945 bp, 17 predicted proteins | sample tdAd472_FD_66722 | JGI IMG/M metagenome (GOLD analysis project Ga0070727, IMG submission 66722) | Marine sediment microbial communities from the Atlantic coast under amendment with organic carbon and nitrate - tdAd47.2 | ecosystem: Environmental > Aquatic > Marine > Coastal > Sediment | place...
CGCTGTGCGTGGTGGAAGATGTGCCTGACCTGTGGGCGCTTGACAAATCCCGCCTGTTTCCGGGGCGGTTCCATGTGTTGGGCGGGCGTTTGTCCGCGCTGGAAGGGGTGCGACCAGAGGATATTGGCATCGACAGCCTGATTGCGCGCGTGTCTGCCGGGGGCATAGATGAGGTGGTGCTCGCGATGAATGCCACATTGGAGGGCCAGACGACGTCGCATTATATTGCCGAGCGGCTTGAGGGCTACCCCGTGCGGCTCACGCAGCTTGCCCATGGCCTGCCCGTTGGCGGCGAGCTGGATTATCTCGATGAAGGCACATTGGCGCAGGCATTACGCGCGCGGCGGCCTGTTGCCTGAAAAGCCGCACTTCTTCTACTTGATATTCGCGCGTTCTTTTCATATTTCAGGTCTATGGCCATTTTACCGATCTTAGAGGCACCCGATCCACGGCTGCGAACGATTTCCACACCTGTGGAAACGATAGACGATGATCTGCAGACGCTGATCGACGACATGTTCGAGACCATGTATGACGCGCCGGGCATTGGCCTGGCTGCGATACAGGTGGGCGTGCCCAAGCGTATATTGGTGATCGATCTGCAGGAGCCGGAGTCGGACGAAGAAGACGCCAAACCGGTGCGCAACCCGCTGGTGTTCATCAACCCGCAGGTTCTGGACGGCTCCGAGCAGCTTTCGGTTTATAATGAAGGCTGCCTCTCGGTGCCGGATCAATATGCCGAGATTGAACGCCCTTCGACCATCCGCGCCAGCTGGATGGACCGGGAAGGGCGCATTCACGAGCAAGAGCTGGATGGCCTGCTAGCGACCTGCCTGCAGCATGAGATGGATCATCTCGAAGGCGTGCTCTTTATCGATCATCTCTCGAAGCTGAAGCGCGATATGGTGCTTAAAAAGCTACAAAAGGCGCGCCGGGCGGCCTGATTTAACTTCTGCTTGTCAGATGCGCAGATTGACGATACGTTCCTATTTCGTTCTCATTGTTAGGGACTCGTCTTTTTGGAACCTGTGACCATTGCCTTCATTCTGATTGCCTTGCTTGCCGGCGCTGGCCTTGGCTGGTTTGCCGGTGCGCGCCCGGTTGCGGCGTTGCGGCGGCGCGAGCGCGAGGCGGCGGACGGGTTGGTGCGCGCAGAAGAACAGCGCAATGCCGCGATCCGCGATATTAACGAAGAGCAAAAGCGCGTTGGCAGTTTGCAGCAGCAGGTGGAGGCGATCCGCGCAGAGCGGGAGCAGGCGCATAGCCGGCTTGCGGCTTTGGAAGCGGAGTCGGCGGCGCGGGCGCAGGGCTTTGAAGAGCAGCTCAAATCCCTGACCGAAGCCAAGGAAGCGCTTTCCGCACAATTTAGCGAGATTGGTGGCAAATTGCTGGGCGAGGCGCAAAAGGCGTTTCTCGACCGCGCCGACCAACGGCTTTCGCAGCAGCATGAAAAGAGCGAAGCGCAGCTAAAAGCGCTGCTCCAGCCTGTTGAGACAACATTAAAGCGATATGAAGATGGTCTAGGCCGCGTAGAAAAAGACCGTGTAGATAGTTATGCGGCGCTTAGAGAAGCTGTGGAACATGTACGAGCTGGGCAAGGGCAAGTACGGGAGGAGACCGCAAAATTAGTGAATGCTTTACAGGCGGCACCAAAGACGAGGGGAAGATGGGGTGAGCAGCAATTCAAAAACCTTATTGAGATTGCCGGGCTGTCGGCTTTTGTGGATTTCAAAGAAGAGGTTTCAGTTACTGCTGAGGAAGGCAAATTACGGCCTGATTTTATTATTCGATTACCCGGTGATCAGCAACTTATCGTAGATGTAAAATGTGTCCTAACGGGTTATCTGCAAGCAGTGGAACAGAGCGACCCAGGCAAGCGTGAAGAGCATATGTTAGCTCACGCGAAAGCTGTTCGGGGACATGCCGATGCTCTTGGCCGGAAGGCGTATTGGGATCAGTTTAAGAAAGCACCTGATTTTGTTATTATGTACATCCCAGGAGATAACTTTGTCACGGCGGCGTTAGAAGCCGATATGAATCTCTGGGAGAGGGCCGCTAAAAACCGTGTGATTATTTGTGGTCCTGCCACCTTTTTGCCTCTAGCTCGCACATTGGCTGGCCATTGGCGGCAGGCTAAAATGCACGATCAAGCAAAATTGGTGGGGGAACTTGGTAAAGAGCTTTATGACAGTCTTGCGAGTGCAGCTGGGCACTTAAAGCGCATTGGTTCTGGTTTAACTAGTGCAGTTGATAACTATAATAAATTCGTTGGTAGTTTTGATAGAAATGTCCTTTCTAAAGGAAGGCGGTTTCGAGATCTTGATGTGGAAATCGGTAATAAAGAGATAGAATCTATTGAACCTCTGGAAGTCTTAGTTCGTGATTCACAATCGGAAGAGAGCACAAGACGTTTGCCAGATTCTGCCGGTTTGGAAACGTAGAGTCGGTTAGTAACAAAGTGGCCTGATGATTTATAGTCTGCGAGGTCGAGTTCTGGCGGATCAGGATGTTCTATTTTTCTACACCCTTCATCTTCCCCCATGTCCGCGCTGCGGTATAGCCCAGATAGCCGGTACCAAAGAGTGCGTAAAGCGGCTCGGGGATGCCCGCGAGATAGGCGTTCATGCCGCGCGCAATTGCCGTTGCCATCTCCGGTCGCGCTGCCGCGATCAGCCCCATCGGGATGGACCAGAGCAGCAACACATACATGACATAGAGAAAGCTGGGCCGGGCGCGGCTTGTCCATGGGTCGGGAGACTGCGCCTCGGCCATGATCGCCGAGAGCTGCGTGCGCAGTGCCTCCATCTCCTGCGCGCCTTGTAGCTTGAGCAGCTCCAGCTTGGCAGCGTCGCGGGCTTGCGGATCTGGGATGATCTTGTCGATCAGCTTGGCAATTGGCCCGATCAGGCCTTCAATGAGTGACATGGGTTTTGCTCCTGCGCGTAAGTCGGGAAATGTTCAGCCGATACGATTGGCTATCCAGCCATAAAGGAAGCTTTCATTGGCCGGGCGGGCTTCAGCCAGCGCAATATAACGCTCGCCCTGCAATGCCTCGATGGCTTTGAGCAGCACAGTCTCGCCCTGTCGGCCACGCGCGAGAATGAAATGTTCCAGAGCGGCAAGCGTGACCGGCCCCAGTTGCCGGTCAATGGCAATATCACCATAATCGCGCTCATTGCGATTGAGCGCATTGAGCGCGCGTTGCAAAAAACCGGTGGCGACCGCTGGCCCCATATTGACGCCTGTGTCGAAAAGTTCAGCCGCAATGAGCGGCGCATGGTGCGCCACTCGGTCAAAACCGGGCTTTTCCCAATAGAGCATCCGGTAAATATGCTCAGCCGATGTGCGCGGCAGGGCGCGCATGTCACCAGTATAGCCGTGCGTCCGGGCAACCTGTTGCGTGATACCCCAGCGGGTCGGCCCGCCACGGTCATCATGATGATCTACATAATCGCCTTCGCGATCGATGAGTTCTTCGAGCAATCGGTTGATATGGACCATATACGTCTCCTGCGTCGAGGAGGTGTGCTAACCTATTTGGAACACTGTAGGACAGTGAAAATATAAGTCGCCATGTCTGTGTGTATGGCAATAGATTGAAAACAGATACTTTTAGAGGAATTGTTGGTCGGGACGAGAGGATTCGAACCTCCGACCCCCACACCCCCAGTGTGATGCGCTACCAGGCTGCGCTACGTCCCGACCGAGGCCGCGGCGTTAGGCTGATTACAGGAAAGTTGCAACCCCGTTTATGCCTTTCTTGACATTAGTGAAGCCCGCATAAAGCGACAGAAGAATATGCCATTGCCTCTTGCCCGTTGCGCGAGCCATCCTATCTGTGGTAGCCGCGCGCATTCGGTTGCAGGTATCTATGCCTTCTTTCGATTTCACGCCTGAATGAAAACCAGTGAAAGCCCAGTATCATGATAATCACCCCCGCCTATGCCCAAGCAGCCGGAGCCGCATCTGGCGGTGCAGGCATGATAATGAACATATTGCCGCTGGTGCTCATCTTCGGTGTTTTCTATTTCCTCATCATCCGCCCGCAGAGCAAGCGGATGAAAGAACATAAAGCCAAGATTGAAGCTGTTCAGAAGGGTGATCAGGTTGTCACAGGCGGCGGACTTGTCGGTAAAATCACCAAGGTAGAGCCTGAATTTGTAGAGATTGACCTTGGTGGCGGTAACAAGGTTCGCGCCGTTAAATCAACACTGACTGATATTGTTGATCCTGCCGCCAAACCAGCAAACGACTGATCCATGCTCGGTTTTACGCGTTGGAAGATATGGCTCATTGTGTTGACTGTGCTGTTTGGCATGGCCTTCGCTGTCCCCAGCTTCCTGCCAGAGCGCATTTTCAGCCAGCTTCCTTCGGCATTTCAGGCCAAGATTAATCTCGGGCTGGATTTGTCAGGGGGCAGTCATATTTTGCTGGAAGCTGACCCGGCAGATGTCGCCAGACAGCGCCTCGAAAACATGGAAGAACAGGTGCGCACTGAACTGCGTCGTGGCGATCCGCGTATCGCGATTGGCGATATTTCGCGTAAAGGCAACAAGCTCAGTTTCATGGTCCGCGACCCTTCGCAGGTAGACGCTGCTGTTGAGCGCCTCCGCCCGTTGACGCAAGGGGCCGGACTGACCGGGCAGCGCGATTTCAACGTTGAGGTGATCGATAGCAGCCGTATCGTCATGACGCCGACACAGGCAGGTCTTGATAATGCGCTGGATCAGGCGATGGATGTCGCCAAGGAAGTGATTGATCGTCGTATTAACGAGCTGGGCACACGCGAACCCACGATCATCCGTCAGGGCGCAAACCGTATCGTCGTTCAGGTGCCGGGTCTTCAGGATCCGACAGAACTCAAGGATTTGCTCGGACAAACCGCCAAACTCGAATTCAAGCTGGTGGATTTTGCTGCCGATCCTAATGAAGTAGCGGAGGGGCGCGCGCCTATCGGCAGCGAAGTGCTGCCCTATCCCGATAATCCATCCGGTGTGCCCTATATCGCGGTTAAACGTCGTGTCATGGTGTCTGGCGAAGAGCTTACCGATGCGACACAAGGCTATGATCAGCAGACGAACGAACCGGTGGTGAACATCCGTTTCAACGGGTCTGGTGGCAAGAAATTTGGTCGTGTGACCAGTGAAAATGTCAATCGTCCCTTCGCTATTATTCTGGATGGCACAGTATTGTCTGCGCCGAATATCAATGAACCGATTTTGGGTGGAAGCGCGCAGATTTCAGGCAGTTTCACAGTACAAAGCGCCAACCAGCTTTCCATCGCGCTGCGCTCGGGCAAGCTGCCTGTTGCCTTGACGGTTGTGGAAGAGCGCACTGTGGGGCCGGACCTTGGTGCCGATTCCATTCGCAAGGGCGTTATCGCCTGCGTGATTGCGACCTCCGCTGTGCTGGCGTTCATGCTGGTCACCTATGGGCGGTTTGGTTTATATGCGAATATTGCGCTGGCGGTGAATATCGTCCTGATTATCGGCGTGATGGCGATGCTCAATGCCACGCTGACACTGCCTGGAATTGCCGGTTTTGTACTGACCATTGGTGCAGCGGTCGATGCCAATGTGCTGATCAATGAGCGTATTCGCGAAGAGCAGCGGCGGGGCCGCCCGATCATCCAGACAATCGAGACCGGCTATCGCGAGGCAACCCGCGCCATTCTCGATGCGAACATCACCAATGTTATCGCGGCGGCGCTGATGTTTTATTTCGGTTCCGGGCCGATCAAGGGCTTCGCTGTCGTTCTGACAATCGGCATTGTGACCAGCGTATTCACGGCTGTCACCGGAAGCCGCATGCTCGTTTCGTTCTGGCTGCGCAAGCGCCCGACCGAGCTGGTGATATAAGGGCGAGGAAAGACCATGAAACTTCTTAAACTCGTCCCCGATGCGACCAACATCCATTTCCTGAAATGGCGTAATCTTGCCATGGTCGTTTCCATCATCCTGATTATCGCATCCATTGCACTGGTCGTGCAGCGGGGCCTGAACCTAGGCGTGGATTTCGTCGGTGGGCAGATGGTCCGGGTTACTTTTGAACAACCGGTTGAACTGGATGCGTTGCGCAAAACGGTTGGCGCCCTTGGTCAGGGCGAACCAACGGTGCAGCAATTTGGTTCGCCCAATGATGTGTCGATCCGTATGCCGCTGCCTGAAGGTGACGAAGGTGCGGCCAATGAAGCTGCAACCCGGCTTAAAACCGCGATCAGTACGCAATATCCCGGTGTGACTTTTGGTAGTGTCGATACGGTTTCGGGCAAGGTCTCGGGGGAGCTGTTTCGCACGGGCGCCATTTCCATGGCGCTGGCGATGGCGGCTATCTCAATCTATATCTGGCTGCGTTTCGAATGGCAGTTTGGCATTGGCGCGCTCTTCGCGCTTGTGCATGATGTGGCGCTGACCTTCGGCTTTTTCGCGCTGACCCAGCTTGAGTTTGACCTGAACAGCGTTGCCGCGGTGCTCACAATCATCGGTTATTCGCTCAATGACACGATCGTCGTATATGACCGCGTGCGTGAGAATTTGCGCAAATATCGTAAGATGGAGATCATTCCGCTGCTCGACCTCTCGGTGAACGAGACATTGGCGCGAACCATCATGACTTCGCTGACGATGATTATCGCGCTGGTTTGCCTGTTAGTCTGGGGGCCTGAAGTGATTTTTGGTTTCACTGCCGCAATGCTGCTCGGTATCTTTATCGGCACCTATAGCTCCATCTATATGGCAGCGCCGATATTGGTATGGATGAAGGTTGGTCCGGACAGTTTTATTCCGAAAGAATCCGCTGTTTCTGCTGGTGGGGAGCGCATGACCCGCCATGATGGCGCTGTGCCCTGATGGCATTATGGGCGGGGTGGGCTATCGGAGGGCCTTGCCAGCCAGCTCATAGAGATGCGCCAGCAGCGTGTCCCCGTTTACAGCCCATGTGAAACGCATGGCGGTCTTGCGGATCGCGACCCGATCGGGTGTCTGTGTCAGCATTGTACGCAGGCCCTGGGCAATAGATGCGGGCTCACGCTCTATGATGCATCCTGACACGGCATTGGTCATCAGCTCACGTGCACCGCCAACATCGCTGATGGCAATAGGAGTGCCACAGGCGAGCGCCTCAACCCATGCATTGGCCAAGCCCTCGGAGGCCGAAGGCAGGGCCATGACGTCAGCCGCATTATACAAGACCGGCAACTGGTTATGCGGCACCGCCCCAAGGAAACCGACACGCTGTGTCAGCCCAAGGCTGGCAGCCAGTTGTTCCAGCGCATAGCGTTCTGGCCCTTCACCTGCCAGCAGCAGCATGGCATCGGGAATGTCGGCGAGTGCACGGATGAGCATATGCTGGCCCTTGCGCTCGATCAGTGCGCCAACGCTCAGGATCACAGGGCCACTCAGATTAAAACGTGCTTTGGCCGCTGTGCGATCTTGCGGGGCAAATCGTTCCAGATCGACGCCGGTATAATGGACATGAATTTTGTCGGCATCCATGCCAAGCGCAATCATAGAGCGTTTCATAGCCTGGGAAACGGCGAGCAGGCCTGCTGCATCTTGCCCTGCCTCAAGCACGGCTTTGCGTGTACCGGGCTGCCGCCCCCAATGATGAATATCCGCGCCGCGGGCCTTGATCGAATATGGAATGCCAAGCGTCCGCGAAATCCGGCGGGCGACCGGCCCATCAGGGTAGAAAAAACTGGCGTCGATCACGTCAAAGGGCTGCTCGGCGTGGAGTGCGCGCACCAGCGGCATCAGGGCGCGGGTCATATTGGCGACATGGAGCGCGCCACCAATTTTCGGGATGACCGTGAAGCGCGGACGGTGCACCGTTAAATCGCGCCAGCGTTCGCTGTGTGGAAGGGTACGCAGCGGTGCATAATGGGGATGGTTTGAGAGCGGCCATGGTGCAATGCCCAGTGGCGCAATAACCGTCAGGTCTACGTCTTTGCGGCTCGCCAGTTCACGCGCCTGACGCTCGACGAAAATGCCAAAATTCGGACGAGTCATGTCCGGGAAAAGGGTTGAAAGCGTGAGGACGCGCAGAGCCATGAAGCCACTATCTAGTGCATAATGCTTAACATAATGGTGACGCTAACGCCCGTGCGACCTGCTGCAAGCGGGTTTGCGATATTATAAGGCTCTGTTGAGCCGGGTTGCGACGGCGGCCCATGGTGGGTCCATCAAAACCTGCTGCCGGGCGCCGGGTGTAAGGGGTAATATCTGCACCTTGTCATTATCGCGGCCGATAAGACGGCCGAAAAGAAAACGCCCGCCGGGGCGCGGGAACAACACATCGCGGTTAAGAGCGCCGCCAAATTGTTCAGGGCCGATGCGCGCGCACCAGACCTCGTCTCCAGCGCGATAATCACCGATGCTGGATGTGATGCGCAGACCGACCATATCGCCCTCGATCAATGGCACGACAAAATGAGACTGACGCCCTGGCGCATAAGCGCCTTCCGCGCCGAGATAGGCTGCGACAGGGATATGCTCCTTGCCGGGCAGGTCAATCAGGTCGGCCGCATTGACGCTTAATGCGGCTGCGATACGGTTGAGCCATTTAACGGAAACAGTGCGCGTTCCCGTTTCCAGACGGCCTATGGTTTGTGCTGTTGTTGGTGGTTCGCATAGCTTGCCAACGTCGTTGAGCGTCAGCCCCTTCGCGCGCCGTACTTCACGAATACGGGTAATCATATCCTGTCCCTTAACCTATCTGGTTTTCTCCTTTCCTACAGGTGAGACATAATGGCAAGGGGGTGCATCAAGATTATTGGAGGAAATATGTGTGCAAAACCCGCTTCTGTTGCCAAGGCTGGTCAGACCAACCTCAATAAACGCTATGTTGAGCAGACTATTGAAGACCCGCAGGGCGAGGTGCAGCATGTGCGGGTGCACCTCGGAGAATCGTCGTTATTATGGTTGCGCGCGCGTGGGTTGCTGAGCGAACGGCTCTATCTCGCCGGGGATCGGTTGCGCGAGGACTGGGAGCGGGCCGGGATGGGGGCGCGTGTGACAATGGCTTGGGATGTTGCGCCGCCAGCAAAAGGGGCACGCTCTGCCCCGCGCGCAATGGATCCGCATATGCACCAGCTTTCGGCCAAGGATCGTTTTGACGGTGCGTTGCGTAACGCGGGGCCGGGCCTTGCGGACATATTATGGCGTGTCGTTTGCGCGGGAGAAGGGCTTTCGACGGCCGAGCGTGCCTTGGGTTGGCCGAGCCGCGCGGGCAAGCTGGTACTGGGGTTCGCGCTGGAACGGGTGGCAGATTATTACCGGATCGCGTGAAGCGCTTATCTGGCCAATGATTCGGCCATTTCCGCCAGCTCCAGCCAGCGTTCTTCGGCCGCATCCTTTTCATCACGCGCCTTGCTTATTGCTTCGGTTAAAGCAGCAAAACGCTGCGGATTACTGGTATAGAGGTCAGGGTCTGCGAGAATGGTTTCATCACGCGCTATCGCAGCTTCAATCTCTTCAATCCGTGCAGGCAGCAGCTCATAATCGCGCTGATCTCTATAGCTGAGTTTGGTTTGTTGCTTGGGCGGAGCAGGGGATGAAGATGTCGCTTTTGCTGTTGAACCGCTGGGCTTGCTGGAGGCGGGGCGGGTGCGTTGTTTGCGCTGCTTTTCCCAATCCTCATAGCCGCCTATCACAATATCCACCACGCCAGAGCCATCGAGACCCAAAGTCATCGTTACCGTCTTGTCGAGAAAGTCACGGTCGTGGCTGACGATCAATACGGTGCCACCATAATCGGCGATGACCTCCTGCAGGAGGTCGAGCGTTTCAAGATCAAGGTCGTTGGTGGGTTCGTCGAGCACGAGCAGGTTGGATTCGCGGGCAAATTCGCGCGCCAGCAACAGGCGCGAGCGTTCGCCGCCTGACAATGTCCCGACTTTTGCGTCAGCCAGGCTGGGATCGAAGAGGAATTCCTTCAAATAGCCCTGCACATGCTTGCGCACACCGCGCACATCGATCCAGTCACCACCTTCGGCTAATATATCGCGCACGCGCTTCTCCGGGCTCATCAGCGCGCGTTGCTGATCGATGATGATGCCGTCCAGTGTCTTGGCGCGGGTTATCGTGCCCTCATCGGGTTCGATCTCGCCGGTAAGCAGCTTCAGCAAAGTTGTTTTACCTGCGCCATTGCCGCCGACCACGCCAATACGGTCACCGCGCTGGATACGGATTGAGAAGTCTCTGATAATTTCGCGGCTATTTCCAGATGCCCCGTTCATGTCGAGCGCAGTCGATACAGGCTCCGTTTCCTGCCGCTCGACTTCGCCCGAGGCGAACGGAGTTTGGAGGAAGCGCTTCGTCACATGTTCCGCGACGATCACGCTCTTGGTCTTTACATCATCATTGGTGATCGCGAGCTTGGCCGTTCCCTGTGGCCCTGACATAGAGGCACGCTGGGCGCGCATTTCATAGAGTTTGGAGAGGCGGCCCTGATTGCGCTTGCGCCGGGCGGTAACGCCGCGCTCGAGCCAATGCGCCTCTATCTTCAGTTTTGCGTCAAGCTTGTCGGTCGCGCGGGCTTCCTCGGCATAGACCTTTTCCATCCATGCCTCAAAACCGCCAAAGCCAACCTCGTTGCGCCGCAAGCTGCCACGGTCCAGCCAGAGCGTCTGGCGGGTGAGACGGGTGAGGAAGGTGCGGTCATGGCTGATGGTGATGAAGGCGCCTGTATAACGGTTCAGCCAGCTCTCCAGCCAGTCGATCGCCGATATATCGAGATGGTTGGTCGGCTCGTCGAGCAGCAACAGGTCGGGTTCGCTTGCCAGTGCGCGGCAGATAGCGGCGCGGCGGCGCTCGCCTCCGCTGGCGGTTGCTGCCTCGCGGGAAAGATCAATGCCGATCTGGTCGGCAATGGCTTCTACCTCATGGGCTTGTGGTGCGTCAGGGGTCTTCAAGGCGAAGTCGAGCAATGTAGCAAAACCGCTGACATCCGGGTCTTGCTCCAGCATCACGATGCGCTTTCCCGGAACAGCCGAGCGGCGGCCCTTGTCCGCTTCAATCTCGCCAGCGATGAGGCGCAACAGCGTCGTCTTGCCTGCGCCATTGCGGCCAATCAACGCCAGCCGGTCACGTTCGCCTATGTTGATGTCCAGTCCTTCGAACAGCCAGCCCGCGCCCTGAATAAGGCCGAGGTCTTCATAGGATAATATTGGTGTAGCCATGATGATGGTGCAGCTAGGGGGCTTGACGTCTGGTGGCAAGTCTTTCCCAATAGTAACAGCCTCATTCACCGCTTGTTCAAAGGTGGCAAGCTATGCCATGAACATGAAAATGATTTCGCGCCTGACTATAACATGTGGCCTGAGCCTGCTTTCGCTGACTGCCTTCAGCGCGTCTGATAGCCATGCGCGCGGCGGACGTGAGGAACAGGACGCGGCACGACAGGCGATGCTTGATGGCAATGTGATGCCTTTCTCTGTCATCAAGCGCAGGGTAGAACGCCGGATGCGGGATTCGACATATTTGGGGTCTGAATTTCACCAGAGCAGAAACCGCTATCGTTTGAAATATATTCGTGATGGAAAAGTCGTCTGGGTCGATGTTGACGGGCGTACAGGTGAAATTACTGGCTGGGCGCATTGAGAGGAAATTTATGCGGCTTTTGATCGTTGAAGACGAACCCAATCTTGGACAGCAGCTCAAGGCCACGCTGGAAGGCGCCGGCTATGCTGTTGACCTTGCCACAGATGGCGAGGATGGCCATTTCCTCGGCAGCACAGAAAGCTATGACGCTGCTGTGCTTGATCTTGGTCTGCCGGAAATTGATGGCCTCACCGTGCTCGACCGCTGGCGCAAGGAAGGGCGTGTTTTTCCTGTGCTGGTGCTCACTGCGCGCGATAGCTGGTCAGACAAGGTGGCGGGGCTGGATGCTGGCGCGGATGATTATCTCGCCAAGCCTTTTCAGTCGGAAGAGCTTATTGCCCGATTGCGTGCGCTCATTCGCCGTGCCTCGGGCAATGCCTCAAGCGAGTTGACCGCTGGTGATGTCCGCCTTGATACCCGCTCGGGCAAGGTCACGCTCAAAGGGGAGCCGGTCAAGCTCACGGCGCAGGAATATAAGCTGCTTTCCTATCTGCTCCACCACAAGGGCAAGGTGGTAAGCCGTACCGAGCTGATCGAGCATATTTATGATCAGGACTTTGACCGGGACTCCAACACGATCGAGGTGTTCGTCACGCGCATTCGCAAAAAACTGGGTGCGGATGTGATCACCACCATTCGCGGCCTTGGCTATAGCCTGGAAGAGCCGGTGCCGTCATAGCGCGAGGTGAACTCGGGTTGTGAGTAACAGCGATGATCCCATAGAAGAGCAGGAGGTCCGTTCAACCGGCTCTTTGAGCAGGCGCATGATGGGTGTCGCTGCGTTATGGATCACCCTGTTGCTGATAGGCGGTGGTATCGCGCTTGATCGTGTGCTGAGTGATGCCTTTACCCGCAATTTCGATGATAATATGGCCTATGTGGTCACGGCGATGATCGCCTCGGCAGAGATCGGCCCGGATGGCGAGGTGTTTTTCAACCGTCCGTTGGCGGACCAGCGCTTTCTTGAACCGGGGAGCGGGCTTTATTATCAGATCAGCAGTCCGAAGCATGAAGACTGGCGCTCGCGCTCGCTCTGGGACCGGGCGCTCAAGCTCGAACTGGACCGGCGCGATCAGGAAACGCGCTTTTATAATAGTGATCAATTCCCCGATGAACGCTTGCGCGTAATGGAGCGGCATATCATCTTGCCGGGGTCTGATGTGCGCTGGACCTTTGCCGTTGCGCAGGCCCGCGCCAGTCTGGACGACCAGATTGTAGAGTTGCAGCAAACCCTCATCCGCAGCTTTGCATTATTGGGGCTAGGGCTATTCGTGATGGCGAGCCTGCAGACGATATATGGCTTGCACCCGTTGCGCGCTGTCCGCAAGGAAATCGCCCGTATGCGTATCGGCGAACAGCATCGTGTTGCCGAACCTATGCCAGCTGAAGTCTTGCCGATGGTGGAAGAACTCAATGCATTGCTGGCGCATAATGAACGGCAGGCAGAAGAAGCGCGGGCACATGCGGGAAATCTGGCCCATGCACTCAAAACACCGCTGACTGTTATCATGAACGCTGCAACGGCCAAGGCGCCCGATCTTGGCGAGACGGTGATGCGCGAGGCCGTGACGATGCGACGACAGGTTGATCATCATCTGGCGCGGGCGCGGGCTGTTGGACGGCGCGGCATGGCACAAAGCCGTACACAGCTATGGAGCAGTCTTGAGGCGGTAGAGCGTGCCGTAGCGCGGCTCTATCCTGATATTCGTGTGGATATGGAAGGCGATCATGAAGCGGCGGTGCGCGTTGAAAAGCAGGACCTCGAAGAAATGCTGGGCAATCTGATAGAAAATGCGGCCAAATATGGCGGGGGCAGTGTGTTTGCCACTGTGCGCCGTGGCGCGCAGGGTGACGTGGTCGAGATTGACGTTGAAGATGATGGCGCGGGCATCCCCTTTGCAGAGCGGGAGCGTATATTCGACCGTGGAGCGCGGCTTGATACGGGCAAGCCAGGTACAGGGCTTGGCCTTGCCATTGTGCGCGATGTAGCGGAGATTTATGGCGGCTCGGTCAGCCTTGGCGAAAGCGAAGACCTTGGCGGGCTGCTGGTCCGGCTAAGGCTGCCGCTTGCGCCATGAGGTCATAGCTGGGGTTGGTGTGGCGCCATGCATAACACGAGCATTCCGGCCTAGCCCTGCTTGATCTGCTGATGATGGCGGATGACTTCATCAATGATGAAGCGCAGGAATTTCTCGGCGAAAACCGGGTCTAGTTCAGCGTCAGCGGCGAGTTTGCGCAGGCGCTCAATCTGCCGCTTTTCGCGGCCAGGGTCAGCCGGAGGCAGTTCATTATTTGCTTTGAAACGGCCAACCGCCTGAGTGATCTTGAACCGCTCAGCCAGCATATACAATAGTGCGGCGTCAATATTATCGATGCTCTGACGATATTGCTCCAGCGATTCGCTCAATGTCCATGCTCCTTCATTGTGCCGGACTTTTTGCCTCTACAGGCCTTTATGGCAAGCTATTCCGCTTGCCTTTAGCGCTCAGCATCCTAAATCAGCGGCGTTATGACTGCTACTCTCCATCATATTGGGCGCGATAGCCCGCCTTCGCTTGATCCTATTATGTCTCTGGTTGCAGAGGATATGAACAGTGTAAATGCTGTCATCCTCGACCGCATGCAATCCAGAATACCACTTATTCCAGAACTTGCGGGGCATTTGATCGCGGGCGGGGGTAAACGGCTGCGGCCAATGCTGACGCTCGCTTGTGCGCGCATGCTGGAATATCCTGGCGTGCGTCATCACAAGCTTTCGGCAGCCGTAGAGTTTATTCACACCGCGACCTTGCTGCATGATGATGTCGTTGATGGCTCTGGCATGCGCCGTGGCCGCAAGACAGCGAATATCATCTGGGGCAATAGCGCGAGCGTATTGGTTGGCGATTTTCTCTTCAGCCGCTCGTTTGAACTGATGGTCGAGGATGGCTCGCTGAAAGTTCTGAAAATTCTCTCCCATGCTTCTGCTGTCATTGCGGAAGGCGAGGTCAATCAGCTCACGGCCCAGCGTCGGGTTGATACGGATGAAGAGCAATATCTCGATATTATCGGCGCCAAAACGGCGGCGCTTTTCGCAGCGGCTTGCCGGATTGCCGCGGTTGTAGCCGAACGCGACGAAGCGCAGGAGCAGGCGCTCGATGCCTATGGGCGCTATCTGGGCATCGCGTTCCAGCTCGTTGACGATGCTATCGACTATGAGTCGGACGGCGCGACAATGGGCAAGGATGCCGGTGATGATTTCCGCGACGGCAAGGTAACGCTGCCTGTCATCCTTGCTTATGCACGGGGCAGCGACGAAGACCGCGTCTTCTGGAAAGCCGCGATTTCGGGCCATCGCACCTCGGATGATGATCTCGCGCAGGCGACGGCCCTGTTGCGGTCTACCGGGGCTATCGACGATACAATGGCCCGCGCGCGGTATTATGGCCAACGGGCTATTGATGCGCTCGGCCTGTTTCCCAACAGCAAGGCCAAGGATGCGCTTGTCGAGGCAGTCGAATTCGCCATCGCACGGGCCTATTGATCCATAGCGGCAAGTCGTTAGGGCTGGGCTCATGAACCTGCCCATTCATCAAGTTCTCCCCACATTGCTCAGCACGCTGCGCGACAGCAGCAATGCGGTGCTGGTTGCGCCGCCCGGCGCGGGCAAGACCACGGCGGTGGCGCCTGCCTTGCTTGGTGAGGGCTGGTGCACTGGTCAGGTGCTTTTGCTCTCGCCCCGGCGTCTGGCGGCGCGGGCTGCGGCGGAGCGGATGGCCGAGCTGGCCGGCGAGCCGGTTGGCCAGACGATTGGTTATGCAACGCGAATGGACAGCCGCCAGTCCGCCAAGACGCGCGTGCTGGTGTTGACCGAAGGCATATTCCGCAACCGGATACAGGACGACCCGGAACTTAGCGGCGTTTCGGCAGTGTTGTTTGATGAAGTGCATGAGCGCAGCCTTGATAGTGACTTCGGGCTGGCTCTCGCGCTCGATGCGCAGGAAGGGCTGCGGCCAGACCTGCGTATAGTCCCGATGTCCGCGACGCTGGATGGCGCGCGCTTTGCCAGGTTGATGGGGGATAGCCCTGTGATTGAGAGCGAAGGCCGCTCGCATCCGCTGGAGTTGCGCCATATCGGCAGACGCGCTGAGCTGCGCATCGAGGATGATATGGCGGCGGCCATTCGCACGGCGCTTAGTGAAGAGGGTGAGGGCGATATATTGGCCTTCCTGCCCGGCGTTGGCGAGATTGAGCGCACCGCCGAGCGCATAGAGGGGCTGCCTGATACTGTCGTCTATAGGCTGCACGGCTCGCTCGACCCCAAGGCGCAGCGGGCCGCTATCCGCCCGGACCAGAGCGGCAAGCGCAAGGTCATTCTTGCCACAAGCATTGCCGAAACCAGCCTTACTATTGATGGCGTGCGCATCGTCATAGACAGCGGCTTGGCGCGCCGCCCGCGTTATGACCGGGCCGCTGGCGTTACGCGCCTTGTTACCGAAAAAGCCAGTCAGGCGGCAGCGACCCAGCGGGCAGGGCGCGCGGCGCGGCAAGCGTCGGGTGTCGCCTATCGATTGTGGGAGGCGGCGGCGACAAGTGGAATGCCGCCCTTTGATCCACCGCAGATCATGGAGAGTGACCTTTCCGGCTTGCTGCTCGAATGCGCGCAATGGGGCGTGAATGACCCTGCGACATTGCGCTGGCTCGATGCGCCACCGCTCGCCGCTGTTGATGAGGCGCGCCGCCGCCTTGTTGCGTTGGGTGCGCTCGATGATGCCGGGCATATCAGCGCGCATGGTCGGGCCATCGTCAAGTTGCCGCTGGAGCCGCGCATTGCGCATATGTTGTTGCGCGCGAAGGATTTGGGGCTGGCGTCTTTGGCCGCTAATATTGCGGCCTTGATGGGCGAGCGTGGGCTGGGTGGAAATGAGGTGGACATCTCGGCGCGTCTGAAGCGCTGGCGCAATGAGAAAGGCCAGCGTGCGCAAGCCGCGCGGTCTATTGCTGCACGCTGGACGAAAATGGTTGGTGAGGAGCAGAAGAGCGGCTCGTATGAAGATCATGATGCCAGCTATGATCCCGGCCATGATCCCGGCCGTTGTCTCGCTCTGGCGTTTCCTGATCGCGTGTCGAAGCGGCGTTCAGGCGATGGAGCGGACTGGATCAGCGCTGGAGGCAGGGGCTTTCGGCTCGACCCGATGTCACCACTCGCCCGCGAAGAATGGCTCGCGGTGGGAGAGGTACAGGGCAGCGCAGCGGGCGCACGCATTCTCTCCGCCGCACCGCTGGATGCAGGGAGTATCGCGGAATTGTTCCCGGATCATATCAGTATAGAATGCACGGTTCGCTTTCGCGCAGAAACGGGCGGCATTGAGGCTTTACGCCAGACCAGACTTGGCGCGATCACGATGACGAGCGGCAGTGATGACAGGCCTGATGCCGATATGATCGTGGGTGCCTTGCTGGAGGGGGTGCGCAAACATGGGCTGGATTTGTTGCCATGGTCTGCCAAGGCGCACTCGCTGCGTCGCCGCGCAGGTTTTGCAGGCGTAATTGCGCTTGCCGATGCAGCGTTGCTTGCTGACCTTGATAACTGGCTGGCGCATATGCTGGAGGGCAAGCGCCGCTTGAGCGATATTGATGCATCAGAGCTGTGGAATGTGCTGGAGCTGCGCCTTGGCTGGGATGGTCGCAAACAACTGGACGCCCAAGCGCCTGAGATGTTCAAAACACCGGCAGGCACATCGCATGCGATAGATTATGATGCAACAGGTGGTCCAGAGGTTGAGATGCGGGTGCAGGCGCTTTTCGGGCTGGCGCAGCATCCAACCATTGGTCCGGAGCGCATTCCTCTGCGCCTCAGCCTGACATCACCCGCAGGCCGCCCGATCCAGACCACCAGTGACCTGCCCGGCTTTTGGGCAGGGAGCTGGGCCGATGTCGCAAAAGAGATGCGCGGGCGCTATCCACGGCATAACTGGCCGGATGATCCCGCCAGCGCAACGGCAAATTTGCGGACAAAACGCGCGGCATCTGCTACAAAATCTTGACCTTTGCGTGATAGTTGGCAAGGGAGAGAGACGCTTTACATTTCAGGGAGCAGAGCGGTGAGCGCGCATATTTATCAGATACCGAAAAATGCCATGCAATCTGGCAAGGCGCGGACGTCGACCTGGGTGCTGGAGCATGCGCAAAGCGAAGCCAAGCGCCCGGATCCGCTCACGGGCTGGGCTGGCTCTGGCGACACGAAGCAGCAGCTCCGCCTGACCTTCCCGTCGCTCGATGCGGCAAAAGCCTATGCGGAGCGCAGCGGCATTGCCTATCATGTGACCATGCCTGTGCCCAAGAGCCTGAAGCTCCAGACATACGCTG
>Ga0070727_10002444_pt1 | contig 17944 bp, 15 predicted proteins | sample tdAd472_FD_66722 | JGI IMG/M metagenome (GOLD analysis project Ga0070727, IMG submission 66722) | Marine sediment microbial communities from the Atlantic coast under amendment with organic carbon and nitrate - tdAd47.2 | ecosystem: Environmental > Aquatic > Marine > Coastal > Sediment | place...
GCTTCGCCGATCACACCCTGCGCATCGAGCAAGGCATCGCCCGACACGACCACGTGATCGGCTTCAGCGCCTGGAGCCCCGCGCTGATCGGCACCGACGCGTGGTACCTGTCGCCCACGGTGGGTGCCTGCGTCGACTTCCGCATCGACAGCCCCGTGGCAGGCCAACGCACGCCGGCCAATCACGACGTGCTCTTCGGCGCCCACGCCGGCCTCACCACGGAGGTCGCCCTGGCCCCCCGGCTGTCGGCGGAGGCCAACGCCCAGGCCTTCGCCTACGTCGGCAACGCGATGGCGACCGGCGACTGGACGGCGTCGTCCTCCCCGGGCCTGCACCCCAGCGCGGTGGTGCAGCTTCTCGGCTCGCTGAACCTGACGCTGTGATCTGGCTCCTGCTGGCCTGCCTGCCCGACCTGGGGCCCGAGAGTGCCGCCGCCCACGCGGGGCGCTGCGGCGACTGCCACCCGACCCACAGCGAGGCGTTCGCCGGGTCCCGCCATGCCCAGGCGTCGAGCTCTCCCACCTTCCAGGCGCTACGGGACCACGCCGAAGCCTCCCAGGGCCTGGGAGCCACCTGCGACCGCTGCCACGCCCCCGCCGGCACCGGACTCGGCTGCCTGACCTGCCACGCCGCCGCAGGCAACCAGCGCCCCGCCAACGGCGAGCTGCTCCACGACCCCACGGGCCCCATCCGCGGCCCCTTCGGCGACACCGAGGCGAGCCACGCCTCCGTCGCCAGCGACTTCCTCACCGACGCCCAGCTGTGCGCGACCTGCCACGAGCTCGACGGCCTTGGCGCCTTCGACGAGTCGCCCTACCAGCACTGGCAGCGCAGCGAGGCTGCTGCCGAGGGGCACCGCTGCCAGGACTGCCACATGGGCGCCGTCCCCGGTCAGCCGGTGGACCTCGCCCCCGGCGCGGTCGTGGTGGGGGGCGTGGACCGGCCGCTGTCCGACCATGCCTTCGTCGGCCTGCAGGCCGACCCGGTGGCCCTGCTCACGGCGGGACTCGAGCTCCGCGCCGTCGCCGGTGGCGTCGAGCTGGTGAACCACGCGGGCCACGCGCTGCCCGACGGGGCGAGCTTCTCCCGCGAGCTGTGGCTGGAGGTACGACGCGACGGACACGCGACGGGGGAGGTCCACCCCCTTCATCCCGAGCTGCTCGACGCGACGGGAGCTCCGACGTGGGACCCGACCACCGCAGCGTCCGTCACGTCTCGCGCGCTAGCGCCCGATGAGGTGCGCTTCGTGCCGCTGGCGGCCGACACGACGCTGTGCCTCCGCTACCGCCCCGTGGCGGCGAAGCTATCGGCGGGCCTGGACCTTCCTACGACCGAGGCCATCGACCTCGGCTGTGCCGGCTAGCCCAGCCACCAGCGCGTGCCGCGGGCACGACCGGTTCGGTAGACGATGCCCTGCTGCTCGAGTTCCTTGAGCATGTCGCGCACGGCGAGGTGCTCCGCGGCGGCGGCGGCGGCGATGGCCGACGCGGCGATGCCCTCGGTCGCGCGGTGCAGCTTCGTCACGATGGCCTGCACCAGCGGATCGGGCGCGGCGGGGGCCGACGGCTTCTTCGCGCGACGGCGTGAGGTGGGCGCCGGCTTGGCGACCGCGGCCTTCTGCTTGCGTGGCTTCGGCGGCGAGGCCGTCTTCGGCAGCGTGCTGCGATCGATGCCCTGGCGGTCGAGGGCGGCGACGAGCTCGATGGCGTCGGTCTCGAACTCACGGGACAGCTGGAGCAGGGTGCGAGCCCCGGCCACCTTCAGGAACTTCGGCCACCAGGGCTGCTCTTCGGGGAGGGGCTTGGTGACGACCGGCTTCTTGGCACGCGCAGCCGGCGGCTCGGCGGGGGTAGCGAGCCGGCGGACGACCCGTCGCACGGGCTCGGTGCGGGGCGCCACGTTGCGCTCGACGCCGGCGCGCTTCATCGCCTGGACCAGCGAGACGGGGTCGACCTCGAACTGCTTCGACAGCTGGAGCAGGGAGGCGGTCTGGGCGGCCTCTACGAGCTGCGGCCACCATGGTTGGTCTTCGGGGTTCATCAGCGCTCCGGTCGATATCGGAATGGGGGAACGGGAATGTAGCGTGCCAGGCGGGCTGGGTCACCGCGGACGCATACCCACCGCAGAGCGAGCTACGATCGAGGCGATGCGCCGATCACGCGTGGGACGGCGCTTGGCGGTCTTCACCCACAGCAGGCAGTCGCGGCGGGTGGACGGAGGGAAGGTGGCCCAGTAGCGGCGCGCGTCGGGGTTCGCGTCGAGGGCAGCGGCCAGATCCGCGGGCTCGACCAGCGCCTCCACGTCGTCGAGGAACACCCAGCTTCCGTCGGCTCGGGCGGCGTCGACCAGCGCCTGACCCGCCGGATGCATGCGGCCCTCGGCCTGCAGCTCGGCGATGAGCTGCTTGTTGAGCCCGCTCCACGGCGAGCCCGGCTTGCGCGGGGTGAACCGGTGGCTCGTGCGCTCGGCGTCGACGCCTTGCGACTGGCTGTCGATCCATCCGAAGCACAGCGCCTCGCGGATCAGCTCGCCGATGGCCAGGTAGCGGTCGCCGGTGTGCTTCTTGTAGGTGACGACCCACACCTCGGTGGCCTCGTCGTGGTGGGCCAGCAGCCAGCGCCGCCAGGCGGCGACCTCGGTGACCTCGACGCGGCTCATGGCAGCCAGCGAGGCAGCCAGTCGGCTCCGGGGCGGTCGGTGACGGCGTGGGCATGGGAGCCGTCGAAGCGGGCCACCCACACCTCGGCATCGCCGGCTTGCCCCGCACTCCACGCGATCCATTGGCTGTCGGGGGACCACGTGGGCATCTCGTCGACGCCAGCGGCCGACAGGGTGCCGACGACGCCCTTGCTCTTCAGGTCGACCACGACGATGTCGAGGTGCTTCGCGCTGCCCTGCTCGACCAGCGCGACCTTCGTGCCGTCCGGAGACTGCACGAACTGGTGGGTGACCACGGGCTGCTCGTGGGTGCGCACCATGTGAGGGCCGCCGCCGTCGACCCCGGCGCGGAACAGCAGCCGGCTGGCGCCGACCTGGCGGATCCACAGCACCTGGGTGCCGTCGCGGGTGAACTGGGGCGCGACGTCGTCGCGGGGCTCGTGGGTGAGGCGCTTCACGTCGGAGCCGTCGGCCTTCATGACGTAGACCTCGGCGTTGCCGTCGCGGCTGGAGGCGAACACGATGTGCTGCCCGTCGGGGGAGAACGACGGCTCGAAGCTGCCGTGCTCGGCCTCGGTGAGCCGAGTGAGGCCCGTGCCGTCGCGGCGCACCTTGTACAGGTCGCGGAAGCTGGCGACGCTCGACTCGAAGGCCACCCACTCGCCGTCGGGGGACCACGCCGGGTTGCGCAGGGCCTCGGCGGGAGGCGCCAGGCGCACCGCTGCGCCCCCTGCCAGGGGCACCAGCGCGAGGGTCTCGCGGTGGCCGGCAGGGCCCTGGTGGCTGCCGATGACCAGCACGTGGGTTCCCTTGGGGTCTTCCGCGGCCGGGAACACGCTGCCCTCGAGGTCGGTCTCGAGGGGCTCCAGGGCCCCGTTGGGGAGGGCCTTGCGCATCGTGCGGGAGTGCGCGTGGCCGTGGCCGCCGTCGCCCTCGTCGGCGACCAGGAGCAGGGTGCCGGCGGGGGTGGGGTCTGACCCGCAGGCGATCAGGAACAGCAGCGACAGCATGGAGGCTCTCCGGCGAGGTCCCAGGCTAACCCAGACCTCGCTCGGACCGGGCTCATCAGTGGCACATGACCGAGTCGCTCATGCGCACCGCATCGGCGACGACCACGTTCTCACCGTCGCCCCAGCTCGACAGGGCCACCCGGTTGGTGCCCGCGGGGAAGGTCCAGTAGCCGAGATGCACCCACTGGCCACCCTTGATGCGCTGGTCGACCAGGCTACGGCCGAGCTCGTTGTCGTCTTGGTCGTATGCGATGAAGGTCGCCATGCCGCGGTCGCTGGCGGCGGGCCACCAGCCCTCGGCCTGCAGGCACGACAGCTCGTCGGTGACGAAGGTGAATGCCGCCATGTCGGTGCGCTGGGCCGTGCGCATCCACCAGTAGCCGGTGTTGTAGTAGCCACTGACGCTGGCCGAGGCGTTCCAGCTCGAGCTCACGTCGATCCACCAGTCGTTGGTCTGGTTGGCGCCGTTGTTCGAGTCGATGACGAACTCGGAGGGCAGGCCGGTGCTGCCCCAGCCAGTCCAGCTGCCGCCGGTGGGCGTGGTGCCGCCAGTGGAGCCGGTCGAGCCCGCGGGCTCGTCGACGACGGCGGTGAGCTGCACGCTGCTGTAGGTCTTGTAGGCGTGCACCAGGATGCTGTAGGTGCCCTCGGCGGGGTTGGTGATCACGCACTCTTCGTTGGAGGTGTTGGTGATGGAGCGGCAGTCCCACAGGCTGCGCGACACCACGGTCCCCTCGTTGACGAACAGGTCGGCGTCGCCGTTGGTGCCCGACAGGGTGACCTTGAGCTCGCTCGCACCGGCCGGCACGGAGATGGCGAAGATGTCTTCGGAGCCCGTGCTGGCATCGAGGCTCTCGTCGAAGGCGGCCTGGGTGGGGACCGGGGTGCCCGCCACGTCACCACACGCGACCTGGATGCGCTCGAGGTAGTCGGTCCAGGGCCAGTTGGGGCCCGGGTCGGTGCGGTTGTAGGGCTGGATCTGGCCGTGACCGACGATGTGGTAGCTGTCACGCGGGATGTTGTTGCGCTGAGTGATGCCGCAGGTCAGCTCGGCGGAGCGCTGGATCATGCCGGTGTTCCACGACGACTGGTTGGCGTAGCCGGCGTGCTCGATGCCGACGCCCAGCGTGTTCATGCTGGTGCCGTCGTTGAAGCAGTCGACGCCGAAGTTGTTGTCGCAGTCGTAGTTGGCGGAGGCGTGCCAGGCGCGGTCGTCTTCGTCGACGAGCTGGCGCACCTCGGAGCCGTCGTCGTTGACGACGTAGTGGGCGGAGACCTTGGAGGCGCTGTTCACCAGCCAGCCCCAGCAGCCGCTGTAGACACCCTCGCAGGTGTGGATGACCACGTACTCGGGCACCCGGCCGCTGCGGCTGTTGTAGTTGGGGGAGGGGGTCCACACAGCGGCGGCGTCGTCGAGGCGCTGGGTGCGGCTGCGGATGGGCTGGCGGAAGTCGGGGAGCACCGACTGGGGCGCCAGCGTCATGCCCTCGAGCTGCAGGCCCTCCTGTAGGACCTCGTAGACCTCGTAGTGCACGTACTCGGCCGCGGCCTCGTCGTCGTCGATGCCGCTGTAGCGCGCCACCACCGGGGCCCATGCGGCGAGGTCGGAGGTGTCGATGCCCTCCTCGTCGGCGTACTCGGCGAGCAGCATGGCGGCGGCGATCACGTTCTCGTCGCGCAGCTCCATGACCTCCTCGACGCTCATCTCGGACAGCTCGGCGGCCAGCTCGAGCTGCTCGCCGCGCAGGCCCATCAGGCCGTGGGCGGCGGGCATGCCCTCGAACTCCTCCTGGCCGGTGACCATCTGCATGCCCGTCTCCACGTGGGAGATGGCCAGGAGCAGCTCGACGGGAACGCCGCTCACCCGAGCGGCCTGCTCATAGGCGTGTGTTGGGCCCTGGTCTTCCAGGTCGGCCTCACGAACGAGCTCGCCAGGGGCGAGGGGAACGGTACAGCTCGCGGCCAGAGCAGCGGCGGTGACGAAGAACAGCGAACGCATGGGGTGGACTCCATTTGGGTCGTGACCCGCCCCCCTTGTGCACGCGGCGTGCCATGTGCCGCTCGCATCGACGTGGTCGGGCAGAGCGAGGCGTCGGGCCGTCGACTGCGGGATTTGTGCCGCACCCCGGATGCCCCAGTGTTGCCCCGTCGCTACAACCGACTCGCGATCTGCCATGTGCCCTCCTACGGGCGTCGGCTACCGCGAAGGCAGGGTCCAAAGGAGGGCGTGTCACACCGTGCCACATCGCCGATCAGGGCGCGGCGACCTCGGCCTGCTGCCGAGAGACCACCCAAGCCTCGACCTGCTCGCCCAGCACGGCCATGGGCACGGGCCCGTTGCGCAGGATGACGTCGTGGAAGCCCGGCAGATCGAAGCGGTCGCCCAGGCGCTCCTCCGCGTCGCGGCGGAGGCGCTGGATCTCGAGCATGCCCATCTTGTAGGCGGTGGCCTGCCCGGGCCACACGATGTAGCGCTCGACCGAGGTGCTGGCGTCGGTCTCGCTGTTCGGCGTGTTGTCGACCAGCCACTCGATGGCCTGATCGCGCGTCCACTTCTTGTGGTGGATGCCGGTGTCGACGACCAGCCGCCCCGCCCGCCACAGCTCCATCGCGAGGCGCCCGAAGTCGTCGTAGGGGTCGGGATACAGGCCCATCTCCGCGGCCAGCCACTCGCTGTAGAGCCCCCAGCCCTCGGCCCATGCCGTGACGCGAAGATGGCCACGGAACGCGGGGAGGCCTTCCAGCTCCTGGGCGATGGACAGCTGGAGGTGGTGGCCGGGCAGGCCTTCGTGGTGCGCGAGGGCAGGCAGCTGGTAGGTGGGGACCTGACTCATGTCGCGCAGATTGACGTAGAAGACGCCGGGTCGGCTGCCGTCCATGGTGCCCCGCTGGTACGACGCCTTGCCGAGGGCTCGCTCACGGAACGGCTCGACAGCACGCACCTCGAGCGAGGCGGCGGGACGGGTGGCGATGACCTCGTCGAGGCGGGCGTCGACCGCTGCCAAGGTCGCTCGGGCCTTGCCCAGGTAGGCCTCGCGCCCCTCCGCGGTGTCGGGCAGGGTCAGGTCGGGGTGAGTGCGCACGTGCTCGAAGAAGTCTTGCAGCGTGCCGGGCACCTCGAGCTGTTGCTGGATGGCGCGCATCTCTCCGTGGATCCGGGCAGTCTCGTCGAGGCCGATCTGGTGGATCTCGTCGGGGCCCAGCTCGGTGCTGGTGTGTCGCTGTAGCTGCCAGCGGTAGTAGGCCTGGCCGTCGGGGAGCTTCCATGCGCCGTCGTCGGTGGTGGCCCGCGTCGCCTGACCCTCCAGGAAGGCGAGGTAGGCCTCCATGGCCGGGCCGAGGCCGTCCAACAGCTCGGTGCGAACGGCCTGCAGGTGTTGTTCACGCGTCGCCTCGTCGAGCTCCATGGCGGCGAGCTTGTCGGTGAACACCGCGAGCAGCGGGGTCGGGGGGCCGTCGTCGAACGGGGCTCCGGAGATCATGTTGCGGCCGGCCTCGATGGCTGGCCCGAACGCAAAGGATGGTGGCATCACGCCCGCCGCTTCGCGGGCCGTCAGACCCTCCTGGACTACCCGCAGCTGCTCTGGCAGGCCGCTGAGGCGCGACAGCCAGTCAGCGATGTGACCCGGCTCGGCGAGGGGCTGGACGGTCATGAGCACGTTGGCCAGCCACACGTGTCGAGGGCTGATCTGGCTGACAGGGTAGTCGTGCAGCACCCATGGGCGTCGGTCGATGTCGGCCTGCGCCTCATACTCGAAGAGGCGGTAGGACAGCTGGGCTGAGGGAGGGAGGGTGGCGAGGTCGAAGCGCGCGCGCATCGCGGCGAGGTCGGCCTCCGCGAGATCGATGTCGGCGCGGCGCCCAGCGTCGGTCTGGTCGCCCCAGTCGCCGTGGTCGTCGCCGATCCCCAGGTAGGTGCGGGTGACCGGGTGACGCGCCATGCGACGGGCCCACACCTCGTCGAAAAAGGCGTCGAGGGCGGCGGCCTCGGCGGCGGGGTCGACGGCCTGCTCCGTGGGAGCGGCAGGCTGAGGGGGCGCTTTGGGGGCGCAGGCGAGGACGGCTAGCAAGGGGAGGATGCGCATGGGCGGAGGGTAGCGCAGGAGTCCGCGGTCGACACTGGGGCTCGGTTCGGGGGTCTCGGGGCTCCTTTCCGAGGGCTCGTTTCGGGGGTCACGAGGGCTCGTTTCGGGGGTCAGGACGCAAGGTGTTAGATGTCGCGCCGCTATGGGGTGGTCGCTCGCGCTGGGTCGCCTCAGGCCGGACATCGGGAGGACATGCTCCTGGTGAGGCGGACACACGGGCGGCTTGGTCGGAGCGGTGGGTGCGGGGGAAGACCCTGGGCACGTGCTGTCAGGGTGGGGGGCGTCTCATGGGGTCCACACCTCACCGGGGCGGGGCAGGGGGCCGAAGTAGACCTGGATCTCGTCGTGGTCCCTGTCGCCCCACTCGCCGGTGAGGATGAGGTCGTCGACGCCGTCGAGGTCGATGTCGTCGACGTGGTGGATGGGGATGGAGGTGGAGCCGGTCTCAATCTGCAGATCCCAGTCGTCGAGGGTGCGGAGCCCGGTGAGGGGGCCGAAGAACACGAGCACGCGGTAGGGGCCGCTGGTCCACCGCTTCATCACGGCGTCGGTGCTGCCGTCTCCGTCGACGTCGCCGAAGCGGAGGGTGGCGTCGGAGGCGCGCTCGAGGGTGGCGATGATGTCGGGCTGGCCTGGGTCGACGAGGGGGAGGTCGAGGAGCCGGTAGGTGTAGGGGAAGTCTGCGGCGACCCACAAGGCGCGGTCGCCGGGCCGGGTGGGGTGGTCGATGACGTGGGGTGTCTCGTTGGCGTGCTTGAAGGGCAGGAGCCGTGCACCGGTGAGCAGGGTGGTGTCCCGGGTGAGGGTCGCGTCGTAGAAAGCGACGGAGCCGCCGACGTTGAGCAGGTCGGGCACGCCGTCGCCGGTGAGGTCGCCGGGGCACAGCAGGTGCGTCGTGCCGTGCCGCTGGTCGAACGTCAGCTCGCGAAGTTCCGCCTCGGGTCGGTGCTCGCCGGGGAAGAACGGCCCGAAGAACACGTCAGCGTCTCCGCCGAAGTCGCGGCGGAGCATCAGGTCGAGGTGGGTGTCTCCGTCGAGGTCCGCCACGCAGGTGGCGTTCGCGTGGCCGCGGATGTCGTAGAGGGTGAAGGCGGTAGCGGGGTCGTAGGGGGAGGGGTGCACGGTCCACAGGCCGTCGAGGAAGCCGTCGTGCTGCAGCAGGTCGCGGCGGCCGTCGCCGTCGAGGTCGCGGGAGAGCACGCCTAGGTGGCCGCCTTCCAGGGTGAACTGGAGCAGGTCGGCAGGGACCGGGCTGCCGCGCTGCCCCGCCACCGACCACACATAGGTCGGCCCCGTCGTGTTGCCGGTGACGAGCTCGTTCCCCGGGTCGTCGAGGAAGTCGAGGACCGCGACCATGCCGCCGATGCCTGCGAGCCCGAGGTCTCCGGCTTGACGCACGCGCAGCGACGGCTGCTCTGCGATGACGAGGGGCGCCGGCGGCCCCGTGTCCGCGGTGGTCGCCGTCGGCGCGGTGGCCGAGTCGCCGGTCGGCGCCGTGGCCCCCGTGGAGGGGACCGTCGTCGGGCGGGTGCCGGTGTCGGGACGGGTGGCGCCCGGACTGGGGGTGTCGGGGGTGAGCACGCAGCCCCCGAGCAGGCACAGCCAGGGCAGCCCGCGCCTCATGGGGCCTGGAACTCGAAGGCGCCGCTGTCGCCGTCGAGGCCCGAGGGGCGAGGTAGCAGGTCGAGATCGAGCGTGAGTGCAGTGCCGCACAGGTCGGTCGCGGGAGAGAAACCGAGGATGTGGTAGAACCCCACGAACACCGGGTCGGCGGCGACGTTGTTGCCGCCGAAGGCGCCTGTCACCCCCAGGCCTACGTTGCAGCTGCCGGGGAGGAAGCCTCCGCCGAGGAGCAAGCCGCTGCCCGCGTAGCCGTCGGGCCACAGGATGCTGTGGGTGAGGCTGCCGGTGGCCGACCCGTCGACGTAGTCGATGGTTGCCCCCCGGCCCCCCACGGTGAGGTGGTCGGCGACGAGGCGGCCGGCGGTCTCGAAGCGAAGGCCATCCACCGCGGCCCGCCCCGGGTTGGCATCGGCAGCGAGAACGTTCTCCATGGTCAACTGACCGCCGTCGACGTAGGCGTGGGGTGCCGACGCTTCAGCGCCATTGAGATTCAAAGCCGCCAGGGTCAGGTCGACGGTGCCGGCGGCCTCGATGAACAGCGCGCCCCCTTCGCCGTCGGTGGGGTCGGCCAGCCGCAGGGCCTGGTTCTCGCGGAACTCGGCGCAGAACCACAGCGGGTTCTCCGTGACCATGCACCGAGTGTCGTCGTTGCTGAGGGGATCGAAGTCAGTGAACAGGTTCAGCGTTCCGTCGGCGACGAGGGCACCTCCCCCTCGCTCGCGGGCGCGGTTGTCGAAGAAGATGGTGTTGGCCGCGTTGAGCACGCTTCCATCGTAGAGCGCCACGCCGCCACCGTCGCCCTCGTTCAGGGCGGCGTCACCGTGGGCCCGGTTGCGAGCGACCACGAGTGCAATGAGCCGTTCTCCACGAACACTCCTCCGCCGTCGGCGGCGTAGTTCGCTCCGATGACGGTGTCGTCGAGCACCACATCGGTGTGGTGGGCGTGCACCCCGCCACCGCGCTCTGCGTTGCCCTCTCGGATCTCCAGCCCGCGCAGGGTGACGACGTCGAGGCTCGAGAGGTCGATCTGGACCACGGAGTCGGGTGTGACGGGGTCGGGCTTCAGCACGGCGCGACTTCCCTGGGCAGCCGGCCCATCGCAGCTGGTGTTGCTGCCGACGAGGGTGAGCGGCATGTCGATCACGACGTTCTCCTCGTAGGTGTCGGTGACGTCGATGTAGAGCGTGTCACCGGGGCTGGCGTAGGCCAGCGCGGCGGTGATGGTCGGGAACAAGCAGCCGTTGTTGGGGATGCTCGACACGTTGACCCCGGCGAGAGCCGTGTCGCTGAAGCCCACCAGGCTCGTGGTGGCGAGGAGCAGGGCCCAACGTGGCGAGCGGTGAAGAAGCTGGCCAGTCGTTACCTGGGGAGGGGCGGGTAGATCATAGTACCGTGCTCCTGCGATGTGTTCCTGACGTTGCACGGGGTGGACGCTGCGTCAAGCGGCAAGCTGGCAGGATCAGACCCTCGGGGGACGGCCTCGACCAGTCCGTGCGATACTGCGCCGCCCATGTCCTCCCCGACCCCATCCGCCTTCTCACCCCGCAGCGCCGGCCCCTTCCTGGCGCTGGCCCTCGTGGCCGTAGGCCTGTTCGCTGCCCTGTGGCTCGCCGAGTACGGCCTGATCTCCCCGCTGCCCGTGTGGACCCATCCCGAGACGGTGTCCACCCTGACCTCCTTCGCCGAGGTCACGGTCGGGGTGCTGGGCATCGCCATCACCGTGGTCGCCATCATCGTGGAGCTCGCGGCCAACCGGTACACGCCGCGGATCACCGAGCTGTTCCTTCGCGACCCCGTGAACATCTCGGTGATGAGCTTCTTCGTGGTCACCTCGGTGTTGGTGCTGTGGATCGACCTGTCGCTGTATGGCCCGCACCACCCCGAGCTGATGACGCTGGTGGCCGCGGGGCTCATGACGGTGAGCATGCTCGCGTTGCTGCCCTACTTTGGCTACGTCTTCCACTTCCTGTCGCCCGACCAGGTCATCCGCAACATCCAGCGGGGCGGTGCGCGTCGGGTGCGGGGGCTCGCCGAGGGCAAGGGCAGCATCCCCGGCGCGCGCTCCGCCGCGGTCACCACCATCGAGCAGCTCGGCGACATCGCCATGGCCTCGGTCGACAAGAACGACAAGCCCCTCACCCTGGCGTCGGTGGAGGCCCTCGCCGAGGTCGCCCATGCATCGATCAGGATGAAGTCCACCCTCCCCGAGGGCTTCTTCGACACCCAGCCGCTGGTGCGCAACGATCAAGACTTCATCGCCCTGCACCCCGACATGGTGCGCGCGCTGACCAGCCGGCGCACCTGGATCGAGATGAAGGTGCTGCGGCAGTACCAGGCGGTGTTCGGCGAGGCCGTCAACAAGATGCGCGATGTGAACCACCTCATCGCCATCCACACCCGGCGCATCGCCATCACCGCCGTCGACTGCGACGACGCGCCCTCGCTGCAGCAGTCGGTGCGCTTCCTCAACACCTACCTGCGGGCGACCATCAACGCCCGCGACGTGCGCAGCGCCTACAACCTGCTCAACGAGTATCGGGTGCTCGCCGAAGACGGGCTGGAGCGAGGGCACGACGAGCTGGTGATCGACATGGCGTCGTACATCACCTTCTACGGGCAGCTCGCCTTCTCGATGAACCTCGCCTTCCTGCTGGAGACGGCCGCCTACGACCTGTGCTCGCTGCTCGAGCGAGCCTCCGACGAGCAGGCCGGCGTGCACGACGCGCTACTGGCCATCTTCCTGGATGTCGACCGCGAGCCCGACGCCGATGCCAACCTGCAAGAGGCCTCGCTGCGCGGTGTGCGCAAGGCGCAGATCAAGCTCGCTACGCACTACCTGGTGCGAGGCGACGAACAACACGCCCGGCGCATCTTCGACGACATGAAGCTCGAGAAGCCTGAGCGCATGCGCTCCATCCGCGCCGAGCTCGAGCGGGTGGAAGAGGCAGAATACTGGGAAGTGTCGGACCGAGGCATCAACTTCGAGTGGCTGGCCCCCGAGCGCAGAGCCACACTCGACACCTTCTTCGGGTGGTTCGACGCCCCCCGTTGACCCTGGACGGGAGATCCTGCACCATCAGGGGGTGGCGCCCTCTCCTCGGCGCCGCGTTCAAGGTGGTGTGCGCATGCGATTCGACAAGCCCCTCGCCCTCCTCAGCGTCCTCGCCCTGGCCGCCTGCGGGTCGACTCCGCCCGAGGAAGAGCCCGTCTACGCCCCGGTGAAGGCCGTCGACCTGCCCGACACGGTGCAGAGCAAAGAGCACGCGGTGGTCATGCGGCTCACCGACGGCACCTCCACCGACACCGAGGTGTACCGAGCCCTCAACCAGATCATCGCCGAGATGAAGCTGTCGGATCTGCTCACCCGCGGTGGCTACCCGACCGACCGCGAGGGCAACGTGCTGCCCTTCGGCTCGGGCTCCGACACCAGCAGCGACCCGGGAAGCTACGCCGACCTGCTGGCGGGCACCTCCGTCGAGCAGGTGCGCGCCTACCTCGAGCGCACCACCATCGACAAGGCGGGCCCCTTCCCCCAGGCTGAGGCCGTCGACGCCTGTGGCAACCCGATGCTCGCCGCCTTCGTGCCCGCCAGCCAGTTCGTCGACGCGGCCATCGGCGACCCCACCGCCCACGAGGCCTGGCCCGACGCCTGCGGCACCGACACCAGCTGCGACACCCTCGAGTCGGGCACCGTCGAGGCCTTCTTCACCGAGATGCGCTCCGACGGCCTGATGGACATGATCGTCCAGGTCAACGCCAACACCTTGTCCGACCCACGCACCCCGGGCGCCTTCGGCCACCTGATGGGCTTCTTCTTCAGCGACGGTGGGCCCGGCTTCTCCTCCGTCCCGCTGGTGCTCAACGCCGACAAGATGACCGTGGGTCTCAACAACCTGTGGCAGCAGCAGGCCGCCTACAGCGGGGCCCGGGGCAACAAGGAGGTCTTCGCCTTCCCCGCTGCCGCCCGCACCGTGTACGGCGACGAGGTGCAGGCGCTGATCACCCCGCTGTCGACGGCCGACTGCAACGCCGCCTACGACGCGCGCTACGAGAGCCCCCTCGACCCCCACGGCTGCGTGGAAGGGGCAGGCCTGCTGGTCGACCGGAACAGCCCGGCGGGCGAGGAGGTCTACTCGGTGTGGATGGAAGACGGCGTCAACCCCGCCAACCTCAACCAGATCCGCGACATCTTCTACTACCAGCTGCAGGCCGCTGCGGCGTGCCCCGACGTGCCCTTCGGCAAGTACATCGCCGAGGGCCCGCTGGAGATGATCCTGTGCAGCGCCGACGACGGCGACATGTGGGAGTGCCTGGCCAAGGAAGACATGGAGGAGGGTGCCTGCCGGCCCGTCGAGGGCGAGGTGGCCTACGTGCGCCCCGAGCTGCAGACCGAGCCCATCGCCATCCCCACCCAGACCTTCCCGGTCATCCTCAAGGGCGACCCGTCGCTGCTGGCGCCCACCCTCACGCCGCCCATCACCACCACCACCACGACGGGCACCGGCGACACCAGCGACACCGGGGTCACCACCCTCACCTCCACCGGCGACACCGGCCCCTTGGCCGTGCCGTTCATGGGCACCCAGGTCGAGGTCGAGCTCACCGTCGGTCCGGGCTCGGTGCTCTACCTCAACGAGCCGGAGCGCTTCCTCGGCATCGTCGGCCCGTCGGGCCCGGTCGAGCTGCCCGATGCGACCACCAACAGCCACTGCGAAGAGGGGGGTCCCAGCCGCTACGAAGTCGGCGGCGAGTGGCCGGCGGGCACCTACACCCTGCAGGCCGAGTGGGCCGAAGACAGCCCCGAGCTGTTCGTGCACCTCACCTCGGTGGCCGACTGGATCCGCTACTGGGAGTGATCGACCGCCTGCTGCAGCGCACGCACTGGGTCTTCGACCTCGATGGGACCCTGACCGTGCCGCAGCATGACTTCGACGCGATGCGTCGGGAGCTGGGCATCCCACGCGGGATCGACCTGCTGTCGGGGCTGGCGGCCCAGGGAGGGGAGGCCGAGCAGCGAGGCCTGGCGCGGATCGCCGAGTGGGAGTGGAGCCTGGCGGAGGGGGCGGAGCGGCAGGAGGATGCCCTGGCGTTGCTGGGGCGGCTGCAGCGTGTGGGGGCCTCCCTCGGAGTCCTCACGCGAAACCGGCGCGACGTGGCGCTGCGCACGCTGGAGGTCATCGGGCTGGCGGGCTGGTTCGACGACGTGGTGGGGCGCGACGAGGCGCTGCCGAAGCCCGCGCCCGATGGCGTGCAGTGGTGGCTGCGGCGGTGGCAGGTGGGTCCGGAGTCGGCCGTGATGGTGGGGGACCACCCGATGGACGCGGTGGCGGGCGCGGCGGCGGGGGTGGCGACGGTGTGGGTGCGGCGGCATCCGGGGCTGGAGGGTCGGGCCGACCTGGTCGTCGACGACCTGCGTGACGTGCTGGAGGGGTAGGTGGCGGGTGCAGGGGCGCAGCCCTTGCCAGGGGGGCGAGCGGGGGACGGAGTCCCCCCGGCAACCCGTGGGGCGGATGGAACGCCCTGTCCTGCGTGGGCAGCTCGTCCTCGATCCGGACCGGGTCGGACCCGCAGCAGAGCGCTGTCCTCGACCTCCGGCACGCCCCACCCGAAGCCACGAAGCCGCGAGGAGCAAGGCTTCGAGCGCCGTGACAGCCGGCGCCGCGGGCGCCTGGAGCGGGAGGTGGTCCGGTCGCCGTCGAGGGGGCGTTGGGGTTGCCACATGACGGACCCGACGGAAGGCGAAGGGCCGCACGACGGAGGTCGAGTCCGCGAACGGCCAGCTGGTGGGTCCGAGCATCGCCCCGGACCCGCGACGTGCATGGCGACCGGCAACGCTGCGTCCGAGGCGTGGTGCACGTCGTGCTGGCGAGCGGGAGGTCGAGTCCGCGACCGGCCAGCTGCCTCTCCCGTCTACCGGGACCAGATCTAACACCTAGCGTCCTGACCCCCCTTTCGGAGACCTGGGATCAGCACATGTCGGGGTACTGCAGGCACACGTCGAACAGGTTGTCGCCGTCGGCCGAGATCTCGCCCTCCTTGGCCTCCTCGTTGAGCTCATCGGCCTTCTTGGAGGCCTTCTCCTTGGTCTTCTTCTTCTTCTTGCCCTTCACCACGACGCCGATGCCCTTGTTGTTCATGACGATGGCCTGGCAGCTGCCGCCCGAACACAACACCTTCTTGGGCTCGTAGGTCGGGTCCTTGGCAGCCTCGTCGAGGTTGTTGGACATGGCGAACGCCGGCGCGGAGAACAGGGTGGCGGCGAGGAGCAGGATGAGGCGGCGAGGCATGGTGTCTCCTGGGTGACGCCGCGGGATGGCGGCATCCACACCGTCACCTGGCCCCACGTTGTCCGAGGGTCACAGATCGGTCTCAGTCTGACCCCTCGCTACGGGCTGACCCGCCCCCAGGCGGTGAGCGGCCCGACCCAGCCCATCGGCGGTCGGTCGTCGTCGGGGGACCCCGCCAGGGCCCGTCGGCACAGCTCGACGGACCGCTCCAGCACCAGCTCGGCGAAGCAAGCGCCGGCCTCGGCGCTCGCGAGCCCGGGGAAGCCGGTGTAGCCGGGGAAGGGGTCGAGCTGCTGCCAGCCCAGGGCGACGGCGGCGTAGTCGAGCTCGTCGGCGAGGGCATGGCGCCCGGCCCGACGGGCGAGGCGGGCGGCGCGGGCCATCCGTCGGTCGGGGCGGAAGGGCGGGCAGGGCGGGCAGCTGGGCTGGTCGGCCGACACGGCCTGCGGCGCCCAGTGCAGCATCAGGCTGGTCTCGAAGTAGCCGGCGTGGAAGTCCCACGGCAGGGCGGCGGCGACGACAGGGCGCTGCGCGTCGGGGAGCATGGCGAAGGCGGCGTCGCCGGGGTCGACCTCGCTGGTCTCGAGGAGCAGGCGGACGACGGCCTGGAAGGGCGCGACGGCGGCCACGCCGAGGCGCCGCACGGCGACCACGGCCTGGTGCAGCGCGAGGTTGTGCAGCGGCGCGCCGTGGAAGGTGACGAAGCCGACCCGGGTGGCGCCGAGCTCGGCGAGGGCGAGGCCCGCCCGCACGGCCTCGTCGCGCACGGTGCGGAAGGGGACGTGGCGGCTGCCGGGGCCGAAGGCGGGGTCGACCCCCATCTCCAGGTCGCAGGCGAGCAAGGCCTCGCCGGGCTCGCCGAGGGCCTCGTGCAGGTCGCCGATCCACGCCTCGGACTGCAGCCGGTCGGTGTGCAGGGGGAGGTGGGGGCCGTGGTACTCGACGGGGTTGACGGTGACCCAGGCGATGGCCCCGGCACAGAGTCGCTCGGTGGCCTCGTGGTGTGGCAGGTCGAACAGACGGGTCCCCATGTTGACTCCCGAGGTCGATTGCAAACCTAGCAGGCTGCTTCTGGTCGCGTCGTCACGGTATGCTCGCGGGGTGCGGCAACGTCCCCCGGATCATCCCAGCGGCTGGTATGTCCTCGCTTTCTCCGACGAGGTCGCGCCCGGCGCGCTCATCACGCGGACGCTCGCAGGTCGCGACGTCGTGGTGTTCCGCACGGGGGCGGGAAGGGTGGCGGTCAGCGACGCCTTCTGCCCTCACCTCGGGGCGCACCTGGGGCATGGCGGCGACGTAGTGGGCGACACGGTGCGCTGCCCGTTCCACCACTTCCGCTTCGACACCGAGGGCGCCTGCGTCGCTGGGTATCCGGGGCGGAAGGCGCCTCCGGCATGTCGGCTTGCCATGATCCCCGCGAGGGAGCGGAACGGGACCATCCTGGCCTGGTGGAGCCTGGCGGGCGAGCCACCCGGGTGGGAGGTGCCGACCCTCGAAGGTGAGGGGTGGCGACCCTTGCGGCACACGACGCTGCAGCTCGCGGGGCACCCGCAGGAGTGCTCTGAGAACAGTGTCGACTTCGGTCACTTCGCCGCCGTGCACGGGTACGATGGCTGCGAGGAGCTGGTGCCCGCCCACGTCGACGGTCCGCTGCTCCATGCGAAGTACCGCATGCAGCGAGCTCGGCCTCTGCAGCCCCACATCGCGACGGACTTCGAGGTGTGGGTGTGGGGGCTCGGGTACTCCATCGTTCGCACCTCGGTGGAGCGCTTCGGGGTGGAGCTGCGCACCTTCGTGCTTCCGTGCCCGACGGCGTCGGGGCAGGTCGACCTGCGCCTGGCGATCTCCCTGCGGAAGATCCGTCGACGAAGCGAGGTGCATCCCCTCGCCGTGCTGCTGCCCACGTCGGTGCTGGAGTGGGTGATCGAGCGCCTGACGCTGCGCGCCTATGTCGACGACGTGCGACAGGACTTCTCGATCTGGGAGAACAAGACCTTCCTCGACAAGCCTCGCCTGGCCGCGGGCGATGGGCCGGTGTCGTTGTTTCGACGGTATGCGCGCCAGTTCTATCCAGCCGCCGCGTCGAGCAGCTGAGGTAGGCGGGGAAGCGTAGGGTCGAAGGCGTGGCACGCGTCGACGGCCAAGGCCACCGCCTGCTCGGAGTTGCGGCTGCCGGAGGGGTGGAACGCGCTGTGGACTAGCCACAGGTCGTCGGCGCCACTGAGGGCGTGCAGGTCGTCGGCGCCGGCCATTGCAGTGAACCGGTCGGTCTCGAAGTGCT
>Ga0070727_10002445_pt1 | contig 17943 bp, 9 predicted proteins | sample tdAd472_FD_66722 | JGI IMG/M metagenome (GOLD analysis project Ga0070727, IMG submission 66722) | Marine sediment microbial communities from the Atlantic coast under amendment with organic carbon and nitrate - tdAd47.2 | ecosystem: Environmental > Aquatic > Marine > Coastal > Sediment | place...
GACTCAGGTGCCCTGGGCGATGACTGGGCATTCGGAGCTGATGGTAGTGAATCAATCAGTACCGATGTCGAATCGGCAATGCTCGCCATTGCCGGGTCAAGGGCGCTGGATGAACCCTACGGCTATGGTCTTGACACCTTTCTCCAGTATCATGGAAGCCAGGCGGGCTGTCATTGCGTAGTCTTTGCTGCGGCAGTGACGGGGCCCTGGGTCAGCCGGCTCAGACACACTATTGGCAGGTTCGGGGGACGATTTACACTGATTCTGGCAACAGACGGGCTAAATGACCCGGCAGATGAGAATTTCTGGCGTAAATTAATATTCAGGGAACCGGACCAGGCATCCCGGGTCCCTCACTTTAACCCTGACAGAAGGGTATCTGGCAAAATGGAACTGGGAAGGTTATTGACCGAACTCAGCCAGTCAGTAGAATCGACGCTGCTGGTAGATCGCACAACGGGCTTAAGCTTTGATCAAACGATGCGAAAATTATAGGTTATGGCTAACATTTTCGAAGAAACTCTCATTATGGAACCCCTGAGTAGTTATGGAAATATTCAGATGTTTCTTAAGCACAATTCAGGTTCCGAGTAGCAGGTGACGATGACGAACAACACGCTGAGCCAAGATACGCGTCACCCGGGGCGGATTTTCCTGCCTACCAGCCTGCGGGCACTCATTATTGCGACCGGGTACTGGGTTGTGAGCCTGTCACTTACCAGCGTCAGTGGCTCGATTGCCGCCTTCAGTGGCTGTCTGCTGGCCTGTTTGCTAGCCGATTACCGACTGCAACGCCCGCCTCTCAATCATTACCGGACTGGCGTGATTCTGCTTGTTTGCAGCCTGACTCTGATTTCGGGGCTGCTGGTCAGTAGCAGTATCACCGGCAGCGCCATAATTGCCACCCTTCTTTCTCCCCTGGTCAGCTACCACACGGGCGAGGCAATAAAGTGGTTTATGATCAGTCTGGCCTTGACGGCGGCGCTGCGTACACTGGCAATGCGCTTCAGCTGGGGAGCCGTTGTGGAAATCCTGTTTGTAGCCACGGCGTTTACGATAACACTATCTGCCCATCGTAACGGCATGATTCACCGGCCGTATTTTATCGGAGATTTTGCGCTGATGCGGGGGATAGACCCCGCGGCCATTTTCATGGCCATGGGGTGCGGCGCAGTGCTGTGCCTTGCGGCATTATTAATGATGGAAAACAATCACCGACGCCTTCCCTGGCATTTCGGTGTTCTGGGATTACTCTGTTTTTCGCTGCTTGCCTATGTTCAGCTTTTTGGTCTGCCCACGCCCAGCTATACCGACGACCTGGGATTGACCGGGGCAGAATCTTCCGGGGGCGCTTCCCAGGATGACAACCCTTTTCGTGATGGTGAAAACAATCCTGACAATCTACAGGCTCCTGTTGCCATCGTTCTGTTCAGAGATGACTACGATCCGGTCAATGGATCCTACTACTTTAGAGAAACCGCCTATTCACAATGGAACGGCAGTCTTCTGGATGTTACCAGCCGGCAAGACATGGATCAGGACCTGGTGGAAAATTTTACCAACACCTCCATAGAAGTCGAGGAAGACCTGATCAGTGATTTGTCCCGGAAGACTGTTCGCACCAGTGTAGGTATGCTGACTCCGCATCGACGACCATTCGGACTGGAGACTCCGGCAATATACACGGCAACGGCCAACCCGAACAATCTGCGCTTCAAGCGCACATACGATGTAGAGTCGCTGGCTCCGGAGTTCGATTACGACAGCCTCATAGGTCAAGCAGTGGGTTCTGATGACTGGTCGAGCGACGTGTGGGCAGAGTACCTGGAATTACCCGACGATCCGCGCTATCAGGTATTGGCCAATCAGCTCATTGGCAACCTGCGTCCCGAGTATGCGAATGACCCTTTCGCCAAAGCCTACACAATTAAGTCGTATCTGGATGAAAACGGTATATACAGCCTGAAGAATGCACATGCCTACGAAGAGGACCCCGCTGCCTCTTTTCTGTTCGGTGACTTGACCGGGTACTGCATGCACTTTGCATTTGCTGCCACGTACATGTATCGAAGCCTGGGGATTCCTGCCCGCGTGGGCATTGGCTATTCCGTGCCTGCCAGCAATCGGGCCGGGGGGTCTGCTCTGCTTGTTCAGGCGATTCACGGGCACGCCTGGCCGGAAATCTATTTTGAAGATTACGGCTGGGTCATTCTGGATCCTGCGCCACAACAAACCCTGGTGGATATGACCACCGACCCACAGAACAATCTGCAACAACTGCTTGGTGACATGTTACGCAATGAAGCTTCATTTAACGACTACCTCGGATCCGGTCAGGACCGGGGGCTTCCCTGGCAGGTTGTCCTGAATTCGCTGGTCGCACTGATCCTGGCAGTCCTGGGATGGGGATATGTCGTCAAGTTTTACCGTCAATGGATACCGCGGAAATCCAGCAGCAACGACCTGTATCGGCTTGCATACCGGGCCATTCTGGACCAGTTGTCATCAGTGGGACTGGTCCGCAGGCGTGGCGAAAGCCGGGAATCATTTGCCGAAAGGGTAAGCGGCCTCGCACCGACATTCGAAACGGCAACTCAGCATCACCTGGCGGTGGCCCTGGGCAAGGCTTCCGGCTCTCCCTCACAGGAAGACTTCGACTGGCACTCGGCCAGTGACGATGTTGTTGCACAATTGCACACGAAAGTTCCCCGCTGGAAACACGTTCTTGGCCTGATCAACCCTTACTCCTGGCTGGCTTCCCGCTAGCCCAACTACATACTGCCACTTACGTGGACCGCAATCTGGAGAATGTCATGACATCCGAATCAGCCACTGACAACCTGGAATTGGATTCCAGCGAAATTGGCGGTGGTAGCCCTGCACAATCGGAATTCGCAGTGCATAACAGCAATGAAGAATCAATAAACGTTACAGCGGAACTTGCCGACGCCACGAACGTATTGCGCCGATTGCAGCAAGCCGTGCAACAGCAAATACTTGGCCGGGACGACGTCATTGAAATGTGTATTATTGCGCTGGTTTCAGACGGACATATTTTATTGGAGGATTTCCCGGGTTCCGGCAAGACCACTCTGGCAAAAGCGCTGGGAGAAGCCATTGTATCCCCAGTAGAGGATACGGATGCCAGGGAACTTTCCGAAAGGGACAATATCGAAGCAGAGGGCATTGTTCCTTTCAGACGAATTCAGTTTACACCGGATCTCCTGCCATCCGATGTTACCGGTGTCCCGGTATTCGACGCCAACAGTAACGACTTTCATTTTCGGCACGGCCCGATTTTCGCTCATGTCGTGCTGGCTGATGAAATTAATCGCACCTCACCAAAGGTACAATCTGCAATGCTGGAGGCAATGGGCGAAAAACAGGTGACTGTCGACAATGTCACCTACCCCCTGGACGATCTGTTTTTCGTCATCGCCACACAAAACCCCCTTGATCTTGTTGGCACTTACCCGCTGCCCACGCCTCAACTGGACCGGTTCCTGTTCAAAATCTCAATGCGCCACATTAATCGTGAAGCTGAACTGGAAGTTCTCGATACCTGGCAAAGTCGACGCGATGAAAAGTTAAACGCTTCCACAGTCAGCCGGGATGAAGTACTTGCCGCCAGAGTTACTATCGATCGGTCCGTCGTCATCAGCCCTGCTATCAAGTCAGCATTGGTTGATCTCTCCATCAACCTGAGAGAGGACGATCGCGTGCTACAGGGAAACTCAACCCGCAGCCTCGTGCTGATGCTTCCCGCGCTGCAGGCTAGAGCAGCAATGCATGGTCGGCACTACGTGAGCGCTGACGATATTAAACATCTCGCTCCTTTTATCCTCCAACACCGTATCGAACTGGCGCCCGGCGTAGCAGATTTTGACAGGGTATTGAAAGATTGCATGCATGAACCGATGGAGACCCTCGCTCGCAGTACGCTGAAATGAACCTTAGCCAGCACATAATTCGAACTACACACCCATGACAACCACACAATCGAAAGGTCCAGGTGTATCCGACAAGATTCAATCAACTTGGAACGCCCCGTTCTGGTTCTGCCTTGCCAGCAACGTATCCAGGACATTGTGGCTGATTCTCGGGCTGGCATTCTCTCTCAACGCCATGGTTGTTTTCGCCCAGAATCAGGATTCTCGCGAAAGTAACAGCCAGGGAACGGACATCGACAGCCAGCTGGAAGCCATGAACATTCCGCCAGCGGAGCTTCCCCTTTGTTTCGGCATGCGGGATATTACCGATCCCCGCGCCCTGGCGATTTGTGATGCGCTTGGATTACAGGAAAACGTCAGAGCCAGGGAACTCAGCGAAGACTGGGTCCGTGCAGAACCCGAAAATCCTGCCGCACAATTCGCTCTTGCTGAAGTACTGTACTCGGTGGAAGCAAATCTGCCCAGGGCCCTGTATCACCTCAATCGAGCCGAGGAGCTGACCAATTATTCCTCACTTGGCCGCGCTCTTGCTTCCGGCAATATCCAGTGGCACTACCTGACCCTTTCACAGCTTTCCTTTATCCACCAGATAATGGGGGATCAGGAAAACGCCCTGGCCTACCTGGACAAGATCGAGGAGATCTATGGTCAAGACGTGGAATCACTTCGCGGATGGCCACTGATAAAAATGCGCGACTTTGATGCAGCCCGTGCCAGTGCTAACAAAGTCTTGCAGACCAGTAACAGTGAAAGGGAGCGCTCGCGCGCCTGGAATACATTATGCGCCGTAGAACTGGCCAGCTTGCAGCCCCGGGGAGACATTGTTGCCTGTGATCGAGCAATTGACGAGGACGAGAATATTGCCAGCTCCGCGAACGATGGTGATACAGTTTACCTCACCAATGCCTCTGAGGTTTCATTGAGCCTGTTAAAAATGGAAGAGGCGGAGAATTACCTGGACCGTGCAACCGGAGTGCTCAATCCTGATAGCGTAGCAGATCCGTGGATTTACAAGCTTTATATCACCATGAGCCAGGGCAGATTTGATGAAGCTCAAGATGCCTTCGATCGAATGTTGTTATGGCGAGAAAACCAGGTGCCAGTTGTCACGGTAATGAATCGGGCCGAACATCTTATGGTAAGTGCCAGCTTTCTGATCCTCGCAGGACAGGGCGAGGAAGCTGCTCGCCTGACAGCGACGGCACTGGCAGAACCGGACCGCAATGGGTCTTTCAGCGCGGATGATGCCCAAAAAGATGCCATTGCGGCATTACTTCATATGCTTGCCAATGAGTCCTGGTACCAGAAACAACTGGAATACGCAGCCACGCTGGATTTTTTCGAACGGCTCCACCTCAATACACTTGCCAATCGTCAGCGGCTTGATGCCTGGCTGGCCGCACGACGGGCAGCATCACTTTTTGCAGACAAGGAAGTCCTATTGAATCGGCTACGTCCTTATGCCCCTCTCGATGTGCACATTCCAGAATGGATTGAACCTCACATCGTGCGTCTGATGGGAACCGGCGTAATGGCTGAACTCCTGGAGGAAGCTCGGTCAAACGGCGCCTTTCTACTTAATGATGGGTACTACTTCAGTTACGCTGCGGAAATTGCTGCACTCGAAAAGCGTCACGAGGAAGTCATAAGACTGGCGCAACAGGCTATCGACATTCTCCCTCAGCAGGAAATCCTGCTTCGGGCTCGGCTTCATGCCAGAATAGCCGATGCCGCCTGGAACAGGGGATTAACAGATGTGGCTCTTGATGAGTACCAGCGGACGTTGGCTCTTGATGCCGGAATTCTACGCCGGCTGGGTGAATCCTTGCCGGTTAATATCCGCGGTGACGATAGTCAAACCAGTCGACAGGTAGTTGATTTTATCAGTCGCTCTCCCAGATTCAGACAAGTCGAAGACGGCCTACCGCTTGAAATTACACTGCGTGAGGACACTTTAACTTCCTGTCTGTACGATATGGACGGCAATCGTTTCGCCTGCCATTCCCAGGCTGCTTCGTCGGCACCCTCCGCCAGAGACAGTGCCAGGGAACTTGTTCGCGGACTGCATCGCGAGTTGTTTGATCAAGATCATGCAATTACTTCAGCGCAAATGGCCCTTCTGCGGGGATCAAGTGTAATAATGCAGTCCGGGACCAACTCCAATTCTGCAACAAGCCTGGAAACGTTCACAGGTCGCTAGTTAACTACGCTGACGCTGCCTTTTCCGTGCTGATAGAATCGCCTAGATTCCAGCAAGAGATTTTTTTATGTCGTCCTCTGTTCCTCGATTGTCCCTGTGGATGGTCGCACTATTGTCCGGTGCTTCAGCGCTAGGCCCTGCCTCGATGCAGATCCTGTTACCCGCCCTGCCCGTTATCCGGGAAGACTTTAGTATTTCCCCTGGAACTGCCCAGTTGACCCTGAGCTTATCGATGCTGTCCATCGCCATAGCAACACTTTTCTATGGACCGATTTCGGACCGTTTCGGTCGCAAACCCACCTTGATTGCCGGCACGATAATCACGTTCATGGGCTCTCTATTCTGTCTGGCTGCCCCAACGGTTGACCTCCTCATACTGGGTAGAATCATTCAGGCGTTCGGAGGTGCAGTTGGCCTGGTGGTAGCAAGAGCTATTGTAAGGGATGTCTACGGACCACAGGAATCAGCGAAAATAATTTCAACTTTGGTAATGGTAATGGTAGTCATCCCCATGCTCTCTCCGGCACTTGGTGGGGAGTTGATGGTTTTATTTGGCTGGCGGTCAGTGTTCGTGGTTATCGCGCTATTCAGCGCTTTGATACTCGTCATCATGCACTTGCATTTACCGGAAACCTTGGTAGAACCGGCCCCCTTCGAAGGCATTGGCGGTATGTTGCGTACCTTCCAACTGCTGTTGCAATCCAGGGTATTCCGGGGCTATGGGTTTAGCGTCGCCTTCGTCTCAGTGGTGTTTTTTAGTTTTATATCGGCAGCACCGGAGATCATGGTCACCGTTCTGGGGAGACCTGCCACCGAGTATGGCTACTATTTCGTGATGATTCCTGCGGGATTTATGGCCGGCAATTATCTTTCACGTCGTTTTGGTGGACGCCTGAGCATATTCCAGTTGATTGATACTGGCTCCAAAATTTCGTTGGCCGGTATAACCGTGACCCTGCTTTTCCAGGCCTACGGCTTTCATCACCCGATATTTCTGTTTTTTCCCATTGCAGTGGCGGTATTCGGAAATGGAATGACTTTGCCAAATGCACAGGCAGGAGCAATCAACGAATTTCCAAGACAGGCAGGAAGTGCATCAGGGCTCACAGGATTCCTTCAGATGGGGCTTTCCGCAGCGGCGGCTCAACTGGTGGCAGTTATTTTTAACGAGACTGCATATCCTCTGCTGATTCTGATGTTCTGCGCATCGTTGGCATCCCTGCTCTGTTTCCGATTCGGTGTCGGAAAGCCCGATATGGAATCGCTGAATGAAAAATCCAATATTTAACCTGGGAAACAAGACAGCTCGAGATTGAAACAAACAACTTATAAGGGTGTTGGACTAGGGAATTTCTGATTAATTATGGAAATACTCTGGCTTGCAGGCGAGTTCACTGACGAGGCGCTTTGCCGCCGGCCTGCCAAGGCGAGGCAACCCCTTAAAGCCATCAAGGACAGTGGGCTCGCCTGCAAGCCCCGACCGGCGGAGCCTGTCAGGCACAACTGCGGTGTTGTCGCGCTTGGCAAGGGCGACGGCCATTCCCGGCGCACGACGCCTTGCAGTGACGCCCGACAGACTCCCGTAGAGCACTTCGATAATCAATCAGAGATTCCCTAAAGCCGATCAAAGTAGTATTTGGCCCTTGATCATTGTTACTAGGTATTTCAATATTACGGTTCTGCCCCAAGCTGGCGGCAGAATTTTTCTGTGTCTCGTAGACAGCGTAGATCAAAATAAAGTGATCCATCGTGAATCCTGCCGATAACTGGCACGGGCAATGATCTGAAATCTGTTGCAATTTCCATCAATCTTAGATCAGATTGATCAGTGGTAATCGGGACAATTCTAATTGCCAGACTATCCAATAGATCAACGGGCATGGCACCACTGCCAATCTGACTTTTACAAGCAGAAATACTCACTTCGGCCTTGCCAGCCAAAAACTGAGAAACTGCGGGCAAAACCCTTTCGGCCATCCCTCGAATCTCGGATTGAGAGCGCGTCAGATCGCATAATATTGGTAACTCTTCAGCCAGGCGGGATGGATTTCTGTAGAGCTGAAGTACTGCTCCAAGAGCTGCACAAGTCAACTTGTCCACGCGTAACGCGCGCTTCAGAGGATGTCGCTTAAGTTTATCTATAAAATTACGTTTCCCGGCAATGATTCCTGCTTGTGGTCCGCCCAGAAGCTTATCTCCTGAAAACGTAACGAGATCTGCGCCGTTAGCCAATACTTCACCAACTGTAGGTTCTTTGGGAAGCCCGTATTTTGAAAGATCGACCAGAGTCCCACTGCCCAGATCCACTACAAACGGCAAGTTTTTACTGGACGCCAGCCGGGCAAGATCGGATTCAGGGACGATCTCGGTAAATCCAACGATTTCATAGTTGCTGGTATGTACTTTCATGATGAGCCCGGTTTCATCATCAACCGCTTGTGTGAAATCTGCTAAACGTGTTCGGTTGGTAGCACCCACTTCTTTGAGATGACATCCAGCACTGCCCATTACCTCCGGTATTCTGAAAGCGCCTCCGATTTCAACGAGTTCTCCCCTGGATATCAACACATTCCGGCCTACAGAAAGTGCCGTGAGAACCAATACCACAGCAGCAGCATTGTTATTGACTACCGTGGCTGCCTCAGCCCCGGTAAGAGAACATATTTGCGCCTCCACTCCCTCCTCACGGTCTCCTCGTTTACCAGCTTTCAGATCATATTCCAGATTGACTGCACTCCCCGACACTTCGACAATAGCATTGACAGCCTGCTCAGGTAATACAGCCCGGCCAAGGTTGGTGTGAATTACAGTACCGGTAAGATTGAACACTGGTCTCAGCAGGGGTCGGGATTGTGCCGCCACTTCGTCCTCGATTTCCAGACAAAGCTCACTGAAAAAGGCTTTTGACTTCAGGTCCGAACCCTTCAGCAGCAGTCCACTTTGAATTTGTGAACGATACTCTGAAAGGATCGCCCTGGCAGCCTGTCTCACTGTTTCGTGACCATAATTTCCAACAGCATTCGAAAGCTCACTGCTACGCAATAACCTGTCAATGGAGGGCAAATCCCTAAGTTGACTATTCATAAAAGTGGCCGCCTGAAATTGGATAGATAAGGCAAAACTAATATTGGAGCAAGTGCATTTGACAGCGGGAATTTAACTATCAATCTACGAAAATTGAATGTCCCATGCAACCAGCCATGGATATTGATTAGAGATTTTGATAGCTTTCGACTGGATTGGCAAAACAACGTTCAGAAATTCTACGATTTCCTCCAGAATTCACGATTCCCAGGAAGGTATAGATGACCCAGAGCGCGAAAAAAACACAATTACTCATAGCCAACGAATTTCACGCAGGTACCATAGAAAAACTTGATGAAGAATTCAGTACTTTTAAACTTTGGACCAGGTCCCGAGACGAGCAGCAGGAACTGATAGAAAGTCTTAAAGAGTCCTGTAAGGCTGTAGCTTCCGCTTCCTGGCAAACGAATCCTTTGATATATAGACTACCCGAACTGGAAATTATTTCATGTTTTGGCGTGGGCATTGACGGTATCGATCTTGAGACTACCCGGTCAAGGCATGTCAAGGTAACTAACACACCTGGAGTCCTGAACGATGCCGTCGCCGATATTGCTATCGCTCTGATTCTTGCCACTCAGAGAAACCTTATCAACGCCGATCAGTTTGTGCGAGCCGGCTCCTGGCCAGCTGGTCCATTTCCACTGGGCCGAGATCTGGCCGGGCAGACGCTGGGAATTCTCGGCCTGGGAAGTATAGGTGAAGACATAGCGCGCCGTGCCGAAACATTTAAATTAAATGTCGCATATCACAATCGAAATCAGAAAAACCTGCACTACAAATATTATCCGAGCATTAAGGAACTGGCGGAAAACTCAGACATATTACTGTGCATGTTACCCGGGGGATCTGTAACCGACGCAGCTGTAGATCTTGAAGTTTTTCATGCACTTGGCCCTGAAGGAACGTTCTTGAATGTCGGTAGAGGAACCAGTGTAAACGAAGATCACCTTATCAAGGCACTGACATCAGGATTGATTGCTGCTGCCGGCCTGGATGTTTATCGGACTGAGCCAAAAGTAAGAAAGGAATTGATCTTAATGGAAAACGTAGTACTACTGCCTCACATTGGCAGTGCCACCATGGAAACAAGGCGAGAGATGGGAAACCTCGTAGTAAAAAATCTTCTCGCATGGCAGAAAGGCGAAACTCTCCTAACGCCTGTTGACTGACACATTTAAGAATCACTTATAACAATCGATGAAAAGAGTCGAAATGTCTCTTTAAACGACCTGTTTAACTGCAATTAATTGACGATTTAATCGAGGACGTGAAAATAAACGTAACGTGCGTTGTTGTCATGCAACGAGCGAAAGCTGTGCCCGGTGAAGTGATCTCCGTAGAGGTCGACTTCGGCGAAAAGTTCACGAAACGGCTCACTCAGTGAATTGTAAATTACCTCCTGAACAATCAAGATATGGTAGTCTTCAAGGCCTAACCCTTTCGCGTGATCATCAATCAGCTTTGACAATACACTGTGCTTTCTAAGCTCTTCGTATCTTGCCGCCTGAATCAGCGCGTCTCCAAATAAATCATAAGCCCGAATTCCTCCAGATTGGAATGTTCCCTGAACCGAATTGTACGCCAACCCTATAGCCCCCTTTATCGGCCTTGAATAATTAAATTTATTCACTTCTTCATTGAACGCCTTAAACATTTCCAGTGCCGTCGCGACCGCGCTGTCGGCAAGTGACCTGGATTCTGTGGGCAGAAACGGATAGCCAACAGCACTGATGAAACCATCCCCTGTTTCTTTCAGTCGGAAAGCCCTTGAGCGTAAAGGATTGTGCTCGTATCCCTGCATACAGATCTGCAAAAAAGACTGAAATACCCCCATAAAGAACTCCCGCGTTCTTTCGTGACGTATCCCACTGGACTTTTGCACATCAAACACATTAACAATCGCTTTCCCTTCCTTAAGGGGCATCGTACTTTCTAGCTGATCTCCCAATTTAATTCGTTCAAGTTGGTGCGGGTAAACTAGCTTTGATAGTTGGTCATAAAGGTGTTGGCGCATATCAGCATCTGTCGATTTGAGATAGAAGCGGGTTCGAATGCTAATAAAAAAGATCCAACTGAATATTGTACCAGCCATAATTCCCTGCATTAATTGAATCCAATTCACTAATAAAAATTCAAAATTTACTAACGCTAAGGATCCTGCAGTAAATAAAGTGATGAAAATATTACGAGAAAAAGTAACGTAATATCGGACATGGTACGAGAAGGCAGTTGACAGCAATAAAACAAAATTAATCTGACCAAGTAATGCCAAATACACAGGCTGAATGTTGTCTGATAGACTCAAATCTCCCAATAGTATTCTCAGTGTGGCAAGAAAACCTGCCACACTTGAAATGATCAGTATGTCTAATACAATCGGGCTATACTTATTGACTGTTGAAGCTAAAAAAGAAAGAGGCTGATAAACCAGCACTATCAGAATTGGTATAGCATATGCAAATAGGCTAAAAATTATTAGAGTATTTTCTTGATTTGCAGGGTGGTAATATGTGATTAGTGACGATACTGCTAACAGTGTAGCAGCTATGCGACAAGGCCAGCCAATTAACGCCCGTGTAGCCTCATCCCTCAGCTCATTTTTGAATTCGTCCTTATGTTCTTGGCAATATTCAAAATACTTGTCTTTACTATTTTTCAAGTATATTCCCTGAAGAACGTAAATTTACCGAAAACTTAAATACGAGCTTCTTTGAAACAAATGAACTAGTTTCTTCACTGCACTTAATTCTATTGAGAAATTAGTTTGGTCGTATGCACAACCGCTTAAAACGGCGCAGAACGGCGAATCTTTAGGGTTTTATCTTGGCAGAAGTCGCTGAACTATTTCTAATTTCAATATTTACACTACTAGTTATAAGCTACCTGTGGGCCAGGTTGTTTTTTTTTCAAATAGATTCTACAAAATCACGTAGATCAAGCTACCTCTATGACCCCGTGGTTGCAATTCAAATTTTGACGACATACTACTTTTTTATTTCGACAACATTAGCTCCTCACATTAACGCCAATCTAATTATCTCAAGTTTAGCTTATAGCACTTCTTTATTTTTATTCTGGTGGGCCGTGCTGACTTGCAAGACTATGAGTTTCGCTATGGGCGGTAACGTAAGAAAAATTATTACACACGGCCCTTTTGGTTTCTGTAGGCACCCATTTTACACGTCTTACACGCTAACTTGGATAGCAAATACTTTTCTATTCCCCTCTTACTCTTTGTCGATTACACTAGCAATCCTAGCTGGTTTTTATTGGTATTCAGCCAGAACTGAAGAGAACCTAATTCTAAAATCAAAACAAGGCCATGTGTACAAAACTTATAAAAGCAACGTGGGCATGTTCATTCCTAAGGCTACACAATGGAGAAGTTGGTTTTCCGCACTATTTCAGAAGTTAGTGAAATAGAGTTTTTTTTGGATAGATTTTGTAACCTTGTTGGAGTACGACTACCAACTCACTATGCATTAGATAACCGCGTTGTAGGAGTTTTCTTACGCGACAAATTGGTAGGTGGATATCTAATAATTACAACGCCTCCTTTCCGTGCTGCATTGTTTGTTCCTGATTCGGTTAAAGATTCGAATCCATTTTTCAAAATCGACACCTACGATGTAATGGAAGTCAATGGTGTTTGGATAAGTCCGGCATTAAAGTCAGCTAAACAACAATTTACTGTATGGAAACACATCTTGATTGATATATTTTCCTGCAAGAAAAAATTCGTGTTGCTAATGCGGGACGCTCGGAACAACAACATTCATCATATTCATCAACTAACTAATCCTATTCAAATCTATAGAGGCAAACCATCGCTAACTTCTGATCAATCAACTCATGATGAAATAAATATTAGCTATACTACTAGATGGAAGCTTGTTCTCGGCCTACACAGATATTGGAAAGAGTATAAATATCGAGAAAATCGGCAGAGACTGAAAGCAAAGAAATTGTCGTATGACAGACTGGCAAAAGCTAATGTGGAGCAAGCTGAACCCGTCAAATAATTTTAGATATCTATACAATTCCTATTTTCCTTCTGTGACTAATAAATAGTCCGCTCTAGAATCAGTACATGGCTGAACTGTACTACAAACCAGATCACCGTAGGACTTGAAAACCCTCGGTCAGCGATAATAGAACGCTATCGACACCGGGATATTTCCATCGAAGAAGTCATTGTTAAGATGTTCCTGACGGGCGCTTCAGTTCGCCGGTTGGGGGATAGTACTGAGGTACTCTGGAGCCTGAAGCAATGCATTGGTCTAGAGCATTGAATTTCGAAACTCTTTGGTGAATAGAGTACGCTACTTGATTCTCCTTTTCTTCTCTTCCGAATTTAAGCAATTCAACAATTCACGCTGTCTCTGACCATTAATGTATGGTCAATCAAACTCAACCATGTTCTCCACAACAAGCCCCCCCTCTTAAGCTTGAGCTTGAATACTGGATTTTGCTCCTAAGGTACTATATTCTCCTTTTCCCCAATCCCAGGTCAGTCACTGACAATAGGTCGGAGCTTCGCTGTGCTCGCTGCAATCGGGCAGTATTCGCCTGTTGTTTCGTGGATTCAGGGTAGATTTTGTAAGTAAATCGGCAACATAGGACGCACTACTCCCATGAAAAAGACTAATCCAAAAGTCGCCGCTAGCAGTCACCAGCGCAATTCTTCCAATAAATACGTCTATGCCTTTGGGAAGCAAACCGAAGGCAATTCAAGTATGCGCGAATTGCTCGGTGGAAAGGGAGCGAATCTTGCCGAAATGGCCTCAATCGGATTACCTGTCCCTCCCGGATTTACCATAAGCACCGAGGTTTGTAATTATTTTTACAGCCAGAACGAAAAGTACCCGAAAACTCTGGAACGAGACGTCGAAGAAGCTGTTCGTCAAATTGAGGAGCAGCTTGGCAAGAAGTTTGGGGCAACTGAAAACCCGCTTCTCGTCTCGGTAAGATCTGGAGCCCGGGATTCAATGCCGGGGATGATGGATACCATACTTAACCTCGGCTTGAATGATGATACCGTAGAAGGCTTGGCAGCAGTTTCCGGGAATAGCCGCTTCGCCTGGGATTGCTACCGACGATTTATCCAGATGTACGGTGATGTCGTGCTGGGAATTCAACCTGAAAACGAGGAAGAAGAAGACCCCTTCCATGTGGTACTCGAGAAAATGAAGGCGAGACTAGGGGTTGAATCGGACAGCGCATTGACGACCGAGAACCTTCAGGACCTCGTTAGACGCTACAAAACCCTTATCAACAAGAAAACCGGCCGCTCCTTCCCTCAGGATGTCATGGAGCAACTGTGGGGCGCAATTGGTGCTGTTTTCAAGTCATGGAAGAACCCGAGAGCAACAATCTATCGCCAACAGTACGATATTCCAGCCGAATGGGGCACGGCAGTAAATGTACAGGCCATGGTTTTTGGCAACTTGGGTGAAAGCAGTGCTACCGGTGTTGCATTTACCCGAGATCCGGCAAACGGCGAGAAAGCGTTTTATGGAGAGTACCTGGTCAATGCCCAGGGCGAGGATGTAGTCGCCGGCGTGAGAACACCTCATCCCATTTCGCATATGGAACAGGAACTTCCTGAAAATTTCCGGGATCTGGAAAAAGTACGAACGAAACTCGAAAGACATTTCAAGGACATGCAGGACTTTGAATTCACCATTGAAGATGGACGTTTATTCATACTGCAGACCAGAAACGGCAAACGCACCGGACTTGCCGCCGTTCGCATTGCTGTTGAAATGCAGCGTGAACGATTAATGAGCCAGAAGACAGCGCTTCTTAAAATACCCGCTGAATCGATCGATTCCCTGCTGGTTCCGGTTTTCGATGCCAAGGCGCTAAAAGCTGCCTCATTGATAGCACATGGTCTGCCAGCCGGGCCAGGTGCGGCAACAGGCAGAATTGCCTTCACCGCAACCGCCGCTGAACAGGAAATTAAACGCGGTAACAAGGTAGTTTTGTGTAGAACCGAGACCTCCCCTGATGACCTGAAGGGTATGCTACATTCCCAGGGCATTCTCACTTCCAGGGGAGGAGTTTCTTCCCACGCGGCACTTGTGGCCCGGCAATTGGGTAAAGTCTGTGTATGCGGAGCCGGTGACATTAAGATCAATTATGAGCGCAAGACACTTACCGCCGGTAAGATTGTGCTCAACGAGGGTGATTATATTTCCATCGACGGCACAACCGGTGCCATATACAAGGGGATGATCGAAAGCGCTGACTCCGAAGTAAAGCGAGTTCTTGACGGGGGAATGAAACCTGAAAAGAGCTACACTTACGAGATTTTCCAAACTGTTATGGCCTGGTCCGACAAGTATCGTCGACTGAAAATCCGCACCAACGCCGATACGCCATCAATGGCGAGGCAGGCCGTGGCTTTCGGTGCGGAAGGCATTGGCTTGTGCCGAACGGAGCACATGTTTTTTGAAGGTAACCGCATTGATCTGATGCGACAGATGATTCTTGCCGTCGACGAAGTCGAAAGACGGGCAGCATTGAAAAAATTATTGCCCTTTCAAAAGAAAGATTTCGTAGGCCTGTTCAAGGCCATGGAGGGTCGTCCGGTTACTATTCGATTGCTGGATCCTCCCTTGCACGAGTTCCTGCCTCATGACGACGTAGTTCGCCGGCAACTGGCCGAAAAGCTTGGCGTTCCACTGGAATTCGTGATTGAACGCATCAAGGCCTTACACGAAGAAAACCCGATGTTAGGATGTCGGGGTTGCCGTCTGGGAATATTACATCCTGAAATAACCGAAATGCAGACTCGAGCTATTTTTGAGGCTGCAGCCCAGGTCATGAAGGGTAAGAAGAAAATCAAAGTCATTCCGGAAATCATGATACCCCTGGTTGGTTTCAAAGCAGAACTGGTAGATCAATTAAACGTTGTGCATCGGGTCGCCCGTGAGGTCATGGATAAACGTGGTGTCAAGATAACCTACCAGGTTGGTACCATGATTGAAGTGCCTCGCGCCGCTATCACTGCCGATGAAATAGCAGAAGTCGCTGACTTTTTCAGCTTTGGAACCAATGATCTTACCCAGACAACGCTAGGTCTAAGTCGCGATGATATGGGTCTTTTCTATGACGAATACCAGAAGAAAGAAATTTACAACCAGAATCCGTTTGCCCGTATTGACCAAAGCGGAGTAGGCAAGCTAATGCGCTTTGCGGCGAGCAATGGCCGGGAAGTGAAGGCAACCCTGAAACTTGGAATTTGTGGAGAACATGCCGGTGATCCTTCTTCCATAGATTTCTGCCATTCCCTGGGACTGGATTACGTCAGCTGTTCGCCGCCGCGCGTACCTATAGCCAGACTGGCTGCGGCGCAGGCTGCCCTGCGACAGGACTAGTTACAACGACGGCACGGCTACCTGGATTTTTGGACGTGTCCGTTCAGGGCCTGTTCTAAGGCCCTATTTTTATCAAACGTCTAGCGGCGGGATCGGACATTGCAAAACCGCGCCCAGGGCTCTTAACAATTCCACTTCTATCGGCGCGATTTTATTATCGGCGGTAATGCAGGCGACGCAGGCTTTCAGTAATGCTGGCTTCTGCAAGGGCTTGACTTCCGCAAGTTCTTTCAGCGCGTTTTCCAGCAGAGTAAAATCAAGCGCAGATTTTTCAAGAATCTTCAAATCGCTATAACCGATTTTGTCTCTTGCCTGAGCGAACGCTTCCGCCGGATCAAGTTCACTATCCAGATCAGCGTACGCAAGCAGGCTAAAAAGGGATTCGAGCGACACGGTGCAGTTTTTCAATTCTTTCCGTCCTATCGGCCGAGGCCCTTGCTTGTCGAACACGGGATCGAGTGAGCCGACAACGATTTTTACCAGAGCCCATTCAAACAGACTGAGCCTGCTGTCGGCCCTGACTAGTTGCTGAAGATTGGAACGAAATAATCGGTACTGGGATTCTGATAATTGACGGAGGCTGTTGAGGGCAATAGAAAGTAATGCAAGCCGAAACTCGACCTCAACCAACCCAGCATTTTCAAGCAGCTGCTGCAACTCTTCCGCCACGCCTGTATCTGCTGATTTATCAACGAATTCCAGTTGTCGCCGGCGCAACTCCGGGTCCGCAGCGATTGCCAGTAAATACACAATAGCTCTTGCCGACGAAGGCTGGTGCGCTGCGACAAGAAATTTATCCGGAATTTCGGCAAGTAACTGACGGGCCTTAACAAGCTGGGCAGAACCCGGTTGACCGATCCGATCAATCATTGCGGCGCCGGTAATCAGCGCCAGTAGTTTCGCAGATTGGCGGTCTGCCTGCTCAGCGTCTTCAAGGCCTGTATCTTTCGGAGAACTATCAGGTTCTGGACGGTTTTGAGCAGGTGCCATTTCACCATCCCAGCCAGGGAGAATCGCCCTGATACGGTCCTCCAGGGGGGGGTGGGTGGCATATAGACTACGCAGTCTGCTGAATCCTGCTTCCTCGAACAATGCGTGACTGATTTCAATACTGCTTGGATTGGCAAGGTAGGAACGTTGGCTGTGCGTGGCTATTTGCATCAGCGCACCAGCTATCCCCTGGGGATTACGCGTGTATTGAACAGCGGACGCATCCGCAAGAAATTCCCGCTGACGACTGACTGCGGCCTTGATCAGGTTACCGAAAAAAGTTCCCACATAACCAACTACTATCAAGCCAAGACCAAGGGCAACGATACCGCCT
>Ga0070727_10002447_pt1 | contig 17939 bp, 21 predicted proteins | sample tdAd472_FD_66722 | JGI IMG/M metagenome (GOLD analysis project Ga0070727, IMG submission 66722) | Marine sediment microbial communities from the Atlantic coast under amendment with organic carbon and nitrate - tdAd47.2 | ecosystem: Environmental > Aquatic > Marine > Coastal > Sediment | place...
TACAGCATTGCCGAGACGGGCGGCCTGCCATTTGAGCAGGTGGCCGCAGGCTGGGCAGACGGCGCGTACCGTTTTGACCGCTATTTGAAAGACAAGGCCAAGCCGCCCCAACTGGTCATCCCGGACGGCGAGGATGCCGACGCGCTCAGCCGTGAGGCTGATGCCTGCGCCCTGTTGCGCGATCTGGTCAACACGCCTGCCCAGGATATGGGGCCGCAGCATGTTGAAGGCGCGATTGCAGAGATTGCCGGGAAGTTCGGCGCGAAATTGACGACCATTGTCGGCGACGATCTGCTGAAAGAGAATTACCCCATGGTGCACGCCGTCGGCCGCGCCGCGACTTATGCGCCGCGCTTCATGGAGCTGGAATGGGGCGACCCGTCCAATACGCGCATTGCGCTGGTGGGCAAGGGTGTGACGTTTGACTCCGGCGGCCTGGATCTGAAGCCCGGCTCCGGCATGCGGATCATGAAGAAGGATATGGGCGGCTCTGCCCATGTCATCGCGCTGGCGCAGCTGATCATGAGCGCCAATCTGCCTGTGCACCTGAAGCTGTACGTGCCCTCGGTCGAGAATGCCGTGGCGGGGGATTCCTTCCGGCCGGGTGACGTGCTGACCAGCCGCAAGGGCCTGACCGTCGAAATCGACAATACAGATGCCGAGGGCCGTCTCATCCTGGCCGATGCGCTGACGCGCGCCTGTGAGGAAAAGCCGGACGTGCTGATCGATTTCGCAACACTAACCGGCGCAGCCCGTGTCGCTCTGGGGCCGGATCTTGCACCTTACTACACCGATGACGAGACCATGGCCGAGGCGATTCAGGCAGGCTCAGACGTGTCCGGCGATCCGGTCTGGCGCATGCCGCTATGGGACCCGTACCTGGCAGACCTGCAAAGCCCGATCGCGGACCTCGTCAATTCAGGCGGCCGGTTTGCAGGCTCCATCACGGCAGCGCTGTTCCTGAAGCAATTCGTCGATGCACCTAGCTGGACGCATCTGGATGTCTGGGCGTGGCGTCTTGGCAAATATGGCCGCCCGGAAGGCGCTGCCGCATGCGGTCTGCGCGCGATCTGGAAGACGCTGCAGAACCGCTATTCGGCCTGATCAGTCGATAATTTCGGGGCTAAGTATCTGCACCTCTGACAGGCGCTTGGCTTCCCGGACGCGGCCGCGCAGCACCAGCGTGTCGACGTTCTCCGGATCTGCCGCCATGGCTGCTTCGACATCGGCCATGGCCGGGTCCAGCTTGTCGAGGTTCAGGCGGGCCTCGGCGCGGAACTGGTGCGCCGTCGCATGGCCGGGCTGCAGAGAGATGGCCTTGTCGAGATCGGCTTCGGCCTCGGCCCATTTTTCCTGCAGCAGATAGGCGCTTGCCCGGTCGATCAGCAGGTCCGGGACATTCGGTTTCAGTTTCAGCGCATTGGTCAGCGTCAGTTCTGCCGCTTCCGGCGCGCCGGCCTGCAGCCAGGCATTGCCGGCTTGTGTCAGATATTCGGCGCGCTGTTCCAGCGTGCCGCCATCAACCGCATTGGCCAGGTTTTCCAGGCGGGCGGCGCCTTCATCCGCGCGGCCAAGGGCGATAAGGGCGAGGGCCGTGCACTGGCGCGCGCCGGGGCGGTTGCCCTGATAAGTCCAGGCGAGGCCGTCTTCATAGGCCTCTTCAGCGTCCACTTCGATCTTGGCCACACAGGCTTCGAGACGTTCGGCTTCGCGAGTGTCGAGACGGGCCGTCGCGCTTTGCGACAGGAAAAGCGAGGCTGTGGCCAGGGCAAGGAGGGACATGGATCATGGGCTCCGGAGACTATATGACTGACTTTAGACCCGACGGGAAAGGCCAGCGCAAATGACAGATCAGCCATCTCTGCTTTTTGTCTTCGGACTTGGCTATAGCGCGTTGCAGCTGGCTGAGCGCCTGAAACCGCAGGGCTGGCAGGTGCATGGCACGGTGCGCACGGCTGAAAAAGCCGAGAAACTACAGGCAGAGGGCATCGCCGCGCAGGTCTGGGCCGGGGAGGGACGGCCGAATATTCCGGAAGGGGCGCACTGGCTGGTGACGCTGCCGCCGGACGCGGATGGCTGCCCCGCCGCACGGGCTGCCAGCTATGCCGAGGCAACGGCCGCATCGATCACATATCTCTCGACAACCGGGGTCTATGGAGACCTGAATGGCGGATGGGCCATGGAGTGGAGCCCCGTCAATCCGGGCTCTGACCGGGCAGCGGCGCGGGTAAAGGCCGAACAGCAATGGCTGGAGGCAACAGATGGCGCCCTTCGTAGTGTGCGCCTGCCAGGCATTTACGGGCCTGGCCGCTCTCCCTTCGACAAGCTGCGCAAAGGCAAGGCCACCCGCACAGTGAAACCGGGACAGGTTTTCTCCCGCGTGCATGTTGATGACATTGCGTCTGGCCTCGAGGCCCTGATGCTGCGTCCGCAGATCAGCGGTGTGTTTCATCTGTGTGATGACGCGCCCGCCCCGCCGCAGGATGTCACGGCCTATGCGGCTGAGCTGCTGGGCATTGCGCCGCCGCCTGAAGTGCCTTTTGACGAAGCTGATCTCAGCCCCATGGCGCGCAGCTTCTATGCTGAGTGCAAGCGGGTCTCCAATGCGCGGGCAAAGTCCGCGCTGGGCTGGCAGCCAGCTTACCGCACCTATCGTGAAGGATTTAGAGCCGTGCTGCAGGCGGAAGAGACTGCCTCATAAAAAAGCCCCTTCCGTGTTCGGAAGGGGCAGGTATAGAGGGGTATTCTTATCGGTCGCGATATCAGGCGGTGACAGACTCGCGTTGGCGAGCGTGCTTGCCTTCACAGATTTCCTCAACAATCTTGGCGTTGAAGTCTCCGAGGTCATCCGGGGAGCGCGAGGTGACAAGGCCACCATCAACGACCACGGACTGGTCTTTCACTTTACCGCCGGCATTGCGCAGATCCTGCTGGATGGCCGGGAAACCGGTGACTTCGCGTCCGTTCACCAGATTGGCAGAGATCAGGACCTGTGGGCCGTGACAGATGGCGAAGACAGGTTTCTTCTGTTCAAAGAATTTTGAGACGAAGTCTTTCGCACGGTCATTTGTACGCAGGGTGTCCGGGCTGAACAAACCGCCGGGGATCAGCAGAGCGTCGAAATCGTCTGCCTTTGCCTCTTCCAGGGACATGTCGACATGGAAGCTGTCACCATGCTCACGGTGCTTGTTCGCGTGGATGAAGCCTTTTTCAATGGAGACGATCTTTGTGTCACCGCCTGCGGCTTCGATGGCTTCTTTCGGAGATGTCAGCTCGATCTGCTCAAATCCGTCCGCAGCCAGAATTGCGAGTTTACGACCTTCAGCGCGTTGGTTTGACATGGAATATGCCTCCTTGCTTCGTGTTACCCGCGCTGCAACCCTTTGGGGGGAGCGCGGCGGACAGGATCATCCCGTCCATCACACAATCAATGGGTGAGGCCCATGCCTTGTTCCGATTAAATAGCGGAAATGTCTGCCTGTTTCAGCGGGCAGCCTCTGCTATGTCGGCGCAGGTCGCTTTCAGGCGTGCAATATCCTGCTCGCGGGAGAGGCGGTGGTCGCCATCCTTGATCAGGGTAAAGACGAGGTCTTCGCTGGTAATGGCCTCGACAAGGCGCTCTGCGTGCCGCCATGGCACATCGGCATCCTGCATGCCCTGAAGGATACGGACCGGAACGCCCAGATCAATCGGTTCGTCCAGGATTTGCCAGTTCCGGCCATCTTCGATCAGCGCGCGGGTGATCGTGTAGGGCTCACCATAATCGGAGGGGCGCAGCGTGAATCCCTTGTCCATGATCTCTGCCTGCGCCTCTGCGGAAAATTCCGGCCACATCAGCTTTTCGGTAAAGTCCGGTGCGGGCGCAATCAGGACGAGACCGGCAATGCGCTCGCGGCGGGCAAGGCCTGACAGCAGCGCCATCCAGCCGCCCATGCTGGAGCCGACAAGGATCAGTGGTCCGGACGTGTGCGCGTCAATGGCTGCGAGTGCATCTTCGCGCCAGGCGGAAATCGTGCCGTCTTCAAATGCGCCATCGGATTCACCGTGGCCGGAATAATCGAACGCCAGGAAGCCATGGCCCTCTGCGCTGGCCCAGTTCTCCAACTCGGTCACTTTTGTGCCGCTCATGTCGGATTTGAAACCGGACAGCCAGACGAAGGTCAGGTCCGAACGAGACGGGGACGAGGCCCGGTAGGCCAGGCGGCGTCCCTCAGGGGAAGTGAAATAGGTCGTTGTCATTCCTCTCCCGTTCCTCCATCTCTCTCGCCTGTCAAGCGAGTGGGAGGTAGCGCGCTGTGGACGAATTCCCGGATCTGACCGGAAAGACCATTCTTCAGGTGGCCCCTGAACTCTCTGCGGGCGGGGTTGAGCGCACCGTGCTGGAAGTCACCGAAGCCATTGTCAGCGCGGGCGGCAGGGCCCTGCTTGCCAGCAAGGGCGGACGGCTGGAGAAGGAGTTTGAATCGCTTGGCGGCGAACTCTTCCGCATGGATGCCAAGACCAAGAACCCGATCACGCTGAAACTGAATGAAGGCAAGCTGAAGCGCCTGATCGCGCGGGAAGGGGTGGACCTTGTACATGCCCGCTCGCGCGCGCCTGCCTGGAGTGCCTACAAGGCCGCCCGCGCCATGGGTGTGCCGTTCGTGACAACCTATCATGGCGCGTATTCCGGAAAATCTTCCCTCAAGAAAAAATACAATTCGGTGATGGCGAAGGGCGACATCGTGATCGCCAATTCGCAATGGATTGCCGAACATGTGAAGGCAGAGCATGGCGTGCCGGACGAAAAGATCGTCACCATTCCGCGCGGCGTGGATCTGGAGGTGTTTCACCCGATTGCCGTTGCGCCGTCTCGTGTAACCGCGATCCGCCAGTCCATGGGGCTGGAGAATGACAACCGTCTCGTTTTGTTGCTGCCGGGTCGCCTGACAGAGTGGAAGGGCCAGCTGGTCGCGATCGAGGCGCTGGGACTGCTGGCCCCGGAGGAGCGCGAGAAACTGGTGCTGGTGCTGGCGGGGGATGCGCAGGGCCGCAAGAATTATGTCACGCGGCTGGAAGAGGCCGTGGTCGCCAATGGACTGGACCGGGGCGTGGTTATGTCAGAACACATTACCGATATGCCGGCGGCCTATATGGCGAGCGACATTGTGCTGGCTCCGTCCATCCGCCCGGAAGCCTTTGGGCGCGTGGCCGCAGAAGCCTCTGCCATGTGCCGCCCGGTCGTGGTGACGGATCATGGCGGCGGACGGGAAACCGTGATCGAGGGCGAAACCGGTGCGCGCGTCGAGCCGGGCAATGCGCAGTCGCTGGCCGGGGCCATCCGCGCCTTGATTTCCATAGGGGAAGATGCCCGCAGCGGCATGGGACGGGCCGGCCAACTGCATGTTCGCAAGCATTTCTCCAAGCGGGGGCTTCAGGCGGCGACGCTCGGCGTCTATAAGACCCTGCTTGAATAGGGAAAACCGAGGCAAGCATGACAAAACCAGGCAAGTCGGCCAGTCCCGTTAATCCGGGAGAGAGCGCGCGCAAGGTGCTGGTGATCAAACTCAGCGCCCTAGGCGACTTTGTGCTTGCGCTGGGCGCAATGAAAGCTGTGCGCGAAGCCCACCCCAAGGCGCGCATCACCCTGCTGACAACGCCGCCCTACAAGGAATTTGCCGAGCTGTGCCCCTATGTGGACGAGGTGGAAACCGATGGCCGCCCGGAAGGCATGAAGGCCACGGCCGCGTTGATCCAGCGCATCCGCAAGGAAAAATATGACATCATCTATGACTTCCAGACGAGCGGGCGCACGAAGAATTACTACACGGCGCTGAACCGTACCGGTCGCGCGCCGCTCTGGTCCGGCCATCATGAGAAGGCCGCCTTCTTCCACGACAATGCCGACCGCAAGACGATGCACTCCATTGACCGGCTGGCAGAGCAGCTGGAAGTGGCGGGCGTCGCGCCGGGGGGGCGCTGGCTGGGCAATAGCGCGCCGAAGCCGGACCTTTCATGGGTGCGCCCGAAGCTGCGCGATGCACCGCGGCTTCAGCCGGCCTATTTCAGCCTGGAACAGCCTTACATGCTACTGGTCCCCGGTGCCTCTGCGCACCGTGAGGCCAAGCGCTGGCCGGTGCAGAATTATACCGAACTGGCAAAGCGTGTCGCAGATTTGGGTATTACGCCGGTCATCATTGGCGGCAAGGCGGAAGGCCAGTTGGCGCAAGACATTGTGCGCAAGGAGCCGCGGGCGAAAAGTCTGACCACGCGGACGGACCTGTTCCAGATTGTTACTCTGGCAGAGAAGGCGCTTTTCGTTGTCGGCAATGATACCGGGCCGATGCACATGGCCGCGATTGCCGGCGCGCCGGGCGTCGCCCTGTTTGCCCTGAATGAGAGCAATCCGGACCATGCCGCCCCGCGCGGGCCGAAGACGATCATCATCAATTCCGCTCCGACTCTGGCGGAACTCAGTGTGGATGATGTCTGGCAATCCGTGCGCGCTTTGGGCGTGTTGCCGGACGCAGCACAGTGAACCGGCCTTCCTGCTGCTCATCAGTTGTGGGGTTGACCGGGAACCAAAATTCAAGGAGTGCGCTCTGCCTTGAATATGCCAGCATTTACGGGCATATTCAGGCATTCTTGAAATAGCGACAAAGGAGATTCGCCATAGCTCGCAGACCAGACATGGGTGGACCGCAGAAAACCGCCGGCCCACGTATCAATGATGACATCCGCGCCGCCAAAGTTCTCTTGATTGATGAGAACGGGGAAAAACAGGGCGTGATGCCCCTCACGGCTGCATTGGACGCGGCACGTGAAGCCGCGATGGACCTTGTGGAGGTGTCTCCAAATCAGGAGGTGCCCGTCGTCAAGATTCTCGACTATGGCAAGCTTCGGTTCGAGGAGCGCAAGAAGAAGGCCGCTGCGAAGAAAAAGCAGAAGTCTTCCGAGCTCAAAGAGATCAAGATGCGCCCCAATATCGACGTGCATGACTATGGCGTGAAGGCCAAGGCCATGACCCGCTTCTTTGAAGCTGGCGACAAGGTGAAAGTCACGCTGCGTTTTCGCGGTCGTGAAATGGCGCACCAGCATCTCGGCATGGAGCTGCTGCAGCGCGTGAAAGAAGACTTTGACGAAATGGCCAAGGTTGAACTGGAGCCGAAACTCGAAGGCCGCCAGATGACCATGGTTCTGGCGCCGCGATGAAGATGCGCGCGATCCTTCTGGCCGGTTCAGCCACGTTGCTGCTGGCCGCATGTGGCGGCGAAAACGCTGATCCGGTGGCAGATGCCCCACAAGTTGAACAGCCCCCTGTTGAGGCTGTTGAGGGTGCGCCGCCAGAGGACTCCGCCTCTGATGAGACCGTGAGACCGGAAATGGACCCGCTGGACCAGGTGGAAGATTCCTGCGGCATGGCAGCTCTGGAAGCCTATATCGGCCAGGCCGCCAGCGACATTCCGGAAGATGAACTGCCGGAAGGGGCCCGTATTGTGGCACCGGATACCCCTGTGACGGAAGACTACAGCCCGACACGCCTGAACGTACTGACCGATGAGGATGGCCTTATTCTCAGCATGAAGTGCGGCTGAAGCAGGTTTTCCTGTCAGTCTGAAGCAACACGAAAAGCCGGACGGGCCTCAAGCCCTCCGGTTTTTTGTTTGTAACACGCGGAGAGTACAAAGGCCGCGGTAAGTATAGAGAGGGGAGGGAACAGGTAGCGACCCTGTCTCTCCGCGCGCCGGGGCCATGGAAACCCCCATTCCGGCATGTCACCACCGAAATGACAGGGCCAAACCTACAAGCGGGGCCTCTGCGCCGGATTGGGAAAGGTGAAAACCCTGCTTACAAGCCGGGGCAGGCCTGTCAGGGCCGGGGAATGACCGCGCGGCTTTCCCCAATAGTGACGCTGCTTTTAACGGATTCACCCCCTTGATTCCTGCGCGCCGATCCGTCATAAGCCGCCACTTCCGAGCAATGCGGGCGAACGGCATGCCCCTTTGGCTCATGAACCCTGGGCCGCCGCAAGGTGTGAGCTCAATTAGAGGAGAGATGAAATGCCGAAGATGAAGACGAAAAAGGCCGCTGCAAAGCGGTTCAAGATCACGGCAACCGGAAAGCTGAAGCACGGCGTCGCTGGCAAGCGTCACCGCCTGATCAGCCACAATGCGAAATACATCCGTCAGAACCGCGGTACCAAGCTGGCCGCTAAAGCTGATGTTGCCCGCGTTGTGAAGAAATTCCTGCCCTACGGCCTCTAGGCCCGTATCCGTTCAAGATCTTGACCAAGGAGGCCTAGATGCCCCGTTCACGTAATAAAGTTCCCGCCCACGCCCGCCACAAGAAGATTCTGAAGCAGGCAAAGGGTTTCCGTAACCGCCGCAAGAATACGTTCCGCATCGCGCACCAGTCTGTCTGGGAAGCCGGTCAGTACGCCTATGTTGGCCGCAAGGTGAAGAAGCGGAAATTCCGCTCCCTGTGGATCCAGCGTATCAACGCCGCTGTGCGTATTCACGATGACGAGATGAACTATTCCCAGTTCATCAACGGCCTGACCAAAGCCGGCATCGAAGTCGACCGTAAGGTCATGGCTGACATTGCCGTGCGCGAGCCGGAAGCGTTTGGTGCCCTGGTCAAACAGGCCAAGGCTGCCCTCGCTTAACTTGCCATCAAGGCACAAGTGACAAAGCCCGGCCCTCAAAGCCGGGCTTTTTCTTTAAGGGCGTTTGCAACCTGCTTCGAAGCGCCTAAAAAGCCCGCGCGAACAGAAAAGGGAATTTCCCCCGTGTCCGATATCAATACGATTGAAAAAGAAGCCCTCGCGTCAATCGAGTCTGCCGGTGATCTCGGCACGCTTGAAGACGTCCGCGTGGCGGAGCTTGGCAAGAAGGGCCGCGTGTCCGGTCTGATGAAGCAGCTGGGCGGCATGAGCCCGGAAGAGCGCAAGGAAATGGGGCCGAAGCTGAATGCGCTGAAAACGCGCGTTGATGAGGCCATCCGCACCCGCAAGGAAACACTGGAAGCCGCTGCGCTGGAAGCCCAACTGGCCCGCGAGAAGGTCGACCTCTCCCTGCCGCCGGCGCCGGGCCCGAAGGCTGGCGCGCTGCACCCCGTGATGCAGGTGTTTGAAGAGATCGCGGCGATCTTTGGCGATATGGGCTTTGCTGTGGCCGAAGGCCCGGACATGGAAGACGATTGGCACAATTTCACGGCGCTGAACTTCCCCGAAGGCCACCCGGCGCGCGAGACGCACGACACCTTCTTCATGAAGGCGCTGGAAGGGGATGATGCCAAGGTTCTGCGCACGCATACATCGCCGGTGCAGATCCGCACCATGATGACCCAGAAGCCGCCGATCCGCATCATTGCGCCGGGCCGGGTTTACCGGAATGACTGGGACGCGACGCACACGCCGATGTTCCACCAGGTCGAAGGCCTCGTGATCGAGAAGAACACGCATATGGGCCACCTCAAAGGCTGCCTGATCGACTTCGTGAAAGCCTTCTTCGAGGTGGACGAAGTGGAGGCACGGTTCCGCCCACACTTCTTCCCGTTCACCGAGCCGTCTGCCGAGATGGATGTGAAATATACCCGCAAGGGCGAGACGATCGAGATCGGCGCCGGCGATAGCTGGATGGAGATCCTCGGCTCCGGCATGGTGCACCCGAATGTGCTGCGCAATTGCGGCATCGACCCGAAAGAGTATCAGGGCTTTGCCTTCGGTATGGGCGTCGACCGCCTGGCCATGCTGAAATACGGCATGCCGGATTTGCGCCCGTATTTTGAAGCGGACCCGCAATGGACCCGCCATTACGGCTTTGCGCCATGGGCCACGCCGAGTGTCAGCGGAGGGCTGTCGTGACAGACAGCGCCGCGTCATCTGATCTGCCGAAATGGACCTTCGGGGATTCCCCCGAACTGGCCGACCGTCTGGCCGCGCTGATCGTTGCTGGCGTGAAGACGGCGTCCTGCAGCGAGGCGAGCATTGATGAGCCGCCGGTTGAAGGCGAGCGCGGATATCTGATGAGCGGCGATGGCAGGCCGGTGGCAATCCTTGAAACCCAGACGGTCACGCGGATGAAATTCGCGGACATGACGCAGGAACTGGCGGCGCTGGAAGGGGAGGGCGACCTCAGCCTCGATTACTGGCAGCGCGCCCACAGGGACTATTTCACCCGCGCCGGTGTGTTCGCAGAGGACATGGACATTCTGTTCGAGACATTCCGTCTGGTCGATGTGCTGGACTCTGATTTCGCGGCCAAGGCCGCTGACCACCTTGCGCAGGAACGCGCCGGGGCGACGCAGTAGGGGGCGGGCATGGGCAATGGCAACAAGGCGGAAATGCTGATCGCGATCTGCGCGGTGCTGACCAGCGTGATTGCCCTGTTCGTTGCCTGGGATCAGGGCCGCGTGATGCGCGCGCAGCAGCACGGATCGGTTTATCCTGTACTGCAGGTGGACGGCTTTGTGTCCAGTACGCCGACAAGACGCTCCCTCGGCCTTCGTCTCAGCAATAGTGGGGTTGGGCCTGCGCTGATCGAGTCTGTGACGTTACTGGAAGACGGCGAACCGATTGACGGGTTTGAGAGCCACCGCGAAAGCCTGCCGCCCGGCTATGATCTGTCCTGGAGCGGAGCAACGGGCCGCGCCCTGGCGCCTGACCAGATGATCACGCCCGTTGAAGTGGCCTGGCCGGTTGAGGTGCTGTCTGAGGACGATTTTTACGAGGTGGCCGGTGAGTGGGACGATCTGGCGCTTGAGATCTGTTATTGCTCTGTTTTTGAGCGGTGCTGGAAACTGCGCGGTATCGGCACGGCCCGGGCAGAGCGCGTACAACGCTGCGAACGCAGCGACCGAGATATTTTTGAAGAACTCCGTACACCTGCACCATCTGCAGGTATTGAGACTCCCGAAGTGGAATAGACAATGAAATTCACCCTGTCCTGGCTGAACGACCACCTCGCCACCAAGGCGACGCTGGATGACATTCTCGCCCTCATGCTGAAAGCCGGCCTTGAGGTTGAGGAGGTGGAAGACCCGCGTGAGAAGCTGGCCGCTTTTACCGTCTGCAAGGTGAAAGAGGCAAAACCTCATCCGGATGCGGACAAGCTGCGCGTGTGCACAGTGGATACGGTGGATGGCGAGAAGCAGATTGTTTGCGGCGCGCCAAACGCCCGCACCGGCATGACGGCCATCTATGCGCCACTGGGCGCGTATGTTCCGGGGCTGGATTTCGCGCTGGACAAGAAGGCCCGCAAGATCCGCGGCGTGGAAAGCTATGGCATGATGTGTTCCACGCGGGAGCTGGAAGCCGGGGAAGACCATGACGGTATTGCCGATCTGGATGCGTCCATCCCGCTGGGCACACCGGCCGCAGAGGCGCTGGGCCTGAATGATCCGGTCATCGATTTCGAAGTGACGCCGAACCGTCCGGACTGGCTGGGTGTACAGGGCATTGCCCGTGACATTGCCGCCGCGGGCGGGGGGCGTTTCGTGCAGGTGGATGTCAAGAAGGTGAGCGGCAATGCCGAATGCCCTGTCGAGATACAGCTGGATGCGCCGGAGGCCTGCCCGGTCTTTGCCGGGGCAGTGATTGTTGGCGTCAAGAATGGTCCGTCACCGGACTGGATGCAGCAGCGCTTGAAAGCCGTTGGCATTCAGCCGAAGAATTTGCTGGTGGATGTCACGAACTATATTTCTCTGGACCGTGCCCGCCCGCTGCATGTGTATGACGCGCAGAAACTGTCCGGTCCTGTTGTGGCCCGTCTGGGCAAGGCAGGGGAGACGCTAGACGCCCTGGACGGCAAGACCTACACGCTGAGCGATGACATGTGCGTCATTGCCGATGACAGCGGCGCGATTGGTCTTGGCGGCGTGATGGGCGGTCAGTCCACGGCGGTTTCCAATGAGACGACAGAAGTGTTCATCGAAAGCGCGTGGTTCGATCCGCTGCGCACCGCCCGCACGGGCCGGGCCACGGCGATTCATTCCGATGCCCGTTATCGCTTTGAGCGCGGTGTGGACCCGCACAGCTGTCTGGACGGCCTGAACATGGCGCTGGCGCTGATTGTGGAATATGGTGGCGGCACCGTCTCCAAGCCGCGCATTGTGGGCGAGCCGCCAGTGAACCCGCGCAAGGTGACCTTCTATCCGGCGGATGTCGAGCGCCTGACCGGCCTGACTGTCAAACAGACCGAGATGCGCCGTATTCTGAAGGATCTGGAATTCGTGATCGAGGATGCCGGCGATGCCTGGTATCTGACGCCGCCGACCTTCCGCTTCGATATGGAACAATCGGCTGACATCGTGGAAGAGATTGCCCGCCTGATCGGCTATGACCAGCTGCCGACAACGTCTCTGCCAGCACCTGAGGGCGGCGTGCGCGCGATCACGACGCCGATACAGGCGCGTGTGCGGACGGCCCGTCGTGTCATGGCGTCTCGTGGCTTCCTTGAAACCGTCAGCTGGAGCTTCATGTCAAAAGCCCATGCGGCGCTGTTCGGCAAGATCAATGAGGCCCTGACGGTCGCCAATCCTGTGGCGAGCGATCTTGACTATATGCGCCCGTCCATTCTGGGCAATCTGGCGCAGGCGGCCCAACGCGCGGCCAATCATGGTGAGCGCGGCGTGCGCCTGTTCGAGGCCGGGCCGATCTATCTGGGCGATGGCCCGAAAGATCAGCGTACGGTCGTCGCGGGGCTGGTGCGTCCCTATAATGAGCGCCACTGGCAGGGCGCCCCGCATGCCTATGATTCCTATGCTGCGAAGGCAGACCTGTTTGCCGTGCTGGAATCTCTTGGCCAGCCGGGGGATCGCTTCCAGGTGGCTGACCCCGTGCTGCCGCAATGGCATCCGGGGCAGGCGGCTGCGCTGAAGCTTGGCCCGAAAGTCACGGTGGCCCATTTCGGCCAGCTGCACCCCGGCGTTCTGAAGGCGCTGGGCGTTGACGGCCCGATGTTCGGCTTTGAGCTGAACCTCAATGCGTTGCCGCAGATGAAGGCCAAGGCGACAAAGACCAAGCCGGTTCTGGAGCGCATCGACCTGACACCGATCCGCCGTGACCTGGCCTTTGTCGTGGATCAGGCCGTTCCGGCGGGTGAGCTGGTGCGTCTGGCGCAGGGCGCTGACAAGAAGCTGATCAGCCAGGCAGAAGTCTTCGATGTCTATGAAGGTACCGGTGTGCCGGAAGGCCAGAAATCGGTCGCCTTCGAGCTGACGCTTCAGCCGCGCGAGAAGATGAAGGATGAAGACATCCAGGCCCTGATGGACAAGGTCGTTGCTGCGGTCGCCAAGGGTACAGGCGGTGTGCTAAGGGGATAGGAGAGGATCAACCTGTTCGTGGAGGGGACGCATGGGGCTGTATCGGTGGTTGCACAATCAGCTGGTTCCCGAAGCCCGGGAATCCGGCATCTCCCTCACGAACTGGTTCATCATCAGCCTGGTCCTGGCCAGCTTTCTGTTTCTGGCGCTTGAGACCGAGCCGACGCTGCTGGCCGTTCCCGAATGGCGGTTGGCGTTCAGGTGGTTCAATGTTGCGGTCGTCATCATCTTCGCCATCGAATATGTGCTGCGTGTGGCGGTGGCTGGTATGCGTCCGGAATATGCCGGCTTTGTCGGGCGGCTGCGCTATGTCACGCGCTTCTATTCCATCGCGGATCTGCTGGCCTTCCTGCCGGAACTGATCGTGATGATTGTTGGCGGCGGCATTCCACTGATCGCGCTGCGTGTCTTCCGCCTGTTCCGTTTGATCAAGATTGCGCGCTTTGTGCCTGCCTTTGATGTGCTGGGCGCGGCGATGAAGCGGGCCGGTTCGCAGCTTCTCACAACGCTCGCCATGGCCATGGCGCTGGTCTATGTCGCGGCTGTGCTGCTCTACTTCATTGAAGGTGTGGGGCAGGGGCGTGAGGAGTTCAACTCCATCCCGCGGGCCATTTGGTGGTCCATCGCGACGCTGACGACGGTGGGGTATGGGGATGTGTACCCCGTGACGACGCTGGGCCGGATCGCGGCCTCTGTGATTGCGATTGCGGGGATCGGGGTGGTGGCCCTGCCGGCCGGCGTATTCGCCAGCGCCTTCTCTGATGAGTTGCGCGAGCGCCAGCTTCAGAAGCTGCAGGACCGGGTGGAAGAGGCCGAAGCCAAAAAAGGCGCCGCCCCCGAAGAGAGCGGCGCCTGAGACAGGTCAGTCCTGGCTTTTTGAGCCGTTGGCTTCGGACTGCAGCATTGTGTAGCGCTCGATGCCGATACGTTCGATCAGGTCGAACTGGGTTTCCAGATAGTCGACATGTTCTTCCTCATTGTGGAGGATCTTGCCGAACAGGTCGCGGCTGCCATAGTCGCGGATGCTCTCGCAGTATTCCATCGCGTCGCGCAGCATCGGAATCGCGTCATTCTCCAGCTTCAGGTCGCATTCGAGAATTTCCTGCACAGATTCGCCGATGCGCAACTTTCCCAGATCCTGCAGATTCGGCAGGCCGCCGAGGAACAGGATGCGTTCGATCAGCCAGTCGGCATGCTCCATCTCCTCGATGGATTCCTTGTACTCATATTCGCCAAGTTTGCTGACGCCCCAATCGTTCAGCATGCGGGAGTGCAGGAAGTACTGGTTGATGGCTGTCAGCTCGTTTTTCAGACACTTGTTCAGAAATTCGATGACCTTTGGATCGCCTTTCATGGGGGGCTCCTGATTGATTACGTGAATATACCTAGCAGATAGGCCGATTGGCGCGCGCAGGCAAGAAAAAATCCAATAAAATCAATTGCATATGAAAGTGCGACACAGTTGCAGACGGGCATGCAAATGCGTCGCGCGCGCAAGGCGGCGGAAAAAACCAGTCAAGGCAAAGGGCTAGCGTCTACTCTGCAGCAATCAGGGCAGGGGACGGCATACGGCGATCCATCTCCTCGGCGATGATTTCGCCCATGGAGCAGCTGCATTTTCCGCACTGGAACTTGCAGCCATGATGCGCCTGCACGGCCTTGGGGCTACGCGCCCCGGCATCCACGGCGGCGCGGACGCTCTTGCAGTTAATGCGGTTGCAGACACAAACGATCATGAGAACCATTTGCAACAGTCTGCGAATGATTGTCAATACGCTTTTTTCACGCTTCTTAACCTGTTTTCCCGCGCCAGACAGACCAGCTGACGCCGCTGCCGATATTCAGCGTGGTTGTCTCATAGTTTCCTGCCGGGTCGCTGACATAATCGACGAAGGGTTTCAGCGTCTTTCGGAAGCTGAAGATATTGTCGGCCAGAATGATCGCGCCGGGCGCCAGTTTTGGCTCCAGCAGCTGCAGGATGGGGATGTAGAGATCCTTCCAGCCATCCAGGAAGACGAAATCCACCGGCCCCTGCAGCGGCGCGAGGCTCTCCATCGCATCGCCTTCGCGGATGTCTGACCAGCGGCTGAGGCCGGCCTCTGCCAGGTTTGCGAGGGCGACTTGCGCCTTGTGGAGGTCTTTTTCCGTGCCGATAAAACGCCCCCCGGTCTCACGGGCTGCCGCCGCCAGATAGATGGCGGAGATTCCGAATGAGGAGCCGAACTCCACAATGTTGCGCGCCCCTGCGGAGAGGGCGGCGAGATACATCAGCTGGCCGAATTCCGCCGAGACGGGGATGTAGGCGTCTTTCAGATAGGGCTCTGCCGACACAAAAGTGGAACGGCCTTTCAGATAGCCGGTCAGGATGGAGGGCAGGGCGCGGAGCAAGACGTTCCGGTCCTGGCGGGCGTCCTGATGCAGGCGGGCGAGCATGGCGGAGATCTGCGGGGCGTTCAGGCCATTGGCGGGCGGGGGCATGTCAAAGGGCATGGCGCAAATCCTTGTTGCGGTGGCGGTGTGATGCGTTAAATATGAGCTATTACTCGTATTTTGAAACTCGCATTCAGAGAGCCTTGCCGCATGAGTTCCGCTGAGACGCCCGCCCCCAGAAAACGGCCAGTTCAGGCGCGGTCTGCCATCACGGTCGACGCGATCCTGACGGCGGCAGCTCACATTCTCGAAGGGGAGGGGATGGAGGGCTACACCACGAATGCCATTGCGGCGCGCGCGGGCGTGTCGATCGGGTCTCTCTATCAATACTTCCCGAACAAGGAGGCGATTACGGCGGCTTTGGTGCTGGCGGATGCAGAGCGCCTGTATGAAGGGTTGCAGGCCGCCTCCGATGGCTCGGCAGGCGCGCCGTTCCTGGCGCGGCTGGAGGCATTGCTGGATGTCGTGATTGCGCACCAGATGGAGCGCCCGGTGCTGGCCCGAATGATCGATATGGAAGAGCGGCGGCTGGCACATGACCCGGCGCTGCAGGCCGTGCATGAGGCGGGCTTTGCCCTTGTTCGGCAGGAGTTGCAGGACAGCGGCCTCAGCCTGCCCTTCGGGCTGGAGGCCAGCACGGTGGATGTCTTCGCCATCGTGCTGGGCATTTGCGATACGGCGGGCGAGCGTGGCGAGACGGATGGCGATGGCCTGAAGGCGCGCATCCGCCATGCCGTGCTCAGCTATCTTGGGCTTCGTCCCAGCTGAACACGTCTTCCAGCCCCACGCCGAAGACGCGCGCGATGCGGAAGGCACTTTCGAGAGATGGGGAGTAGCGACCCTGTTCGATGGCGATCACGGTTTGCCGCGTAACGCCGATCTCTTTGGCGAGGGCGGCCTGGCTCATCCCGTCATGAGCCTCGCGCAGCTGCTTGACGCGATTCGAGATAGGGGGGCGTTTCGCCATGCCTCACACGCCCCGGCGGTAGAGGAATATCTGGAACGCATATTCCGCAATCTGGCTCAGCATCAGGGCACCGAAGATGATGTGGAACAACAGGTTTCCGTCGCCGAGCCAGCCAAAGTGCCAGAGGCCGCCAAATGCACCGACGGCCAGCACATAGCCTGACCAGTGGCCTGCCTTGTCGAGAATGGCCTTCTCGCGCTCGTCTACAGGAGCATTGGCTTCCTGGCCGGACATAATGGCGAGCACGACATTCACAATGATCGAGGTGATCACAACCAGAGTGACATAGCCTATGAAGAAGCGGAGATCGGGCGGTGATGTGTGGCCAAGCGCGCTCGAAACGCTGACGATTTTGCTGAAATACCAGGCCCCTGCCACGATCAGGATGAGGCCCATGCCCCAGGCGGTTTTCTCTCGGAATGACATCTACAAGTCCTTTGCGGTGTAAAAGATTTCTTACATGGAACGTGTAGTCAAAGATTTTTGACATGTCAAAAATTTTTAACAATAAATGATCCCCCAGCTTGACCGGAGGGGCTGTGGCCTCTACCTCCGGCGCACCTGTTTTCACTCAACAATGACTGACATTCCTGATGACCGATCTCTCTACGCTCGCCCAATCCGCAAAGGCCTGGCCGTTCGAGCTTGCCCGCAAGCTGGAACAACGCGTGGAGCAGCAGATAAAGGCGGGCCAGCGCGCCGCCGATGACCCGGTCACCTTCGAGACCGGCTATGGCCCGTCCGGCCTGCCGCATATCGGCACGTTCGGCGAAGTTGTGCGCACAACCATGGTGCGCCATGCCTTTGAAGTGCTGACGGCGGACAAATACACAACGCGCCTGATCTGTGTGTCGGATGATATGGATGGTATGCGGAAAGTTCCGCCAACCGTGCCGAACCCGGAAAAGCTGGAGCCCTATCTGCAACAGCCGCTGACGGCGGTGCCGGACCCGTTCGGCACGCATGACAGCTATGGCGCGCACATGAATGCGCGGCTGTGCGCCTTCCTGGACCAGTTCGGCTTTGAGTATGAATTCCTGTCGGCAACGGATTGCTACAAGTCCGGACGGTTTGATGACATGCTGCTGCGCGCGGCGCAGAAATACAAAGACATCATGGATGTGATGCTGCCGACGCTAGGCGAGGAGCGCCAGGCGACCTACAGCCCGTTCCTGCCGATCCATCCGGAAACCGGCGAGGTGCTTTATGTGCCGATGAAGGCCGTGGACGGAGAGAAGGG
>Ga0070727_10002448_pt1 | contig 17935 bp, 16 predicted proteins | sample tdAd472_FD_66722 | JGI IMG/M metagenome (GOLD analysis project Ga0070727, IMG submission 66722) | Marine sediment microbial communities from the Atlantic coast under amendment with organic carbon and nitrate - tdAd47.2 | ecosystem: Environmental > Aquatic > Marine > Coastal > Sediment | place...
CAAGGCCACCTTCTTCGCGGTGATGGCCTCGTTCACCAACCTGGCCTTATCGCTGGCACAGCTGGGCACCAAGTATCTCAACGAATTCTTCACCGTTAGTCGTGAGGTGAAAGATGCTGCGAGCGGGACAGTGACAGTACCGGCCGATTACAGCGAACTGGGAATCCTGCTGATCTCGGCTACTGTGATCACCTTTGTCCTACCCATCGCCGCGGTGGCGCTGGTACTGGGGACGCGCCTGAAAACCGCCTAGTGCACATTTCTCACAGTCTTACTAAGTCGTGCGGAAGTTAGCCGGCATACGCTTTCAGGACACGCGGTAAATACATCCCTGTACGCTCGACGGCCGCGTCTCCCGGCAATTGCTCCTGCATCCCCTCCAAGGTGCCTACTTTTGGTGCGCTACCTTCGCCCGTCCCTGGGCTCGTGCGGCCGACGGTCCCGAAAGCGTATGCCGGCTAACTTCGGTACTCATTATTAACCACAAAGGTCACAATACATCGTTGTTGGGCTTCCCGGGGCGGGATAATCGGTTCGCCATTCGGCGGGTTTTGATGGCCTTGGTCCGGATCTTCCTGCACAGTGTTTGCAGGACTTGCGGGTCCGCGTCACCACGCTTGAAGCGGTTGAGAGCCATGGTGGCATAGACCGCAATGTCTATGAGATTGTCGGAGACTGTATTGAGAGCGGGCTGGTCCCGCTTCGACATTGGCGTCGAGGGGGGCTGCCACGGCGATTCACCTTGCACCCCAGGGCGGCACCCTCTCTCGCCTGAGGGCGGTGTTTCCCGGTCTGTCGTGGCCGCGGATTCAGGGGCTTGTGCGACAGCTACTTCAGATTCTTCACCTGGTGGTGGCTGCAAATACGATAGCTTGTTGTTGAATGATGACTGCTCAGGGTTGAATGTCAGGCTGTAAATGACCGGTGCCTGGATTGCTTTTTTTCTATTCCGGTAATCCAGCAGAATGAGGTACACGCTGTTTGCAAGCAGAAAACCGATAAAGCCAAAAGATGCAAAATACAAAGCATGGATAGCACGCGTGTTGAGCAAATGGCTGGCCAGCGAGGCCGCGACCAGAATGGACAGTCCGGCAGCCAGTACCTGTGCCGCCTGCCTGTTACCCTGTCTGAACATCCGCAAACTGGCATAAAAGCAATACAGCAACGAAGCCAGCATGGTGAATTGGACGGCAGTCCACCAGCTGCCAGCGCCGGCATATAAACCTGACATGTTTTGTCCGGATAGCGTAATCCGGTCTATCGGTGCGATGTCGGTAGTCAGCAGGCCATGTGGCGAGCTTATAATTCTGATCAGGAATATGGCCCATGCTGCCGTCAGCAAATCCAGCAGGAGTAGGGGTTTCGATCCGGTGTAGAAAGCGACATACCAGATAAGTACAACCCACAGCAGGGTGCCCATGGTCATGGAAAGCCTGGCAAACTGGGCCTGTGCGCTGATTTCCAGTGGCTGAACCATTAATGCACTGGCCAGCAGGAAGCCCGCAAGCAGCATGTACATGGCAGCAAGCTGCAGGTGTGGGTGAGTGGATGTGCGTGTGGTGCCCAGATACAGGTGATGTGCCCCGGCATAGAGGATAGTGCCGGTAAGAATAGTTAGCGCTGCTTCGCCCATCAGCTGGTATTATCCAATAAATATCCGCTCTGTGACGATATAATAATCAGACTGGAGACGCCACCCTCAGCCCAATCTCTGTGTCGCATGAACCAGGCGTGTGGCCAGTATTTCATTCAAGTTGCGGAATACGCGTGCTGCTATTCTGGGGTAGCGGCGACGCAATGTTTCCAGATCCTGCTGCGTGATGCGCAACAAGCGGGTGTCCTCGACGGCGTCAACATTTGCCGTCCGTTTCGCAAAGAACAGGCCGGCTTCACCGACGATATCCCCTCGTGAATGGGCATCGAGATCGATTCGGCCGGATTTTCCTTCAATAGAGGCCTGCAGTTTGCCGTCAATGACGGCGTACATCTCTATCCCGGGCTGACCGATCTCGATAATACGTTCGCCGGCACTGACGGCACGGATACTGGCCATGCGTGCAACAATGCGTGCCTGAAAGTTGGACAAGCCTTTGAACAGGGGGATCGTTTCCTGCGGTTTTTTACCCAGGTCCAGTGTCAGAGCGTCCCAGATCGTCGCGATCCTGAGCTTACTGCAGAGCGCGGGGGTGAGAAGAAAATCGGTTAACCAGGCAAATGCCAGTGCGAAGCAGGCCATGGCGCCCACCTGTGCCTGCATGCGCAAATCGCTCGTCGTCAGTACCAGAAATCCAAGGCACAGTGCGATGGAGGTGTAGGTGACGGGACGTCCGACGACTCGCAGCGATGCGATCGTGGCCTGCATGGAGCTGTTCTGTTGCTTCATGAACTCATTGAACCGGGCGAAATAATGTACGGTGTCGTCGATTGCAATACCGAGAACCATGGGGGCAATCATGCTGTTGCTTGGGTTCAGACTGATGCCCAAAAAGCCGAGAACACCAAAATAGACAACAACGGGCAAAATGTTGGGGATCAGTGCGATCAGTCCTATTCTGAAGGAAAGGAACATGCCGACCAGCACGCCGTAAACAATGAGCAGGGCGGCAAACACGCTCTGTACCTGACCCCGGATGATCTCGTCGAGTACATCGTTAATCAGCACAGGATTTCCCGTTACCCGGGCGTGAAGGTGTTGCGGAAGTTGTGCAAGCCTGTCATTGATCCTCTGCACCAGGGCGGCAAGATCACCTGAGTCGACGGCTTTGCTGCGAACAATGACATTGGCAAGCTGGTACCTGGAGTCAACGAGTTGCTCGACCTCGTCACTGGCCCCAAAGAAGAGCAGTTGACCTATCTCTTTCCGGCTATTGGGAATCAAGTGATATTCCGGCTCGTTATCATGAAAGGCACTGTTGAGTAATTGCAGGTAATCGACAATCGAGAGTGATCCACCGATTTCAGCCTGGGCGCCCAGCCATAGCTGAAGTTCTTTTATAGCTTGCAGGTTTACAGGTTCCTTGACGGCGTCCCTGTGGCCTGTGTCGATGACAACATAAAAAAGGTTCGCTCCGCCCAGCTGCGCATTGGCGTCTTCATAGGCACGGCGGACCGGTGAATCCTGACTGAAATTGGTGATGTGCTCCATGCCGACCCGAATCTCTGTCATACCCGTCACTGCAATTATAAAGGTGAGGGCGAAGGCAACGAATAGGGCTCTTCTGTACCTGATGTCAAACTGCGCGACGCTTTGGGCAAATCGATCGAACCAGGCGGATTGCCGTTTTCCCGCTTTCGAAGCCTTTTTCGGTTCACAGTGTATAAGCTTGAGTATCGATGGTGTGTAGGTGAGGGTGACCAGCACTGCATAGCTCACACCGATCACCGCAAAGACACCAAACTCCCTGATAGCAGCCAGCGGGCTCAAGGTGAGCGAAAGAAACCCTGTGGCAGTCGTCAGACCGGTGAGTACAACGGGTAGAAAAACCCGCTGCAGTGCGGCGGAGGTTAAAGACTGCCTGTCCTCAGTCTCGCCAGCCGCCTCGAGGAATTCAGAAACGACATGGATCGAGTAGGACAGGCTGAGAATCATCAGCAACGAGGGCACCAGTACCGTTACGATATTCAGCGAATAGTCCAGGGCGGCAATGGTGGCCAATGTCCAGAGTACGGAGATGGCGACCGAGCTGAGCGGGACCAGCACACCTTTCAGGCAACGAAAGCAGAATGCGAGGACGACTGCCATCACCAGTATGACAATCAGGGGTATCCATATCAGGTCGTCAAGCAGCGCATTCGTGGTCGCCAGCGTTAGCAGTGGGGTACCGGTTACCCGGATCTGCGCATCGTGCGCTTCTTCGGCGACAATCTGCTTGACAGCCTCATCGATCTGACTGAAAAACGTATAGCCGCCGATGTCAGCGAGAGAGACAAGGATAGCGGTGGCACGGGCGTTCCCGGCTACCAGGCTGCCGCTATACATTGGGTTTGCGAGGATAGCCTCACGGAACTCCCGTCGCCCCTCAGCGCTGTCGGCGGCGAGTTCCGCGTAGGGTTCTATATCGATGCCATATTCCGTACCCCTGATCGCCAGTGCATTGCTCAGGGATACCACACGTATCACACCGTCCAGCCGTTCGAGACGGTGTGTCAGGCGCGAGATAAGGTCAAGGTTCTTCCCGCTAAAGACATCGTCAGCCTGAAGCAGGAGCAGGATGGTTTCGTCGTTGCCGAAAATCCGTCGGGTCGACTCGTAGAAAACATTGGCTTCATCATCCGCGGCCAGCAGACGTTCTGCAGACGGATCGATCCGGATCTGTATCCGTCCGCTGGTGACATCCACGATCTGGAGCACAGCTAAAACCGTAATGGCGACAACAATCAGCAGGATCAGGTGGGTGTGCCGGAAAATCAGTGAAGGAATGAGCTTCCAGCGGAGAAATCCTGCTGGTTCAGTCGAGGCCACGAAAATCCTTGAGCCGGGTGTGATCGAATATCGTATCGGGAATGGGTGCATCGAGGCGTACGTCACTGACGGTCATACGGGTCTCGGTTTTATCACGGATATCGTTCATCAGGTACTCGTGGGGCACCTGGATGCCTCCCACCGGGCGAACCTTGTCGGCGTCTACCAACAGCACTTTTCGAAGTCTGGCGCCCGGTTCGAAAAATTCCACTTTTCTGACAACGCAGGTCTTTTTGTCGAAGTAGGACACCACCGATTCATACCTGGATCCGGATCCTGCCGATGGCCTGCTAACCAGTACGTACACCACTTCGCCGTCAACAAGCGCATCCGCTTTCTGTTCAGCCGCTTCAGACGACAGCATGCCGTAAAGTCGCTCAAGATCTTCGTAGGAAAAATCGCTGCCATACATTGAGGATGAGATGCGTTTTGACGTAATGCGCCGAATCTTGAACAGCGCCGGCATATACAGGTACATCTCGTTCGCCGGCGCCTTCTCGATAACCAGCAATCGGGTTCCGCTGAGATCCTCGGGCTCTTTGAAATAGGCAATAAGTCCCGAATTTCGATTCGCAAAGCGTTTCAGATAGATGTCTGCAACAAGGCTCTTTTCAGACCCGATACGGTCAATGGAACGGAGTTTGATTTTCTGTATGGCTGTTGTTTTGGCTGTATTTTTTCGTATGCAGGCTTCCACCTCCGGATCCACGGAAGACGCAGTTGCCTGCAGCATTGGAAAAACGAGGAACAGCGGGACGACAGCCCGGCGCAGTACATTTGGCATCATCCGTTTGACCATCTTATTTTTCAGGCACAAGACCTGTGTTTTTGGTGGATGCTGGTTGCTATAGCCGATCTTCTCGCATTTTTCGCTGCAGAACAAGTCAGACAGCTGTAGGCGGGGTAAAACGAAGCTCAGAAAGGAATTGAATTTGGCGAGGTATTCAGCGTGCTCAGGAACAGCACGGCATCACATGCCGTGCTGGGTGAAATTTCCGCAATGTGTATTTAACTGGTTGATCCGTAGTGATCTTTGTACCTTTGCGTTAAGTTTTTTAACAACCATCATCTTCAACGACGAATTCACCAGTTTCGGGGTCACGCAGCGGCTGGCCCGTGTCATCCGTCACAATCGTGCCGGTGAACATCATGGTTTCAACCCGCTCGAACTGTTCGTCCATGGCCCGATTGACGTCGGTGTCTTTCATTCCATGGTATATCATGACACGTCTTTTCTGTTCGCGCTCGATCTGTGCCGGACTCGGTTCAAACAGAGTTGTCATTTGCCAGGAATTAGCGTCTGCATGGGCAACCGGCAGGGTAGACGCGAACAAAATGACTGTTGCTGGTATTAAAGTGCTACACGTTTTCATGATGGGTCTCCTCTCTATTATTCGGGTGCCGGTACCTCAGGCATGAATTCAAGTTACAGGGAAGAGGATCCGCACGCTGTAACGCATTGCATCGCTGTTTTGTGAAATATTCACACTATGACTGCCCCGCCAGAACCGGCTCAGACCGTAACGCTTGTAATTCCGGGACAAAATCCGGATATTATGAAACCGGCAAAGAAATACCGGAGCCCATCACATGCAGGAATGCCTGGCGACAACAGTATTCGAAAAAGTCCCTCTTTTTTCAGGGCTCAGTTCATCCGAGCTGACTATTCTGGCTCAGCACGCATCTATCCGGACTTACCCTAAAAACACCGTAGTCATTAATGAGGGTGATGAAGCGAACGCGCTTTACGTGGTGATTTCCGGCCAGGTCAAGGTGTTCCTGAGCAATGAGGAGGGCAAGGAGATTATCGTTAACATGCAGGGACCCTGTGAGCATTTTGGGGAACTGGCACTTCTGGACAGCACGCCACGTTCAGCCTCTGTTATGACAACCGAGAAGACAAAACTTGCCATTGTGTCCAAACCTGATTTTCAGCGCATGCTTGCAGCCCATCCTGGTATTGCACTCAGCCTGATTCGGGATTTGACCCGGCGGGTACGAGTGCTTAGCGAAAACGTCAAAAGTCTTGCCCTGCTCGATGTTTATGGTCGCGTTGCGAAAACTCTGTTAGGCATGGCATGCGAGCGTGATGGCGAGCTCATCGTGGAAAAACGCCTGACGCAGCAGGATATAGCCAACCGTGTCGGCGCCTCACGCGAAATGGTCGCACGCATCATGAAAGACCTTACCACCGGTGGATACATCAGCGTCGCCAACAAACATATCGTAATCAACGAGAAACTCCCTGAACGATACTGAAATCACTCTGACGCATCAGCGTCCTGCTTCTTCCCCTGACCAAGGGGGCCCTCGAAGACCCACAATGTAATTAATTTACAAAAAGCGCAGTTATTCGATCACAGCATTAAAACCCCGGTATTCGTAATCTGATACTCAACAGTTAACGGATGTTTATTGGGGAGAAAGAAAATGGAGCGATTACGTTTAATGCTTGAAGATGTGACATACCGACTGATCGATTTTTTCACACCGGAAATGGTACTGCTGGGAGGCTTGGTCCTGCTCGCGTTCGTGTTCATCGCTCGCCGGCCCGAGGCGCACTGATGGAACCCGTAGCCCTTCTCATCGCCGGCGTCGCTGCCTGTTTATGCCTGCTCATTTTGATTTATGGTTGAGCGTCTTATTGCCACCAGAGTGACAAAAAGGGCAAATAGGTCACGATGATCAGCCACGCCAGCATGATTCCCAGAAAGGGCAGGGCGGCACGAAACAGGCCCAGGATGGGTTTTTCAAAACGCTGGCTGGCGATAAACAGGTTGATACCGACGGGCGGGGTGGAATAGCCGATTTCCAGATTGGCCAGGAAAATAATACCCAGGTGCACCGGGTCGACACCAAAGCGCTGGGCGAGTGGCAGTATCAGTGGAACGATGACCACGGTCGCCGAGAAAATGTCCATCATGGCGCCGACCGCCAGAAGAAAGATATTTAGCAATATCAGGAACTTGAGCTGGCTGTCTATACTGTCTTCCATCCAGGCCAGGAGTTGCATGGGCAACTGGGCGTCAATCATGAGGTTGGTCAGGCCCATGGCAACACCGAGGATGATCAGGATGCTGCCGACCAGCACGGCGGTATCGGCAAGCAGCGGCACCAGACGGCTTTTCAGTGCTATGGAGCGGTGAATAAAACCTTCCAGTACGAGTACATAGAGGGCCGTGCAGGCAGCCGCTTCGCTGATGGTGACAAAACCGCCGAAAATTCCCACAATGATCAATACGGGCAACAGGATATCGGCGTATGCCCTTCGCATTGCCCGGATCGCAACGTGCCAGGCAAACGCGTGGTGGTGAACGCCGAATCGGGCACCGGTAAAGCCAGCGTAGATGCCCAGCATAATCATCAGCACCGCGCCTGGCACGATGCCGGCCAGAAACATCTCATCAATATTGACCCCCGCCACGATGCCGTACAGCAGTATGGCGAGACTTGGGGCGAATAGCAGTCCCAGTGAGCCGGAGGTCGTCAGCAGGCCCAGCGCGAATCTCTCCGGGTAGTGGACTTTCCTGAGTACCGGGTACAGCAGTCCTCCCAGTGCCAGGATGGTCACACCCGATGCCCCCGAAAACGAGGTAAAGAAGGCACAGGTTGCGATTGCAACGATGGCGAGGCCGCCGGGTAGCCAGCCGAGTAAGGCATTAAACAGCCGTATCAATCGCTGTGGTGCCCCGCCGGCGGCGAGGGTGACACCGGCGAAGGTAAACATCGGAATGGCGGTCAGATTGGGGGATGTGGCGAGCCGGTTGAGTTCAACGATGAGTAAGGCTGAGTCCAGATCGCCGTTTTGCGCAAAAAAAAGGCCGCCGGCACCCAGCACCGCAAACAGCGGCAAGCCAAACAGCGCCAGCAGGACCAGGACGATTACAAGGTACAGCATGTTTCTTCCCGGCCCAGTATCGCGGCCAGAGTAAACTGGATGGTGAGTAAGACAAAACCGACCGGTATCACCAGACCCACAAGTACCAGCCAGTGTTCGTGGTCCGGTGCATAGAGCCATTCATCACGCCAGTAACGGATGGCGGCATCGGCAAAAAAAGCGCATACCAGGCCAGCCAGGCCCTGGGTGGGGCGGTACAGCTTTCTGACCATGGCGGGCGACAACAGGGTGCAACAGACGTCGATCTTTATATGGCGATCACGTTGCACCGCTACCGCTGCGCCAAAGAAAGTGACGTATAAAACCAGGTAACGGGTCAGGGTGTCGGCTTCAGCGATGCCGGCGTCAAAAAGATTGCGTGCCAGGACTTGCAGCAGTGCCAGCACGAGCAATAGAAACAGGCTGCCGGCGGCCAACCAGGTCTCAAGTTGTATCAGCCAGTTATGAAGACGCTTTATAACCCGCATAAGCACCGTGACCGACGATCAGATCCGGCATTGCCCGTAATCATTGTTATGGTGAGGTGTTTCCACCGGGTTGCCCACGACGGTATTGCTCAAGCAATGTGCGGGTTTTTTCGAATACGGCTGAAGGCAGGTAATCGCTTTTAACAAGCTGTGCCGCCGCACGATCACGTATGGCCAACAGGTCAGCTTCACCCATCCCTTCACCGGGTTCGACAAATATCATACCGCGTTGCTTGAGTTCGACCAGGGCTTTCTGATTATCTATTCGTGTTGCGGTCACCAGTTTTTCACCGGCCTCTTCCCCGCTCTCACGCAGGATGGTCTGCAGCTCGCCCGGCAGACGATCAAAAAAACGCCGCGAGACGATGAGCCCGCCCATGCCGTTGGTCAGCGAAATACTGCTGACGTATTTTGTCTTGGTGAACCATTGCAGGGCTATGGCGCCCAGCGGCGGGGCGTAAGCGGTGTCGATCAGGCCCGTCGACAGGCTGGTGTAGACGTCCACGATGGAGAGGGGAATCGGTGAAATGCCGCTGGCTTTGAAAAATGCCTGGCCGATGGGATCACCTTGCCACAACCAGACACGCCGCGATCTCATCTCCTCAAGCGAGCGAATAGGCTGGTTGGAAAACATGTGTACGAAACCGACTTCCATCCAGCCGACTAACTCATAACCATTGTCGCGGAAACCTTGTTTGAACTCAGGCATGAAATGAGCGCGTACGTGATCTATTTCTTCAACGTTGCGGAACAGGAAGGGCAGTTCCATGACGCGGGCCGGTGAATACATGCGGCCAATACCATAGCCGGTGAATGCGCCACCCTGAAGCTGGTTGAAGCGCATTTTTTTCAGCACCTCCGGTTCGTCACCCTGCACACCACCGGGATAGAATTTGAATGCAAGACGGCCGTTGCTTCTGGTCTTGACGATTTCACCCCATTCCTCGAGCAGGTTCATCCAGGCCGTGCCGGGCGGGGCGAGTGTCGCGAACTTGAGAAGATAGTCCGGTTTGGCAAGGGCACTCAAAGGCGCCGTCATCAACAACGAGAAGATGATTGTCCAGTGCTGAATTGCTCTGATCATTTCGATTTCCCCGTCAAAACCAGTCGGCTTCCTTGTCCAGCAGGTATTTTGCCCGCGCTCGTGCGACCTGGTTGGCCAGCGCCATTTCCGGGAAGCTGCCGACCGGCTCATCCACAACCCGGGTCAGCAGACGGTGAAACTGTTGCTGGTCAAGGCGCTGACGTTCCAGATATTCCGCCTGCAGGACGTCGACCATCAGCAGCTTGCCGTCGGTGACGGCATTGGCATCGGCAAAATACTGCTCGGATTTTGAGAAATCACCCCCCAGCATGGGAGCGCGGCTGCCATAATAAACACCGTAGTAGACGTAAGCTCCACCGTAATAAAAGTCAGCCTGCAGTTCCAGAACGCGATGCATGAGGCGTTCTGTACTGGGCAGTTGGGCAATAGAGGTGGGGTCTGTGCGCCGCAGATCGATCTGTTTGGCCCAGTTGGAGGCGGTCCAGAACAAGGCGGGGACGGCTCGTTTGCGGAGTTTCCCGACCGCCGCATCGATTTCCTCGATGCTGGCGGTATCCAGTTCGATATCGAGACCGAACGATTGCAGGGCGCGCTTTCCATAATCGGCACCACGGCCGTAGAGGGCATCGGCGCGCTGCCTGTCGCCCAGTTCAACGAAGCCGAATGCGTAGCCATAAAAACCCTGGGCTGCGTAAGTGAGCAACTCAGAGTTATTCGGGTCTTCCTGTATCAGCCCCTCGATCAGTTTGAGATTGGCCGGCATCGAAGCTTCCGCCAGAACCGGATCGGTTTCCCGATTCATGGCTTCAACATTGCTGTCCATGATGCTGGTGGATGTGCGCGCCACCATCTGCCCGGTGCTGCAGGCGCCCAGCCAGGGCAACAGCACAGCCAGGATCAGGTAGTTATGGATTTTGGTCGTCATTCCCGCTCCCTTGAGGTTACCAGGGTTCACAGAAGTCAGACGCCATAAGCTTGCGGGACACACTGTAAATACGTCCCTGTACGCTCGACGGTCGCATCCCTCGGCAATTGCTCCTGCATTGCCCTGCCTTCGCCCATCCCTGGGCTCGTGCGGCCGGCGGTCCCGCAGGCTTATGGCGGCTAACTTCTGCACCCATCAGTTAAGTTAACAGTTTCTCCAGTATTCTGCGATAAATCCCGGACAACTCATCCAGCGCCGCCACTGCCACGCATTCGTTGACCTGGTGAATGGTAGCGTTTATCGGCCCCAGTTCCAGCACCTGGGCGCCGGTTGGTGCAATAAAACGTCCGTCCGAGGTGCCACCGCTGGTCGATAACGTCGTTTCGATATGGGCCACCTCTCGGATGGCTTCGCGTGCGGCATCAACCAGCTCTCCCGCGGGAGTCAGAAACGGTTCCCCGGACAGGCGCCATTCCAGCGTGTAATCCAGTTGATATCTGTCCAGTATGGCATGGATACGGTCGCGGATCTTCTGCTCGGTGAGTTCGGTTGAATAACGCAGGTTGAACATGATACTGAAATCACCGGGAATGATATTTTCAGCACCGGCTCCAGCCTGCAGATTGGAGATCTGGAAGCTGGTGGGCGGAAAATGCGCGTTACCCTGATCCCATTCCATGCTGATGAGCTCGGCGAGTGCGGGTGCCGCCAGATGGACCGGATTGGTGGCCAGGTGCGGGTAGGCTACATGCCCCTGTTTGCCGTGAACAAGCAGCATGCCGTTCAAGGAGCCACGTCGGCCATTTTTTATGACATCACCGGCGTACCGGCTGCTGGAAGGTTCACCGACCAGGCACAGGTCAATGTGTTCGCCCTTCTTTTCAAGGTGATCGACGACTTTCACTGTACCGTCGACAGCAGGGCCTTCTTCATCACTGGTAATCAAAAACCCGATCGAGCCCTGGTGATCCGGGTGGGCAGCGATAAAGGCTTCGCAGGCGGTAATCATGGCGGCCAGTGAGCCTTTCATGTCCGCTGCTCCACGCCCGTATAGCATGCCATCGCGGATGTCAGGCGTAAACGGATCAGAATGCCATTGTTCCAGCGGACCCGGTGGTACGACATCGGTGTGACCGGCGAACACCAGTAGCGGCCTGCGGTCACCACGCCGTGCCCAGAGATTGTTGACATCACCGAATGCCAGATCCTCACTGCGAAAACCGATCGCTTCCAGGCGCTCGCGCATCAGTTTCTGGCAGCCGGCATCTTCCGGAGTCACCGATGCGCGGCCGACAAGATTTTTCGCTAACTCAAGAGTTTCGGACATGCCAGCCAGTTTACCCAATCATGGTGAAAAATTTCCTGTAGGAGCGGTCTCCTGACCGCGATTCGCGCCGGGGGACGGCGCTCCTACCGCTTAATGCAGGATCTCACCATTGGTGAACTCCAGACACAGTTTGCAAACCGCAGTATCTTCGATATTTCACAAGATTAGAACAGTATGCAGGTCAAAAAGTTGGGCAACTAGCAGGTTTGCCTGGATTACAAGCACTGGGCTAAAAAAGTTGCGCGTAGTCTTCCGGTTGGAAGCCCACCACGCGTCTGTCACCCAGGTCGAGCACAGGTCGTTTGATAATAGCGGGGTTGTCTTGCATGATCTGCAGAGCAGTTTCCCTGTTAATACTGTCACGTGACATTTCCGGCAGTTTTCGCCACAACATGCCGCGACGGTTGAGCAGTGTTTCCCAGCCGATTTCCTTTTCCCAGGCTTTGAGCTGCCCGCTGTCGAGCCCCTCCTTGCGGTAGTCGTGGAACCGGTAGTCGACGCCATGCTCATCCAGCCAGCGCATGGCTTTTTTCATGGTGTCGCAGTTTTTGATGCCATAAATTGTGATCATGGCAATAATCCGCGGGTCAGATATCCCTCAAAAGCTCGTTTATGCCTACCTTGCCGCGGGTCTTTTCATCGACTTTCTTGACGATGACGGCGCAATACAGGCTGTATTTACCGTCCCTGGACGGCAGGTTGCCGGAGACAACAACAGACCCCGGCGGAATGCGGCCGTAGAGTATTTCATCTTTTTCACGGTCGTAGATACGTGTACTCTGGCCAATGTAAACTCCCATGGAGATCACCGAACCCTGTTCGACAATCACCCCTTCGACCACCTCGGAGCGCGCACCGATAAAGCAGTTGTCTTCGATGATGGTCGGAGCTGCCTGAACCGGTTCCAGTACACCACCGATACCCACGCCGCCGGATAAGTGGACATTTTTTCCGATCTGCGCACAGGAACCCACCGTCGCCCAGGTATCAACCATGGTGCCGCGATCGACGTAAGCGCCGATATTGACATAGGAAGGCATCAGCACCACTCCGGGCGATATGTAGGATCCGAAACGGGCGGTTGCAGGAGGTACCACGCGAACCCCGCTGGAACGGAACTCGCGTGCATTGTGATCGGCATACTTGGAACGCACTTTGTCGTAATAGTTGGTAAAGCCACCTTTCATGAATTCGTTGTCTTCGATGCGAAATGACAGTAGCACGGCTTTTTTCAGCCATTCGTTAACCACCCATTCACCGTTCTTTTTTTCAGCGACCCGAAGTTCACCGGAATCCAGCATGCGAATCGCTTCCAGAGTGGTTTCCTTGACGTGGGTTTCCACGCTGCGCGGGGTAATGTCGGCGCGGCGCTCAAACGCTTCTTCGATAGTGGCTTGCAGTTCGCTCATGTCTGTCTCCTGTCATCTCTAGCGACCTAATTCATTCAATTCAAATTTTCGATAAATGTTCGAATGCGGTGTGCGGCTTCAATACATTCGTCCAGCGCGGCGACCAGCGCCAGCCGCACATGATTTTCCCCGGGATTGCCGGTACCGGTATCGCGCGACAGGTAACTGCCGGGTAGTACAACAACGTTCTGCTGCAGGTAAAGACGGCGGGAAAATTCCTGATCATCAATCGGAGTCCGCGGCCAGAGATAAAAACCCGCCGGTGGTATCTGCACTTCGAGAACCGGTGCCAGTATAGCCGCAACCGCTGAGAACTTTTCCCGGTATAGACGCCGGTTTTCCAGCACATGACGTTCATCCTGCCAGGCACGGATGCTGGCATCCTGCGTGGCGGGCGGCATGGCGCAGCCGTGGTAAGTACGGTAGCGGAAGAAGGCGTCGATTAAATCGCCGTCACCGGCGACAAATCCGGAACGCAGGCCAGGTGCATTGGAGCGTTTGGACAGGCTGTGAAAGACCAGGCAGCGCCGGTAATTGTCATTACCCATGGCTGCCGCTGCCGTCAACAGGCCGGGCGGCGGTTGTCCTTCTATCCGGTAGATTTCCGAGTAGCATTCGTCGGATACAATAACGAAGTCATGCTGCTGCGCGCGCTCAATCAGGCCTTGCAGTGATTGCAGATCGATGACGCGGCCGCTTGGATTACCGGGTGAGCAGATATAGGCGAGCTGGCAGCGATCCCAGACCGCGCCTGGAACAGCGTCGAAGTCCGGCAGATAATCGCTTTCGGCGGTGGTGTTCACGAAGTAGGGTTCTGCGCCTGCCAGCAATGCGGCGCCTTCGTAGATTTGATAAAACGGGTTGGGCATTAACACCAGGGCTTGATCGGCGGGATCGACCACACACTGTGCAATGGCAAACAGCGCTTCACGGGTGCCGTTGACAGGCAGTACGTTGTGCCCGGGGTGCAGGCTGTCAGGGGGCAGGCGGAAGCGTTTCACCAGCCAGTCAATGATGGTCTCGCGCAGCCTGTCGGTACCGCGTGTGCTGGGATAAACTGATAGGCCGTGCAAATGTTCGATGACCGCTTCGGCGATAAAACCGGGTGTCGGGTGTTTGGGCTCACCGATAGACATATAGATGCTTTCAAGTTCGCCGGGTGGCGTCACGCCCGCGTGCAGTTCAGCCAGGCGCTCAAACGGATAGGGATGCAGACGTGCTAAATTAGGGTTCATGAAAAAACGGGACAATAAAATCGAAGCGGAAGTATACGGAATCTCATGACACGGTCCAATCATCATATTCTGCCGGTGCTGAGCCTGTTGCTGACGGCCAGCTTATGGGGGCTGATCTGGTACCCCTTGCGTCTGCTGGAGGGGCAGGGACTGAGTGGCCTGTGGGTGACGCTGTCCAGTTACGGCGCAACGCTCGCGCTGGGGCTGATCTGGCTGTGGCGAAACCGTCGCGACTGGCAGTACAAGCCGTTAGTGCTGGGCATGATGATGCTGGCGGTAGGCTGGTGCAATGTGGCATTTGTACTGGCTATACTGGACGGCACCGTGCTGCGGGTGTTGCTGTTGTTCTATCTGTCACCCCTGTGGGCGCTGCTGCTGGGCTGGGTTCTGCTGAAGGAGCACCCCGGCACAAGCGGACTGCTGGTGTTCGTGGTGGCGCTTGCAGGCGCGATTACCATGTTGTGGGACTCGGAAATGGGTATGCCCTGGCCACGCGACCGTGCTGACTGGCTGGCGGTATCCTCTGGTTTCGCCTTTTCCTTCGCCAATGTCATGGTGCGAAAAAGCCGCCGTATCTCGATGCAAACCAAGTCTGCCGCCAGTTGGCTGGGCGTGGTGTTGGTAGCGGGAGTCTGGATTTTGATCGTTCAGGAACCGTTCCCGCTTGTGCAGGCGTCAACATGGTTCGCTGCTGCCCTGCTGGGCTGGTTCGGTTTTGTCGTCATGACAGTGACCGTGATTTATGGTGTCAGTCACATGCCGGTGCACCGCTCAGCGGTGATCTTGCTGTTCGAACTGGTGGTCGGCGCCGTATCATCACTGATACTGACCGATGAACAGGTATTGTTACAGGAATGGCTGGGCGGCGCCTTGATTTTGACGGCGGCTTATCTTGCCGCACACGCACACATCGGTGAGCACAAATGACGGAATTCCTGCGCATCCATCACGCCAGTGTTGTGGTCGCGGACAGCCAGCGGGCACTCGGATTTTACCTTGATATACTTGGCATGCAGCTCGATCCTTCGCGACCCGATCTGGGCTTTCCCGGCGCCTGGTTGAAGGTGGGTGAGCAACAGATTCATCTGCTCGAAGTGAAAAACCCGGATACCGTTGAAGGGCGCCCGGCCCATGCCGGGCGTGACCGGCATACGGCTTTGCAGGTGCGTGGTCTCGATGAACTGGAACAGCGGCTGGAAAACGCCGGCATCCCCTATACCCGCAGCCACTCGGGGCGAAAGGCGATTTTCTGCCGGGATCCCGATGGCAATGGTATCGAGTTTGTTGAAGTTGGATCTTGACCGGATCAGGCTGCAATCAACAGCCCGGTGCAGGAGCGGTCTCCTGACCGCGATTTCTGTAATACCTGCCATATTGTATCGCGGTCAGGGGACCGCTCCTACGGCCGGACAAGGTGGTGGAGTTCCAGGGCCTGTTAACAAGCCCTAGGCTGGCACGTCCAGGGTGTGAATCAGCGCTTCTCTCAGTGCGCCCTGTTGTTCCTCGCTCAACGGCCTGTCATCCCTGCCGCTCACATAAAAGACATCTTCCGCCTGGGAACCGAAGGTTGCAATCTTGGCATTTTGTAACAAAACCTCCGAGTCATCGAACACCCGGCCTACGTTTGATAACAGGCCTGGGTAGTCGGTGGTAAACAGTTCGACAATCGTGCGCTGGCTCTTGTCATCGGTGTGAAAATAGACCCGTGTCGGGACCTTGAAATGACGTACCCGGCGCTCGGCGGGGCGCGACACCTGAGTTGATGATTCCGCTTCTGAGTGCAACTCCTTTTCCATGAGGGTGGAAATTTCTTCCAACTGATAATGGTCCAGAACGGGTTCCCCGGCTGCGTTGAGCAGCAGGTAGGTGTCGATGGCATAATCACGCTTTGTGGTGATAACACGCGCATCGGTTATCGTCAGACCTAACTGATCGAGCAGAGCCGTGGTACGGCTGAACAGCCGGTCTATAAGCGGGGTGTAAATGAACAGTGCGCTGCCACCGCGCGCGGATAGTGGACACAGGTCAACGCGCGCACCTTTGCTGTGGCCGGGTTTCAAAATGGTTTCCGCGTGCCAGATAACCTCGTCCACATTGTGGCGCAGGAAGTATTCCTCAGGAAAATCGTCCCACAGGGCTTGTAATTGAACGAGACTGATATTTTTACCGGCCAGTTTTCCCAGTGCGGCTGTCTTGATGTCGAGAATCAGTTCATCGCGGTGCAGGGGGTTTTCCAGGCCGCGGCGTAACGCCCGGTTTGTCGCTGCATATAAATCCTTGAACAGGGCGTCTTTCCAGTTGTTCCATAGGGTCGGGCTGGTACCACGAATGTCGGCGACAGTCAGCAGATACAGATAATTCAGACGCGTGCGGTCACCAACCTGCTGCGCAAATTCATTGACGACATCGGGATCCGATATGTCCCGGCGCTGCGCGATCTGCGACATCAGCAAGTGCTTCTCGACCAGCCACACCACCAGTCGCTGGTCATACGGGCTCAGGTCGTGCCGTTGCAGGAATTTTTGTGCTTCCACGGCACCCAGCTCCGAGTGGTTGCCACCACAGCCTTTGGCAATGTCATGGAAAAAACCGGCCAGGTAAAGCAGCTCGGGCTTGGGTATGGTCTCGAAGATACGGCTGCATAGCGGAAACTCGTGGGCATGTGTTTTGATCGCGAAGCGACGCAGATTGCGTATCACAAACAGGGTGTGTTCATCCACGGTATAGGCGTGGAACAGATCGTGCTGCATCTGCCCGACAATGTTTGCGAACACCGGGTAATAGGCAGCCAGGATGCCGTAACGGTTCATGCGTCTGAGCTCATGGGTCAGGCCCCGTGGCTGACGAAAAATCTCCATGAACAGGCTGCGTGAGCGAATGTCATTGCGGAATGCGTCATCGATTAAATACCGATGGTCGCGTACCAGTCGAATGGTGGAAGCCGAAACACCTTTGAGTTCGGGGCGTTGCTCCATTAGCAGGAACAGCTCGAGGAGGGCGAAAGGATAACGTTTGAAAACTTTATCACCGGTGACTTCAAGAAATCCCTTGCGCACCTGAAAACGGCGGTTGATGGCGACGGCTTCCGCGGGCACATCACTATACAGGATGACTTCCTTGAAAAGCTGTAACAGCAACTCGTTGAGACGGCTCAACTCCTGAATGGC
>Ga0070727_10002450_pt1 | contig 17927 bp, 11 predicted proteins | sample tdAd472_FD_66722 | JGI IMG/M metagenome (GOLD analysis project Ga0070727, IMG submission 66722) | Marine sediment microbial communities from the Atlantic coast under amendment with organic carbon and nitrate - tdAd47.2 | ecosystem: Environmental > Aquatic > Marine > Coastal > Sediment | place...
GTAGACGTCGGTGCGGGGTCCGATCCGCTCCCGCTCCGCCCGCGCCTGCTCCGGCGCCCAGTAGCCCGGGGTCCCGCTGAAAACCCCGGTCGCCGTGATCCGGCTCACCTCCGACTGCTCGTCGAGCACGAGCCCGAAGTCGGTGAGCAGCGCGCGTTCGCCCTCGAGCAGGACGTTGGCGGGCTTGAGGTCGCGGTGCAGGAGCCCGCACGCGTGGACGTAGCTCAGCGCCTGCCCCAGCTGCCGACCGACCCGAACCGCCTCCTCGATCCGCAACGGACCCCGGCGCAGCCGCGCCTCGAGGGACTCCCCGGCGACGAACTCGAGGGCCAGCCATGCGGATCCGTCGTGCGCTCCGGCCCCGCGGATCCCAACCACGTGGGGGTGCTGCAGCCGCGCCAGCGCCTCCAGCTCGCGCTGGAAGCGCTTCTGCGCCTGCACACTCCCCGCGCGCTGCGCGAGCAGCACCTTGAGCGCGACCTGGGCTCCGGCGGCGTCCTCCGCGCGGTAGACGACCCCCATGCCACCCCGGGCGATCACTTCCAGCACGGTGTAGGGCCCGACCTGCATGCCGCCAGGGTAGCCGCCCAGTCCGAATGGCACCCCGCCTCAAAACCAGGCACACTCCAAGGAACGGGGGCCAGCCCCCGCACGCGCCTGTAGCTCAATTGGATAGAGCAGCGGTCTTCTAAACCGCAGGTTGGGAGTTCGATCCTCCCCAGGCGTATCTGCTGAGGCCCACGTCGCTGTTGGGCTCCGTCGCGTGTGGCGTTCGCCCTGGACAGGTCGCACTCTAGCTATCCGCTCATGAAGTGGGCTCTCGGAGTCGCTGAGGCGCCGTGAGTGCCCAATGGGCCAGTCCGTCGGACCTGCGGCCCATGCCTCCTAACAACCCCAGCCCAGAGGCCTCGCGTGCGACTGGCTTGGCGTGGTGCTCGACTCCGAGTCATGCTCGCGGTAGCCAATGACCGACCCCGCCACCGAAACCCGCCCGTCAGCCCTGCTTGTAGTTGCCTTGGGGGCACTGTTACCCCTGGTGATCCTCGGCACCGGGCTTTGGTGGGTCCTTCGTCAACCACCCGACGCGCCTAGCTCGGTGGTCAGTCGGACGCCGACCGCTGAGGAGATCGCCAGGGAATTCCGCGGGCTGGGTGCGGAAATCGAGGCCACGGACCTGCTCGAACGCGGTCGCTACGCGGAAGCGGTCGAAGTCCTGGACTCAGGGATCGCCGCTGACCCGAGCCACGCGCACGCATACGTACTCCGCGGCTTCGCCAAGACGGAGCTCCTACGGCTGGAGGCGGCGCTCGCCGACTTCGACTTCGCGATTAGCCTCGTGCCGGAGTACGCGGAGGCGTTTCGGCGAAGGGGGCATGTCAAGCGACGCCTCGGGCAGCTCGAGGAGGCGCTCGTCGACCTGGGCGAGGCGATTAGACTCGAGCCGGAGGATTTCTTCGCGCACGCTGAGCAAGCCAGAGCCTTGGCGGAGCTCGGGCGTCACGCGGAGGCTGTGGCGGCTTACGACCGGGCGCTGGCGTTGAAGCCGAACGACCTGCACGCGATCGGCAACCGAGGGGTCTCCCGGGGTGCGCTGGGTGACTACGCGGGGGCGGTCGCCGACTACGACCAAGTGCTGGCGGCGAACCCAAACGACGTGAACGGCTACTACAACCGGGCCATTATGAAGCTCGCCCTCGGTCAACCGCACGAGGCCCTGGTCGATTGTGATCGGGCGCTGAGCCTCGAGCTCCCGCCGGGCCTCGCGGACGAGCTGCGCAGCCTCCGAGCCGAGGCCAAACGAGCAGCCGACTGAGTGACTACTCCACCTCGGACAGGGGTGGTCAGGGACTCGCCGACGTCACTGTGTGCACTCCCTCAAGGCTCGCGCGGAGGCGAAGCGAAGGTCCTCGATCCTCCCCAGGCGTATCGGCGACTCAGCGTGGACGACGCGCCTCGCGCAGGATCTCCTCGACCGCTCGCCCGAGGCCCGTGCGCTGCACCTGGCGGAGGAACGACTCGCGGTTGCTCTCGAGCCCGGCGATCCAGTCCTGGGCCGCGTCCTGCCGGCGGTCCAACGTGTAGTAGACGTAGCCCCGCAGCAGCAACGCCTCGACGTGCCCTGGGCTGACCTCCAGCGAGCGGGTGTAGTCCTTCAGGGCCTTGAGCTTGTCCTTCGCGGCCAGGTGCTGCTGGGCTCGGTTGCGCAGCGCGCGCGCGAAGGGCTCGGGCTCGGTCAGCGCGATCACCGCGTCGTAGTCGCGCAAGCACTCCTCGGTGCGCCTGAGGTTCCCGCTCGCGAAGGCGTGCGCCATGTAGGCCCGGGGGTGATCGGGCTGGAGCTGGATCGCGTGGCTCGAGGCCTCCAGCGAGCGCTGCAGGTAGCCCGCGTCCTTAATGCGGTGGTAGAGGTCGTTGCGGCAGAAGGCGAGGCTGATGTAGGGGTCGACGTAGTCGGGGTCGAGCTCGATCGACCGCAGGGCGAAGCCCTCTCCCTTGTCGTTCATGCCGTTGTAGGAGTGCCACACCGCCTTCGCGTTGAGGCCCACCGGACCGCTGGTGTCCAGCTTCCAGAGCGCCTCGAGCTCGTCGAGGCCCTCCTGGGCCGTCGCGTCGAGCCAGAGCTTGCCGAAGGCCGCGACGTAGCGCGCCTGATAGCCCAGGCGCCCGGGCTCGTCCCGCAGGCGATTCGCCAGCTCCGTCGCGCGGGCGAAGCGCCCGCGGCGGAAGTGGACGCTCGCCTCCTCCAGCGCGATCGCCGCGCGCAGGTCGGGCGCGACCGCCGCGCGTCGCGCCGGATCGAGGATCGCCAGGACGTCTTCCAGCGGCGCCTTCTGCCGCGAGGTGGCCATGGCGCGATCGAGCAACGCCTGCGCCAGGCGGTCGCGGATCGCCTCCACGTCGCGGGCCCCGGTCAGGTCACGAATCAGATCGTCGAGGTCCGAACCAGGGCGGGGATTCGCGAGCGTGTCGACGGCGCGCACCTGGAGGTGCAGCCGCTCCAGGCGCCCGTAGCGCCAGGGGGTGAGCGCCTCGTCACCCGGGGGCACCTCGGCCACCAGCTCCCGGGCTGGGCCCGCCTGCCCCTCCTGGAGAGCGGCCTCGGCCTCGACGCAGCGCTCGAGCAGCGCCAGCGCCGAGTCCAGCGCGGGGTCCTCGGCCCCCACGGCGCGCGCCCGCGCCTGGGCCAGCCGCGCGTCTTGCAGGTCCCCGCCAGCGACCTCGGCCCGCGCCTCTGCGAGCCGCTCCGCCCGGTGGTTCGCGCGCACCTGCGCGAAGGCGAACGCGGCCACCCCCGCAGCCAGGGCGAGCCCGACGGCCAGGCCGGCGAGGGCCAGCTTGAGCGGCACCCGCCGCTGGCCGAGGGGCTGCAGGGAGGCGCGGAGTCGCTCGGAGCCGGCGGCGCGTCGCGCCTGGGGGACGGGCTGCTTGAGCCGCAGGGCGGTGTCTCCCGCCTGCAGCGCCTCGCGGAAGGCGGCGACGCTCGGGTAGCGGTCGTTCAGGTCGCGGGCAAAGGCGGTCTCGCACACCTTCGCCAGCCAGCCGGGGACCTCCGGACGGCGCGCGCGCAGGGGCACGCTGACCCCCTGGTGGATCGCCTGGGTGAGCTCGACCACGGTGCTGCCTTCGAACGGGCGCTGGGCGGTCAGCGCCTCGTAGAGCACGAGGCCCAGCGCGTAGACGTCGGCGCGCGCGTCGACGTGCTTCGCGTTTTGGAACTGCTCCGGTGGCATGTAGAGCGGGCTCCCCAGCCCGTCCCCCGTGCGAGTCAGCCCGGAGTCGCCCCCTCCCCGAGCGAGGCCGAAGTCGGTGACCCGCGGGCGCCCGCTGGGGTCGATCAGAATGTTCGCCGGCTTGAGGTCGCGGTGGATCACCCCGGCGGCGTGGGCGGCCTCGAGCGCGTCGGCGACCTGCAGCACCAGCTGCAGCGCCTCGTCGACGGAGAGCGCACCCAGCTGCAGCCGCTCGCGGAGGTTGCTCCCGGGGCAGTACTCCATGGCCAGCCAGGGCAGGTTCTGGTGTACCCCACGGTCGAGCACGCGCACGATCCCGGGGTGGTTCAGCCGTTGGGCGAGCTCGCCTTCGCGGAAGAAGCGGCGCAGCTCCTCCTCCCCGGCAGAGTTCAGCAGCAGCTTCAACGCCACCTGGTGGCCCTGGCTCATGTGCTGGGCGAGGTAGACCACGCCGAACGAGCCGCGCCCGAGCTCGCGCAGGGTGCGGTAGTGCCCGATCGTCCGCCCGCTGCTGCTCGCGCTCGCCGCCGAGATCAGGCGGCCGGAGTCGCTCCCGGAGGTGGAGAGCGCGGGGCGGTAGCGGCTGGAGGAATCGACCACGGATGGAGTGTGGTCGAACGCGGGTCGCCGTGCCAGCGCAACCGGCGTCAGCGGGAGGGCGGCTCGACGTCGAACACCAGCGGCTCACGCAGGGAGTGGTAGTCGGCCTCGCACAGCGCCGCGTTGACGAAGCGCGTCCCCGGGACCTCGTCGCTCTGGCTGATCCCGTAGCCCTCGTGAATGTGGCCGTAGACGTGCCACGCCGGCTGCACGCGGGCCACCGCCTGCAGCAGCTCGAGGCAGCCCACGGCGCGGCCGGGGCGGCCCAGGTAGCCAGGGACGAAGTCGCCGTGGCCGTAGGGCGGCCCGTGGGTGATCAGGACCTGGGTCTCGGCCGGGATCTTGCTCCACCTCTCGCGCAGGGGCTCACCGCGATCGAGCATGAACGACCAGTAGCCGTAACGCGGGGTCCAGGGCGAGCCGTAGAACGGGACGCCCTCGAGGGTCAGCGCCCGGTCCTGGAGCAGGGTGATCTCCCGCGGCAGCTGAGGGAGCACCGACCCCGGGTCCTTCTCGAGCACGATGTCGTGGTTGCCTGGGGTCAGCAGCTTGTGGCGGAAGGGCTGCGCCGCGAACCACGCGCAGAAGGCGAGGAACTCCTCGCCGTCGCCGCGGCAGGAGTAGTCACCGGCGTGCACGAGCACGTCCCCGTCGGGCAGGTCCAGCTGCTCGTGCATGCCGTGGGTGTCGCTGATCGCCACCACCCGCACGTCAGGCCTCCTTCGGGCTAGCGGGGCTCGAGGTCCTCGTTGCTCCAGTCCTGATCGGCCCCCTCTCCGCCCTCCTCGCCGTCGGCGCCGTAGGTGTAGACGCGCACGGTGCTGCCTGTGGGCTCGATCATGTATTGGTTGCCCCACAGATCGAGGGTGTCGCCAGCCTCGAGGTGACCGGCGGCGATCACCTGCTCCAGGCTCTCGGGTGGGGTGCCCTCGACCGCAATGTAGGCTTCGCAGCCCTTGCGCACGTGCGTCATGCTCATGCGCAGCTTGGTCTTGCTCCCCTGGTGCACGATCGACTCGCCACCGGGGTTTGCCACCGGCCCCGCCGACGGCTCGTCGCTCGGGCACCCCGTAGTGATCAACAGCGACGCCCCCAGCAGGGCTGCAAACAGTCGGCGCATGACACGCTCCTTCGGCCTCAGGGTGGCGACGTCGGCGGGGTCTCGCCAGACGCAAATCCCCGCAGGGCGCCAGGGCCTGGAGGCGGAGCGGCCAGGCGCCCGACGGTGTAGGCTCCTGCCTCTGGGGAGGCGAACGTGAGCTCAGGACCCCGCAAGTGGCTGATTCTCCCACCCCTGATCGTGGGCGTGCTCCTGGTGATCGTGGCGGTCCGGCAGCGTCAGCCGCTGGAGCAGACCCCGCCGAGCGAAGTGGCCCGTCTGCTGCGCGTGATCGAGGTCCCCGAGGTCGACGTCGTCCCGCGGGTGGTCGGCTACGGCACCGCGCAGCCCGCGCAGGTGTGGCGGGCGGTGGCCGAGGTCGGCGGGCGCGTCACCTGGCTGCACCCCGAGGTCGCCCCCGGCGGGCTGGTCGGCGCCGACGAGGCGATCGTGCACGTCGACAGCTCCACCTACGGGTTGGCGGTCGCGCGACTGCAGGCCGAGATCGAGGCCACCGAGGCCCAGCTGGCCGAGCTGAAGGCCCAGGAGCAGAACCTCCAGGCCTCCCTCGAGATCGAGCAGGCCTCGCTGCGGCTGGCCGAGGCCGACCTGGCGCGGACCCGCGAGCTGCACGAGGGCAACGCGCTGGCCGAGCGGGAGCTCGACCTCGCGGAGCGCGGCGCGCTCAGCCAGCGTCAGGCCGTGCAGTCCCTCAGCAGTCAGCTGAACCTGCTCCCCAGCCAACGCCGCTCGCTGCGGGCGAACCTCGCGGTCAAGCGCGCCAGCCTGGCCCAGGCCGAGCTCGACCTGGCCAAGACGGTGATCCGCACCCCCTTCGCCTGTCGCCTGGGCACCCTCCAGCTCGAGGTCGGGCAGTACGTGCGGGCCGGCGAGGTGCTGTTCGAGGGCAGCGGGGTGGAGCAGGCCGAAGTCGAGGCCCAGGTGGTGCTCGACCGCGCGCGGACGCTGATCCTCCCGCAGGGTGAGCGCCCGCGCTTGACCGGGCTCGACAGCCAGGCCCTGCGGCGGCTGTTCGGAATCGACGCCGAGGTCCACCTGCGCTCGGGCTCGGTGGAGGTCTCCTGGGCGGGCCGGCTGGAGCGGATCCGCGAGCGCCTCGACAAGGAGGCGCGCACGGTGAGCTTCGTGGTCAGCGTCGACGACCCCTACGGCGTGGGGGTCCCCGGCGGCCGCCCGCCCCTGGTGGGCGGCATGTTCTGCGAGGTCGAGCTGCGCGGGCGGACCCAGCCCGCGCGGGTGGTCGTGCCCCGCAGCGCGCTCCGCGGCGGACGCGTGCAGGTGCTCGACGCCGAGTCGCGGCTGCGCAGCCGCGCGGTCGAGGTCGCCTACACCCAGGCCGACTTCGCCGTGATCGAGGCGGGCCTCGAGCCGGGCGAGACCGTCGTCGTCTCGGACCCGACCCCGGCGATCGAGGGCATGCTCGTCGACCCCGAGCCCGACCCCGACCTGCTGCGGGCGATCGTCGCCCAGGCTCGGGGCGAGGGGCCGCTCAGGTGATCCGCCTCTTCGCGCAGCACCCCACCGCGGCGAACCTGTTGCTGCTGGGGATCGTGATCGCGGGGCTGTTCGTGCTGCCCGGGCTGCAGCGCGAGACCTTCCCCGACTTCGCGCCGAGTCAGCTCGAGGTCCGCGTGGCCCACCCCGGCGCCTCGGCGGAGGAGGTCGAGGAGGCGGTCTGCCAGCGAATCGAGGACGCGCTGGACGGGGTCCGCTACCTCGGCCGGCTGAGCGCCGAGGCCCGCGAGAGCGTGGGCGTCGTGGTCGCCGAAATGGAAGACGGCGGCGACTTCGCCACCTTCAAGGACGACGTCGACGTCGCGGTCCAGGGGATCGCCGACTTCCCCGTCGACGCCGAAGACCCGGTGATCACCCAGCTCGGCACCCGTGACCTGGTGTTGGTGCTCCTGGTCTCGGGCCCCATGGCCCCAGCGGACCTCAAGGCCTACTGCCAGGATCTCAAGCGGCGGCTGCAGGAGCTGCCGGAGGTCTCGCTGGTCGACGTCAACGGCTTCTCCGACCACCAGCTGCGGATCGAGCTCGACCCGGTGGCGTTGATGCGCCACGGGCTCTCGGTCGAGCGGGTGGCGGGGCTGGTCGCCGCCCAGAGCGTCGACCTCCCCGCGGGGGCGGTCGAGACCCGCGAGTCCGACGTCCTGGTGCGCTTCGTCGAGCAGCGGCGCACCCCCGCCGAGCTCGAGGATCTGGTGCTCGTGGCCGGACGCGGCGGCGCCGAGGTGCGCCTGGGTGACCTGGCCGACGTCGTCGACACCTTCGAGCTGGGCGAGGAGCGAGCGCTGTTCCAGGGCGAGCGCGCGGGGCTGCTCTACGTAAAGAAAGCCAAGCGGCAGGACACGCTGCGCGTGGCCGAGGCGGTGAAGGCCTTCGTCGCCGACGAGGTCCTGCGCCACCCCCAGGTGCGGATCGACGTGACCCAGGACCAGTCGGGCCGCTTGATCGACCGGCTGACCATGCTCCTGCGCAACGGCTGGCAGGGCATGCTGCTCGTGTTCCTCGCGCTGTGGCTGTTCTTCAGCTTCCGGCTCTCGTTCTGGGTCGCGGCCAGCCTCCCGGTCTCGTTCCTCGGCGGGCTGTTCTTCATGCCCATGCTGGGGCTGACGATCAACATGATGACCATGGTCGGCCTGCTGCTCGCGCTGGGCCTGCTGATGGACGACGGGATCGTGGTCGCCGAGAACGTCGCCACCCACCGCTCACGCGGCAAGCCGCCGATGCAGGCCGCGGTCGACGGGGTGCGCGAGGTCGCGCCGGGGGTGCTCTCCTCGTTCTTGACCACCGTCGCCGTGCTGGGTCCGCTGGTGCTGATCGAGGGCAAGCTGGGCAAGGTCCTGCTGGTGATCCCGCTGGTGGTGATCCTGGTCATGGCCGTGAGCCTGATCGAGGCGTTCCTGATCCTCCCGGCGCACCTGGGGCACGCGCTGAAGCACGTCGACGCCCGCCCGTCGGGGTTCCGCGGGCGCTTCGAGGCCTGGATCGAGCGCCTCCGCGAGCAGGTCCTCGGGCGGTCGGTCGACTGGGCGCTCCGCCGGCGCTACGCCTTCCTGGGCGCCGTCGGCTTCTGCTTCCTCTTCTCGCTCGCGATGTTCCTCGGCGGGGTGATCAAGTTCCGCGCGTTCCCCGATCTCGACGGCGACGTGCTCGTGGCCCGGGTGCTCTTGCCCCAGGGCACGCCGTTGGCGCGCACCGAGGAGGTGGTGGACCAAATCACGAGCGGGCTCGAGCGCGCCGACGCCCAACTCTCCCCGCGCGAAGGGGAGGGCCGGCAGTTGGTGCGCACGGTCAGCGTGCGCTTCAACGCCAACAGCGAGGCCTTCGAGGCTGGCCCCCACGTGGCCACGATCACCGTCGACCTGCTCGACGCGGAGCAGCGCATTACCCGGCTCGACGACGTGATCGCGGTGTGGCGCGAGGAGGTGGGTCGCCAGCCCGACGTGCTCAGCCTCTCGATCGGTGAGCCGGCCTTTGGCCCGGCGGGGCGGGCGCTCGACATTCAGCTCCAGGGGGGTGACCTCGAGACGCTGAAGGCCGCGGCCGGGGACCTCCGCGCCTGGCTGGCGTGCTTCCCGGGGGTGAGCAACCTGGCCGACGACCTGCGCCCGGGCAAACCCGAGCTGCGCTTTGCCCTCGAGGAGGGCGCCCTCGGCCTCGGCATGCAGGCCGAGGCCGCGGCGCGTCAGCTGCGGGCCGCGCTGCAGGGGGTGATCGCCGACGAGCTGCAGGTCGGCTCGGAGGCCTACGAGGTCGACGTGCGCCTGAGCCCCGCTGGGCAGGACAGCCTGGCCGACCTGGACTACCTCTACCTGACCCTGCCCTCGGGGACCCAGGTGCCGGCGAGCACCGTGACCCGCTGGGAGGAGGGGCGGGGCTGGGCCCGGATCGCGCGGGTCGACGGCAAGCGCACGGTGACCGTGCGAGGCGACGTCGACGCCAACCTCACCAACCTCAACGACCTGGTGCGGACCCTAGAGAGCGAGCTGCGCCCCGAGCTCGAGGCCCGCTACCCGGGGCTCCGGCTGCATTACGAGGGCGAGATCAAGGAGAGCCGGATCACCCAGGGCTCCATGCTGCGCTCGGCGCTGATCGGCCTGATCGGGGTGTTCCTCTTGCTGAGCTTCCAGTTCCGCAGCTACGTCGAACCCCTGGTGGTCATGACCGCGATCCCGCTGGCCCTGATCGGCGTGGTGTGGGGGCACTTCGTGCTGTTCATGGACGTCTCCATGCCCAGCCTCCTCGGCTTCGCCTCGCTGGCCGGCGTGGTGGTCAACGACTCGCTCCTGCTGGTGCTGTTCCTCAAGCGCGCGCGGGCCGCCGGGACTCCGCTGCTCGAGTCCGCCGCCCAGGCCAGCCGCCAGCGCTTCCGCGCGATCGTGCTCACCTCACTGACCACCGCCGCGGGCCTGATGCCGCTGATGTTCGAGCGCAGCCTCCAGGCCCAGGTGCTGATCCCGCTCGCGGTGAGCATCGTGTTCGGCATGCTCGCCTCCACGGTGCTGGTGCTGGTGGTGATCCCCTGCCTCTACGCCGCGCTCGGCGACTTCGGCTGGTTGGCCCCGGTGGAGGGAGCAGAGGCAGAGGCTGAGGCAGAGGCTGAGGCAGAGGCAGGGGCTGAGGCAGAGGCTGAGGCAGAGGCTGAGGCAGAGGCTGAGGCAGAGGCAGAGGCTGAGGCAGAGGCAGAGGCAGAGGCAGAGGCAGAGGCAGAGGCAGAGGCAGAGGCTGAGGCAGAGGCAGAGGTAGGGGCGGGGTTTACCCCCGCCCGAGCCCAGCAAGAGGCAGACTCAGAGGCAGACCCGGAGGCAGCAGAGGCAGAGGCAGAGGTAGGGGCGGGGTTTACCCCCGCCCGAGCCCAGCCAGAGGCAGACCCGGAGGCAGAGGCAGAGAGCGCCGCGGCCCCTTATCAAGAGGCAGAGGCCGCTCGGGACGAGCCCCCCAGGGATCAAGAGGACAAGCCGGACCCCGAGCAAGGCTAGGCCCTGACGCGTAACATGGACGGCCTGACTTGAAGGAGGCCCCCATGTCCGATTCGATCCTGATCCGCGGCGGCACCGTCGTGACCGCCGAGGGCGAGTTCCGCCACGACGTGTTGGTGACCGGCGAGACCATCGCCCAGGTTGGCCCGGACCTGGAAGCACCCGCCGGGGCCCGCGTGATCGACGCCGGCGGCAGCTACGTGATGCCCGGCGGGATCGACCCGCACACCCACATGGAGCTGCCGTTCATGGGCACGGTGGCCTCCGAGGACTTCTTCACCGGGACCTCGGCCGCGGCCGCGGGCGGCACCACGATGTGCATCGACTTCGTGATCCCGGCTCCGCAAGAGCCGCTGATGGAGGCGTGGAAGAAGTGGAACGGTTGGGCCGAGAAGGCCGCCTGCGACTACAGCTTCCACGTCGCGGTCACCTGGTGGGACGAGTCCGTCCGCGAAGCCATGATCGAGCTGACCCGCGATCACGGGGTCAACAGCTTCAAGCACTTCATGGCCTACAAGAACGCCATCATGTGCGACGACGAGACCCTGGTGAACAGCTTCAAGACCGCCAAGGAGCTCGGCGCGCTCTGCACCCTGCACGCCGAGAACGGTGAGCTGGTCTACGTGCTGCAGCAGGACATCTTCGACAAGGGCCTCACCGGACCCGAGGGCCACCCGCTCTCGCGCCCGCCCGAGGTCGAGGGCGAGGCCGCCAACCGCGCGATCCGGATCGCCGAGGTCCTCGGCGTGCCCGTCTACCTCGTGCACACCAGCTGCATCGACGCCCTCGAGGCCGTCACCCGCGCGCGGCTCGAGGGCCAGCGGGTGTTCGCCGAGGTGCTCGCCCAGCACCTGGTGATCGACGACAGCGTCTACCGCAACCCCGACTGGAACACGGCCGCGCACTACGTCATGAGCCCACCCTTCCGCCCCAAGGAGCACCAGGAGGCGCTGTGGCGCGGCCTGCAGGCCGGCATGCTGCAGACCACGGCTACCGACCACTGCTGCTTCTGCACCCCGCAGAAGCAAGCCGGCATCGACGACTTCCGCAAGATCCCCAACGGCACCGGCGGAATCGAAGACCGGATGAGCATTCTCTGGCACCACGGCGTGCGCACCGGCCGGCTGACCCCAGCCGAGTTCGTCGCGGTCACCTCCTCGAACACGGCGAAGATCTTCAACATCTTCCCCAAGAAGGGGGCGCTGATCGCCGGGGCCGACGCGGACGTGGTGATCTGGGATCCCAAGGCGACCCGCACGATCTCCGCCGAGACCCACCACCAGAACATCGACTTCAACATCTACGAGGGCATGCAGGTCACCGGCAACGCGGCGATCACCCTCTCCCGGGGCCTCGTGGTGTGGGAGGACGGCGAGCTGAAGACCGTGCGCGGTCGCGGTCAGTACGTGAACCGCCCCTGCAACGCGCCCTACTGGGACAGCCAGGGCAAGCGCAACGAACTGGCCGAGCCGACCAAGGTCGAGCGCACCCGCCCCACCCCCGCGAGCTAGAGGGCGGAGGCAAGCTCCGCCCTACCCACCGAGATGCAGGCCGAGCTCCCTTCGCCCGGCTCGAAGCCTAGCCCTCGAAGGCCTCGTCGGTGATCTCGAGCCCGCGGTCGACGATCGCGAAGGCCTCCAGCAGCTGCTCCTCGGTGATGCACAGCGGCGGGTTGCACATGAAGCTGCCCCAGCGAATGAAGGTGAACAGCCCCTCGTCGCGGAAGAACTGCCCCAGCTTCTGCATGGCGGGGTGGCTGCCGTTGTAGGGCGCGATCGGCTCGCCCTGGCTGTTCTTCTGCACGTCGATCATGCCGAACAGGCCGATCTGCCGGCCCTCCTTGACGCTCGGATGCTTGGCCTGCAGGCGGTCCATTTCCTTGCGCATGACCGCGCCCATCTTGACCGCGTTCTCGAGCATCCCTTCGCCGAGCAGGACGTCGATCACGGCCTCGGCGGTGGCCAGCGAGAGCCCGTGGGCGTTGTAGGTCAGCCCGCCCCAGAACACGTTGTCACGGAAGTGGTCGGCGATCTTGTCGCGCATGCCCATGGCGCCGAGCGGAATGTAGGAGCTGGTCAGGCCCTTGGCCATGGTCACGATGTCCGGCAGCACGTCGTAGTGCTCGAAGGCGAACAGCTTGCCCGTGCGGCCCCAGCCGCACATGACCTCGTCGCACACGAGCAGGATCTCGTACTTGTCGAGCAGCCTGCGCAGGCCCTGCAGCCAACCTGGCGGCGGGGGCATGATCCCGTTGGTCCCGGTCACGGTCTCGATGAACATGGCCGCGATCGTCTGCGGACCCTCGTAGGTGATCACCTCTTCGAGGTAGGTGAGGTTGTTCTTGGCCCGCTCCTCGGGGGTCTCGCCGAAGGAGTAGCTGTAGGGCCGCGGGTCCATGACGTGCACGAAGCCCGGGGTCCCCGGCTCGTTGGCCCAGCGCCGCGGGTCACCGGTGAGCTGCATGCAGGCGTTGGTCGCCCCGTGGTAGCTGCGGTAGCGGCTGAGGATCTTGTGCCGGCCGGTGTATTGGCGCACGGCCTTGATCGCGTTCTCGTTCGCCTCGGCTCCGCCGAGGGTGTAGAAGAACGTGTTGATGTCCCCGGGCACGAGCTCGGCGAGCTTCTTGCTCACCCGCGCGCGGATCTCGGTCGCCGACCCCGGGAAGGTGTAGAGCAGCGAGTCCATTTGCTTCTTCATCGCCTCCAGCACCTTGGGGTGCCGGTGGCCAATGTTCACGCTCATCAGCTGGCTGTTGAAGTCGATGATCCGCTCGCCCTCGGGGGTGTAGAGGTAGATCCCCTCGGTGCGCGCGATCGGCAGCGGGTCGACCTTGTTGCCCGCGCTCCACGACCACATGCTGTGCTGCTTGCAGAGGTCGACCATTTCCTGGGTGTCCATCAGGGGCTCCGTCTAGTGGTGGTGCGTGGCCGTCAGGCCGCGCTCGTCGGGGGTACCGGGGATCACGTTATCGAGGATCAGCGCGATCAGGGCGCCGATCGCCATCCCGGTCTGCCCGATGGTGTTGATCAAGTTCTGCAGCGCCTGCCAGAAGGCGTTGGGGCCCGGCTTCGGGGGCGGCGCGTGGGTCACCGACTCCAGTGCGCCGTCCAGCGCAGCGGCGCTGGTGGGACCGCCGGCTTCGACGAGCGCGGCGAGCTTGTCGTGCACCGCGCGCGCGTCGGCGACGGTCGCCGCGGGGGTGAGCCCCAGCACGCCGAGGGCCCCTGCGTCCGGGTAGACCGTCTGCTCGTCGGTGAGCGAGATCGGGTCTGGGCTGGGGGGCGGCTGGTGCGAGAGGGTCTCGAGCGCGGCGTCCAGCGCGCCGGCCTGCCCCGGGTTCGTGCCGCTGAGCTCGCCGCTGAAGACCTCCTGCAGCTTAGCGTGCATGGCGCGCGCCTCACCGACGGTGGCCTCGGCGGTCAGCCCCAGCGCCGCGAGCGCGTCGTCGTCGGCGTGCACGGGCTGGTCGTCCTTCAGCACAGTGGGCTGCGGCCCGGGGGGCGAGAAGTCGACGGGGTTGGCCTCGAAGTAGACCGGGAGGCTGAGGCCCATGAAGAACGCGAAGCCGAGAATGAACAGGTTCCGCGAGCTGTTGAGGTCGACGCGCTGCAGGTTCGAGAGCCCGACCGCGGCGATCATGCCGAACAGCGCGCAGTACATGCCCCCCACGATCGGCTGCGGGATCGTGGTGAACAGCGCGCCGAACTTGGCCACGAAGCCGAGCACGAGCATGATCGTGGCGCCGGCCTGGACCACGCGGCGGCTGCCGACCCGGGTCAGCCCGATCGCGCCCACGTTCTCGCTGTAGCTGGTCGTCCCGTTGCCGGTGCCCCAGATCCCGGCGATCAGGCAGCCGATCCCTTCGAAGGTGATCCCGCGGTTGACCAGCGCCTTGTCCGGCGGCGGCGCACCGGCCAGCCGGGCGCAGGCGTAGTAGTCGCCGATCGACTCGACCACCGACGCCATGTAGCCGGCGAGCATGCCCACGAAGGCGGCCATGCCGAACTGCGGCCAGCCCCAAGGGAAGGGGGTCGGGACGTTGATCCAGTCGGTCTCCGCGAGGGTCGCGGTGGAGACGTAGCTCGGGTCGCCCTCGACGAACACACCCACGGCCGTGAGCAAGGCGGCGACGCCCCAGGCGACGAGGATCGCGAGCAGGATCGGGAACAGCTCGAAGGCGCGGTGGGTCTTCCGCAGCACCTGCGAGAACAACACGATCAAGAGGATCGTGAGCCCGCCGATGCTCCAGTCGGTGCCCGCGACCGGCGCGCCGAACTTGAACAGCGCGAGCCCGATCAGCGCGATCGTAGGCGCGATCGTGATCGGCCCAATGAAGCGCAGCATGCTGCCCACGACGCCGGTGGCGCCGAGCAGGATCTCGACCGCGGCGCCCGAAATGATCGCGCCCTGGACGTGCTGCATCTTCACCTCCCAGCCGGTCCCCGCGAGGGTGGCCATGCCGCAGATCGCGAAGGTGGGGCCGAGGAACGAGAACGTGCCGCCCTGCACGATCGGCAGCCGGTTGCCGAAGGTCGTCTGCAAGAGCGTGGTCACGCCGGAGATGAAGAACATGGTCGCGATCAGCAGCGCGAGGTCGTGACCCTTGGTGATCCCTAGCGGCGCCGAGAGGATCAGCGGGATCGCGACCGTCGAGCCGAACATGGTCAGGTAGTGCTGGAAGCCCAGCGCGAGGGTCTCCGCCGGAGGCGGAATGTCGTCGATCCCGTAGAGCAGGCCGGTCCCCTGGCCGTCGTGGACCACCTCCTGCCCCGCGGGAGACGCGGTGGAGGGGCCTGGCTCGGGGGGCAAGACCTCGTCCTCGGCGGGCACGCGGTGGGAGTCCTCGGGCTTGGCCGGGGGGGTCTCCTCGGGCTCGTTCGACTCGGGGGTCTCGCTCACGGTGCCTCCGCCGGCGGGGCGCGGGGGGCGGCGGAACACCCGCCCAGGGAACCACTTGCGCACAGCGCCGGGCAGGCAATGGACCAAACCCAAGCGCCCTGAGGCAAGCGAGTTCTGGGAACGGCGCAGGCCTCGCCCGAGTGGCGTTGGAGTCGAGCGCGCCCGCGTCGGCGAGCTGCTGCGCTAGCTGCGGAGCCCCGGCTCGAACGGGGACTGGCAGCTGGCGTCGGTCAACCACACCACCGCGGCGTAGAGCTCGACGAACTCCTGGGTCGCGATCCGGGCGAGGTTCTTGGGCAAGCTCGCGACGCTGTAGCCGTCGCGCCACATGACGTCGGGCAGGCCGCGGGCGTTGGCCTCGGCGCCTCCCGAGACCTCCTGGTTCCGCGCCCGCCAGAAGCCGTACTCCACCCACTCCATGGCGTGGACCAGCTCGGCGCGGGGGGTGATCTCGGTGGGCAGGGTCAGGGTCGAGTGCCCGGTCAGGTGCAGCAGGAGGGTCATGGCGGCCCAGTCGGCGCGCATGTGCTCGACCGCGGCCACCGGGTCTCCCGGCGGGGGGACGGTCGGATCGACCTGCAGCGTCACCCCGGGCTCCGGCGAATAGGAGTGGACCTCGAGCTTCACGGGGCCGTCGGGGAGCAAGTGCGCCACGTCAGGCATCAGCCAGGAGGTGTGCGGCGAGACCCCCAGGTCGAGCACCTGCTGACGCAGCTGCTGGATCCGGGTGGCGTAGACCTGGAGCACCTCGCGCAACGCAGCGACGTCTCGCACGCAGCCCGCCTGCCCCGGCCCGAGGGGCGGGACCCCGACGGGCAACGCGATCGGGCAGAACCCCGGCGGCGCGAAGGTCACGCGCGCGTAGTCGAGGAGCATTTGGCCCATGGAGTCGCCCAGGCTCACCAGGTGCTCGAAGTCCTCATAGGCCACGTCCTCGCGCAGCGCGGTCATCGCGATCAGCCCACGGGTCTTCCGCGCGAGCAGCGAGTCTGGGTCGACCAGCACCGCCACCGTCGCCGCCTCGAAGGGGCTGATCGGAACCCCGGGGTTCGGGATTCGGCTGAGGCGATCCGCGAGCTGTCGCATGGACTCCGAGTGGCTGACCATGGTCTCGCGCAGCAACGGCTCGGTCTCCTCGACGAACACGTCCCGCAGCCGCGTGTAGCGGTTGGTGTCCCCCGAGCGCGCCGCCTCCTTGGCCGCGGCCAACACCTCCGCCGAGGTCACGGTCCGCTCCGGGCCCGGGTCGAGGGCGGACGCGGGAACCCAGGGCTCGAACGGCACCGGCTCCTCGTCACACTCGTCGCACTCGTCGACGTGAGGGAGGAGGTCCGGGTTCGAGGGGTTCAACGGCGTCTCGGCTAGCGACGGCTTGGCGGCCGTCTTCTTCTTGGCCGTCTTCTTCTTGGCCGTCTTCTTCTTGGCCGTCTTCTTCTTGGCCGTCTTCTTCTTCTTTGCCGTCTTCTTCCTGGCGGTCGTCTTCTTCTTCGCCGTCTTCTTCTTCTTCGCCGTCTTCTTCCTGGCGGTCGTCTTCTTCGCGGTCGTCGTCTTGGTTTTCTTTCGCGTCATGGCCTCAGGTGTACAGCAAGTGGGGAGCGGAGTCCAAAGCTCGCCTCAACCCACCGGCGTCGAATCGGCCTCCGGGGCTGGGGGGTCGACGGCGACCGGCGAATCCTGGGCCTCGGGCGGGCGCTGCGAGGGCTTGCGCGCGAGGTAGGCGATCACTCCGGCGGCCACGACGCCGAAGGCGACCTTGCCCGCGAGCGGAGCGCGGCTGGCGGGGTGGAAGGCGACCCAGGCCCAGCTGAGGGTGATCATGGCCGTGGCCAGCAGCTTGGCGCGCAGGGGCACCACGCCGAAGCGGTCCCAATCGCGCAGCACCGGACCGAACCAGCGGTTGTCGTGGAGCCAACGCGCGAGGGTCGGGCTGCTGCGCGTGAAGCACCAGGCTGCGATCAGCAAGAAGGGCGTGGTCGGCAGCACCGGGAGCACCACGCCCACGGCGCCCAGCCCCACGAACACCAGCCCCAGCACCGTCAACGCGATCCGCATGCCCCGAGTGTGCCACCCCCCTCCCGCGCGTCCAGCCCGCTGCCAGGTTCGCTAACCCCTTGCCAGCCCGCCGCTTGAACAACCGGGAACCAATCGGCCCCGCGGTTCGTCTAAGGCGGATTGGATTGGATCAGCGCGACCGAGGAGGTTCGGGTGCATACGTCGAGGATTGGATCGTTGTTCATGGGGTTGCTGCTGGGGCTGGGCACCTGCGCCAGCGCCGAAGAGGAACCCGCCACCGTGGGCTTGGCTCGCGCCAACAACCGCTTCGGCTTGAAGCTGCTGCAGGGCGTGCACGAGCCGGGGAAGAACGCCTGCGTCTCCCCCGCGAGCGTCGCCCAGGCGCTGCAGATGGCCAGCGAGGGCGCAGCCGGCGAGACCCAGGCCGAAATGCAGCGGGCGTTGGGCATTCAGGGCATGGCGATCGGTGAGTGCAATCGCCTGCTGCTGGCCGAGCTCGCCCGCTCCAAGGACGTGACCCTCCGCACGGCCAACTCGGTGTGGTCGTCCAAGCGCAGCGGGACGCTCTTTCCCGGCTTC